>OBZX01000010.1_pt1 | contig 180148 bp, 159 predicted proteins | sample 1477061 | NCBI WGS metagenome assembly OBZX01 (sample SAMEA2580271, study PRJEB22360) | human gut metagenome | biome: human gut; feature: human-associated habitat; material: faeces | place: Denmark | collected 2008/2010 | reverse complement strand
CCGGGTCTGGCTGGCTAACACCCCATTATAAGGGGTACGAATAAAGTAACGGGGGGCACCAGCGAAGCATACGAATGATCGTCGTCTGACGATGGTCGATTTATTTTGCTTGCGCAGGGGCGAGCGTCGGGCAGATACCGGCGGTGGGCTCTGAAGTACTAACTCGGGTATTGGTGGTAGGTGATGAAGTACTGACTCGGGAATGACTCTCGGATGATTCAGGTTCTGATTCGCTGTCAGCCCGCGTAGTTGCTGGTCTGGCTGATTTCCTGTCGTCAGACGTTCAATGCCCGACTGCAGGTTATAGTCTGGTACACGAACACCTGACGACAGGTATCACTTACTTGGATAAGGTAAATCCCTCAAGAGGCAGCAACTACCTTGAAAAACGCCGCGGTAATACGCAGGCAGACGTGTCAGAACGTCTGTTAGCTAGGCATGTGGCTCCAGACCATTGCGTTTTGCTGTTTCCAGAAGGCTCATTATCTGTGCTGTGTGGTTCCCGGCCATCAGTGAAGCAGCGAATAACTGGGCCTTTCGTCCCATAACGACCGGGCGGATGGCACGCTCGCAGATAGATGCCTATTAATTTACAGCCCCCTTAATATACATCATGCTACTGAACTGAAAATTTTTGTGAAAATGATTCTCCCAAAATATTATTTAATATCAATACGTTTTGATGCCCTTGTTGCAACAAGGGCATTCTTTTATAAAAATAATATGATGTGAATTATGGCAAAGGAGCTAAACCTAACTCTTTTAGAAATTCGTTATATTTTTGAGTTGCTGATTTTATCTGATTATCCAGAGAAAACAGCTCTGCATGTACTGCAGTAAGATTGATTTCTTCTTCAGGTTCAGCTGTGCTTACATAGCGTGAGATGTTTAAATTAAAATCATTTTTCTCAATCTCTTCCATGCTGACGCGACGTGCGTAGCGTGGTTCCTCTTTGCGGAACTTGTAAGCATCAATAATTTTTTTTATATGATCAGAAGAAATCTGATTCTGCCGTTTACCCTTATTAAAGTGTTCTGCTGCATTGATGAATAATATGTCGTCAGGTTTTTTACATTTTTTAAGCACCAGAATACATACCGGAATACCAGTAGAGAAGAACAGATTTGCAGGCAGACCAATTATCGTATCAATATGCCCATCCTTCAGCAGCTTCGTGCGTATACGTGCTTCAGTACCGCTCCGGAAAAGTACACCATGAGGCAGGATGATTGCCATTACACCATCTTCTTTTAAAAAATGGAATCCATGTAAAAGGAAAGCGAAGTCAGCAGCAGATTTAGGTGCCAGACCGTAATTTTTAAAGCGCACATCATCAGCTAATGTTTCTGAAGGTTCCCAGCGATAGCTGAATGGCGGATTGGCAACAACCGCATCGAATTTGGGCATTCTGGACGGATTGGTCTCGCGTAACATATCCCAATCGTTAAGAAGGGTATCTCCGTGAAAAATATCAAATTCCGAATCTTTCACTCCATGCAGAAGCATATTCATACGTGCAAGGTTGTAGGTGGTGATATTTTTCTCTTGACCGTATATTTTTCCAATACCGTGCTGCCCCATGCGCTTGCGAATATTTAGGAGCAATGAACCTGAACCACAGGCAAAATCAAACACGCTGTCTATGTGTGAACGCTGCCCAGTGGCAGGTTCTTGGCTATCCAGCGTAACAATGGCAGATAAGATATCTGAAATATGTTGAGGAGTGTAGAACTCACCGGCTTTTTTACCTGAGCCAGCTGCAAACTGACCGATTAAATACTCGTAAGCATCCCCCAATGTGTCACTGTCGGTAGAGAACTGTTTCAACCCATCAGCAATTTCTTTGATTATCTTGCAAAGGCGGTCATTTCTCTCACCGTATGTTTTGCCAAGTTTTTCTGAGGCAAGATTGATTTCTGAGAACAGCCCTCGAAAGACACTGGCGAAAGATTCTTCCTCAATGTACTTAAAGCCTGCCTGTAATGTATTAAGCAGTTTCACATGTTGAGTCCGCGCCATTTCGGCAATGCTTGTCCAAAGGTACTGGGGTTCGATTACGTAATGCACTTTACGGCGCATTAATTTCTCAAACTCAGGAATGTCCTGCTCATTTTGTTCATACCACAGAGTTAATGGTGGTTGACGTTTCCCCTCTTTTTGTTTGGGGTAGTCTACTCCTAGCTCTTTTTGAGCCGCTGCTTCGTAATTATCCGATAGATATCGCAGGAACAAAAATGCTAGCATATAATCGCGAAAATCATCAGCATTCATAGCACCGCGTAGTTGATCAGCTATGTTCCAGAGCGTTTTGCCCAGTTTTTGTTTTTCAAAGTCAGTCATAGTTTCTCTTCACTTTCCTCAATCTGTTGGGGAAATAAATCAGGATTAAATGGATAGCGTTTCAGAAAATCATGCAAAATCTTTCTGAAATAAGTTTTATTTTCTTCAAGCATAGGTTGAGGCTCGAAAAGCGAATAGTTTCCATGGCTCAAAATATTGATGAGTCTCGAATGTAAAATCCTTTCAGGGTCATCAGCATCCTGCGCAATGCAGGCTGAGAAATTTGAGAAACCATGGAAGCTAGCTGATTTTTCCAGAACTGAACGTAACATATTGAAATGATAGGTATATAATTCACCTGATTGCTCCGCTTTATACAACTCAGTTAGTATCGCAACATGATGAAAGAATGGTGTCGCACCTGTATAAGTTAGGGAATAACTGCCATCAACCCGGGATCTTGATAAAAAGTAGGCTGCGACCTTTCTGGATTTACGAGCATCAAGTTCATTGTGCATGACATTGAAGAATAATGGATGATGAGACGAGATCATCACCTTCAATGGGTTATCTGCTTTGTTCAATAGTTGCGCCAGATGACTGCCAACTGTGATTGCGTTATGCTCATCCAATGAAGATATAGGATCGTCGATGTAGACATATTTTACCCACTGGTAAGCATCTGCACCATCAAGTGCTAATTGTACGATAGCTAAGAAGAAACACCAAATGAAGATATTTTCTTCTCCTCGTGAAACCTTGATGTTATCAATGATTTGACCATCTACAGTTCGTGAGAAGCGTATCGCCCATTCTTCTGTATCAATTCGAAAGTCGAAGTCTGTATAACGCTGCAATAACGGGCGTATACGGTTGTCCATTTCCAGCTCAAATAACCCCTGAAAAAATCGCGAATCCCTGTTGAGGAGCAAGCGTCGATCTTCATCACCTACCAGATCGTTGTTCCAGTGGAAGAGATCTTCGGTGAAAGCATTGAAATACAATGTATCGTGATTACCTGTATCCTTGAAGGCCATTGATAAACGAGTCTTACCTGTACCATTGTAGGCGTACAGCAGGATTGCCTTCTTGCTTATCAGTTCTGTGCGTAAGTGAGTACTAAGTGAGAACAAGTCAGCAAATGTTTTTCCTAGTTTCATAAGATCACCTCATTAACCTTAGGAAAAATCTGTTGCAATAGGCCCTTTTTAAAGGTTTTAAGTGTTTTAACTTTTTGAGCTTGAGCTACGATTAGGTTGTCGAAAGAATATAGACAATTAGCAATATCTTGTTGCTCTGCTTCTGTGGGAATAGGTAACTTAATTCGGCGTAGTTCATTTAATGAAAGAACTGTTTGCGAAGTTCCGACACTATGTTTGCCAACATACTCTGCATATTGAGCAAGTAATTCGATAAAGAATTTATTTATGCCTTTATTTATGCGAAAGACAGGGTAATATGTGCTAATAATTCCAGTTATACCTAAGTTGTTTTCGTTAAAATAAAATCGTCTATCATCACTTCTGCTGCGATATGTGATGTAATTTACAGGAATAATATTAAAGCCGACATTATTACGTTCTGTAATTCGTTCATTATCGTAATATTCACGTTGTTTGATAAGACCATTTCTAGCAGAAGTTAATACATCATACTCATCTTGATATGTAGACTTTTTTCGATATTCCTCAATAAAATCACCCAATGGACATATTTTCCATTCCGTTGTGCCTTGGAAATTAGGAAAACGTAATTTGGGCAGGGTTTCTCCTTCACGAGGAAAAAGCTGCTGCAACAGGCCTTTTTTATATTTCTTTAACGCATCCAGTTTCTGGACTTCTGCTGTGAGTAGAGCATCCAAAGATGATAAACAATTGGCGATTTTTTGTTGTTCTTCTGGAGTAGATACAGGAAGTGGTAGCTCCATGAATGCGTTATTACTGATGTTCATTCGGTCATGGCGTACGCCTGTGCTTGAAACTTGGCGCATGTAATGATGCCAATGTGTTGACTTAAAATAATGAGTATAAAAATCATTATTTTTGCTATTAAATTTGAACACTGTATATAATGGTGAGATCACGCCTAATCCGATTTTATTTTTTGAAATCGGTCCTACAGGAGCCATCGTTGAAACCCGAGGGTTATAAACATAGCTTCCTTCTTCAACAAGGTAATACCCTTCAAGATTGTTTTGGTTAGCAATATCTTTCTCGAAAAAATCTCGCTGATCAACAACCCCATACTCTGCTGAGTTGGTTAGAACGCGGGTTATTTTACCATCAACATTTTTTCGAACTGAGCGTTTCGCTAGTTTTCCCAATGGTTGGAATTCCCATGGACCTGAAGCTTTAAATGATTGAAAGCGCAACCGGGGAAAAAATTGTTTAACATTGTCATTCATTTTCTTTACTCCAAAAACCATGCACTTATTAAATTTGGTATATCGCTTAATGTGCAAAAAAATACGACCAAACTGCTATCATTATCATTGTTCCTCATAGGCTGATAGTCCCGTGATCTCACGCCCTTGTGCCAGTTTGTGTAGCAACGGTGTCAGTTCATCCATAAGCGCCAGCTCTTTCTGTGTACGTGTTTTCCAGCCCAGATTCAGCGGAGCCATTAATTCGGAAAGGCGCTCACCATCAAAGATACGACGACGTAGAATTTCATCAACAAAAACTTGCAGGGCATCTGGTGCAAGGTCATGTCTGACGGCGATCTCAGAGAGTTCTTTCGCCTTCTTCTCTGCCTTGAAGTGTTCAAAACCTGTTCGAATCTGTTTTTCGTTTAATGCCTCATTTACTGGCAGACCACGGATGTACGCAGCAATATCTTCACGTTCGTCGATAAACTTGGCATCGGACTGGATCAGTCCAATGAGTTCTTCGCGATTTAGGGTGAGTTTGCCTGGTTTCTGCTGAGTCAGATTAGCAATAAGGCCCATGATAAAGTCGTAATCAATAACCGCAGAGGCAAAAAGTACAAATTCAAAATCGAGTTGTTGTACTTCTGGTAATGTTTGGTCTTTGTCCTGTTGTTCCTTTAGGCGCCTGGCCGTTTCTAGATACACGCCCTTAAATCCCAGCAATTGATCTGCTGACACGATCCTCTCGATCTGTTGTTTTTGCTCTTCAGATAGATCGGTATACTGATCGAGCTGAGTTTTAAGTCTCTGAACATCTTTGAACAGGTTAATGAATTGCGCTCTGGCAACATCGCCTTTAAGGTTAGCAACTTCTTCCGGTGTATTAGCCAGTCCCTGTGATTGCATAAAGTCAGCCAGTTTCTGTGTGGCTGTTTGCAGATTCTCAATGACTTTAGGAGCAGAATCTACCAGCCAAATTTCACGTGGGTTATTAATTTTTTCACCGGAAAAGAGTGCAATGGCCCCTTCCACCGACTTTTGTTGTTGACGAAAATCGAGAATGTTACCGTAGGGTTTCGTATCGTTGAGAACGCGATTAGTTCGCGAAAATGCTTGAATTAAACCATGGTGTTTGAGATTTTTGTCCACGTACAGTGTATTGAGGTACTTGGAGTCAAATCCCGTAAGCAGCATGTCCACTACGATGGTTATGTCAATTTTTTGCGCAGCAGATAAGTCAGTATTGGGATACTGTTGATCCTTGATACGCTTTTGTACGTCCTGATAGTAAGAGTCAAATTCACTTATGCGGTGATTGGTCTTGAAACGCGTATTGTAGTCAGCAATGATACGGGTGAGTGCAACTTTCTTGCCTTCCGGGTCTTGCTGGTTATCTTCTTTTTCCTGAGGCAGATCTTCCTGTATCTGCTGAACATCTTTGTTTCCTTCAGAAGGTGGGGAAAAAACACATGCTACGTTCAATGGTCGAAATTCAGTATTTTGTTCTGCATTTTTTGTCTGAATGCTGTCAAATAACTCAAAATATTCGATGGCATCGTTAATGCTGGCAGTTGCCAAGATAGCATTAAATTTGCGTCCATTGGTCGCAGAATCGTGTTTAGAAAGAATGGTTTCGATAACCTTAGATTTAGCGATGCCTTCGCCGGGCTTAGGTGGGTTCTTTCCTTCCGGTTTGAAATAGTCTATGTGAAAGCGTAAGACGTTGCGATCTTCGATAGCATGAGTGATGGTGTACTGATGCAAACAGCGTTCGAATAAGTCGTCGGTGGTACGCAGGCTGGCTTGTTGACCTTCGATTTGCTGGTAGCTGGCATTTTGCTCGAAGATAGGTGTTCCCGTGAAGCCAAAAAGCTGTGCATTAGGGAAAAATTCTTTTATAGCTTTGTGATTTTCGCCAAATTGAGAGCGATGGCATTCATCAAAGATAAATGCTATACGGGCGTCTCGTAATGGCTCCAGACGCTCTTTGTAGTTACGTTTATTTGTGCTGTCCAGCGCCAGCCCCAACTTTTGGATAGTTGTGACAATAACTTTATCGGCATAGTCGTCAGATAAAAGTCGGCGCACCAGCGTTTCAGTATTCGTGTTCTCTTCTACACACCCTTCCTGAAAACGGTTAAACTCTTCCCGAGTCTGGCGATCCAAATCTTTACGATCCACCACAAAAAGACATTTTTCAATGTCAGGATTATCCTTGAGCAAAGTGGACGCTTTGAACGAAGTCAATGTTTTGCCTGAACCTGTGGTATGCCAGATATAGCCGTTTCCGCAATTCTGATGAATGCAATCGACGATAGCCTTGACCGCATAAATTTGGTACGGGCGCATCATTAATAACTTCTGTTCGCTGGCAACCAGAACCATATAACGACTGATCATTTGCGCTAAAGTACACTTGGCTAAGAATTTGTCGGCGAAAATTTCTAGCTGGGTAATCTTTTTGTTATCTTCACTGGCGAACTGGTAGACTGGCAGGAATCGCTCATCGGCATTAAAACTGAAATGTCGTGCATTATTGTTCGCGAAGTACCAAGTATCAGTACGATTGCTAACGATGAAGAGTTGGATAAAACACAACAGTGTCTTACCGTAGCCATTGCCAGGATCAGTTTTGTAATCCACGATTTGCTGCATAGCACGACGTGGACTAACAGACAGTGCTTTAAGCTCGATCTGCACAACTGGTACACCGTTTATAAGAAGCATCACATCATAGCGGTGATGGCTGTTATCGGTGTTGATGCGTAACTGATTCACTACCTCAAAATCGTTCTTGCACCAGTCGCGAAGATTAACCAGACTGTAGTTCAGTGGTGTACCATCATCACGCTCGAAGCTGTTGATATTGCGTAGTGTCTGAGCTGCATTATACACATCAGGAGTAATAACAGCATCAAGCAGACGCTGAAACTCGTTATCGGTCAGATGCACCTTATTGAGAGTTTCAAACTTTTCCCTAAAGTTTTTTTCGAGTGATGCACGATCGCGAATGTCGGGCCGCAGTGTGTATTTTAGTTCAGTCAGTCGGGCAATAAGATCCTGCTCAATTTGATTTTCGGTTGTACTCATTGGTGGATTCCTCGCCTCAGTCTCACTTTTTACTTGACCAAGTATCTGATTGTGTGAAATGAAGTACTAAAAGTGAGCTACTTAGTAGTGTTATATTTTAGAGTGAGTCGGCGTTAGTCTGTGTGCTTTCGCATCATTTATAACCAAAGCTTTAAGCATTGAGGCGGCAGAGTGGCACTTACGATCAGCAGCCTGGTGAAGAAGTTGTTTAATACCGACAGATGTACGTATAGAAAATGTTTCATCTTTAAGGCGAACCATCAGTGAAGCCCTCAATGCCAGAGCCTGTAAATGTAATGCATTTTGCATTGCAACTCTACAAAACTCAATGGGTTCTTATGGACTGAAGGTAATTATTGCTGCTGACATAATTCTTAATAATTTCATATATATCATTTCTCAAGCACGCTGACTATAACGGCTGATCAGCAGGTCAGCCGTTGTTGTTTTTTGTTCGGAAAAATAGATGAGTAAACAAGAAGGTATCAACACTCTATCCACACAACGGTCTGAGACAATCCTGAAAAACATTCACTCGCTAACCGACTATGGGTCGGTGAGTGGCATTATGGGAAAAACTGGAGCCGGGAGCCCCTGTCTGTGTATTCCTGTTTGCCGGGAAGGTTTCGCCGGTCTTGCAGAGTTCCTGTGAACAGCTGTGCTTTCGTTTACAAAGCCGACGAGCGCTTTATGACCATAGTATATCGGCACTGTGTTGGTGGAAGTGAGAATCGTGATATGGAATATATCGCGATGATCGTCCGCAATTGCCACATCTCGAGCTGGTGTTATAGTTGGTTAAATCTGATGACTGGACGCAGGCAGTGGATAAATATCAATGCGTCATGCTGATATATCGATGGGGCTATAGTAGTTTACTATAGATGATGATGGAAAACATGCTCAACGCTTCAATTAATATCAGTAGCGGATAAAAAACATATCGTTTTTGTAACCAACTCAGTTAATATATAAATACTGTTTTTATGAAAATTATCATATATTATATCAAGTTTTAATCAGACGCCTCAAAATAAATAAAGTATTGGACGCCTGATTATATTTATTCACTAATATCTGTCATTAATTGCCTTATTGTCAACTATCCCCCGTATTAATCAGAGTTTTCATTTATTTTTAGTGCATAATCAGACGCTGCCTCATCATTATCCTCACTATTATCATAGCCGAAAACTTCCCCCGGACACGGGCGTTCACGATAATAGTCATCGTAATAGTTTTCATTGTCAGATAATGATATGTCGTATTCTGAATATGATTCACCACAATTATACATAAAATCATCTCCTTTGGGATGGTTACAATAATTAGTGAGTTTATTCGAAAAAATGATGAGCGCCAGACCAATCCACCCAACTTTTGATTATAATCATGAAGATACCTGTCTCAGTACAAATAGAATCAAACGCAGTGCAGGATGATTCATGCTTTATATTCTCTCAGGGCCACTACTCAACTATTAAGAACAAAATTCTGGAGGTATGATTATCTGAAGATACCTGCATCCTAAATAATTTCAGACAGATATTATCGTTGTGAATCCCCCGCCACCTTTCTAGTGCGCGGTTTTTTGTCTTTTTTCACCGGGAATACATGTATGAATCCGTCTGATGCCATTGAGGCAATTGAAAAACCGCTCTCCTCCCTGCCTTACTCACTTTCCCGTCACATCCTGGAACATCTGCGCAAACTCACCAGCCACGAACCCGTGATTGGCATTATGGGTAAAAGCGGGGCCGGTAAATCCTCACTCTGTAATGCACTGTTTCAGGGGGAGGTCACCCCGGTCAGTGATGTTCACGCCGGCACCCGGGAAGTGCAGCGCTTCCGTCTGAGTGGTCACGGTCACAGCATGGTTATCACTGACCTGCCCGGGGTGGGCGAGAGCCGTGACAGGGATGCAGAGTATGAAGCCCTGTACCGTAACATTCTGTCTGAACTGGACCTGGTACTGTGGCTGATTAAAGCCGATGACCGTGCCCTGTCTGTGGATGAGTATTTCTGGCGACACATACTGCACCGGGGACATCAGCGGGTACTGTTTGTGGTGACGCAGGCCGACAAAACGGAGCCCTGCCATGAATGGGATATGGCCGGCATTCAGCCTTCTCCCGCACAGGCACAGAACATTCGCGAAAAAACAGATGCGGTATTCCGGCTGTTCCGGCCCGTACATCCGGTTGTTGCCGTATCGGCCCGCACCGGCTGGGAACTGGATACGCTGGTCAGTGCGCTCATGACAGCGCTTCCCGACCATGCCGCCAGTCCCCTGATGACCCGCCTGCAGGACGAGCTGTGCACGGAATCTGTCCGGGGGCAGGCCCGTGAACAGTTTACCGGTGCGGTGGACCGGATATTTGACACGGCGGAGAGCGTCTGTATTGCCTCTGTTGCACGCACGGTTCTGCGTGCCGTCCGTGACACGGTGGTCTCTGTTGCCCGCGCTGTATGGAACTGGATTTTCTTCTGAACAGTCTGCCAGGGAAATGCCTGATTACATTACGTTAACCAACTGAAAACATGACACAAACACCTCATACCCCTCCTGTTTCTCTTGCGTGACTGCTCCGCTATTAATAGAATAAAGCGATCGATAAAACAGGTATCGATCGTTGGTATCGATCGTTTATAGTGGTTAATGGCCTGCGAAAAGGCAGCTGAATCTCTTCATCATGCAGAACGGAATTGCACACAACGGACTGATACTTCTCTGCCTAATGAAGGGTGAGAGCGTTTACGCCCGGGGCGTATCGCTGTGCCCGATAACTCTGTTTTGTACCTGCCGGTATCCACTTTTGTGGGTACCGGCTTTTTTATTCACCCTCTGTAAGGAAAAGCTGATGAAACGACATCTGAACACCAGCTACAGGCTGGTATGGAATCACATTACGGGCACCCTGGTGGTGGCCTCCGAACTGGCCCGCTCACGGGGAAAACGCACCGGTGTGGCGGTTGCACTGTCTCTTGCGGCTGTCACGTCAGTTCCGGCACTGGCTGCTGACACGGTTGTACAGGCAGGAGAAACCGTGAACGGCGGAACACTGGCAAATCACGACAACCAGATTGTCTTCGGTTCGACCAACGGAATGACCATCAGTACCGGGCTGGAGTATGGGCCGGATAACGAGGCCAATACCGGCGGACAATGGATACAAAATGGCGGTATCGCCAACAACACTACTGTCACCGGTGGTGGTCTTCAGAGAGTGAATGCCGGAGGAAGCGTTTCAGACACGGTTATCAGTACCGGAGGCGGACAGAGCCTTCAGGGGCAGGCAGTGAATACCACTCTGAACGGCGGTGAGCAGTGGGTACATGAAGGCGGGATTGCAACGGGTACCGTCATTAATGAGAAGGGCTGGCAGGCCGTCAAATCCGGCGCAATGGCAACCGACACGGTTGTGAATACCGGCGCGGAAGGGGGACCGGATGCAGAAAATGGTGATACCGGGCAGTTTGTTCGCGGAAATGCCGTACGTACCACCATCAATGAAAATGGTCGTCAGATTGTGGCGACCACCGGAGTAGCAAATACCACGGTGGTTTATGCCGGCGGCGACCAGACGGTACACGGGTATGCGCTGGATACCACACTGAACGGCGGTAACCAGTATGTGCACAACGGCGGTACAGCGTCTGGCACTGTTGTAAACAGTGACGGCTGGCAGATTATCAAGGAAGGTGGTCTGGCGGATTTCACCACCGTTAACCAGAAAGGCAAACTGCAGGTGAACGCCGGTGGTACAGCCACGAATGTCACCCTGAAGCAGGGTAGCGCACTGGTCACCAGTACTGCTGCAACTGTCACCGGCACAAACCGTCTGGGGAGTTTCTCCGTGGGAAATGGCATGGCAGATAACGTCGTTCTGGAAAATGGCGGTCGTCTGGATGTACTGGAGAGCCATTCAGCACAGAATACCCTGGTGGATGACGGCGGTACCCTGGCAGTGTCTGCCGGCGGTAAGGCGACAGGTGTCACCATGACATCCGGTGGTGCCCTGATTGCAGACAGTGGTGCCACTGTTGAGGGGACTAATGCCAGCGGTAAGTTCAGTATTGATGGCATATCCGGTCAGGCCAGCGGCCTGCTGCTGGAAAATGGCGGCAGCTTTACGGTTAATGCCGGAGGACTGGCCAGCAACACCACTGTCGGACATCGTGGAACACTGACGCTGGCTGCCGGGGGAAGTCTGAGTGGCAGAACACAGCTCAGTAAAGGTGCCAGCATGGTACTGAATGGCGATGTGGTCAGTACCGGCGATATTGTTAACGCAGGGGAGATTCGCTTTGATAATCAGACAACACCGGATGCCGCGCTGAGCCGTGCTGTTGCAAAAAGTAACTCCCCGGTAACGTTCCATAAACTGACCACCACGAACCTCACCGGCCAGGGCGGCACCATCAATATGCGTGTCAGCCTTGATGGCAGCAATGCCTCTGACCAGCTGGTGATTAATGGTGGTCAGGCAACCGGCAAAACCTGGCTTGCGTTTACAAATGTCGGAAACAGTAACCTCGGGGTGGCAACCTCCGGACAGGGTATCCGGGTTGTGGATGCACAGAATGGTGCCACCACAGAAGAAGGTGCGTTTGCCCTGAGTCGCCCGCTTCAGGCCGGCGCCTTTAACTACACCCTGAACCGTGACAGCGATGAAGACTGGTACCTGCGCAGTGAAAATGCTTATCGTGCTGAAGTCCCCCTGTATACATCCATGTTGACACAGGCAATGGACTATGACCGGATTCTGGCAGGCTCCCGCAGCCATCAGACCAGTGTAAGCGGTGAAAATAACAGCGTCCGTCTCAGCATTCAGGGCGGTCATCTCGGGCACGATAACAACGGTGGTATTGCCCGTGGGGCCACGCCGGAAAGCAGCGGCAGCTATGGCTTCGTCCGTCTGGAGGGTGACCTGCTCAGAACAGAGGTTGCCGGTATGTCTCTGACGACAGGGGTGTATGGTGCTGCAGGCCATTCTTCCGTTGAAGTTAAGGATGATGACGGCTCCCGCGCCGGCACGGTCCGGGATGATGCCGGCAGCCTGGGCGGATACCTGAATCTGGTACACATGTCCTCCGGCCTGTGGGCTGACATTGTGGCACAGGGAACCCGCCACAGCATGAAAGCGTCATCGGACAATAACGACTTCCGCGCCCGGGGCTGGGGCTGGCTGGGTTCACTGGAAACCGGTCTGCCCTTCAGTATCACTGACAACCTGATGCTGGAGCCACAACTGCAGTATACCTGGCAGGGACTTTCCCTGGATGACGGCCAGGATAACGCCGGTTATGTGAAGTTCGGGCATGGCTGTGCACAACATGTGCGTGCCGGCTTCCGTCTGGGCAGCCACAACGATATGAACTTTGGTAAAGGCACCTCATCCCGTGACACCCTGCACGACAGTGCAAAACACAGTGTGCGTGAACTGCCGGTGAACTGGTGGGTACAGCCTTCTGTTATCCGCACCTTCAGCTCACGGGGTGACGTGAGCATGGGTACAGCCGCTGCCGGCAGTAACATGACGTTCTCACCGTCACAGAATGGCACGTCACTGGACCTGCAGGCCGGACTGGAAGCCCGTGTCCGGGAAAATATCACCCTGGGCGTTCAGGCCGGTTATGCCCACAGCGTCAGCGGCAGCAGTGCTGAAGGTTATAACGGTCAGGCCACGCTGAATGTGACTTTCTGATAATCAGGTCACTCCCCTTCAGGCCCCGGCCATCATGACCGGGGCTTTTTACTTTCAGGGAGCAACAGATATGCCTGGTTGTACATCACGTTTATTGCCCGAAGGCCCTTTTGCTGCCAAATGGCATCTGAATCGATCACAGTTTGACCGGTTATTACCCGATCCCGATGGGGTTATTGGGTGATCTCCTTCCATAAAAATACGCAGCTCGCCAGTGAAGGGCTTCTCAGACAATAAACGTCATTCATTTCATCGGTCAGGCCGCGTCTTCTCCGGGAGACGCGGCTTTTTCATTTATACCGCTAACTCATTCATAAGGAGTAAATAATGCGATTAGCAAGTCGTTTTGGTCATGTAAACCAGGTACGCCGTGACCGTCCGCTGACACATGAAGAACTGATGCACTATGTACCCAGTATTTTTGGGGAAGATCGGCATACCTCCCGCAGTGAACGCTATGCGTACATTCCCACCATCACCGTACTGGAAAGCCTGCAGCGGGAAGGTTTTCAGCCCTTCTTTGCCTGCCAGACCCGCGTGCGCGACCCGGGCCGCCGGGGATACACCAAACACATGCTGCGTCTGCGCCGTGACGGGGAGATAAACGGACAACATGTCCCTGAAATCATCCTGCTGAACTCCCATGACGGTACCTCCAGCTACCAGATGCTGCCGGGTTACTTCAGGTTCGTCTGCCAGAACGGCTGCGTCTGTGGTCAGTCTCTGGGGGAAGTGCGTGTTCCACACCGGGGAGACGTAGTGGAGAAAGTTATTGAAGGGGCTTACGAGGTGGTGGGCGTGTTTGACCGGATAGAGGAGAAGCGTGATGCCATGCAGTCGCTGATTCTGCCGCCACCGGCACGCCAGGCGCTGGCACAGGCGGCACTGACTTACCGTTATGGTGACGAACATCGGCCCGTCACCACCGCCGACATTCTGACGCCACGACGCCGGGAGGATTACGGTAAGGACCTGTGGAGTACTTATCAGACCATCCAGGAGAATATGCTGAAAGGCGGGATTTCCGGTCGCAGTGCAAAAGGAAAACGTATCCACACCCGTGCCATTCACAGCATCGACACCGATATTAAGCTCAACCGCGCATTGTGGGTGATGGCGGAAACCCTGCTGGAGAGCCTGCGCTGATGCAGCATGTCCCTGAAGGCGTGATTCAGGCACCAGAATCACCCGACGCCCCGGAGGCGCTGCCGGGGTGTCGTTCCATTTCTGATGATGACCTGTGCGCCTGGTGTACCCGTCTGCTTTACCGTCCCGGAGAAATCAGTCTGTGCAGACTGAGTACAGGCAATGGCATCTGGCCATCCGTCTGTGACCGGAACGGTTACGCGTACGGCTGTCCGGAATTTCAGCCGAATATCATTCATCCCTGATATTACCGGGTCTCACGGTCAGTGATGAACGTGATGTTGCCAGCTCCCGACCTTTACTCCCTCTCATTTATTCACATTACAAGGATTTCATACATGAAAACATTGTCTCAGGACACCACCTCTTCGGCCTGTGCACCGGAGACTGGCCTGCAACAACTGGTTACCACCATAGTCCCTGATGAACAGCGCATCAGCTTCTGGCCGCAGCACTTTGGCCTCATTCCACAGTGGGTGACCCTGGAGCCCCGTGTCTTCGGCTGGATGGACCGTCTGTGCGAAGACTACTGCGGTGGTATCTGGAATCTGTACACCCTGAACAACGGTGGCGCATTTATGGCACCCGAACCGGATGACGATGATGACGAAACATGGGTACTGTTCAATGCCATGAACGGTAACCGCGCTGAAATGAGCCCGGAAGCTGCCGGCATTGCTGCCTGTCTGATGGCGTACAGTCATCACGCCTGTCGTACAGAGAATTATGCCATGACGGTCCATTATTACCGGCTGCGGGATTACGCCCTGCAACATCCGGAATGCAACGCCATTATGCGCATCATTGACTGAATGGAGGCAGGGACAATGCAGCAGCTTTCCTTTCTGCCCGGAGAGATGACGCCCGGCGAGCGCAGTCTCATTCTGCGGGCCCTGAAAACCCTGGACCGCCATCTTCATGAACCCGGCGTGGCCTTCACCTCCACCCGTGCGGCACGGGAATGGCTGATTCTGAACATGGCGGGACTGGAGCGTGAAGAGTTCCGGGTGCTGTATCTGAATAACCAGAATCAGCTGATTGCCGGTGAAACCCTCTTCACCGGCACCATCAACCGCACGGAAGTCCATCCCCGGGAAGTGATTAAACGCGCCCTGTATCACAATGCCGCAGCCGTGGTGCTGGCACACAATCACCCGTCCGGTGAAGTCACTCCCAGTAAGGCAGACCGCCTTATCACGGAACGCCTGGTACAGGCACTGGGCCTGGTGGATATCCGGGTGCCGGACCATCTGATAGTCGGTGGCAGCCAGGTTTTCTCCTTTGCCGAACACGGTCTGCTTTAACCCGTCACCGTCACAACCACATCACTCTTGTTTTCACTTTTATCTTCTGTCTTCAGAGGCATCACACAATGAAAATCATTACCCGTGGTGAAGCCATGCGTATTCACCAACAGCATCCTGCATCCCGTCTTTTTCCGTTCTGCACCGGTAAGTACCGCTGGCACGGCAGTGCTGAGACGTATACCGGTCGTGAAGTACAGGATATTCCCGGTGTGCTGGCCGTGTTTGCTGAACGCCTTAAGGACAGTTTTGGTCCGTATGTCCGGCTGATGGGCGTCACCCTGAACTGAATCAGGAGGGGGATTCTGATGAGCAGAATTATCGCCACCACCGAACCATTCTTAACCGATTCTCAGTGAGGACTTTATCGTGTCAGACACACTGCCCGGGACAACGCATCCCGACAACAACAACGACCGCCCCTGGTGGGGGCTACCCTGCACCGTGACGCCCTGTTTCGGTGCACGTCTGGCGCAGGAGGGTAACCGGTTGCATTACCTTGCAGACCGCGCCGGTATCAGAGGCCGGTTCAGCGACGCGGATTCGCACCACCTGGACCAGGCCTTTCCGCTGCTGATGAAACAACTGGAGCTCATGCTCACCAGCGGTGAACTGAATCCCCGCCATCAGCATACCGTGACACTGTATGCGAAGGGGCTGACCTGCGAAGCCGACACCTTCGGCTCCTGTGGTTACGTTTATCTGGCTGTTTATCCGACGCCCGAAACGAAAACGTAAATCATCAGAATAATCTTCTGCTCCGGCCTGGTGTTTTCACCACGCCACTTTCCCATTTTTCATCTCTGCATATCAGGAAAATCTTCAGTATGAAAACATTACCCGACACACACATACGGGAGGCATCGCGCTGCCCGTCTCCCGTCACCGTCTGGCAGACACTGCTCACCCGACTGCTGGACCAGCACTACGGCCTCACGCTGAATGACACACCGTTCGCTGATGAACGTGTGATTGAGCAGCATATTGAGGCAGGCATTTTACTGTGCGATGCGGTGAACTTTCTCGTTGAAAAATACGCGCTGGTACGTACCGACCAGCCGGGATTCAGCACCTGTACCCGCTCTCAGTTAATAAACAGCATCGATATCCTCCGGGCTCGCCGGGCGACTGGCCTGATGACCCGCGACAACTACAGAACGATAAATGACATTACCCTGGGTAAACATCCGGGGGTGAAACAATGAAACTGGCCCTGACGCTGGAAGCTGACTGCATTAACGTGCAGGCGCTGAACATGGGGCGCATTGTCGTTGACATCGATGGTATTAAGCTTGCCGAACTGATTAACAAGGTCGCTGAAAACGGTTATTCACTCCGCGTGGTGGATGAATCCAACCAACAGTCAACCTACACTCCACCACCGTTTACGACTCTTTCCGGCATACGCTGCAGTACCGCACATATCACGGAAACGGACAACGCCTGGCTGTACTCGCTGTCACACCAGACCAGTGACTTCGGCGAATCAGAATGGATTCATTTTACCGGTAGCGGATATCTGTTACGTACCGATGCGTGGTCATACCCGGTTCTGCGGCTTAAGCGCCTGGGGCTGTCAAAAACGTTCCGTCGTCTGGTTGTCACACTCATCCAACGTTATGGCGTCAGTCTCATTCATCTGGATGCCAGCGCTGAATGTCTGCCGGACCTGCCCACTTTCGACTGGTAACCAGGAACAACATGAAATCATTAACCACGGAAACCGCACTGGATATTCTGATTGCGTGGCTACAGGACAATATCGACTGCGAATCGGGAATTATCTTTGACAACGATGAGGATAAAACGGATTCGGCAGCGCTGCTGCCCTGCATTGAACAGGCCAGGGAAGATATCCGTACCCTGCGCCAACTGCAGTTTCTGCAACAGAACCGGTGAGTCTTACTCACCAGACTTCATTCCACTGACGCCAGCCTGAATACGGCTGGCGTTTTCGTTTATAAACCAAAAGGAAAAACGATGATGTCAGATATCACAATCTCCCGCCCGGAACTGGTCAACGGGCATACGGACGTTATCTGCTCAACCAGTATCCGCCACATTCTGGCTGTACGAAAGAGTGCGCTGCTGCAAATCGACACACTTATCCGGCAACTGGCAGAAATCTCAGTACTGACAGAAAGTATTGGAGGTAAAACCGCCCTAGACTGGGCGATGAAACAGGATTTTCGCTGCGGCTGCTGGCTGATGGAGAAACCGGAAACCGCAATGAAAGCCATCACACGCAATCTCGATCGCGAAATCTGGCGTGACCTGATGCAACGTTCAGGGATGCTTTCCTTAATGGATGCACAGGCCCGTGATACATGGTACCGGTCACTGGAATATGATAATTTTCCGGAAATCAGTGAAGCGAACATTCTGAGCACATTTGAACAACTGCACCAGAATAAGGATGAGGTGTTTGAGCGAGGGGTGATCAACGTCTTCAGAGGGCTGAACTGGAATTACAAAACCAATTGCCCCTGTAAATTTGGCAGTAAAATTATCGTCAACAATCTGGTGAGATGGGACCGATGGGGATTTCATCTTATCACCGGGCAACAGGCTGACCGACTCGCCGATCTGGAAAGAATGTTGCACCTGTTCAGCGGTAAACCAATCCCCGACAATCGGGAAAACATCACTATTCGTCTGGATGATCACATTCAGTCTGTTCAGGGTAAAGAGAGCTATGAAGATGAGATGTTCAGCATCAGATACTTTAAGAAGGGCTCCGCGCATATCACATTCAGAAAACCAGAACTGGTTGATCGGCTAAATGACATCATTGCAAAGCGTTATCCGGGACAATTATCAGCCATCTGAGTCAGATGGAAAAAAGCTTACCTGACCCATTACCTGACCCCATTCAAAGGCAAAAGAAAAAGGGTTAGCTGGTTTATTAGCTAACCCTTTGTTGTGTATGGTGGCCCCTGCTGGACTTGAACCAGCGACCAAGCGATTATGAGTCGCCTGCTCTAACCACTGAGCTAAGGGGCCATGGTAGCGGATTATAAAGTAACTCCGTGTCGCAATCCAGCCATTACCGCGCGCCTGCTGTTTTTATAAACAATGTATTTTCAATCCGTTATACTTTTCCTGGTGATGTTAGAAAGGAGTAAATATGGTTGAGGATATTTTGGCTCCAGGGTTACGGGTCGTGTTTTGCGGTATCAACCCTGGTCTTTCATCCGCCGGAACGGGTTTTCCCTTTGCTCATCCGGCAAACCGCTTCTGGAAGGTGATATATCAGGCCGGGTTTACCGACCGTCAGTTGAAGCCGCAGGAGGCACAGCATCTGCTGGATTATCGTTGTGGCGTCACCAAACTGGTAGACCGTCCAACGGTGCAAGCCAATGAAGTGTCAAAGCAGGAGCTGCACGCAGGCGGGCGTAAGCTAATTGAAAAAATAGAAGATTATCAGCCGCAGGCGTTGGCGATTCTGGGCAAACAAGCATATGAACAGGGATTCAGCCAGCGCGGTGCACAGTGGGGGAAACAAACTCTCACCATTGGTTCGACGCAGATTTGGGTCCTGCCAAATCCCAGCGGTTTAAGTCGCGTTTCACTGGAGAAACTGGTTGAAGCGTATCGCGAGCTGGACCAGGCGCTGGTGGTGCGTGGGCGATAAAAACGCCACTGAAAAGGTGGCGTTTGTGCGGAGGGACTAGTGCCGGGTGCGGCGTAACACCTGATCCGGCCTACCGATTAATCGTCCAGGAAGCTACGCAGCACTTCAGAACGGCTCGGGTGACGCAGTTTGCGCAGCGCCTTCGCTTCGATCTGACGGATACGTTCGCGGGTAACGTCGAACTGTTTACCCACTTCTTCCAGCGTGTGGTCGGTGTTCATATCGATACCGAAGCGCATACGCAGAACTTTCGCTTCACGCGCGGTCAGGCCAGCCAGCACGTCGTGCGTTGCCGCACGCAGGCTTTCGGTGGTCGCAGAATCCAGCGGCAGCTCGAGGGTGGTATCCTCGATGAAATCCCCCAGATGCGAATCTTCATCATCACCGATCGGCGTTTCCATGGAGATTGGCTCTTTGGCGATCTTCAGCACTTTGCGGATCTTGTCTTCCGGCATCAGCATGCGTTCAGCCAGTTCTTCCGGCGTTGGTTCACGGCCCATCTCTTGCAGCATCTGGCGAGAAATACGGTTGAGCTTGTTGATAGTCTCAATCATATGCACCGGAATACGGATGGTGCGCGCCTGATCCGCGATAGAACGGGTGATCGCCTGACGGATCCACCAGGTTGCGTAGGTGGAGAACTTGTAACCACGGCGGTATTCGAATTTATCAACCGCTTTCATCAGACCGATGTTACCTTCCTGAATCAGGTCAAGGAACTGCAAGCCACGGTTGGTGTATTTCTTAGCGATAGAAATAACCAGACGCAAGTTCGCTTCAACCATCTCTTTCTTCGCACGGCGGGCTTTCGCTTCACCGATGGACATACGACGGTTGATATCTTTAACCTGCTCGATGGTCAGGCCGGTTTCTTCTTCAATCTGCTGCAGTTTCTGCAGGGCGCGATGCACTTCTTCAGAGACATCGTGCAGTTTTTCCGACCACGGCTTGTTCATCGCAATTGCCGCGTTGAACCAGGTATCGCTGGTTTCGTTGCCGGTAAACAGGGTAATGAAGTTTTTCTTCGGCATTTTGCACTGCTCAACGCAGAGCTTCATGATCAGACGTTCTTGCGTACGAACGCGGTCCATCATGACGCGCATGCTGTTGACCAGGTAGTCAAACTGCTTCGGCACCAGGCGGAACTGTTTGAATACTTCAGACAGTTTCAGGATCTCTTCCTGAGCGGCAGCGTGACTGCGGCCTTTCGCTTTGATGGTGTCACGCGTTACAATGTACTGAGCGCGCAGTTCCGCAAATTTTTCGCGAGCCAGTTCCGGGTCGATGCTGTTGTCATCATCGGCGGTATCGTCGTCACCATCTTCTTCGTCTTCATCTTCGTCATCGTCCAGATCTTCCTGGGAAAGCTCAGAACCGACGTGAGTGGCGGTAGGTGCCAGATCTTCTTCTGCGTTCGGGTCAACAAAGCCGGTGATCAGATCGGACAGACGCGCTTCTTCTGCTTCAACACGATCGTACTGTTCCAGCAGATAGGTGATCGCTTCCGGATATTCAGCAACGGAGCATTGAACCTGGTTGATCCCGTCTTCAATACGCTTAGCGATGTCAATTTCGCCTTCGCGGGTCAACAGTTCAACGGTGCCCATTTCACGCATGTACATGCGTACCGGGTCAGTCGTGCGCCCGATTTCAGATTCCACGCTGGAAAGCACCTGCGCGGCGGCTTCGGCAGCATCTTCGTCCGCGGTGTTTTCAGCCAGCATCAGATCATCGGCATCCGGTGCTTCTTCCATCACCTGAATGCCCATGTCGTTGATCATTTGGATGATGTCTTCGATCTGATCTGAATCGACGATATCTTCCGGCAGATGGTCATTGACCTCGGCATAGGTCAGATAGCCTTGCTCCTTACCACGGGTGACAAGAAGTTTCAGCTGTGACTGCGGGTTTTGCTCCATAAGACGGTATCCACACTTATTTCATGAGGTTGGTGTTGGGCGATTGACCCGATGTCCTTCAGCCGTTAACGCTGAAATCCAACGGTTGTTTACCGCCAACGATAATTACGAGGGCGTACTTATATATTTGCCGCTGCCTCTCAGTGCGGCTGTCGGGGGCTTCCCGATCGCTCTTCGGCACTTAAGCCGTTAAATCACTTTTTCGCCAGCTCCTGGTTTAATGTCCAGAGCTCCAGGCGTTCTTCGTTGCTTAAACCATGCGTGCGCTCACGAGCGATTAATTCTTCCTGGCGCAGTTCAAGCAGCGAATCAAACATATGGTTGAGTGAGTCGGTGAAGGTTTGCTCAGCAATATTCCTATCTGCTATATCGTCCCACATCGACAGTTTTTCAAGGGTGGCAGCATTATTTGTACCACGATAGTGCTCTAAAAGTTGCCCGGTGGTCAGACCTGGCTGGGAGAGACAAGTGTTGACCAGTTCTCTGAATAAGCCAAGCCCAGGGAGCTTATTTTCATCCAGATTCTCAAGCGGCGGGACCAACGTCGCTAATTCTGGATTTTGCACCAGCAACCCTATAAGTATACGCATGGTCGTGCGTTTTAGCTGCGGAACAGGGCGAGAAACGCCGCTCTCTGCCGCTTTTGGCATTAATCGTTCAAGCTGGCTGTCATCAAGTATGCCTAATTTGTTGCCTAATTCCTGACGAAGATATATTCGCAGCGTTTCGCCCGGCACTTGCGATATCAGTGGCAGTGCCAGCGTACTCAAACGTGCGCGCCCGTCAGGGGTACTCAGATCAACTTGCGGCATCAGACTGTTAAACAGAAATGCGGAGAGTGGCATCGCCTGCTCCATCCGCGCTTCAAACGCTTCTTTACCTTCTTTTCGTACCAGCGTGTCAGGGTCTTCGCCATCAGGCAAAAACATAAAGCGTAGCTGACGACCGTCTGTCATGTAAGGCAGCGCCGTTTCCAGCGCTCGCCAGGCGGCATCGCGGCCTGCACGGTCGCCGTCATAACAGCAAATGACATTGTTGGTCGCGCGGAACAACAGTTGTATGTGATCGGCGGTGGTTGACGTACCTAACGACGCAACGGCGTAATTAATGCCATATTGCGCCAGCGCCACCACGTCCATATAACCTTCGACCACAAGCAGACGATTGGGTTCAGCGTTATCCTGCTGCGCTTCATAAAGACCGTAAAGCTGGCGGCCTTTATGGAAAATGTCCGTTTCCGGCGAGTTCAGGTATTTGGGAGTATCGTTGCCCAGCACGCGCCCGCCAAAACCAATCACCCGACCGCGTTTATCGCGAATGGGGAACATCACCCGCTCGCGGAAACGATCGTAACTGCGCCCCTGATCGTTAGTGACCAACATGCCCGCATCAATCAATGACTGGCGATTTTCTGGATTGCCGCCAAACCGCTTCAGGACGTTGTCCCAGCCGGGGGGCGCAAAACCAATCGCAAAGCGGGCGATAACCTCGTGGCTTAATCCGCGTTTTTCCAGATACTGGCGCGCTGACGTGGCAACAGGTTGCTGTAAAGATTGTTGGTAAAACGTATTCAGACCGTCCATCAACTGATAAAGCGTTTGCCGTTGATGGCGCTCGATCTGACTGGGGCCGCTGCCTGCTTCAAATGGCACTTCAAGATTGTGCATTGCTGCCAACTCTTCGACCGTTTCGACGAACTCAAGCTTGTCGTAGTTCATCAGGAAGTCGATCGCGTTGCCGTGCGCGCCACATCCAAAGCAGTGATAAAACTGTTTCTCACCGTTAACGGTGAATGACGGGGTTTTCTCGTTGTGGAATGGACAACACGCGTGGAAATTCTTGCCCTGCTTTTTCAGCTTCACACGGGCATCGATCAGATCGACGATGTCAGTGCGTGCCAGCAGATCATTAATGAATACGCGTGGGATTCGTCCAGCCATAGGCCCCGATTTTTAGCAATTCATAAACGAAAATAAGCCGCGCATTCCTTTCGGAAGCACGGCCTTACAACTACAACTCGGTCTGATCGGAGAGCAACGCTCTCGGGGAATTAGTACAGACGAGTGCGGCGTGCGTTTTCGCGAGCCAGTTTCTTCGCGTGACGTTTCACTGCAGAAGCTTTAGCGCGCTTACGTTCGGTAGTCGGTTTTTCATAGAACTCACGACGACGAACTTCCGCCAGAACACCTGCTTTTTCGCAGGAACGCTTGAAGCGACGCAGAGCTACGTCGAACGGCTCGTTTTCACGTACTTTAATTACCGGCATGTGCCTCTCACCTTTGATTAATTCGGTTTGCCGCTGGCATCAACGCCAGCTTATTTCAAAATGGTGCGGAATTTTACTGCAATTGCTGCTGCTTTGTAAAGCACCGCGGCCTTTTTTGAAAGGGACTTTTATAAGGGTGAGGAGTATACACGAGGCTTTCTCCAGGGGCGAACAAAGTTTTACATCAACCCGCATTGGTCCTACACTGCGCGGTAATAAAGCGAGGTAAAACAAGTCATGCGTGTACTGGGTATTGAAACTTCCTGCGATGAAACCGGCATCGCCATTTACGACGATGAAAAAGGTTTGTTAGCCAACCAATTGTATAGTCAGGTGAAATTGCACGCTGACTACGGCGGCGTCGTGCCTGAACTGGCCTCCCGCGATCACGTGCGTAAAACCGTACCGTTGATCCAGGAGGCGCTAAAGGAGTCTGGTTTAACGGCAAAAGACATTGATGCTGTGGCCTATACCGCAGGCCCAGGATTAGTCGGCGCACTGCTGGTTGGCGCGACCGTGGGGCGTTCTCTGGCGTTTGCCTGGGACGTTCCGGCAATCCCGGTACATCATATGGAAGGACATCTGTTAGCGCCGATGCTGGAAGATAACCCACCGGAATTTCCGTTTGTCGCGCTGCTGGTTTCCGGCGGTCATACGCAGTTAATCAGCGTGACTGGCATTGGTCAGTACGAGCTGCTCGGAGAGTCTATCGATGATGCGGCTGGTGAAGCGTTTGATAAAACCGCGAAGCTGCTGGGGCTGGATTATCCTGGCGGGCCATTACTGTCGAAAATGGCGGCTCAGGGTACTGCCGGGCGCTTTGTCTTCCCGCGCCCGATGACCGACCGTCCGGGGCTGGATTTCAGCTTTTCTGGTCTGAAAACCTTCGCGGCAAATACCATACGTGACAACGGCACTGACGATCAGACGCGTGCCGATATCGCCCGCGCCTTTGAAGATGCAGTGGTCGATACGTTGATGATTAAGTGTAAGCGAGCACTGGATCAGACGGGCTTCAAGCGTCTGGTAATGGCGGGCGGCGTGAGTGCTAACCGCACACTGCGGGCGAAACTGGCGGAAATGATGAAAAAGCGTCGTGGCGAAGTGTTCTACGCGCGTCCGGAATTTTGCACTGATAACGGTGCGATGATCGCCTATGCCGGAATGGTGCGGTTTAAAGCAGGCGCGACGGCGGATCTCGGCGTGAGTGTGCGTCCGCGCTGGCCGCTGGCGGAGTTACCGGCTGCGTAAAACTATTGGGTGCCGGAGAGCAATTTCCGGCACCGTCCTCACTTAAAGCAACACCACGGGCATCCACAGTAAGCCGGTAATCACCAGCAATACGAGGAATATCAGCCCAAAAATCGCCCCCAGTCGCCAGTAATCCGCCGTTGGCAGATAACCACTGCCGTAGTAAATCGGACTGGGTCCGGTGGCGTATGGTGTAAGAATGCTCCCCAGACCAATTGCCGCACCAACCATCAGGCAGAACACCGGCAGCGGGATTTCCGGCATCGCCAGCGCGGCGGCAATCATCATCGGTGCGAGAGCGGAGGTATACGCTGTGGCGCTGGCAAAAAAGTAGCGCAGCAAATAAAAGACCACAATCAACGCCACCATCACTATCGTTGGCGAATAACCGCTTAAGCTGCCTGCTAACAGTTTGCCAAACCAGCTAATAAAACCGGTGTTGTTGAGTCCGGTAGCGAGGGTGATAAGCGAGGCCAGCCAGAAGAAAACGTTCCACGCCGCTTTATTACTGACAATGTCGTCCCAACTGATAATGCGCAGAAGCAGCATCAGCGCCACCACGCTGTAACCGACCATCGCGGCATCGATATAATCACCGCCAAAAATCCACAGCACCAGTGCGCCTACCATCAGCCCCAGCATCCGTTTTTCACGCGAACAGAGCGGGCCCATTGCCTGCAGTTCCGTCTCTGCCCAGCGCGGCACCTGATCGCCAGACTTCAGTATCGGCGGGTACAGCACGTAAGCCAGCCAGGGAACCAGCAGAACCAGTAAAATACTGAGCGGCAACATCCCGAGGAACCAGTCGCCCCAGCTCAGCGTGGCGTTAGATGCGCTTTTCATCAGTCCAATTAACAGCAAATTTGGAGCCATCGCCGTCAGGAAAATGGCGCTGGTCACGCAATCGGCAACAATCCCCATCCACATGATGTACGAGCCAATGCTGCGCGAACTGCTGTCGTTTGGTTGTGATTGATAGAGCGGTGGCAGGTTACGGATGATGGGATAGATAATCCCCGCACCACGCGCCGAGTTGGACGGTGTTACAGGCGCGAGTATCAGCTCGGAGAACATCACTGCATAGCCGAGAAACAGCGTGCGATGCCCCATTTTTTTCACCAGAATCAGCGCGATGCGACGTCCAAGCCCGGTTTTTTCATAGCCCGTACCAAACATAAAGGCGGCGAAAATAAGCCAGATAACTGAATTAGAAAAACCAGAAACCGCCCAGGAGAGGGATTTGGCGGTGAACTTAAAACCTGGCTGGGCGAGCTGCTCCGGGCTAAACAGCAGCCACGGCGAAAGAATGGCGATGATGGATATACCCGCCATCGCCACCACGGCACCCGGCACGGGTTCGAGGATCAGTCCAACGATCACGCCAGTAAAAACGGCAAAGTAGAGCCAGGTATGACTCTCCAGCCCTGCGGGAAGCGGAAGTAGAGCAATAATGGCTATGACCGCCAGCGGCGCAAGGTATCGCCACCATTCAGTGGAAGGTTTCATCGTGTTATGCCTGCGAAAAAGGAGAGGGGCGAGCCTCTCCGTGAGGGTTATTTGATGTAATGGACGTGCTCGCAAATCTCTTCCACGATGGGATCGCGGCGTTCGGCGAACAGCTTTTTGTTTTCGGCTATCAGGTTGTTGCCGTGGGTATCTATAGAGACAATCAGCGGGCCAAACTCTTTGACCCGGCAGACCCACAGCGACTCTGGCATCCCGAGTTCTGTCCAGTGTACCTCTTCAATCTCTTCCACTTGAGTTGCCGCCAGTACCGCACAGCCAGCCGGGAAAATCACATGCAGCGCCTTGAATTTCTGGCAGCCTTCTTCGGTCAGCGGCCCCATTCCGCCTTTGCCGACCACCAGTTTCACGCCGGTCTGCTCGATAAATTCACGTTCAAAACTTTCCATACGCATACTGGTTGTCGGGCCGACGGACACCATCTCCCATTTGTCGCCGTTTTTGCGCACGATGGGGCCAGCGTGGAAAATCGCTTTGCCGTTGAGATCGTAAGGGATCGGACGTTTCAGTTCGATCAATCGGCGGTGACAAACGTCACGGCAGGTCACCAGCGTACCGGTCAGGTAGATCACATCGCCGACGCGAATATCTTGCAGATCTTCAGCTTTGATCGGGGTTGTCAGGATCTTTTTCATAACGCGCTCCGGGTATGAGACAGATTTTCAAAGGTGAGATCGGCATGAACTCGCAGTGTGCCGCGACGATGCGCCCAGCAGCCGGTAGAAACAGCAACGCCGATGGTTGACGGATGGCGAGCGGCAGATTCGATATGCACGCCCATCACTGAACTGTTGCCAGTCAGCCCTTGTGGACCAATCCCCAGACGGTTGAGTCCTTCTTCCAGGCGTAGCTCCAGCTCTGCCGCTTTTGGATTGGGATGGCGGCTGCCAATCGGGCGCAAAATGGCTTTACGCGAGAGCACTGCGGCGGTTTCCACCGAGGTAGCGATGCCAACGCCCACAAGTACCGGCGGACAGGCGTTTACGGCGAGGGTGGAGATATTTTCGAAGACGAATTTCACTACACCTTCGTAGCCTTCTGACGGCATTAACACTTTCGATCGGCCAGGTAGCGTGCAGCCGCCGCCTGCCATGTAAACTTCGATTTCCGCATCGTCACCGTCGGGGACGATATCCCAGGTGACCCACGGTACGCCGCTGCCGGTATTTTTGCCGGTGTTTACTTCGTCAAAAATTTCTACCGCATTGTGACGCAGTGGCGCTTTGACGGTTGCCTCTTCCACGGCTTGTTTGAGTATGCTTTGCAGCTCGCCAAGCAGTGGGAAGCGGGAACCGACTTTAACGAAGAACATAATCTCCCCGGTGTCCTGACAGGCAGGACGATTCAGGTCAATCGCTTTTTGCATGTTGTCGAACATCGTATGGTAGATAATTTTCCCCATCGACGACGTTTCGGCATCCTTTAGCTGTTTTAGTTTATCCACCACGTCATCAGGCATTCGGGTAGAAATCATGGCGGTAAAGTTAGCGACAATCTCCGTCAACTTATTCACTGCCTGTTGCTTATTACTTTCGCTCATCATGGCAACTCCAGTTTCTTTATTTGTCTGGAAAAATTCACCGCCACAAACTACCACTAAAAATGTGGTTTTATATTTTTTGCCACCGTGAATATGTAATTAACAGTTCGTGAATCAACGCGAAAATAAGAATGAATATTGCGCCAGAGCAGGGAATGGCAATGTTTTGCGAAATACACTGCGCTTATCAAAACTGCGGATATTTAACAATGCTAAATAGCTGGCCTTTAGCCAAAGACTTGCAGGTACTGGTGGAAATCGTCCATAGCGGGAGTTTTAGTGCTGCAGCGGCGACGCTTGGGCAAACGCCTGCATTTGTCACCAAGCGGATCCAAATCCTTGAAAATACGCTGGCAACAACTCTGCTGAACCGCTCCGCTCGCGGCGTGGCGCTGACTGAAAGTGGCCAGCGTTGTTACGAACATGCGCTGGAAATCCTCACCCAATATCAGCGACTGGTCGATGACGTCACGCAAATCAAAACGCGCCCGGAGGGGATGATCCGCATTGGTTGCAGTTTTGGTTTTGGGCGCAGCCATATTGCGCCAGCTATTACCGAACTGATGCGCAATTATCCTGAGTTACAGGTGCATTTTGAATTGTTCGATCGACAAATTGATTTAGTGCAGGATAATATTGATCTGGATATTCGTATTAATGACGCAATTCCTGATTATTATATTGCGCATCTTTTGACAAAAAATAAAAGAATATTATGCGCAGCACCTGAGTATCTGCAAAAATATCCGCAGCCACAATCCTTACAGGAATTAAGTCGTCATGACTGCCTGGTGACCAAAGAGCGCGATATGACCCACGGAATATGGGAGTTGGGGAACGGTCAGGAGAAAAAATCGGTGAAGGTAAGTGGACATCTTTCCTCCAATAGCGGCGAGATTGTGCTGCAATGGGCGCTGGAGGGCAAAGGGATTATGCTGCGTTCCGAGTGGGATGTGTTGCCGTTTCTGGAGAGTGGCAAACTGGTGCGAGTATTGCCGGAGTATGCACAAAGCGCCAATATCTGGGCTGTTTACCGGGAGCCGCTCTATCGCAGCATGAAATTACGTGTCTGTGTGGAATTTCTGGCGGCATGGTGCCAGCAACGGCTGGGCAAGCCCGACGAAGGCTATCAGGTCATGTAGATCCACCAGAAATCACTCGGGATCCTTTTCGCGCTTTCTTTTGAATTTCGTCCAGATTTTTGTCTCCTGGCGACGCCACAGACGCTGGATGTTGTCATGATGACGCAGCAGGATCAGGCAAGAGAGCATCGAAACCGGGAAGGTGAATTGTGGCTTAAACCACCAGACATAAAACGGAGCAATCAGTGCACTGACAATCGCTCCCAGCGACGAGTAACCACTCAATAGCACGGTCAGTAACCAGGTTCCCGCCATTACTCCAGTGAGATCCCAGCCAATTGGTGCGATGGCACCAAAAGCGGTAGCAACGCCTTTTCCTCCTTTAAAACCGAAGAAAACGGGCCAGATGTGTCCAAGACAGGCGGCGATGGCAATTAAGCCTAGCCAGAAGGGGCTGACACCTAATTCATACGCGCCCCAGACGGGCAACATTCCTTTCAGAACGTCGAAAATCAGTACTGCTACGGCTGCTCCCTTGCCACCGATACGTAACACATTGGTTGCGCCTGGATTGCCGGAGCCGCTGGTTCGCGGATCGGGCAACCCACACAAGCGGCAAACCAGAATGGCACTGGAAATGGAGCCGCAGAGGTACGCGATGAGGATCATTCCAGGCGCGATTGCACTCATAAGCTGTTCCGTTTTGAAAATTCGTGTTCAACGATGAATCTGTGGATAATACGCACATTTCGCCGGAAGTGGTATCCGGTTAGCCAAAAAGCAGGCAGGACGTGATGGATATTGTATTTATAGAGCAACTTTCGGTAATCACCACTATTGGTGTTTACGACTGGGAACAGACCATCGAACAGAAGTTAGTGTTCGATATCGAAATGGCGTGGGATAACCGTAAAGCGGCGAAAAGTGATGATGTGGCGGATTGCCTCAGTTACGCTGACATTGCAGAAACGGTGGTCAGCCACGTCGAGGGGGCGCGTTTTGCGCTGGTGGAACGCGTGGCTGAAGAGGTGGCGGAGCTGCTGTTAGCACGCTTCAACTCGCCGTGGGTGCGTATCAAACTCAGCAAGCCAGGCGCAGTGGCGCGGGCGGCGAATGTTGGCGTAATCATTGAGCGTGGCAATAATCTGAAAGAAAATAATTAATTTTACAGCTGTTAAACCAAACGATTATAACCTGGTCATACTGCAGTAGTTCGGACAAGCGTTACATTTTTATAATTTAGGGGTTTATTGATGAGCGATATGCACTCGCTGCTGATAGCGGCAATATTGGGTGTGGTCGAAGGATTGACAGAATTTCTGCCGGTATCCAGCACGGGCCATATGATTATTGTCGGTCACTTGTTGGGGTTTGAGGGCGACACGGCGAAAACCTTTGAAGTCGTGATCCAGTTAGGATCAATTCTGGCGGTAGTAGTGATGTTCTGGCGGCGTCTGTTTGGCCTGATTGGCATCCACTTTGGTCGCCCGTTGCAGCACGAAGGAGAAAGCAAAGGTCGTTTAACGCTGATCCACATCTTGCTGGGGATGATTCCGGCGGTGGTACTGGGGCTGTTGTTCCACGACACGATTAAATCATTGTTTAACCCGATAAATGTCATGTATGCACTGGTCGTTGGCGGTCTGTTGCTGATTGCCGCCGAATGCCTGAAGCCGAAAGAGCCGCGTGCGCCGGGTCTTGATGATATGACCTATCGTCAGGCGTTTATGATTGGCTGTTTCCAGTGTCTGGCGCTGTGGCCGGGTTTCTCCCGTTCCGGGGCGACCATTTCAGGTGGGATGCTGATGGGGGTGAGCCGTTACGCTGCTTCCGAGTTCTCGTTCCTGCTGGCGGTGCCGATGATGATGGGCGCAACGGCGCTCGATCTCTACAAAAGCTGGGGCTTCCTGACTACCGGCGATATCCCGATGTTTGCCGTTGGGTTTATCACCGCTTTTGTGGTGGCGCTGATAGCGATTAAAACCTTCCTGCAATTGATTAAGCGCATTTCGTTTATCCCGTTCGCCATTTATCGCTTTATTGTGGCGGCTGCGGTGTACGTTGTGTTCTTTTGATGTGAAGAACAGTGTCGGATATGATGCTGACGCGTCTTATCAGATTGCGTAGGCCGGATAAGGCGTTCACGCCGCATCCGGCAATCAACGCCTGATGCGACGCTCGCGCGTCTTATCAGGCCTACAACTGTCGTTGACATGTAGCCGGATAAGACGCTTACGTCGCATCCGGCAAAATATCCAACACTCACTCAGGCTTTGGGCAACGTTGTTCCTTCCAGCTGGCTACCGCCGCAATCCGCCGTCGGGTCAGCTCCTCACGAATCTCCACACCTTTAAATCCTGCTTCAACGACGGCTTTTGTCGGCACTGACTGCGCCACTTCCCAGGCTTCGCGCAACCAGCGGCCTTGCGGGTAGTCCGCTGATTCAAAACCGGTTCTGCCGCGCACGTCAGCCTCGCTGGTCAGCGCCAGTTGCTCGACACGCTGCGGTTTACGCCAGGCGTCAATGGAATCAAACAATTTAACAATGGTTTTCGGGTTCAGCATTGGAAAGGTGTGGATGAGATCGTGAAACTCAGCCACCAGTCTGGCTAAATCGCGAATTTCATTTGGCACGCGCAGACGCTGGCATAGTTGTTCCACTAACTTCACACCCGCCGGGCCATGACCATGATGACGTGGCCAAAGTTCTGGCGGCGTCAGTCCTTTACCGAGATCGTGGCATAACGTTGCGAAACGGACATCGACCTGCGGACTCAGCATCGCCGCCATTGAGAGCGTCATTAAGGTATGAATACCCGTGTCGATTTCCGGATGCCACCTGGCAGGGGCCGGAACGCCAAACAGGGCGTCAATTTCCGGGAATAAAACGCGCAGTGCGCCGCAATCGCGCAGTACCTGGAAGAACACCTGGGGATTGCGGGTGGTGAGGGCGTTTTCCGTCTCTTTCCATACCCGTTCAGGCGTCAGGTGTTCCAGTTCACCCGCATGGGTCATCTCGCGCATCAGCGCCAGAGTTTCATCGGCAATACGGAAACTGAGGTGGGCATAACGCGCAGCAAAACGCGCTACGCGCAACACGCGTAACGGATCTTCGCCAAAAGCGGGGGAAACATGGCGCAACAGACGATTTTGCAGATCGCCCAGACCGTTGTACGGGTCGATAATCTCGCCGTTATCGTCCTGGGCCAGCGCATTAATGGTCAGATCGCGACGCTTAAGATCATCTTCCAGCGTGACATCCGGTGCGGCATAGCAGGTAAAACCGGTGTAACCGGAACCGGATTTCCGTTCGGTACGTGCCAGCGCATACTCTTCATGCGTTTGCGGATGCAGAAACACAGGAAAATCGCGGCCTACCTGCTGGTAGCCCGCGTCGAGCATCTCCTGTGGCGTACTGCCGACCACCACCCAATCTCTGTCTTTGACCGGTAGCCCTAACAATGCATCCCGAACAGCACCACCGACCAGATAAATCTTCACGCCATCATCCCTTCGTCAAATACACAATTCCTAATAATAAGACAGTGCAACGAAGAAGGCGATTTAGTTCATCCAGCGATCTTTGCGTTTGCGGCTTGGGATCAGGTGCGGCAGTACCAGACCAAGCAGCAAGCCAAGCCCCAGCACGCCACCGCCATACATAAACCACTGCATGATGATGGTGCGCTGTTTGTCATCCAGCTGTACGCTGGCGGCATCGACCTTTTTCTGCGCGACAATCAGCTCGTTTTTCAGTTTCTGATTTTCTTCTTTTAACCCGTTGATCACGCTGTCACTCTGCGCCACTTTTTGCTGCATTTCTGCGGTGCGCTGATTCCAGGTGTTATCGATATTGGTGAGTTTATCGGTCAGCGTTTTGACCTGATTTTCCAGATCTGGCACACGGGAGCGCAGGCTTGGCTCTGTGCTAAGTTGTTTCAACGGGATCCAGGCGGTACGGCCAGAGCTGTCTTTCACCTGGGCATAATTGGTGTTGGCGTCAGTTTGTAATAAGGTCACTTCCTCGCCGGCGTTAACCGTGCCCACGAGGCGATAATGATCTCCCGGACCGCTACGGACCCAGGTATTCAGTTCATCAGAAACATAGCGCGTTTCTTCAGCATGTGAGACGGCAGTGGCGCTAAGTGCGAGTAAAGTTAATCCGATCAGGCGTAATTTTGGCATCAGGCTGTCGTTATTGTCATGGAAAGTGGAACGATAGTAGTGGCATCAGTGTCGCTACGCAAAGCATTCGACATCAATCGGAATCCTCTGTGTCAGGTCTTGCCACTGCTTCAAACTTTTACGCCCGTCAAATTGCCCGTTGCATGGCAATTTGGCGCAAAATACTATCTACTGACAAAAAAGATCGCATTAAGTTCGCCGTTCATCGTCACTTATGTGACATAACCGATAAGTAAAGGCTATGGCTCAGGAAATCGAATTAAAGTTTATTGTTAATCACAGTGCCGTTGCGGCGCTGCGTGACCATCTCAATACGCTGGGCGGCGAGCACCATGACCCCGTGCAGTTGCTGAATATTTACTACGAAACGCCGGATAACTGGCTGCGTGGGCACGATATGGGCTTGCGTATTCGTGGCGAAAACGGTCGCTATGAGATGACCATGAAAGTTGCAGGAAGAGTGACAGGCGGCTTACACCAGCGCCCGGAATATAACGTGGCGTTGAGCGAACCGACGCTCGACCTGGCGCAGTTACCGACGGAAGTCTGGCCGAACGGCGAATTGCCTGCCGATCTCGCTTCCCGCGTACAACCGCTGTTCAGCACCGATTTTTATCGCGAAAAGTGGCTGGTAGAGGTTGATGGTAGCCAAATTGAAATCGCCCTCGACCAGGGGGAAGTGAAAGCGGGTGAATTTGCTGAACCTATCTGTGAGCTGGAACTGGAACTGCTTAGCGGCGACATGCGTGCGGTGCTGAAACTGGCGAACCAACTGGTATCGCAAACCGGATTACGCCAGGGCAGCCTGAGCAAAGCAGCGCGTGGCTATCATCTGGCGCAGGGCAATCCGGCGCGTGAAATCAAACCGACCACCATTTTGCATGTTGCGGCAAAAGCTGATGTGGAACAGGGGCTGGAAGCGGCGCTCGAGCTGGCGTTAGCGCAATGGCAGTATCATGAAGAACTGTGGGTACGCGGCAACGATGCGGCGAAAGAGCAGGTGCTGGCAGCCATTAGCCTGGTCCGTCATACACTGATGCTGTTCGGCGGTATCGTGCCGCGTAAAGCGAGCACTCACTTACGTGATCTGCTGACTCAATGCGAGGCGACCATTGCTTCTGCGGTTTCTGCCGTAACGGCGGTCTACTCTACCGAAACGGCAATGGCGAAGCTGGCGTTGACCGAATGGCTGGTAAGCAAAGCCTGGCAGCCGTTTTTAGATGCCAAAGCGCAGAGTAAAATGAGCGATTCCTTCAAACGCTTTGCCGATATCCATCTTTCCCGCCATGCTGCTGAACTTAAAAGCGTTTTCTGCCAGCCGTTAGGCGATCGCTACCGTGACCAATTGCCACGCCTGACGCGTGATATTGACTCAATACTGTTGCTGGCGGGTTACTACGATCCTGTCGTCGCGCAAGCCTGGCTGGAGAACTGGCAGGGGCTGCGTCACGCTATTGCGACCGGGCAACGCATTGAAATTGAACATTTCCGTAATGAGGCAAACAATCAGGAACCGTTCTGGTTGCACAGCGGAAAACGTTAATCAGGCAAGGATAAAATCGCTTATGAAGCCGCTCTCTTCACCGTTACAGCAGTACTGGCAGACCGTTGTTGAGCGGCTGCCAGAGCCTTTAGCCGAGGAATCACTTAGCGCACAGGCGAAGTCAGTACTTACTTTCAGTGATTTTGTGCAGGACAGCGTGATTGCGCATCCAAAGTGGCTGACGGAACTGGAAAGCCAACCGCCGCAGGCCGACGAATGGCAGCATTACGCTGCATGGTTGCAGGAGGCGCTCAGTAATGTGAGTGACGAAGCCGGGTTAATGCGCGAGCTGCGGCTATTCCGGCGGCGCATTATGGTGCGCATCGCCTGGGCGCAAACGCTGGCTCTGGTTACTGAAGAGAGCATATTGCAGCAGCTCAGCCATCTGGCGGAGACGCTGATTGTTGCGGCGCGTGACTGGCTGTATGACGCCTGCTGCCGCGAATGGGGAACGCCGTGCAATGCGCAGGGCGAAGCGCAACCGCTGCTGATTTTAGGCATGGGTAAGCTGGGCGGCGGGGAACTGAATTTCTCCTCTGATATCGATCTGATTTTTGCCTGGCCGGAACATGGTTGTACCCAGGGTGGACGCCGGGAACTGGATAACGCGCAGTTTTTTACCCGCATGGGGCAGCGGCTGATTAAAGTGCTGGATCAACCAACGCAGGATGGCTTCGTCTATCGCGTGGATATGCGGCTGCGTCCGTTTGGTGAAAGTGGCCCGCTGGTGCTGAGTTTTGCGGCGCTGGAAGATTATTACCAGGAGCAGGGGCGCGACTGGGAGCGTTACGCGATGGTCAAGGCGCGGATTATGGGGGATAGCGACGGCGTCTATGCTAACGAGTTGCGTGCGATGCTGCGTCCGTTTGTTTTCCGTCGTTACATCGATTTCAGCGTGATTCAGTCGCTGCGCAACATGAAAGGAATGATTGCCCGTGAAGTGCGTCGACGCGGTTTGACCGACAACATCAAACTTGGCGCAGGCGGCATTCGCGAAATTGAATTTATCGTCCAGGTGTTCCAGCTCATTCGCGGCGGGCGCGAACCGTCGCTGCAATCGCGCGCTTTACTGCCAACGCTCAGCGCCATTGCCGCGCTGCATCTGCTTTCTGAAAACGATGCTGAACAATTGCGAGTGGCGTATCTGTTCCTGCGGCGTCTGGAAAACCTGCTGCAAAGCATTAACGACGAACAAACCCAGACGCTTCCTTCTGATGAGCTTACCCGTGCGCGGCTGGCGTGGGCGATGGACTTTGCTGACTGGCCGCAATTGACCGGGGTGCTGACCGCACATATGGCCAATGTGCGCCGGGTGTTTAATGAATTGATTGGCGACGACGAAAGTGAAACTCAGGAAGAGTCGCTGTCGGAACAGTGGCGTGAGCTGTGGCAGGATGCGTTGCAGGAAGATGACACCACGCCAGTGCTGGCGCATCTTAGCGAGGATGATCGCAAACAGGTGCTAATGCTGATTGCTGATTTTCGCAAAGAGCTGGATAAGCGCACCATCGGGCCGCGAGGACGTCAGGTGCTCGACCATCTGATGCCACATCTGCTAAGTGATGTCTGTGCGCGTGAAGACGCTGCTGTCACGCTGTCGCGCATTACCGCCTTGCTGGTGGGGATTGTTACTCGCACCACTTATCTTGAGCTGCTTAGTGAATTCCCTGCGGCGCTTAAACATTTGATTTCTCTGTGTGCTGCATCGCCGATGATTGCCAGCCAGCTAGCGCGTTATCCATTATTGCTGGATGAATTGCTCGATCCAAATACCCTCTACCAACCAACGGCGACGGATGCCTACCGTGATGAACTGCGCCAGTATTTGCTGCGCGTGCCGGAAGATGACGAAGAACAACAGCTTGAGGCGCTGCGTCAGTTCAAACAGGCGCAGCTGTTACGCATTGCGGCAGCGGATATCGCCGGTACGCTACCGGTAATGAAAGTGAGCGATCACTTAACCTGGCTGGCAGAAGCCATGATTGATGCCGTCGTTCAGCAGGCGTGGGTTCAAATGGTTGCCCGCTACGGTAAGCCAAATCACCTGAACGAACGCGAAGGGCGTGGTTTTGCGGTGGTCGGCTACGGCAAGCTGGGGGGCTGGGAGTTAGGCTACAGTTCCGATCTTGACCTGATCTTCCTCCATGATTGCCCAATGGATGCGATGACTGACGGCGAGCGGGAAATCGACGGGCGACAGTTTTATCTGCGTCTGGCGCAACGCATTATGCATCTGTTCAGTACGCGAACCTCTTCCGGCATTTTGTATGAAGTGGATGCACGACTGCGTCCGTCCGGGGCGGCGGGAATGCTGGTGACATCCGCAGAAGCATTTGCTGATTATCAGAAAAACGAGGCCTGGACGTGGGAGCATCAGGCGCTGGTGCGTGCGCGTGTAGTGTACGGCGATCCGCAGCTCACCGCGCACTTTGACGCAGTACGCCGGGAGATTATGACGCTGCCGCGCGAAGGCAAAACCCTGCAAACAGAAGTGCGGGAAATGCGCGAGAAAATGCGTGCCCATCTCGGCAATAAACATCGCGATCGCTTTGATATCAAAGCCGATGAAGGCGGAATTACCGATATCGAATTTATTACTCAATATCTGGTGTTGCGCTACGCTCATGAAAAACCGAAGTTAACGCGCTGGTCAGACAACGTGCGCATTCTGGAACTACTGGCGCAAAACGACATTATGGAAGAGCAGGAAGCGATGGCGCTGACCCGTGCTTACACAACGCTGCGCGATGAACTTCATCATCTGGCATTACAGGAATTGCCGGGCCATGTGTCGGAGGATTGCTTCACCGCAGAGCGTGAACTGGTGCGGGCAAGCTGGCAGAAGTGGCTGGTGGAAGAATGAAGTATGGTATTATCGCGCGCAAATTTTGAATCTCTCAGGAGACAGGAATGAAAGTAACGCTGCCAGAGTTTGAACGTGCAGGAGTGATGGTGGTTGGTGATGTGATGCTGGATCGTTACTGGTATGGTCCCACCAGCCGTATCTCGCCGGAAGCGCCGGTGCCCGTGGTTAAAGTGAATACCATCGAAGAACGTCCGGGCGGCGCGGCTAACGTGGCGATGAATATCGCTTCTCTCGGTGCTAATGCACGCCTGGTCGGGTTGACGGGCATTGACGATGCGGCGCGCGCGCTCAGTAAATCTCTGGCCGACGTCAACGTCAAATGCGACTTTGTTTCTGTACCGACGCATCCGACCATCACCAAATTACGGGTACTTTCCCGCAACCAACAGCTGATCCGTCTGGATTTCGAAGAAGGTTTCGAAGGGGTTGATCCGCAGCCGCTGCACGAGCGGATTAATCAGGCACTGAGTTCGATTGGCGCGCTGGTGCTTTCTGATTACGCCAAAGGTGCGCTGGCAAGCGTACAGCAGATGATCCAACTGGCGCGTAAAGCGGGTGTTCCGGTGCTGATTGATCCAAAAGGTACCGATTTTGAGCGCTACCGCGGCGCTACGCTGTTAACGCCGAATCTCTCGGAATTTGAAGCTGTTGTCGGTAAATGTAAGACCGAAGAAGAGATTGTTGAGCGCGGCATGAAACTGATTGCCGATTACGAACTCTCGGCTCTGTTAGTGACCCGTTCCGAACAGGGTATGTCGCTGCTGCAACCGGGTAAAGCGCCGCTGCATATGCCAACCCAGGCGCAGGAAGTGTATGACGTTACCGGTGCGGGCGACACGGTGATTGGCGTCCTGGCGGCAACGCTGGCAGCGGGTAATTCGCTGGAAGAAGCCTGCTTCTTTGCCAATGCGGCGGCTGGTGTGGTGGTCGGCAAACTGGGGACATCCACGGTTTCGCCGATCGAGCTGGAAAACGCAGTACGTGGACGTGCAGATACCGGCTTTGGTGTGATGACCGAAGAGGAACTGAAGCTTGCTGTAGCGGCAGCGCGTAAACGCGGTGAAAAAGTGGTGATGACCAACGGTGTCTTTGACATCCTGCACGCTGGGCACGTCTCTTATCTGGCAAATGCCCGTAAACTGGGTGACCGTTTGATTGTCGCTGTGAACAGCGATGCCTCCACCAAACGGCTGAAAGGGGATTCCCGCCCCGTTAACCCGCTCGAACAGCGTATGATTGTGCTGGGCGCACTGGAAGCGGTCGACTGGGTGGTGTCGTTTGAAGAGGACACGCCGCAGCGCTTGATCGCCGGGATCTTGCCAGATCTGCTGGTGAAAGGCGGCGACTATAAACCAGAAGAGATTGCCGGGAGTAAAGAAGTCTGGGCCAACGGTGGCGAAGTGCTGGTGCTCAACTTTGAAGACGGTTGCTCGACGACCAACATCATCAAGAAGATCCAACTGGATAAAAAAGGCTAACTGGAAAGCGGTTCACAGATCTCGCTTCGTAGCAGGCAGGTCTATTGACGCTGTTGTTTTTTCAACCTAAAGTAAAGGAACAAGGGTAAGGGAGGATTTCTCCCCCCTCTGATGAGTTGTTAGTAAGTCGGGAAACTTAACAGTAACAACACAACCAGTATGATGACGAACTTCATCATAACCCTTTCCTTCTATAAGGCCCCTTCCTCGGGAGGGGCTTTCCCGTTTCAGCCCCTTGCTGGCTCCCCGATTGTTGATGAGCGCCGGACTCCGCGCAACGCTTTCCCAGAGGCAGTTTTGCCTTCCCCGAGCAGTCACGCAAAATGCTGCAACAGCCTGATCATTTGCACCTTTTAGCGGAACGCAGATATAAAAAATCCCCGGCTTTTTGGGCCAGGGATTATTCATAGAAGAGGGTTTACTCTGCTTTTTCTTCGACGGGAGTTGTTGAGCTTAAGGATGAAGTCAATGCCGCCAGTGAGCCGCCTGAAACGCCAATTTCATTGAGCAAGGAGTCAATCAGCGGTGCCTGTGTGCGGTAAGAGAGTGCGGCTGATAACGCTTGTTCTGCCAGGTTTCCGCCCCCCACATTCCCCGTGTTTGCATCACCCGTAGCGCCACCACGATTCAGCCCATCGACCTGAATAATTTTGATGCCGTCGATAGCCTTCATAGGCTCAACGGATTTCTCAATTACCGCAGGCAGCGCCTGCAATAATGCCAGTTTGAATTTAAGGCTGGTTTGTTCATCAGAAAGTACGTTGATAGCATCGTTCAGCGCACGTTGTGCTTCTGCTTCCGCCAGACCCTTTTTACGTGTAGCTTCGGCTAACTCAACGATAGCCGCCGCCTGCATCTCTGCGGCTTCTTTTTCTGCTTTCGCCCGCACGGTCAGTTCAACCGCTTTGGTTTCTGCATCCTGCGCTGCGGCGATCAACGCCACTTGTTTAGCACGATCGGCTTCGGCAGTCTGGCGAGTGGTTTCTACGTTTTGTTGGGCGCTTACTGCTTCTGCGAGTGCAAGGTTAGCACGCGCTTCTGCCTGGGACTGTTGTTCCGATTTGGCGGCAATAGCGATCGATTTCGTCTGGTTAGCGATTTCGGTGACCTGCTGCTGTTCGATCTCTTTAATGCGAACTTCACGTTCGGCCTCAACCTTTCTTGAGCGGACGGCCTGTTCGCGGTCGATTTCCGTTTCCTGAATCTGTCGTTCAGCCAGAATTCGCGTCTGCTCTGCTTCACGACGACGTTCAGCTTCAAAAGCCGCAATTTTCGCATTCTGCTCAGCGGTACGGGTTTTAACCTGCTGCTCCTGCTCAAGCGTCATAAACGCTTCTTGTTGTTCAATCTCCAACTTGCGCGAAAGTGCATCACGGTTTTTCTCACGCACTGCGACTTCCACATCCTGTTCAACTTCGTTACGTTCGCGACGACGGCGCTCCGTCTCCTGAGTCAGTTTGGTTAAACCTTCGGCGTCAAAGGCATTGTTCGGATTGAAATGTTCTTTCGAGGTCTGGTTAAAGTTGGTAAGTGAAACGCTTTCCAGTTCCAGGCCATTTTTCGACAGATCTTCAGCTACGGTATTTTGTACTCCCTGCACGAAGTTCTCGCGGGTATCCTGTAACTCATGCATGGTCATTTGTGCCGCTGTTGCACGGAGGGCATCGACAAATTTATCTTCCACCAGCATACGTAAGTCTTCAGGCGACAGGGTGCGTTGCCCCAGCGTCTGGGCGGCGGTGGCAATCCCTTCTACTGAAGGTTTTACCCGCACAAAGAAAGCCACTACAACATCAACACGCATACGATCTTTCGTAATCAGGCTATCAATAGTAGAACGGCTGACTTCCAGCTTCAGGGTATTCATATTGATGGGAATTATTTCATGAAAGATCGGCATCACGATTGCACCACCGCTCATCACCACTTTTTGCCCACTTAAACCAGTACGAACAAATGCTTGCTCTGCCGAAGCGCGACGATAGAGCCTGGCGAAAATAATTCCAATAATAAACAGAATGCATACGGCGATAATCGCGGTAAACATCCAGGAGGGCACAGAATTAACGATATCATCCATTATTAAATTTCCTTTTGATTAATAAATCACAATATCTGGGGCCAGGGATTATTTTCCGCCAAATATCGCGTTGCAGAAAGTCGGCAAATAATTAACACTTTGTCTCCTTTAGTGAAAGTTTTTCCTTCTTCAGGCTCCAGTAGCAAATAATGTATTTGGCCAAATTGATCGGTGAGTTTTCCTTCGCAAGGGTTACCTGAAGTGGCTTGATGGCCGGTAATTAATGCCATGCTACCAACATATTCTTCTTCTGTAATAGCTGAACTATGGTCGCGTGGAATCCAGGGTGCAACGACTTTACCGGTATAATGCACTGCAATAATTGTAAACAGTAAACTGACAGGAACCACGAACAGGTTGGGGAGTGGTGATTGCCAGAGCGTAACGCAGGCATGTTGCAACAGGATGCCAATAAGACCAAAAAAACCAGCGAGTAAGCAGAGGACGACGAGAGCTGGTAATCTTCCAATATTGAGATAATGAAGTGCCTGGCTAATATGACCTGTGGTTATGGAATCATAATGGTCAAGATGTGCATCAAGAGCACCGGAGAGCATGTGACCGCAGATAAGTGCAAAAATTTCTAAAAGGCCGATCAAGAGTACAAAGGAAATAGCGAAAAGATAAGGGGTGTTATAGTCGGCGAATAAAATCATATGTCACTCCAATGTCCATTTAGTGACGCAATATTTACTTTGGAATAGTTTCCTTGCTTACATTTGTCTTTGTTAATAATAACACATGTTAGAGAGGTTCTGGAAGAGAAAGTCTTTTAATATGGTTTTTTTATTTTTCACTAAAAAGTGTGATCGGGGACAATATATTTACGCACGTTATGTTTAAAGGCACTACACTGATTGGGGAATACTGAAATCAGAAAAAGCATATGGCCTTAAAAGGTATGCAATAACCGGAGGATGTGCTTATGGATCATAGTCTTAATTCTTTAAATAATTTCGATTTTCTCGCGCGTAGTTTTGCCAGAATGCACGCAGAAGGTCGCCCGGTCGATATTCTGGCCGTTACTGGTAACATGGATGAAGAACATAGAACCTGGTTTTGCGCGCGTTATGCCTGGTATTGCCAACAGATGATGCAAACCAGAGAACTTGAATTAGAACACTGATATTACGGGCCGTCTGGCCCGTTTTTGTGGTGCTTTATTCTGCTTTATCAACTGGCGGGATAGCCGGAGGAGATTGAAGTTCTGCTATCGGATTATTGCGCGCTTCCAGTTCGCTGATGCGCTGCTCCAGTAACGCCAGTTTTTCACGAGTCCGTAACAGGACTTGCGTCTGAACGTCGAATTCTTCGCGGCTTACCAGATCGAGACGCGTCAGCTGCGCTTGTAGGGTTTGGCGGATTTTTTTCTCCACATCTTCCCCGAACTCCCTGATTCCTTTAGGCATTGATTCGTGAACCTGGCGAGCGATTTGCTCAATTTTTTTCGGGTCAATCATTGTAGTTTCCCTGTACTGATAGGTGTTGAGTGCCATTGTAGTGCGATAAGGGTAAGTCATAAACCAGAATTATGTGAAGCTATGCGTTGCTGGCGCTAATCATTAGCGTTATAGTGAATCCGCTTATTCTCAGGGCGGGGCGAAATTCCCCACCGGCGGTAAATCAACTCAGTTGAAAGCCCGCGAGCGCTTTGGGTGCGAACTCAAAGGACAGCAGATCCGGTGTAATTCCGGGGCCGACGGTTAGAGTCCGGATGGGAGAGAGTAACGATTCTGTCGGGCATGGACCCGCTCACGTTATTTTGGCTATATGCCGCCACTCCTAAGACTGCCCTGATTCTGGTAACCATAATTTTAGTGAGGTTTTTTTACCATGAATCAGACGCTACTTTCCTCTTTTGGTACGCCTTTCGAACGTGTTGAAAATGCACTGGCTGCGCTGCGTGAAGGACGCGGTGTGATGGTGCTTGATGATGAAGACCGTGAAAACGAAGGCGATATGATCTTCCCGGCAGAAACCATGACCGTTGAGCAGATGGCGCTGACCATTCGCCACGGGAGTGGTATTGTTTGCCTGTGCATTACTGACGATCGCCGTAAACAACTCGATCTGCCAATGATGGTAGAAAATAACACCAGCGCCTATGGCACCGGTTTTACCGTGACCATTGAAGCGGCTGAAGGTGTGACTACCGGTGTTTCTGCCGCTGACCGTATTACGACCGTTCGCGCAGCGATTGCCGATGGCGCAAAACCTTCAGATCTGAATCGTCCGGGCCACGTTTTCCCACTTCGCGCGCAGGCAGGTGGTGTACTGACGCGTGGCGGTCATACTGAAGCGACTATCGATCTGATGACGCTGGCAGGCTTTAAACCAGCTGGTGTGCTGTGTGAGCTGACTAATGACGATGGCACGATGGCGCGTGCACCAGAGTGCATTGAGTTTGCCAATAAACACAATATGGCGCTCGTGACTATTGAAGACCTGGTGGCATACCGTCAGGCACATGAGCGTAAAGCCAGCTGAAAACCGCTGCTTAATTTACTGCCTTAATCAAGAAACCGAAGTTGTAGCAGGCTTCGGTTTTTATTTTTCCCTGCTATGCAAGATGTTAATTCCGCTTCTCTTTCTATGAGAAAATTTCATTAATATCAGGCATTCTTTTTCATTATGATCAAAATCATATAATTGTTCCGTTATTATGCGACCATATGAATATATCCGAAAAAGGATATGTGAAATTTATGCGCTAAATGTTTAGTATTGTTAAATATTAAGGGTAAAAGGATGTTTATCGCCTGGTACTGGATTGTATTGATTGCTCTGGTTGTGGTGGGTTATTTCCTGCATTTGAAACGATATTGTCGGGCGTTTCGCCAGGACAGAGACGCCCTGCTTGAAGCGCGGAACAAATACTTAAACAGTACGAGAGAAGAGACAGCCGAAAAGGTAGAATAAGACTTTAGTGAAGCTGACAGAAGTTGTCCATGCGCTGGACAACTTCTGATGTTGCTTTTAACCAATTCCCACCGTTTGTAGCAGCACTAAACTGAATCCCATCACTGACATTCCACATAGTACGCCATAGCTGGGGTTATTATTGGGGTCAATTTCTTTGGCGAGCGGCATTAATTCGTCAACGGAGAGCGCCACCATAATTCCTGCAACCGCCGCCATGATTGCCGCCATGACCACCGGAGAAATCATGCTACCGAGGATTAACCATGCCAGCACACCACCAAGAATTTCTGCCAGCCCGGAAATGCCCGCCCACAGAATCGCGGTGCGTTTAGATCCCGTTGCCGCGTAAACCGGGCCTGCAACCGCCAGACCTTCAGGAATATTGTGCAACGCTACGGCCAGGGCGATGCCAAATCCCAGCTCCAGGTTGCTGCTCGCCGTGACAAAGGTGGCAATCCCTTCCGGGAAGTTATGCAGACTGATGCCGAGAGTGAGCAGAATGGCTGTGCGCTTGATCGATTTTGGCAACGGCTGCACCGATTTTTGCATTAAATCCTGCGGATGCGCATGTGGCAACATGCGGTCCAGGCCAAAATAGCCAAGCAGACCGAAGATAAACATTCCATAACCCAACACAGGCGACATTCCTTCGGCGGCTAATGCGGCAGGAAGCATTTCCATTAATGAGATGAGCAACATGATCCCCGCCGCAAATCCTAGCGAAAACGCCAGTAAGCGGTTCGAGGGTTTTTGCCCGAGAACGCCGAGAAACGCGCCAATAAACGTGGCTGCCCCCGCCAGTATGGTCAGAATGAGAGGTACTGACATCGACAACTCCTTATAAATCTTCACCTTCAGGCAGATCGTCAAAATAACTGATGATCATCATCATTGTTATCCGGGTTCTTACTCCGCCGAACAAGCGTATTGTGAGGATATCAAAATGACACCTTTAGTTAAGGATATCATCATGTCTTCAACACGTATGCCAGCATTGTTTTTAGGTCACGGTAGTCCGATGAACGTGCTGGAAGATAATTTGTATACCCGCAGCTGGCAGACGTTGGGGATGACATTGCCACGCCCGCAAGCAATAGTGGTGGTTTCGGCTCATTGGTTTACCCGTGGAACAGGAGTGACCGCGATGGAGATGCCGCCCACGATTCATGACTTTGGTGGCTTCCCGCAGGCGCTGTACGATACGCATTATCCTGCTCCGGGTTCACCTGCGCTGGCACAGCATCTGGTTGAGCTGTTAGCGCCGGTCCCTGTGACGCTGGATAAAGAAGCCTGGGGCTTCGACCACGGCTCGTGGGGCGTACTGATTAAGATGTACCCTGACGCCGATATCCCGATGGTGCAGTTGAGTATCGACAGTAGCAAACCTGCCGCCTGGCATTTCGAAATGGGGCGCAAACTCGCGGCGCTGCGTGATGAAGGGATAATGTTGGTCGCCAGTGGCAACGTGGTACATAACCTGCGTACAGTGAAGTGGCACGGTGATAGTTCACCGTATCCGTGGGCGACGTCGTTTAATGAGTATGTGAAAGCGAATCTGACGTGGCAAGGGCCGGTGGAACAACATCCTCTGGTGAATTATCTCGACCATGAAGATGGCGCGTTATCGAACCCAACGCCAGAGCACTATCTGCCGTTGTTGTATGTCTTAGGGGCGTGGGATGGGCAGGAGCCAATTACCATTCCGGTCGATGGTATAGAAATGGGCAGTTTAAGTATGCTGTCGGTGCAGATAGGTTAATAAAAGAACCCGAAGCCAGAACGACTGGCTTCGGGTGTTACTGAGTTAGCCTCTGATGATTTTAAGCGCCCATGCGCCACTCATAATGACCAGCAGCACCAGACACATACCAAAAGCCAGCATACAAGCCTGAGCCATATTCATAAAATGCCATGGTGGTAGCAGATACCAGCCTTCAGATTGCTGATACATTTCCACAAACCACTGTTGCGTGCTGCTCAGTGTGACGCCATCAGGAACGATTGGTGCGTCATAGCCACAATCCCCGGTAGGCTTGAACCAATTTGGTGCCCACTGTGCCAGCGGCAGGTTAAAGGGAAAAGTGGGATCGGTAGAGCAACCCTGTACGCCAAACAGTGAATCGGGATCCGGATTATGTACTGCATGGTGGATATCGTTCAGTTTGAGCGAAAACTTCAGTCCCAAAATGCTGCCGTAAAATGCCATCACGCAGCCAATTAGCTTTAGGATGATGTTCTTTGGGTTGATCGCTGCAACCAATCCTCCAATAACCATCACAAACATGGCGTAGCGAATGTATACACATTGCTCACAGGGTGCCATGTAGAGATAGATCTGGAAGAAAGAGTGCGCCAGGATAATTAACGCGCCCATCGCAACGGCCATTAACAACCACAACAAGCGTTGCTCCTGCCATCTGACCAGTGTGTCAACTGGTGATGTGCGAAGATCTTTCCACATTCCCTTAATACCCATAGCCTGTTTCCCTGTTATTTGCTTGCTAACTCACGGATAAGGTCTGCCATCGCGTCGATGGATTTGATACTCTTGGTGTAGATCAAGTACTTACCATTAACGACATAGGCTGGAACCCCCTGGATTTTGGCGACATCATAAGAGGCTTTCCATTTTTCCAGTGTTTCTTGAACTGCTGGTTCTTTCAGTGCCGCTTCAAAATCCGCCTGACTCATACCTGCGGCATCCAGACCGGTTTTGATAAAAGCAGCCGGATCTTTACCGTCAGACCAGCGTTCTTTTTTGTCGTGATAAGCCGCGTAGTAGGCAAACTTGGCTTTCTTAAACTGAGAGTTAGCATCAAATAAGGAAATGCCTGCTGCTTTATCTTTATTGATCAAGACCGCAAAGACTTCGCTTGCTTGTTTGCCGTATTCACCTTTGGTTTCCAGATGGAACGGCGTGAAAGCAACGATATCTTTCACTTTTTCCGATACCGGACCGGTAACCGCTTTGTCGTACTTGTAACAGAACGGGCAGGCGTAGCTAAATACCTTAATCAGCGTTTTGTCGGCATTCGGAATAGGTTTTTCCAGAACCATGTAATCCGTGCCTTCGGTAAATGCAGAAGCGGTAAATGAAACAGCCAAAGCTGCGGTAAGCAGTATGGTTTTAAATAGTGATGAGATCCCTAATTTCGACATTTTTATTCCCTTCTTAATTATTTGAACATCTGTTGTGGACGGACTAACAGCGCACGGTAGTGAGTCTGATTGGGTTTATCTGACAGCACGTCGATTTCCACTTTCACTTCTTTGGTTTTGTAATCGATTTCGTTCAACTTACCGACGGTTGGCTGCCCGACATCGAACAAATGAATAGAACCACCGAAGCCAAACATGGTGTTACGGTCGGCTTGATATTCAATGATGGAGGTAATCGGGCTATAGAAATCGTAGCCACGTTCTTTACCGTATTCCCACACTTGCTGAACGGTGCCTTTCTTCTCATCAATCTTATATTCCACAAAGCGAGAGTATTTCATGGTTGGTAAGGCAGGTTGTTCCAGATGACGCCCATCGCCATTATCAAAAATGGTGAGCGTTCCTTTGCTGGAAATCCAGGCGGTATGCTGGGTGTAGGTAAAGTCGAAGTCTGAGTTTTCGCACAGGCCATTTTCGTTACAGGTAATTGGCTTACCGTTAGCATCAACCGGTTTCAGCAGCTTGCTGGCCAGCGGTTTTTCCCAACCTTTAGAGGGCGCAAGGATCCATTTCACTTGCTTATCACGACCAATTTTCACAACACCCTGGTGGCGAGAGGAGAGGATGATAGAGTCATCTTTTGCGTCATAGGCGATAGAGTTCACGTGCGCCCAGTTGCGGCCTGGCCCTACACCCAGCGCGTCGCCGAACGGTGTATCTGGTTCCAGTTTTGCCTGTTGTCCTGCATGGGCAAGGTCAACGTTAACGCAAACTGCACCTGCATCCAGCGCGCCGAGCAGTGCATCGCGTTTCGGATCGAGGATCTTGGTCAGATCCCATACATCGACAACGCGACCAGATTTATCGACTTCGAGGATATGGTCACGAATGGTGGTGACGTGTACGCCGTCATCGCGACGATAGTTACTCTTACCTACGCGCAACAGTACCGTGCCATTTGGCGTCTCAATGGACTCATGAGTGGCGTCAGCAAATCCGCGCGGCAGTTTGTGATCTTCGAGCACCTGCCCCATCATGTCGAACTCGTACCAGTGCTGACCTTGTACAGCGGTAAAGGTGCCGCGTGGCGTTTCGCGGATACCCATCAGATAACCACGCTTGTTGATATCGCGGTCACGACCATCGTAGAAAGTGTCTTGATCCAGCCACCAGCGGTATTCACCTTCGGTATCGACGATAAAGGTGAATGGCGCGATATCAAAAGGGAGTGCGCCGGTTGCCGGACCCGCATCAAGGATACCGGCATTTTTATCTTTCTCACCATGCCAGTGGAGATCGGAACCTTGGGCGGTAAAGGTGTGGGTATTAACCAGATAGAGGCGATCTTCAAAACCCGGTGCGACTTTAATAACTTTGGTCTGTTGTAAATCGGAGATAGAGCGGTTATCCATGTAATTATTGACGATGGCCGAAGTGTGCACCACATAATCATCTTTCATGACCTTGCCGTTTTCTTTCCACTCAACGGTCACTTTGTTAGTAAATTTCTGATAAAGACCAAAAATCGGTACACCATCGTAAGTTTTTAGTGATTCCTGACCCACGGGATAGCTGATTTCTACGCCTTTTTCGCCCTTCCCATGGACGGTAACTTTGACGTCAGAAATAACATGGCTATCTAAGTCAACCAAAGCGGTCAGTGGTGCATTGCCGTAGGGATCGACAATGACCGCACCTAGTTGCCCGGCAGGCGGCGCAGGTTTAAAACCCGCAGCCATCACCCCCGATGCTGACAAACCCAGGGTTATCGCCACAGTTCCGGCTACGAGTGTTTTTCTATATTTATCAAACATGGATATATCTCCTTATATAACGCAAATATATAATAATGATGAATATCGACTGTTGAGAGGGTGCTAATAAATTCGTTACGTGAATATAAATATTAATTCAATAAAGAGTGAGAATGTTTTTGTGTTTCTTTTAAATATGTTGTTATTCGGTGAAACAAATATTTATGTTTAATGGATAGTAGGGGGCAATATATCAATCACAATGTTCAATACTGTGTAGTGTGATCCCTGCAACATTGTTTTTTAATTATTAAATTTAAATCTGGTGAGATAAAAGTAAAGTATTTAAATAATATCAAATAGTTATGTTGTGATGTATTCACTTACTTTAATTACAATATCGCTTGCATATGACGATTTAACATTAAATTGAGTATTAATGTTAAATAAAGGTTGGATATGTATGTGTTTATATATTGATGAGAATTATGAATGGTGGATTATAAGAGATTGCCCCGCTTATCGGGGCAATATTAAGCTGTATTACTCAACAAAAATATGCGGATAAAACCGAGACATATCCTGGGTGATCAATGCACGGTCTTCACGAATGCCAATTCCGGCAGGTTGATCGTTCACCAGCCAGCTACCAATCAGCATATAGCTGTCGCCGAATTTCGGTAACGGGTGGAATTGCTGAACAATCATCCCTTCTTCGCCATACGGACCTTCCGCTGCTGCAATGGTTTTGCCGTTCTCAATGATCGACACGTTTGCGCCTTCACGGGAGAAGATCGGTTTAACCACATATTTTTCCATTTGCGGATGATCATCTTCCGCAAAATAAGCGGGCAGCAGGTTCGGGTGATTCGGGAACATCTCCCACAGTAGCGGTAGAAGCGCTTTGTTGGAGATAATGCTCTTCCACGCCGGTTCCAGCCAGCGTACGCCTGCATCCTCCAGCTTGGTGGAGAACATCTCACGCAACATAAATTCCCACGGATACAGCTTGAACAGGTTGGAAATCACCTGATCCTGTAAATCCGTGAACTGACCTTTTTCACCTAACCCGATATCGTCGATGTAGAGGAACTCGGTAGCGATTTCAGCTTCCGTCGCGCAGTCCTGCAAATACTGAATGGTTCCGCGATCTTCCACCGTGTCGCGACAGCAGGTGAGATGCAGCAACTGGAAGCCATACTGTTCACGCAGTTCAACGAAGCGATCGATCAGCTTTTCTTGCAAACTGTTAAACTGGTCGCTGCCCTCCGGCAAGTTACCGGCGTTAAGCTGATCTTCCAGCCAGATCCACTGAAAGAACGCCGCCTCGTATAGTGACGTTGGCGTATCGGCGTTATTTTCCAGAAGTTTAGGTTCACCAGTGCCATCCCATGCCAGATCAAGGCGCGAATAAAGCGATGGCTGGTGCGTCAGCCATGACTGGCGCACAAAACTCCAGGTGTGTTTTGGTATGCGGAATTTGGTCATCAGCTCATCGCTGGCGATCACTTTTTCCACCACTTTCAGGCACATCTGGTGCAGTTCGGCGGTGACTTCTTCCAGCTTTTCAACCTGAGAGAGGGTCAACTTGTAGTAAGCATCTTCACACCAGTACGGCTCGCCGTACATGGTGTGAAAATTGAAACCGTATTCGTGGGCTTTTTCGCGCCAGTCCGGGCGCTCGGTAATACTGACTCTTTCCATCGGTATCAGCCACCCATTGAACGAGAAGAGGTGCCGATTGCGCTACGCTGCATAGTGCTTTGTTTGGCAACAGATTCACCAAAACCGCCACGGGTAACAGTAGTTGTGGTCGCCGGTTTTGGTGCCATTGCCGTCTTCGGTACGGTCATGGTGCGGCCTGGCTGGGCTGCGCCATAGTTTTTACCGGTCGCGTCGGTATATTTACCGTAAGCCGGGCTGGCCGGGTTTTTCGAGGAGAACAGCGGCTGCTGTGCAAATCCCGCGCCGCCGCCCATCAGACGCCCCATCATGTAACCGGCCATCAGCGGCATCCAGAAACTCCCGCTGGATTGCTGGGCCTGCGCCTGGTTTTCTGGTGCCATGCCAGCCTGGGCTGGTGCCTGCTGGCACTGACCTTCACCAAATTCAGCAACACAGTCTTCACGGGTGGCGTATTTCGGCGCAGTACGTTCGGCTTCTTTCAGCGCATTGTTGTACGCGGTGGTACATTCGGCGCTTTTGCCTGGGTTTGCAGCTGAACAGTCGTCAGCATTTTGATAGAGAGACACTGTTTCATCACTCTTTTCACAGCCAGCCAGCATAAAAACAGTGGCAACCGCGAGAGCGACTGGTGTCAGATGGCGTGCGCTCCAGTTTTTGCGGAACGATGCGTGGCGTATGGATTTTGTCCGTTTCATTTTTGTCTTCCGGGACCAGTGGTAAATACCCATCAGAATAGAGGATGGCTGGTCGAAATTGAAGCGAGAAGGGGGAAGAATGCGGCAGATAACCCGTATCTTTACGTTGCCTTACGTTCAGACGGGGCCGAAGCCCCGTCGTCGTCATCAGTTACGGAAAGGGTTATGACCGTTACTGGTGGTAGTGCGTGCGGATGTTTGCTGAACGACTGGTGCCGGGCTATCAGGCGCATAACCATCAGCAATAGCATTCTGTTCCGGCGTTTGCGGGGCAACGTTTTCCGGATTAGTGGAAACCGGTTTGCTCAGCGCATTGTTCAGTGCCAGCAGATCCTGCTCGTTCAACGTACCCAGAGCTGACTTAATATTCAACTGGTTAATCAGGTAGTTATAACGCGCATTTGCCAGCTCTTGCTTAGCGTTGTACAGCGTGGTGGTCGCATCCAACACATCAACAATGGTACGCGTACCAACCGAGTAACCCGCTTCCATCGCGTCTAATGAGCTTTGAGCGGAAACTACGGCTTGTTTGTAGGCGTTAATGCTACTGATAGAAGCATTAATGTTGTTGAAGGAGGAACGTACGGTTTGCACGACGCTACGATGCGCGCTTTCCAGTTGCTCGCTGGCACCAACAAAGTTGTACTGGGCCTGTTTCACCTGCGAGTTAACCATTCCGCCCTGATAAATCGGCAGCGAGAAGCTCAGGCCAACTTTGTTCTGGCCCATATTGCTATCGTCATACTGGGTACCAGCGGCACCACGGGTTTTTGAACCGCTGTAAGAGGTGTCAGAAATTCCGGTAGAGGCCGTCAAATCCAGAGTCGGTAAGTGACCGTCCTGCGCCTGGCGAATTTGCTCGCGCGCCAGGTCCTGGCTCAAGCGCGCCTGTAACAACGACAGGTTACGTTTTTCGGCTTCTTTCAGCAGCGTGTTAACCGGCTGTGGTTTGTCGGTTTTAAAGTTTTCGACATTCAGCGCCGCCAGTTCCGGATAGTAGTTACCGGTGATCTGGCGCAGCTGCTCTACCGCGTTATCAAGGTTATTACGTGCGGTCACTTCGTTCGCCAGCACGGTATCGTACTGTGCGCGGGCGTTCTGCACGTCGGTGATCGCTACCAGGCCCACGTTAAAACGTTGGGTGGTTTGATCTAATTGACGGTAGATCGCTTCTTTTTGCGCCTGTGTATAGGAAAGAACGTCAATAGCATTCAACACGTTGAAATAAGCGGTCGCGGTGTTGAGGATCAAGGTTTGTTGATCGGTCTGATACGTGACGTCCTGAATCCCAGCTGCTTTTTCCTGCAGCGTTAACGCACGCCATTTCGACATATCAAAAATGGATTGAGTTAACTGCAGGGACGCACTGGTCGCGTTAGAGTTGATGCCGTTCGCGTCGCGGTAGCCGTTGCTATAGGTGTAATCTGCACCTAAACCTAGCTGTGGCAGTAATGGACTGCGCGCTTCATTAATTTTTTCAAAGGCAGCATCACGATCGGCGGCAGACTTACGCAATTCCGGGTTACTAAGGCGTGCTTGCTGATAAACTTGCATCAGGTTCTCGGCCTGGCTCAACGAACTGAACCCAGAGAGGCTCAGGCCGATAAGAATGGGGAGCAATTTCTTCATTTGCATTCCTTGTGGTGAAGCAGTATTTAGCGCGATCAAACTGTAAAATTATTGCGGATTCTAGCAGAAGCCGCTACCGCAAAAGGTTGGCGTTACGTGCCATAGGGCGTTAATGTGCCTCAATTTAACACATGACTGCTCAAACGGCAGTCAAACGTCGCTGAAATTCACATTTAATTCACTATTAGTGCCAGGACATTAACAATGCTTAAGCCAGACAACCTGCCCGTTACATTTGGCAAAAACGATGTAGAAATTATTGCACGAGAAACACTTTATCGCGGCTTTTTTTCATTAGATCTTTATAGATTTCGTCATCGTCTATTCAACGGGCAAATGAGTCATGAGGTACGGCGGGAAATTTTTGAGCGCGGTCACGCCGCAGTCTTGCTACCCTTTGACCCAGTACGTGATGAAGTTGTGCTGATTGAGCAGATTCGGATTGCCGCGTACGACACCAGCGAAACCCCCTGGCTACTGGAGATGGTTGCCGGGATGATTGAAGAGGGGGAAAGTGTGGAAGATGTTGCCCGTCGCGAAGCGATTGAAGAGGCGGGACTGATAGTCAAACGGACCAAACCGGTGTTAAGTTTCCTGGCAAGCCCGGGGGGCACCAGTGAGCGTTCGTCAATTATGGTGGGCGAAGTGGACGCCACGACCGCAAGCGGTATTCACGGTCTGGCTGATGAAAACGAAGATATTCGCGTTCATGTGGTAAGCCGGGAACAGGCATACCAGTGGGTAGAAGAGGGGAAAATCGACAACGCAGCGTCGGTCATCGCTTTGCAATGGCTGCAGCTGCATCATCAAGCGTTAAAAAATGAGTGGGCATAAATGAAGCGTTACACACCTGACTTTCCTGAAATGATGCGCCTGTGCGAGATGAACTTTTCACAATTGCGCCGTTTGTTACCGCGCAATGACGCACCCGGCGAAACTGTAAGCTATCAGGTGGCAAACGCACAATATCGGCTGACGATTGTGGAATCGACCCGATACACTACCCTGGTGACAATAGAACAGACTGCGCCCGCGATCAGTTACTGGAGCCTTCCGTCAATGACGGTGCGTCTGTATCATGACGCGATGGTGGCTGAAGTGTGTTCAAGCCAGCAGATTTTTCGCTTCAAAGCGCGGTATGATTATCCTAATAAAAAGTTGCATCAACGCGACGAAAAGCATCAAATTAATCAGTTTTTAGCGGACTGGTTGCGATACTGTTTAGCACATGGAGCGATGGCGATTCCGGTTTATTAGCGTCGTGAAACCTAAGGACACCATTTGGAAAGCCTGTTAACCCTTCCTCTGGCTGGTGAGGCCAGAGTCAGGATTTTACAAATTACCGACACTCACCTGTTTGCACAAAAGCACGAAGCCCTGTTAGGGGTAAACACCTGGGAAAGCTACCAGGCGGTGCTGGAGGCGATTCGGCCACACCAGCACGAATTCGACCTGATTGTCGCGACAGGTGATTTAGCGCAGGATCAATCCTCTGCGGCCTATCAGCATTTCGCTGAAGGCATCGCAAGTTTTCGTGCGCCCTGCGTCTGGCTGCCGGGCAACCACGATTTCCAGCCCGCGATGTACAGTGCGTTACAGGATGCGGGTATCTCCCCGGCGAAGCGCGTGTTTATTGGTGAGCAATGGCAAATCCTGTTGCTGGATAGCCAGGTGTTTGGCGTGCCGCACGGTGAGCTGAGCGAGTTTCAGCTTGAGTGGCTGGAACGTAAACTGGCCGATGCGCCAGGACGCCATACGTTGCTGCTGCTGCATCATCATCCGCTACCTGCAGGTTGTAGTTGGCTTGATCAACACAGCCTGCGTAACGCGGGCGAACTGGATACCGTGCTGGCGAAGTTTCCGCACGTCAAATACTTGCTGTGCGGTCACATTCATCAGGAGCTGGATCTCGACTGGAATGGTCGCCGCTTGCTGGCAACGCCGTCGACCTGTGTGCAGTTTAAGCCGCACTGTTCTAACTTTACGCTGGACACCATCGCGCCCGGCTGGCGTACTCTCGAGTTACATGCTGATGGCACGCTGACCACCGAGGTGCATCGCCTGGCGGACGCACGCTTCCAACCTGATACCGCTTCAGAAGGCTACTGATGTCTACGCTTCTTTATTTACACGGTTTCAACAGCTCGCCGCGCTCTGCAAAAGCGAGCTTGTTAAAAAACTGGCTGGCGGAACATCACCCTGACGTTGAGATGATCATTCCGCAGTTGCCGCCGTATCCTTCTGACGCGGCAGAACTGCTGGAATCCATTGTCCTGGAACATGGCGGCGATTCGCTGGGTATTGTCGGTTCGTCACTGGGGGGATATTACGCCACCTGGTTGTCGCAATGTTTTATGCTGCCCGCAGTGGTGGTCAACCCGGCGGTGCGCCCGTTTGAACTGCTGACGGACTATCTCGGTCAGAACGAGAACCCCTACACCGGGCAGCAATATGTGCTAGAGTCACGCCATATTTACGATCTCAAAGTCATGCAGATTGACCCGCTGGAAGCGCCGGATTTGATCTGGCTGCTGCAACAGACGGGAGATGAAGTGCTGGATTACCGCCAGGCGGTGGCGTACTACGCTTCCTGCCGCCAGACTGTCATAGAAGGCGGCAACCACGCATTCACGGGCTTCGAAGATTATTTCAACCCGATCGTCGATTTTCTTGGTCTGCACCATCTCTGACGATCAACTCGAATTGCTAACTTAAACCATGACGCAAACTTATAACGCTGATGCCATTGAGGTACTCACCGGGCTTGAGCCGGTTCGCCGCCGTCCGGGGATGTATACCGATACCACTCGCCCTAACCATTTGGGGCAAGAAGTTATTGATAACAGTGTCGATGAAGCACTGGCGGGCCACGCAAAACGCGTGGATGTAATCTTACATGCCGACCAGTCGTTAGAAGTGATTGACGATGGGCGCGGGATGCCGGTAGATATTCACCCGGAAGAGGGGGTACCGGCGGTTGAACTGATTCTTTGCCGTCTGCACGCGGGCGGTAAATTCTCTAACAAAAATTACCAGTTCTCTGGCGGCCTGCATGGCGTGGGGATTTCGGTAGTTAACGCCCTGTCGAAGCGCGTAGAAGTTAACGTACGCCGCGATGGTCAGATCTATAACATCGCCTTTGAAAATGGCGAAAAGGTGCAAGATTTACAGGTTGTCGGCACTTGCGGTAAACGCAATACCGGTACCAGCGTGCACTTCTGGCCGGATGAAACCTTCTTTGACAGCCCGCGTTTTTCTGTTTCACGCCTGACGCATGTGCTGAAAGCCAAAGCGGTACTGTGCCCGGGCGTTGAGATCACTTTTAAAGATGAGATCAACAACACCGAACAGCGCTGGTGCTATCAGGACGGTCTGAATGATTACCTGGCGGAAGCGGTAAACGGTTTACCGACGCTGCCAGAAAAACCGTTTATCGGTAATTTCGCTGGCGATACTGAAGCGGTGGACTGGGCGCTACTGTGGCTGCCGGAAGGCGGTGAACTGCTGACCGAAAGCTACGTCAACCTGATCCCAACGATGCAGGGCGGTACCCATGTTAATGGCCTGCGTCAGGGCCTGCTGGACGCGATGCGTGAGTTCTGTGAATACCGCAACATTCTGCCGCGTGGTGTAAAGCTGTCGGCGGAAGATATCTGGGATCGCTGCGCCTATGTGCTGTCAGTAAAAATGCAGGATCCGCAGTTTGCCGGGCAGACCAAAGAACGTCTCTCTTCGCGTCAGTGTGCGGCATTCGTTTCGGGCGTGGTGAAAGATGCCTTCATCCTGTGGCTGAACCAGAACGTTCAGGCGGCGGAGCTGTTGGCAGAGATGGCGATTTCCAGCGCCCAGCGTCGTATGCGTGCGGCTAAAAAAGTGGTGCGTAAAAAGCTAACCAGCGGCCCGGCGCTGCCTGGTAAATTGGCTGACTGTACCGCGCAGGATCTTAACCGTACCGAACTATTCCTTGTGGAAGGTGACTCCGCAGGCGGATCTGCCAAGCAGGCGCGCGATCGCGAATATCAGGCGATCATGCCACTGAAAGGTAAGATCCTTAACACCTGGGAAGTCTCTTCCGACGAAGTGCTGGCTTCGCAGGAAGTGCACGATATTTCGGTAGCTATCGGTATCGATCCTGACAGCGACGATTTGAGCCAGCTTCGTTACGGCAAGATCTGTATCCTGGCGGATGCTGACTCCGATGGTCTGCACATTGCCACGCTGCTCTGCGCTTTGTTTGTAAAACACTTCCGCGCATTGGTGAAACACGGTCACGTTTACGTTGCACTGCCACCGCTCTACCGTATTGACCTCGGGAAAGAGGTTTATTACGCGCTGACGGAAGAAGAGAAAGAGGGCGTACTTGAGCAATTAAAACGCAAGAAAGGCAAGCCAAACGTCCAGCGTTTTAAAGGTCTCGGGGAAATGAACCCGATGCAATTGCGCGAAACCACGCTTGATCCGAACACTCGCCGTCTGGTGCAGTTGACTATCGATGATGAAGACGATCAGCGTACTGACGCGATGATGGATATGCTGCTGGCGAAGAAACGCTCGGAAGATCGCCGCAACTGGTTGCAAGAGAAAGGCGACATGGCAGAGATTGAGGTCTGATAATCTTAACCCGGCAAACATGTGTTTTGCCGGGTTGTCGTTGATTATTTTATTGGGCACAGTTTATTACGATCTGGAAATAGTGTTGCCAGCGAACCAGCCAGAGTTTTCCAGTCCGTAGCCATTTTTTCTGCTTGTGCAGTTGTTATTACTGCACCTTGTTGTTTAATAAGCTCATCCTCCACTCTGGTATAGTGAATAATGGTAAAATCCGTAGAGGACCATTTATCCTTAGAGAACATCTTCGTCATCGCATGAATGTTTGCTTGCCCGTCATCGATAAAAACAATCGCGTCATATTTGTTCCCCATTTTATCCAGCATATAATCGAGAATTACGCCTTTATCTTGCCCGGAAGAAAAAAATACCCCCTGGCTGTACAGCCATGACCGTTTGAGTTTCCCTTTTTCAAAGGGTGGCAAAGTATCCTCTTTCTTCCTGAGTGCGGAAGACGAAAAATCAATGCCGTTTCGCTTTAATTCCCGCAATGTCGGAAAGAGAGTATCCGGTGCACGGGATGTCAGAGCAAAAGCGGTATGCTTTTGTTGCCACTGTTTTAACATTGTCGGTAACTGTGGCTCGGTAAGCTGCATAGGGCTAAGTTCGTAAAGCATACTGATTGTATTTTCATACAGGCAAGGAACTTTTTGCGAGTCATCCGGCTTTAAAGGCAATTTATCGGTTTGCCATTGATACCAGATATCACCGCCAATGCGAGTGCCACTCGTTAATAACGTGTTATCAATGTCAAAAACCAATAATATCTTATCGGATGGATAGAGAGTTTCCTTTTCTGTGATAATTTTACTGACCGCACTATATTCGCCAGTAACTATATTTTTTACCTGTGCGTAAGATAAAGCAGGCAGAGCAGAGAGCATCATCCAGAGAATGATTTTAAATTTATTATTCATTTTTTATTCCAGATTAGAAAGTATAAGTCAGACCCCAGCGCCAGCGGATTTGGCGATTACTTGATGTTTTATCCACACCTTTATAATCCGCAATACTCATATAGGGTATCCACGATCCCATTTTGTACCCTACTTTAAATGATGCGGTATAGTTTTTATGGCCATCATTCCAGGTTAAATAACCATTATTGTAATAGACCAGGTTTAACTGATATTGGAAGTTGGTTTTTTGTGGTCGATAGTCGATCCACACATCGTAACGGCGGTTATTACGATCATCGTTGCCATAACCTTTGGATTTATCGGTGGCTTTATCCATGTCATAACGAAACCGACCCGAAACTTTCCATTCTTTGCTGAAGTCATAACCCGCAGAAAGACCATATTCGTAAGTTGACCAATATTGCGTGGTATCAAGCCAGAACATGGGTTCTAACCAGAACTTTTTGTCATCCAGCGGCTTAAAGCGGTAAACAACAGATAATCCTGTTCCGTTATTGCCAAATTGTGAGGGGTCCCACTTATCTTTATCACCTTCATCGGTGTTATAGCGTAATTCTCCCATCAAACCGATACCATTACTAAAAAATGTACCAAATTCAACGCGGTCCGCGTGGGTGCGAGTATCATCAAGATACTCATGACGATAATCAATAAATCCATGCGGCTGTTCTGCACAGACTAGTGTAGGTGACAGGCAGGATAACATTGTTATTCCTGCAAGTGATATTTTAAGATAAGAATTCATAATATTCCCTTTCAGAATAAAATATATTTTTGGTGATCGAATACACCATCTGATGATTCCATGTATTAGAATGTTTTTGTATCTATAGTTTGACTTTAAATTTTAAGTTTGTTTTCCTTATCAATGAATAGATAAAATTTCGTCTGTTGATGGGGCTGGAAATTATTATCAGATACAAATATTAACGATGTATGCCCATCAATCAGAGGACCGAAGGTTACCCCTTCAATACAATCCGCAGAGGAAGTGTAATCAGCAAAATCAATTAATAATTTTTTACTGACGGGTTGTAACGTGGATTTATTGGACCAATCTTGCAGACTGTCAATATTCTTGATATCGCTGGCAGCAGTTAAATCGACCATATAAACTCTGACAGAGTAATCCCAGTCATTGAACCTAGCACTGACGTTTCTGCCGGAACGTTCGATGACCAACAATTGGTGATCATTCAGCGCCATGACCTCGGATACGCCATTATCATTAATACCGAACTTACTCACTTGCGGAACAGGATCAGTAATATAGAGATATTCATGCAATTGCTTTGAAGGTCGACCGTCTGCATCTATAGAAAATTGCAGTAAGCGTGATGTGCCTGAATTTATTGGACTTGCAATAGGCCCATCCTGTTTAAGGCTGCTTTCAACGGCGATAAAAAGTGATTTTCCATCTGGTGTAACTGTCAGGCCCTCCCAGGCGTTGCCGCTGCGAATACCATTGCTGCTCTCTTTGTCAGAACTAATATTAAAGCGAGCAGGAAATAAAGACGTAAAATCTTTCTCCATTACGCCATCGAGAGTGCTCAGACGCAGTGGAGCACCTAACTCCGAACTCCAGAGTAATGATTTACCATTGTGTGTCAGGGCCAGACCTTCGGCATCCACCGTATTGGTCACGAAAGGTTGCTGTTTTGCATCAAGCAGTGGACGCTGGTTGAGAAAATTCACTTGCTCAATGCCCCTGGATGATACCTGTATTTTTAGTGTATAAAGACTGGCATCTCCTTCTTTATTATTGTTTCTGCTATCGTTAATAGCATAGAAAATATTTTTTTTGCATCAAATGTGATGGCTGATAGCCCCGCGATTGTGACATTGTTCTGCTTTTCTCCCGTCCGGAAGTTAAACTCCCCAGCATAATGAAGAAAACTGTTTGCCTGCGCTGTTGTGCATAACAGCGGTAATGCCAGAAAAATAGCGGCATATCTTATTTTCATGATATTTACCTTTGTATATATATGATTTTAGTCGTGTTGTGAAAGAAAAAGATTAACCTCCGATGGTGTCGGCAGATGACCTCTGGCACCTAATGCAGTAATATTTATTGCTGCTGTGGCAGAAGCAAATTTTAGTGCTTCAATTAAGGGCATATTTTTTATTAAGCTATAAACAAATGCACCATTAAAAGTATCTCCAGCGCCTGTGGTATCAATAACGGGAATTGTATAACTACCTATTTTTACTTGCTCATTGCCTTTGACTGCAATTACTCCCCTAACATCCAGCGTAACCACGACAGCGTCAAGTTGATACTCGTCTTGTATATCATGCAGAAGTGTAAAATCTGGCTCTGTTGCATAGCCACGAATAAAACCGTCATAATTAAATATCGCAATATCAGCAAGGTGTAAAATTCTGGCAAGGTGTTCAGGTGTTGCAATGATATGAGGCTCAATATCAACGACAACTTTTGTCATCTGGCTACGGGAATATTCGGCCAGCATACGAAATTTCTCGATATCTGCTGGCATCGTATAAAAATAACGGCTTTGCGCAATTGCCTGCAGGGCTTTTTCTTTATCCCACTCATGATCACTACCAGGCGAGTAAACCAACGTTTTTTCACCTAATTCATCAATAAAGATAATCGCGGTATTGGCAATCAATTCCGGAATTACCTGAACGAAATCACAATTTACATGATATTTTTTAAATCCATCAAGAATGATCGAGGCTGAATGATCATTGCCCACACATGAAACAGATACCACATTGAGACCCAGTTGTCCCATCGCACAGGCACTGTTGGCGACTGTGCCGCCAGCTTGTTCACCCAGACGTGTCCCGACAACTTTACCGCCACGAGTGGGGAGTTACGGGATAGATAAAAAAATATCTATATTTCCACTGCCTAAAGCGGCGACATCAAATTTCTTCATAGTCTTATTTCTCCCTATGGCTAACGCGTTGCCCGCCTGCGTCGACATAATCACAACTTAAATGCCAGCACATTTCATATAACCACTGCATGACCAGAAATAAATTGTTGGACTCACTGGCGTCAGGTATAAAACTGATTAATTCTGCTGTCGCTCCCTGTTCAACAATTGCTTTTTGGGTTGCAAGGTAAAATGGGGACTCGCAGGATGTGGCTGGTAGTAAAATATAATGCTGACCGACACCAGCCTGATGTAAGCGTAATGAATGATAAAATTCTTCCAGTGGAAGGGCTGTCGCACGAATCTGTGGGCCGCAAGAAAGTAAATTGCTCCCCGATATTGCCAGTCCCCAACTTAAGCCACTCCCAAGAAACGTTATCTCTTTTTGTTGGTAAAAATGGCGCTTCTTTTGCTGCCAGTGCTGATTAATCTGGCTAAATTTCCCTTCCAAATCATCTTCAATCTGCAGTGGTGTTAAGCCTGGACATAATTTTTGCGCTAAGCGCAGGAGGGCATAAAGTGTGACGCTACTACTTTGCGTTGGAATACCCTGCTTATTCGCCCATGTATAGAGCATGTTTTCTGTTATTGCGCAAAATGGTGTTCCAGGGCAATTCGTCACACCCAGCACTTGCGCGTTTGAGCATACTGCGTGGCAGAGGGCGTCAACGGTCATTGATGGTCTGCCACTTGCACTGAGAATAATGATTAACGTTTCTTTCTGATAACGGGTTAAATCAGTCTGAAGAAAATCCCACGTTTGCAATGCGTAACAAAACAGATGTGTGTATTTCCCCAGCCAGGTGGCGGCACATAGTGCCACCGTCCAGGAGTCGCCCGATCCCACTATACAGACGCGTTCAACAGCACGTTTATCGAGCTGAAAAGTAGAAAAACATTCACCCCAGATAGCTGCCAAATGGCGTAACGATGCCGCCGTAGCATTTATTTCCTCACGAGTTTGCGCTAATGGCATAACAGGAGTACGGGCTGGCATGTTCATTATTTCTCCTGTGCCTCTAATGCAAGCAATGTCAGACCCGATGCGATCGCTTCAATATCGAAATCTTTATTATTTACGGCGCGGAAAAAGGCATATTTATCTTCAGGGAGCGCATCAAAACCGCGCCATGCCCCTGCAATTGCGCCTGCCATCGTAGCGATGCTATCGGTGTCATTGCCAATATTGGCGCAGGCATGAATGGTTTCCCAGGGTTCTCCTTTGCAGTACAGCAATAGACCGATTGCCGCAGGAATGGATTCATGGGCGGCAACAGAGTTACCAACCAAACCTTCCATTTCTCGCAGACAAGACTCCAGGTCATTGGCTCGTCTGGCGATGTCCGCTGCAAGTTGGATGCGCATGGCGATAGATGGCCCTGCGACACATCGTGCATATTGTTTGGCCAGGCGTTCGCCGTAATTCGCTCCCCAGATTGCGGCGTCCAGTAATGATGTGAGCGAAGCTTCTGGTAACATAGCTTGTGATGTCGCCGCAGCGATGGCGCAAGCGCTGGCAATCGCAATATTGGTGTCATGCGAAGGTAGGCAAGTTATTAGCGCCAGGTGACACGCTTTTTCTTTCTTGCCTGGCCAGATCAATCCTGCAGGGGCTACACGCATTCCTGCGCCATTCGTGGTGCCGACATTGGGTGCCTGACGAGAAGATGTTCCAATACGCCCAATGGTGTTTGTTGGTCTACCTTCTTTTAGTGCCTTGACGATTTGTTCTGTTGTGGGGCCTTTATAATTTGCGTAGGGCTGCATATCGGCCCAACGCAGAAGACAAGCTAACCAGTCATTATTGGTGAAGTTATCAAATCCAGCCTCAATTAACCCTTCTGAAAACACATACATTTGGCTGGAATCGTCGGTGATAAGTCCCGCAATACCATTTAATGAGCCAGCGAATGTATCGGCAGGAGGAGAAACAAAGGCATTTAAAAAACCTCCCCATTGAGCTTTTATTTCATCAATGCTGTAGAGTTCAGTCGCTGCGCCTAATGCATCGCCCATACCTGCGCAGGCTAAAGAACCTAATATTTTGTTATAAATTACAGCTTGTTCTATTTTGTTCACAATATTCTCTCTGTTACACGCTAAAACTGTCTTTTGTAATTCGTGCTTTGTAGGAGTACCGGCTTGCGGGATACACCATCTCTACATACTCCATTGGTTTGCGTTCCACGGATAACGTGACGCGGGTACAACTTAATACGACATCATCGGCAGTCAGTTCCAGTAATTGACGCTCAAGGGGCGAGGGAAGCCGGGCAGAGATAATTTCTGTTGCTTCTAAAGGTTTAATAGCGAGTTTTTCTTCCAGTAAAATATAGAGCGAACCCGTCGCCAGCAGATCTTCTTGGGTTATTTCTTGCCTGTCATTTAATGCAAGCCATGATGTCTGAATACCCAGGGGGGTACTTCCCATATAGCGAACGCGTTTTATACAGAATACGGTTTGGATATGGATATCCAGGTCGAGATTTTTTCTGATAACATCACAGACAGGAACATAGCCTATCTCAAGAATATTCTGTGCTGGTATACCACCTCGAGCTTTAATATCGTCGGTAAAACTATGCAATAAATGATTTTCTCTACTACGAGAAGGCAATACAAATGTTCCTTGCCCGTGGACACTATGCAGGTAGCCGCGTTGTTTAAGACTTTCTATTGCCTTTCGAATAGTTGTTCTGCTACTTAAATAATATTCTGACAATTCCCTTTCTGTCGGTATGGCTTTGCCTTCTTTCCATTCACCGTTATCTACTTTTTTCTTTATTTCATCAAAGATTTCACGATGCTTTAGCTGACCTTTACTGGCTTTATAAATTTTTATCATGACAAAGCCTCATTTCAAGTGGTTGATACCAACTCTACATTCTTTAACTTTTATTACGCATGGTGCTTGTTCACTATCTGTGACATAAAACAGAAAAAACCACAATTAAATATATAAATCATGAGATTAAGTGAAATTGGTTTTTATGTGATGTTGCTCAATATTGACTCAATGGTTTGTTGTGGTATCAACCAATGCATTTATGCTCACTCGTAAAGTTATGTGCTGAATGAGTTCAGATATATTTGTTTTTAATATAAGTTCACGTAATCAATGAGTGCTGTGTATGAAACTTACAATAAATGAAAAGATAGGTTTTGGTGCTGGTGATATGGCTATCGCGATAGTAATGATGTCTTTGGCCATGATCATCACTTATTTTTACACGGATGTATTTGGTCTGAAACCCGTCGACTTAGGTATTCTGTTATTTTCTGTACGTATCCTTGATGCTGTGATTGATCCAGTTGTGGGAACAATGACAGACAGAACGAATACACGTTGGGGAAAATATCGGCCGTGGTTGCTTTTTATGTCAATACCGTTTGGGATAAGCATTTGGTTGATGTTCACCACACCTAATACCGATTATTCAGTTAAGCTTTTATGGGCCTGGGCTACCTATGTGTTACTTACCTTGACCTATACGTTAATCGCTATTCCTTATGTTTCATTAATCAGCGTTATCACGGATGATCCACAAGAGCGATTGAGCGCCAATGGTTATCGTTTTGTTATGACAAAAATTGCCATGTTCGCCGTAACAATTATTGTTCCTTTATCTGCAATGTATCTTGGGAAGAATAACGTACAACTGGGTTATCAAATAGCAATGGGGGCAATGGGAATTCTGGCAACGTGTTTATGCCTGTATTGTTTTTTTAGCGTGAGAGAGCGCATCTACCATCCAAAACCCAGTCTCGGTATGGCCGCGCAGTTTCGGTTACTGATCAAAAATGATCAATGGCTCATTTTGGGCGCTGTAATTGCGATCATTATGTTTGGCGGGATTATTCGTAACTCTGTCGCTGCATATTATGCAAAATATTACCTGAATGGTGGGGATGCTTTAATTTCACCGTTTTTAACTTCAGGCGTGATCGCCTCTGTTCTGGCTATGATCGCTTGCACCTGGCTTACTCGACTCTACGACAAAATAAAAATATTTCGTTATACCCAATTACTGGCGTTCGTGGTGGGTGGTGCGATGTATTTCGTGCAACCAAATTCTATAGTGTTAGCTTTTACATTTTATATTGTGGTGACCTTTCTGACTGATATTCAGCTTCCCATTTATTGGGCATCCATTGCTGAGTCAGTGGATTATGGTGAAATGAAAACGGGGCAACGTGTTTCTGGACTGGCATTTGGCGGGATTCTCTTTTTTCAAAAGTTTGGTATGGGACTGGCGGGAGGGTTTATCGGAATCGCTTTAGCGTTTATGGACTATCAACCTGGCGTAGAACAAACACCACAGGCGTTGTGGGGGATCTGCCTGTTAATGACGATCATTCCCGCGATACTTAACCTGATTACCGGACTCATCATGAGATTTTATCTGATTAATAATGAATATTACGAACAGATTAAGGTGTGTTTACAGCCTAAAAATATATGAAAATTTAATATATTGAATTTCTATGGTAGATCTGATGGGCGTAGCGCATCAGACAATTTGGAGTTTGTCATCAGTCTCAGCCCGGTAAACATACCGGGCTTTTTTGATCAAAATTCCATTTTCACCGTGAATTGCACTTCACGCGGATCGCCAATCTGGTTGCCCAGATTATTTGTGGCGATGGAAGAGGTGTAATACGTTTTATCAAACAGGTTTTTGACGTTTAATTGCAGAGTGACCGGATACTGCAATTTCATTTTGTATGCGGCGAAGGCATCGGCAACGAAATAGCCAGGCAGATAATAGTCAGCCCCATTGGTTGCCGAACGACGGCTTACACCATGTCCGCCACCGCCAAACGTCAGTGTGTTATTGCCTGGCATGTTATGAATATCATAGGTCAGGAATAGCGAACCGGTATGACGAGGAACATTCGGCAATGGTTTCCCTGCATAATCAGGATCTTCCAGAACCTTTGCATCGGTATAGCCGTAGCTGGCAATGATATTAATGTTTTCAGTTAATGCTCCCGCAAGGTCGACTTCTACCCCTCTTGAACGAACGCGGCCTGCCGTTTTGGCGATGGTTTCATCACCAATACTTTCGGTATACAACACATTACGTTTATGGATATCAAACAGCGCAATATCTGCGGTGATACCATCGAATAGCTCGAATTTTGCCCCGACTTCGTAAGCATTAGATGATTCTGGTGGAAGATCGCCAATGTAGCTGGCAATTGACGACTGCGGCATAAATGTTTGCGAATAATTGGCAAATAAGGATACCGATGGCGTCAGTTTGTAGACTAACCCCAGTTTGGGCGTCCATTGTTCATCGCGGCTGTCAGTATTGACATTAAAAGGACGGCCTTTACCCGCATATTGCGTGTAATACTGATAGCGGATCCCGGCGACGGCAATCCAGTTATCGGTCAGATAGAGCGCGTCCTGTGCATAAGCTGAGTAGTTCTCCTGTTTGATCGTCTGATCGCTGTCCGACGCCGAAACCGTTGTACATTTGCTGGTATTACCATAAACAGGGTTGTATATATTGAAATCTTTAGCTTTTTTACAGCGAATCATATCTGTACGCAGAAGATCATAATATTCATATGACACCCCACCCAGAATCTCATTATAGAATCCGGCAATATCAACATTCCCTTGCAGATCCGCACGAGTAGCATGCATACGCTGGGTAGATCCCTGAGTTGCATCAACACGCCGTGTCAGTGTTCCTGTCGTTGCATCATACGCGGTAACACGCGCCTGATTATCGCTGTATTTATCCTGGCTGTAGCTGTAATCAAAGCGCGCTGTCCACTGGCTATTGAGATGATATTCTGCGTTGAGTTGCGCCAGATCGGACTGACCATCTGTAATATTAAACGGTTCGTCAAAACGTATTTTTCGATCAACGTTTACGGGCTGTTTCGTCGTAAGGTCGAAAATCGTTCCACGATCGAATGGAGTTTTATAGTCCCGATGGGAATAGAGCATGGTTACTGTTGCATTATCACCAAACCAGGTGAGTGACGGGGCAATAAATGTACTGCGCTCTTTACCGAAGTTTCGCCAGTAATCTTCATCCTGCACTTCCCCGGTAAGGCGATACGCCAGCTGAGTGCCTTCAATGGGACCTGTGATATCAAGTTGCCCAGTGCCGCCACCAAAACTGGAGGAGGTGGCTGAAACCGAACCATGGAATGTTTTTTCCGGGCGCTTGGTCACGACGTTAATCAGTCCGCCAGGATCGAGAATGCCATACAGCGTGGAGGCCGGGCCTTTTAGCACTTCCACACGCTCTGTTGCGGCGTTGAAACTACGAGGAAGTACGGTTCGCAGACCGTTGGTCATGATGGAGCCATCCCGGTTTGCGCCAAACCCACGGCGTACAAAAGCATCCTGAGTCCCGCCTAATGTATTGGTCTGTACCACGTTACTGACGTTATAAAGCGCCTCATCCAGCGTTGTCGCATTCTGGTTTTCCAGAACCTGATCGCTAACCGTATTGACCACCTGCGGGATATCCAGCATCGGCATATCGGTTAATGTCGCCGTGGAGGTGCTCAGAGGTTGATAACCATCGGTTGCCTCAGTTGCGGTATTTGCATCTGCTGTAACAGTGATTGTTTCGCCATCTTTGGTCGTTACAGAGTCTGTTGCATGAATCATCGGTGCCGCAAAAAGCAGTGAAAAGAGCGCCCGACCTTTGAGTCCTGAGAATGAAGGTGTGAACATAGCCATTTAGTCTGTTATCCCAAAAACTCGCGGATTGTCGCGAGTGAAAATTGTTTCTTATTGCTCACTAAGCACTATCCGTTTGTTATTTCGCCATCGGATATGTAATTGAGAATCATTCAATCACGCAGTAATGTAGTAGTAAATGAGAAATAACAAAAAATTGCTACATGTGTTTTTATGAAAAGTTTATACAACTTGATTGCTTTTAATTTATTGATATTTAATGTTTTTATTTTTATGTATAAAAATAGTTTACCTGTTATTTACCTTGTTTTTGTGTGGCTTTTAACTGCTTGACTACTACATTTTGTGGCGTCAAACTCTCAAAGGAGAATGAGTTTTATTTTTGTTTGTCTTTGATTAAGTTGGCGTACACGTGGCACATAACGCAAAAGGGCAGGGGCTGATCCTCGACAATGTTTCTGCCGGGTATCACAAGAAGATCATTGTTGATGGTGTTTCTTTCTCCGTTCCCACAGAAAAAATGACCGTTCTGGTTGGGGCAAACGGCTGTGGAAAGTCGACGTTGCTCAGCACCATTGCACGTATCTTGCAACCCATGGGCGGTTCGATATTGCTTGATGGCAAAGCGATTCACGAGCAACCAACGAAAGCGTTATCCCGTAGACTTGGGATTTTGCCGCAGTCGCCATTATTGCCGGAGGGCTTAACCGTTTATGAACTGGTGTCGCGTGGGCGTTTTCCCTGGCAAAATTTCATACGTCAATGGAGCGACGCCGATGAGCAGGCGGTGGAAGAGGCCCTGAAATTAACCGGTACGCAGGAGTTTGCACATTTACCTGTTGAAAAACTTTCTGGTGGGCAGCGCCAGCGTTGCTGGATTGCGATGGTGTTGGCGCAAAAGACGCCTTATATCCTGCTGGATGAACCCACAACCTGGCTTGATTTACGTTATCAGGTTGAAATTCTTGAGTTATTACATGATTTAACGCGTCATCACGGGCGTACAGTCGTCGTGGTGTTGCATGATCTGAATTTTGCCGTCAATTATGGCGATACGTTGATATTTTTACGCCAGGGGAAAGTGGTGCGTGTGTTGAATGAGGGGGAGCATTGCACGCCTGAGCTGGTAAAAGCGGTCTTTGACGTTGATGTTCACGCATCAATAAATCCTCTGACGGGAAAGCCGTTCTTCATGCCGTTTCGTGGTGTAGAAAAAGTATGATGCGCACAGGGCTGGTTACTGTAATTTTCCTCGCCTTACTGCTGGTGGGATGCGTGGTATATCCAGGGATTGGTGCCCGATTTATTGCACCACAAACGGTGTTGCAGGCATTTCTTCATTTTGATCCGCAAAACTTCGATCACAACGTAATTGTAAGACTCCGTTTGCCGCGTTTAGCAGCAGCATTGCTTACCGGTGCTTCTCTTGGTGTTGCTGGTGCTTTGTTGCAGGCTGTCATTCGTAACCCATTGGGGGAGCCACATATTTTAGGCTTAAATGCCGGAGCCGCTCTTGCTGTCGTTGCCGCCAGTGCGCTTGGACTGGCCTTTCCGGTTGGACGCCCACTGCTGGCATCTACGGGGGGCGCGTTATTGTTCCTGTTGATATTGCTGCTTTCCTCCGCAGGGCGTTCAGGGTTAACGCCAATGAAAGTTACTTTATGCGGCGTGGCGCTATCGGCGTTCGTGTCCTCAATAACGGCTGCAATCCTGATTCTTGACGAACAAACACTGCTGGCGATGCGGACATGGCTAGCAGGTGATTTAGCGGGGCAGGATTGGGCGACGCTGGGTACGTCCGCCTGGTTTTCTCTGGGGGGATTTGTGTTAGCCCTTTACCTTGCACCCTCCCTTAACATGTTGGCACTGGGCGATCGCATGGCGCAGGGGCTGGGCGTCTCTGTACTCCGCACGCGAACATTCACCCTGCTTGCGATCGCGTTGCTCTGTGGCGCAGCCGTATCGATTGCTGGCCCCATTGGTTTTGTCGGCCTGCTAGTACCGCAGATTGTCCGGCGTCTGGTATCAGCGGATCTGCGCGTTCTGCTCCCTCTTTCAGCTTGTGTCGGCGCGCTTTTGTTATTACTGGCAGATATTATTGCCCGGACGCTTTTCACGCCCTATGAGTTAGCGACCGGTGTCATGACGGCGTTAGTTGGTGCGCCTGTTTTTGTCATTATGGCGACGAGGATGTTCAAATGAGTCGGATAATGAACGTCGGGCTACGCCCACTACGTGTTGGTAAGTTTTCGACACTGGTACGCCCTAAAAATCTGCTGTTGCTTGGTGGGTTGTTTCTGCTTGCGGTTGGAATACTGATATTCGGTCTGATGCAGGGTTCTTTCTCTGTTCCGGCATCGGAAGTAGGACGAGCGTTGTTTGCTCCAGAAAACGTAAGCACAGACGCACGTTATATTGTGCAGGATATTCGCTTGCCGAGAGTCATCATGGCATTGCTATGCGGGGCCATGTTAGGTATGGCGGGGGCCGCGATGCAATCCATTGCACGTAACGGCCTTGCCGATCCTGGTTTAATCGGCGTCAAAGAAGGATGTAGCGTGGCTGTGCTGTGGCTGATTTTCCAGTTTCCAATGCTGGGAATGTTCTGGCGTCCAGTGGCTGGTCTTGCTGGTGGCCTGTTGGTGGCTTTAATCGTGATTTTTTGTGCGCGCGATATTTCCCGCCCGCGATTTGTTCTGATTGGTATTGGTGTTTCCTGGTTTTTCGCCGCCGGTATCGGTGTATTTATGACCACTGCAGATGTTCGAGATGTACAAACTGCATTGATGTGGTTATCGGGAAGCCTGCATGCAGCTAACTGGATGTTAGTCGGTATTTCAGCCTGTTGGATGTTGCCAGCCGCTCTTTTATTGCTGTTCACCGCCAGGACGGCGGATATCGCTCTGCTTGGTCATCAGGTTGCAACCGGGTTAGGGGTGGATAGTTCTCGTCTGGCGTTGTTACGTGTCGCCGCCCCCATAATTCTGACAGCCGTCTGCGTTTCGTGTGTTGGTAACATCGGTTTTGTCGGATTGATAGCACCCCATATATCACGTTTTATTCTACGTGGCGGGCAGACGACATTACTGCTGGGGAGCGCGGTATCGGGGGCGTTGTTAGTTATTCTGGCGGATAGCATTGGTCGTTTGGCTTTTTTGCCTTTGCAACTGCCTGCCGGAATCATTATCTCACTGATTGGTGGACCATTTTTTTTGCTACTGCTCTGGCAGCGCAGGAACAGTTTTTAACGGGAGTTATATGCGTTTATTTTTTTCTCTGCTGATACTGTTGTCATTTTTTTCCCGTGCAACAGAACCTGTTCAGGTATTTACTGATGATTTAGGGCGCAAAGTCACTGTTCCTGCTCATCCAAAGAGAATTGTCTCTTTACACGATCTTGATATCACTATTCCTCTGATTGAGCTCGGTGTACCTCCTGTCGCCAGCCACGGGCGAACTCGGCCTGACGGTAGCCATTTCATTCGATCTGGCGCGTTATTGACAGGTGTCGACTTTGATAATTCATCGATCGCCTTTATTGGTACCGCTGATATTGATATTGAAGCGATTGTGGCGGCAAAGCCTGACCTGATCATCACAGAACCGACCCGTAATACGCCCATTGAACAACTTGAAAAAATTGCGCCCACGGTGAGCATTGATCATCTCAAAGGGGGCGCGCCAGAAATCTATCGCAAGCTGGCAGAACTTACAGGAACGCAGTCGCAGCTGGCGATACTTGAACGCCGCTATCAGGCACAAATCAATGCGCTGAAGGCGACGCTGGACAGCCAAAAAATAACGGTATCGGTGATTCAGGCAAACCAGGGAAAAATTAATGTGATGCATAGCTATCATTCGCTGGGGCGGGTATTACGCGATGCGGGTTTTCGTTTTCCGCCGCTGATTGAGAGCATTCCTGAAGGTGGGCGAATGGATGTGAGCGCGGAGCGTTTACCTGAACTGGATGCCGATTTTGTTTTTGCAACCTGGCGCGGTGACACCGGTGGTAAACCTCAGGATGAGCTGGCAGCAATGGAAAAAGTCATGCCGGGATGGCAGTCAGTTTCTGACTGCCTGTCGTTCCGGGCGTTATGTGCTGATTTCTCGTGAAGAGGCAATTTCTAACTCCTTTGCATCTCTGGGGCTGATGGCTGCGCAGATACAATCACAAATTGCAGGGCGACCTCTACCGGAGGCTAAATGATCCAGAAAGATAAAGCGCGGGTTGATATTTTTGGTGAGCGTTTTCGCACTCGCGCGAGTCAGTTAACGCCTGGGTTAAGAGCTGTCGCCAGCTACATTAATGAGCATCGTGAAGTGGTACTCGAGCAAACGGCGATGGAAATTGCGGCCACGTTGAACACTTCCGATGCCACAGTTATCAGGGCTATACAGGCCCTGGGGTTTGCCGGGCTGCGTGATCTGAAACGCACTCTGGAACAGTGGCTTGGTCCAGCCCTTAGTTCCAGCGAAAAGATGTCTACGACGGTGAGTAACTTGACGAGCGATGTTAACACCGCAATCGACTTTGTTCTTGAAGGGCATTTGTATACCTGTAATGTCCTGTCAGAGCCTGAAAACCGCCACGCGCTTGCGCAAGCTGTAGCGTTGTTGGTGCAGGCACGGCAAGTCGCTATTTTTGGTATTGGCGCTTCGGGTATTCTGGCGGACTATACCGCACGACTATTCAACCGCATAGGTTTGCCTGCCACGGCACTAAACCGTACGGGTATTGGCCTTGCCGAGCAACTGATCGCGCTTCAACGTGGCGATGTTCTGATCATGATGGCGCAAAAATCTGCGCACCGGGAAGGGCTGACAACGCTTCGTGAGGCGAGGCGGCTGGGGATCCCTGTTATTTTGCTGACAAACGCGCTGGATTCACGTTTTAGCAAAGACGCCAGTATCGTGATTCATGTTCCGCGCGGGGATGAAAAAGGGAAAACGCCGCTACATGGTACGGTATTGTTGTGTCTGGAAATGATTGTCTGGTCGGTAGCTTCCGCAGTGCCGCAGCGTGCGGTTAAAACCATTAAGCGAATTAACGATTTCCATCGAGGACTGAAAACGGGAAGAAAGAATGGCTAATCTGGGCTGAGACCGGTAGCAGCACCGGCCTCTTTTTAGAAATGTCAAAGCCCCGGCTGCAGGATACGAATATTCATCTCCAGCACGTCACCTTTTACGGCTTCGCTATATGCTTTCATGTGCGGGGTTTGCAGATGCGCTTCAAGATGCGCGATGCTTTCCCACTGCTCAATCATCACGATAGAATCCGGTGCCATAGACTGGAAACTCACGCCAGCAGCGCAATCCACCATTGGCGCATAGCCGTGGCAACCTTCTTCTTTCAGTACGGTTGGAACGATTTTAGCAAACTGATCCAACACTGCCTGACGGTGATGTTGACCAGGACGAGTACGGATTTCTGCGATTACTGTAATCATGGTTAACTCCTTCTAAAGCCAGAGCTCTAGTTAACCAAAAATTTCCACAAGATGCTTGCGATATTCTTCAGTATAGCGGGGAACATCAGGCATTTTTATCACGTCATTAGCGATAAATGTCGGCAGCGGTTCCATGCCAAGGAATTGGTTTGCTTTATGGAACGGCAGGTACACACCGTCAACACCAACGCCGTGGAAGAACTGATCTTTTTCGGTGAAGGCTTCCATTGGTGCGTTCCAGGTCAGAGAAAGCATATATTTTTTGCCCTGTACCAGGCCGCCGGAACCGTATTTTTTTGATGGATCTTTGCGGGTACGACCATCGCTGGCATACAGAGTCCCGTGACCTTCGGTGAATACATCATCAATATATTTTTTCACTGTCCACGGCGCGCCCATCCACCAGCCAGGCATCTGCCAGATCACCACATCAGCCCAGAGAAAGTTTTGTACTTCCGCTTTGACATCGTAGTCGCTGTCGGCGCGAACAATGCGGACATCATGCCCGAGGTCGCGCAGTGTGCCATCCGCGACTTCGGTCAGGGTGTCGTTCAGTTGACCATTGGAGTGGGCGAATTTTTTCGCGCCGTTGATAATCAGGATGTTGCTCATTTTTTTACCTCAAGGTGAGACGTTTGCCGACTATAGTACGTCACACAGCGGTACGGTGAAATTAGCAAAATGTGCAAAGTCTTTTGCGAATTTAGCAAAAGTCTGATCTTTCTCTGATTCACCGATGCGGGATAAATATTTTCTGAAAATGACAATACTTAAATCAACTTCCCATAAGCTCCCACAGGAGAGATGTATTATGCAAATGATACAGGAGTTTTTCGGAAAAAATGATTATGGAGAATATATATGTCAAATATCATATACTTATCAATTAAAGGGAAAATACAAGGTTTGATCTCTGAGGGTTGTGGTTCGTATGCATCTATTGGTAATAAATATCAAATAAATCATGTGGATGAAATTTTTGTTTTACAGTTCGACCATTCTTTAAGTCGAGAGTATAATGTAGTGCATCACCCCATAAAATTTTACAAGCCAATAGATAAATCCTCCCCTTTATTAAATGCCGCTCTTTCTGAAAATGAAGAGTTATCAGCTGTATTTAATTTTTATAGAGTTAATTCTGGCGGTTGTATTGAAAGGTTTTACACAATTGAATTGCAAGGAGCACATTTATCGAATATTCTGACATGTTATCCACACTCAATTACACATGCGGGTAATCAGCCGGAAGAGGTCATTGTTCTTAATTATAAAAATATAACATGGAAGCACCATATCGCGAGTACGGAATCATATAGTTGTTGGGAAGAAAGGATTTTTTAAATATGAAAAGCGATCTCACTATAAAAAATAGATATTGTACAATTCCACAAGCGAAGTTCCGTAAATGGGATGAAATGGATGTTTTACTCTGGAAGTTAGGAAAAAATGATTCGCGTCGCCGTTCAGGAGTATATTATTTAAATGCTTATAAAGATGCATATGTACAATATAATAGAGACAAAATAATTAAACATGCATACGCCGCTGGAATTCGTCCAGAGTTACTGGGCGGCGTGGCCTGGATTGAGTCAGGAGGTATGCCTGAAAATTATAAGTTTCAGATATATGAAACAAAAAGAATGATCGGATTGTTAGATATGCCTGAAAATAAAACATCATTTGGCTCAATGGGTATACAAATACGAACCGCAGCGATTACTCTAGGTCTAGACCCTTCAGAATTAACTACCAGAAATCAGTTAGAGTTAGCGACATGCCTAATGGAGGATGATTTTACCTTTCAAATTGCTGCTACTTATTTAAGAGATCTTGTTCTTTTTGATTATCCCTCTTCGGCAACACTGTATATGACGCATGAGCAGTATATTATGGCTGGTATTAGATATAATCGTGGTGTTGAACGAGATTTGGGTTTTTTTATTTGTTTAATTAATAATTTGCCTGCGCGTGATACAGATGATTATAAATTCATCTCTTATGGTGTGAGGTTGTTAGAGATTAGAGAACATATCAAAAAATTGATTAATGAGTAATCAGATATGTTAAAAAAACAACTACTATCAATATTTGAAGCACTATTATATATAATGCTTACTTATTGGTTAATAGATTCTTTTTTTGCTTTCAATAAGTATGACTGGATGCTTGAGTCGGGAGACAATATTTGCAGTATACCTTCTGTTTCAGGCGAAGATCGTATATTGCAAGCAATGATTGCAGCATTTTTTCTTCTGACACCACTTATTATTCTTATCTTAAGAAAACTCTTTATGCGGGAAATGTTCGAGTTTTGGCTATATGTATTCTCGCTCGTTATTTGTCTGGGTTGTGGTTGGTGGCTTTTTTGGGGACGGTTTATATTTTGCTATTAGTAAAGTCTATGAGAGTCGTTTTAACGGCTCTCATAGACAGAGAAGTTACCAGCTTACCTTCGCCTCAAATCCACCTTGTTCCGCATTCCCAAATTCAACATTCATGTCATGCAATTTGGCGATTCGCTGGACAATCGATAGCCCAAGTCCACTGCCGGTAGCGGTTTGTCCGGGTGGGCGATAGAAGCGTTCGCCAATTCGCGCCAATGCCTCTGGTGTCACACCGGGGCCGTTATCCCTCACGATGAAATTATCGGCATTCAGCGTGACGTCTACCACGCTACCTTGTGGACTGTAGCGCACGGCGTTATCCAGCAAATTTCGCACCAACAAACTTAGCAATAGCGGTTGTCCGGTGCGTTTGATGCCGTTGGCTTTGAGTGTCAGTCGCACGTCAATGTTCGCCTGCTGCGCCGTGTGGTAAATATCCATCACCGACGATTGCAGGAGATCTTCAAGCGGGATCTCCGCGACGTCCTGAAGGTTATCCAGTGAGTCCAGCCGCGATAGCGTGAGCAGTTGATCAACCAGACGAGTAGCGCGATCGATCCCGGAATGTAATTGGAGCAGCGCTTTTTTCCGCGCCTGCGGATCATCGTCAGAGAGCTGAGCAACTTCGGTTTGCACTTTCAGCGCCGTTAACGGGCTACGAAGTTCGTGAGCTGCGTCGGAGGTAAAGCGTCGTTCACGAACCATCATCGCATGTGTGCGGGCGAACAGTTGATTTAGCGACTCAACCAGTGGGCGCACTTCGCTGGGTACGCCCGTCGCGTTTAGTGGTTTTTCCGAGTCTGGGTCACGCATACGTAGTGCCAGCGCCAGTTTGTTCAGCGGCGCGAGTTCACGACCCAGTAGCACCATCATGATGATTAACATAATCGGCAGTGCGACCAGCCACGGGATCAATTGTCCGGCAACAATCGCCAGCGCCATGTCTTCACGGTATTCCCATTCCTGACCCACAACGATGCGATATTTGCCATCAGGTGAGGTCATCCAGACAAAACGCCAGGGATCGTCTTCACCGACCAGTTGCCCGTCAGCAAAACCTTCCCGCTGATAGCTATAGGGAATATCTTCTCCGTTATCGCCATCGTTAAGGACCATTCTGCCGTCGTGGGTAAAGATGGCAAAAGTCAGCGCATCGTCATCAACATGACCGTGTTTTAATTTATTTGGCGTCTGTGCCATGCGATCCGCCGCGTTGATTTCGTTGAGATCGAGCGTACTTAACCGTTTGGCAAACAGCATCAGTTGGGTGTCGAACAACTCATCGACGTTATCTGTTGTTTGTTTCCAGGCGACAAAGCTGGAAAGCAGCCAGGTCACCGAGGCCAGAATTAAAAAGATTAGCGTCAGCCTGACTCGCAGACTAAGACGTTGGGTAAATTTCATTTCTCACCTAATGTGTAGCCAATACCATGCACGGTACGAATAAAATCACTACCGAGTTTGCGTCGCAGATGATGCACATGCACTTCAACGGCATTACTGGTGACCTCTTCGTCCCAGGTATACAGTTTCTCTTCAATCAGTTTGCGCGGCAGTACCCGACCAGCGTTACGCATCAGTAATTCCAGCAGGGCAAATTCTTTTGGTTTCAGCGTTAAGGGTTCGCCAGCCAGCGTGGCGATACGTTTGCCGGGGTCGAGCATGACGTTGCCGTGGCGCAGCTCGTTGCTGGCCTGGCCGTTGGTTCGGCGCATCAGAGCTTCCAGCCTGGCGGCGACTTCTATCAACGCAAAAGGTTTACACAGATAATCGTCAGCTCCCAGACGCAGCCCTTCTACACGTTCCGCCAGCGCATCGCGCGCAGTCAGGATCAATACCGGCTCACGCTGACCTTTTTCTCGCCATTCGCGCAAAATATCGCGACCATCCATGCCTGGTAAGGTTAAATCCAGGATCACCGCATCATAAGGTGCGCTATATAGCGCCTCTTTTCCCTGACGACCTTGTGTAAACCAGTCGACGCTAAAACCCATTTTACTAAGGCCCGTTTTGATGCCGTCGCCAATCAGCATGTCATCTTCTATCAGTAAAATTCGCATTTTTTCATCCCTGCGATAACCGTGTTTGCTGCCAGTAAACCGTGTTGTAACGCGCTCTGTACAGCATTAAATTTTATTTTTTTCCCTTAAGAAGTTGTTAAGGACTATCTTGTTAAATGCTCGGAAACAGACATTAAAGGGAGTAATAAACATGAAAAAATTCGCAGCAGTAATCGCAGTAATGGCCCTGTGCAGTGCACCGGTTATGGCAGCAGAGCAGGGAGGTTTTTCTGGCCCATCGGCAACGCAAAGTCAGGCCGGAGGATTCCAGGGGCCGAACGGCAGCGTAACGACCGTAGAAAGCGCAAAATCCCTGCGTGACGACACCTGGGTAACCCTACGCGGCAATATCGTTGAACGCATCTCTGACGATCTCTACGTGTTCAAAGATGCCAGCGGTACTATCAATGTTGATATCGACCACAAACGCTGGAACGGCGTGACGGTGACGCCGAAAGATACGGTTGAGATTCAGGGGGAAGTCGATAAAGACTGGAACTCTGTTGAAATTGACGTCAAACAGATCCGCAAAGTAAATCCGTAATTGTTACCGCTCCCGGGACGCGTTCCCGGGAATAATTTCGCAGGGAGGCAAAATGACAAACCTGACACTGGATGTAAATATTATCGATTTCCCATCAATCCCTGTGGCGATGTTGCCGCACCGCTGTAGCCCTGAGTTGCTCAACTACAGCGTGGCGAAATTTATCATGTGGCGTAAAGAGACGGGGCTTTCTCCTGTTAACCAAAGCCAGACTTTTGGCGTCGCCTGGGACGACCCAGCCACCACCGCACCGGAAGCGTTTCGCTTTGATATCTGCGGCAGCGTTAGCGAACCTGTTCCCGATAATCGTTATGGCGTGAGTAATGGCGAACTTACCGGTGGGCGTTATGCTGTTGCCCGCCATGTTGGCGAGCTGGACGATATTTCACACACGATATGGGGCATCATTCGCCACTGGCTACCTGCAAGCGGCGAAAAAATGCGCAAAGCCCCGATCCTGTTTCACTACACCAATCTTGCCGAAGGGATGACAGAGCGGCGACTGGAAACGGATATTTATGTGCCGTTGGCGTGATGGGGAATCTTTACCGGAGTGTGAGCCAAATCACTCGCGATAAGTTTGAGCAAACAATGCCACAGGCGTATTGTTGTCGGGCTTATAATTTCTCCGGTAAGGAATACCATGTATACGCGAAATTTATTATGGCTGGTCAGCCTGGTAAGTGCGGCTCCTCTCTACGCTGCTGACGTTCCCGCCAACACACCGCTCGCCCCGCAACAAGTCTTTCGTTACAACAATCATAGCGACCCAGGCACGCTCGACCCGCAAAAGGTAGAGGAGAATACCGCCGCGCAGATTGTGCTGGATCTGTTTGAAGGTCTGGTATGGATGGACGGTGAAGGCCAGGTGCAGCCCGCTCAGGCTGAACGCTGGGAGATACTTGACGGCGGCAAGCGCTATATTTTCCATCTGCGTAGCGGTTTGCAGTGGTCAGACGGTCAGCCTCTGACGGCAGAGGATTTTGTCCTCGGCTGGCAGCGCGCGGTTGACCCGAAAACGGCAAGCCCTTTTGCTGGCTATCTGGCACAGGCGCACATTAACAATGCCGCGGCTATTGTTGCGGGTAAAGCAGATGTTACATCGCTGGGTGTCAAAGCGACGGATGATCGTACTCTTGAAGTTACGCTTGAGCAGCCAGCTCCTTGGTTCACGACGATGCTCGCCTGGCCGACGCTGTTCCCGGTTCCTCATCATGTCATCGCTAAACATGGCGATAGCTGGAGTAAGCCAGAGAACATGGTTTACAACGGTGCCTTTGTGCTTGATAAATGGGTAGTTAACGAAAAGATTACTGCACGCAAAAATCCAAAGTACCGCGATGCGCAACATACAGTATTGCAACAGGTTGAGTATCTGGCGCTGGATAATTCGGTCACCGGCTATAACCGCTATCGCGCGGGAGAGGTCGATCTCACCTGGGTTCCGGCGCAGCAAATTCCCGCCATTGAAAAATCACTGCCTGGCGAGCTACGAATTATCCCGCGTCTGAACAGCGAATATTACAACTTTAACCTTGAGAAACCGCCATTTAACGATGTGCGGGTGCGTCGGGCGCTATATCTTACGGTTGATCGACAGCTTATTGCGCAAAAGGTACTGGGGTTGAGAACGCCCGCAACCACGCTGACGCCGCCAGAGGTAAAAGGCTTTAGCGCGACGACGTTCGATGAACTGCAAAAGCCAATGAGTGAGCGTGTCGCGATGGCAAAAGTCTTGCTGAAACAGGCGGGATACGACGCCTCTCATCCGCTACGCTTTGAGCTGTTCTACAACAAGTACGATCTGCATGAAAAGACCGCGATAGCGTTGTCTTCCGAATGGAAAAAATGGCTGGGTGCACAGGTGACGCTGCGCACAATGGAGTGGAAAACCTATCTTGATGCCCGACGAGCCGGTGATTTTATGCTGTCTCGGCAGTCGTGGGATGCGACGTACAATGATGCCTCCAGCTTCCTGAACACGCTCAAAAGCGATAGTGAAGAAAACGTCGGTCACTGGAAAAATGCGCAGTATGACGCCTTACTAAACCAGGCCACGCAGATCACTGATGCGACAAAGCGTAATGCGTTGTATCAGCAGGCAGAAGTGATCATCAACCAGCAGGCACCGCTGATTCCCATCTACTATCAGCCGTTAATCAAACTGCTTAAACCCTACGTTGGCGGTTTTCCGCTGCATAATCCCCAGGATTATGTCTACAGCAAAGAGTTGTATATCAAGGCACATTGATGCCTTTATCGCCGCCGGAGCACGTCCGGCGGCGCTATTCACGCTGATCTCCTGTGACTCGACGCGGCAGATAATGTAGTATCTCCGGCAATATTGCCCCTTTGAAGGCTGGCGAATAAGTTGAGGAATCAGAATTAATGAGCGATATGGCAGAGCGCCTTGCGCTACATGAATTTACGGAAAACGCCTACTTAAACTACTCCATGTACGTGATCATGGACCGTGCGTTGCCGTTTATTGGTGATGGTCTGAAACCTGTTCAGCGCCGCATTGTGTATGCGATGTCTGAGCTGGGCCTGAATGCCAGCGCCAAATTTAAAAAATCGGCCCGTACCGTCGGTGACGTACTGGGTAAATACCATCCGCACGGCGATAGTGCCTGTTATGAAGCGATGGTCCTGATGGCGCAGCCGTTCTCTTACCGTTATCCGCTGGTTGATGGTCAGGGGAACTGGGGCGCGCCGGACGATCCGAAATCGTTCGCGGCAATGCGTTACACCGAATCCCGGTTGTCGAAATATTCCGAGCTGCTATTGAGCGAGCTGGGGCAGGGGACGGCTGACTGGGTGCCAAACTTCGACGGCACTTTGCAGGAGCCGAAAATGCTGCCTGCCCGTCTGCCAAACATTTTGCTTAACGGCACCACCGGTATTGCCGTCGGCATGGCGACCGATATTCCACCGCATAACCTGCGTGAAGTGGCTCAGGCGGCAATCGCATTAATCGACCAGCCGAAAACCACGCTCGATCAGCTGCTGGATATCGTGCAGGGGCCGGATTATCCGACTGAAGCGGAAATTATCACTTCGCGCGCCGAGATTCGTAAAATCTACGAGAACGGACGTGGTTCAGTGCGTATGCGCGCGGTGTGGAAGAAAGAAGATGGCGCGGTGGTTATCAGCGCATTGCCGCATCAGGTTTCAGGTGCGCGCGTACTGGAGCAAATTGCTGCGCAAATGCGCAACAAAAAGCTGCCGATGGTTGACGATCTGCGCGATGAATCTGACCACGAGAACCCGACCCGTCTGGTGATTGTGCCGCGTTCCAACCGCGTGGATATGGATCAGGTGATGAACCACCTCTTTGCTACCACCGATCTGGAAAAGAGCTATCGCATTAACCTCAATATGATCGGTCTGGATGGTCGTCCGGCGGTGAAAAACCTGCTGGAAATCCTCTCCGAATGGCTGGTGTTCCGCCGCGATACCGTGCGCCGCCGACTGAACTATCGTCTGGAGAAAGTCCTCAAGCGCCTGCATATCCTCGAAGGTTTGCTGGTGGCGTTTCTCAATATCGACGAAGTGATTGAGATCATTCGTAATGAAGATGAACCGAAACCGGCGCTGATGTCGCGGTTTGGCCTTACTGAAACCCAGGCGGAAGCGATCCTCGAACTGAAACTGCGTCATCTTGCCAAACTGGAAGAGATGAAGATTCGCGGTGAGCAGAGTGAGCTGGAAAAAGAGCGCGACCAGTTGCAGGGCATTTTAGCTTCCGAGCGTAAAATGAATAACCTGCTGAAGAAAGAACTGCAGGCAGACGCGCAAGCCTACGGTGACGAACGTCGTTCGCCGTTGCAGGAACGCGAAGAAGCGAAAGCGATGAGCGAGCACGACATGCTGCCGTCTGAACCTGTCACCATTGTGCTGTCGCAGATGGGCTGGGTACGCAGCGCTAAAGGCCATGATATCGACGCGCCGGGCCTGAATTATAAAGCGGGCGATAGCTTCAAAGCGGCGGTGAAAGGTAAGAGCAACCAACCGGTAGTGTTTGTTGATTCCACCGGTCGTAGCTATGCCATCGACCCGATTACGCTGCCGTCGGCGCGTGGTCAGGGCGAGCCGCTCACCGGCAAATTAACGTTGCCGCCTGGAGCGACCGTTGACCATATGCTGATGGAAAGCGACGATCAGAAACTGCTGATGGCTTCCGATGCGGGTTACGGTTTCGTCTGCACCTTTAACGATCTGGTGGCGCGTAACCGTGCAGGTAAGGCTTTGATCACCTTACCGGAAAATGCCCATGTTATGCCGCCGGTGGTGATTGAAGATGCTTCCGATATGCTGCTGGCAATCACTCAGGCAGGCCGTATGTTGATGTTCCCGGTAAGCGATCTGCCGCAGCTGTCGAAGGGCAAAGGCAACAAGATTATCAACATTCCATCGGCAGAAGCCGCGCGTGGCGAGGATGGCCTGGCGCAACTGTACGTTCTGCCGCCGCAAAGCACGCTGACCATTCATGTTGGGAAACGCAAAATTAAACTGCGTCCGGAAGAGCTACAGAAAGTCACTGGCGAACGTGGACGCCGCGGTACGTTGATGCGCGGTTTGCAGCGTATCGATCGTGTTGAGATCGACTCTCCTCGCCGTGCCAGCAGCGGTGATAGCGAAGAGTAATATGCCGGGGAGGGCGCTGTTTCCTCCCGCTTGCAAGGAACGCCGGATGAAACGTTAAGTCGTCATCCGGCAGCGTATTCAATCCCCGGAAACGATAAAAATTCCCTTGAAACCGTTGTTTATTCATGCGTTGCGATTAACAATACGCTTTTCCAGAGAGCGGCTTTTAACAATGCCCTAACCTGATTTTCAGGTGACGTACAATGCCAGTCTCTCAGACCTTCAGAGGGTGTTATGCTATATATCTTTCGTCTTATTATTACCGTGATTTACAGCATCTTAGTCTGTGTATTCGGCTCCATTTACTGCCTTTTCAGCCCGCGTAACCCGAAACATGTGGCCACCTTTGGGCATATGTTTGGCCGTCTTGCGCCGCTTTTCGGCCTGAAAGTGGAGTGCCGCAAACCTGCAGACGCTGAAAGCTACGGCAATGCTATCTATATTGCTAACCACCAGAACAATTATGACATGGTGACGGCATCGAACATTGTGCAGCCGCCGACAGTGACGGTAGGTAAAAAGAGCTTGCTGTGGATCCCCTTCTTCGGGCAGTTGTACTGGTTAACCGGCAACTTATTGATCGACAGAAACAATCGCACTAAAGCTCACGGCACTATTGCGGAAGTAGTGAATCACTTCAAAAAACGCCGTATTTCCATCTGGATGTTCCCGGAAGGAACCCGCAGCCGTGGTCGCGGCCTGCTGCCGTTCAAGACCGGGGCATTTCACGCGGCAATTGCGGCGGGCGTCCCGATTATACCCGTGTGCGTCTCTACAACTTCGAATAAGATTAATCTTAATCGGCTACACAACGGTCTGGTGATTGTCGAAATGCTGCCGCCAATTGACGTCAGTCAGTATGGCAAAGATCAGGTTCGCGAGTTGGCTGCCCATTGTCGTTCGATAATGGAACAAAAAATCGCCGAGCTCGATAAAGAAGTCGCAGAACGCGAAGCCGCCGGAAAAGTTTAAGTCGGCAATCTGTATTTTTGCGGGGAACACTTTCCTGCACGGTATTACTTTAGCCAGTTTTACATGGAGCAAATATGTCACTCAGTCGGCGTCAGTTCATTCAGGCATCGGGGATTGCACTTTGTGCAGGCGCTGTTCCCCTGAAGGCCAGCGCAGCCGGGCAACAGCAACCGCTACCCGTTCCGCCGCTGCTTGAATCTCGCCGTGGGCAACCGCTGTTTATGACTGTACAACGTGCGCACTGGTCATTTACGCCAGGGACACGCGCGTCGGTTTGGGGAATCAATGGTCGTTACCTGGGGCCGACTATCCGCGTCTGGAAGGGCGACGATGTTAAGCTTATTTACAGCAACCGCCTGACAGAAAATGTCTCAATGACGGTGGCCGGGCTACAGGTACCTGGCCCGCTGATGGGCGGTCCGGCACGGATGATGTCGCCAAACGCTGACTGGGCACCCGTACTGCCCATTCGCCAGAACGCAGCTACTCTGTGGTATCACGCCAATACTCCCAACCGCACGGCTCAGCAGGTCTATAACGGCCTTGCCGGAATGTGGCTGGTGGAAGATGAAGTCAGCAAATCGCTGCCTATCCCCAACCATTATGGTGTGGATGATTTTCCGGTCATTATTCAGGATAAACGGCTGGATAACTTTGGTACGCCAGAATATAACGAACCGGGAAGCGGCGGCTTTGTTGGTGATACGCTGCTGGTTAACGGTGTACAAAGCCCGTACGTTGAAGTCTCGCGTGGCTGGGTGCGCTTGCGTCTGTTGAACGCGTCGAACTCTCGTCGCTATCAACTACAGATGAGCGATGGTCGCCCGTTACATGTGATTTCTGGCGATCAGGGATTCCTGCCCGCTCCTGTATCGGTGAAGCAACTTTCGCTGGCACCTGGCGAGCGTCGTGAGATTCTGGTGGATATGAGCAACGGTGATGAAGTGTCGATTACCTGTGGCGAAGCGGCGAGCATTGTTGATCGTATTCGTGGCTTCTTTGAGCCATCCAGCATTCTGGTTTCTACGCTGGTGCTAACGCTGCGCCCAACCGGCCTTCTGCCGCTGGTCACTGACAGTCTTCCGATGCGCTTGCTGCCAACTGAAATCATGGCCGGTTCGCCGATTCGCAGTCGCGATATTAGTCTGGGTGATGACCCGGGTATTAATGGACAACTGTGGGACGTCAACCGTATTGATGTCACCGCGCAGCAAGGAACGTGGGAACGCTGGACGGTGCGCGCGGACGAGCCGCAAGCGTTCCATATTGAAGGCGTGATGTTCCAGATCCGTAACGTGAATGGCGCGATGCCATTCCCGGAAGACAGAGGCTGGAAAGATACCGTTTGGGTTGACGGACAAGTGGAGCTGCTTGTTTATTTCGGTCAGCCTTCCTGGGCGCACTTCCCGTTCTACTTCAACAGTCAGACGCTGGAAATGGCGGACCGTGGCTCGATTGGGCAACTGTTGGTCAATCCGGTACCGTAATGGACCAATTCAATGCCCCACAGAGTGGTGGGGCATTGAAAATTACTCAGTATGCAGTCTTCATTGTGTATCAGGTCGAAAATAATCCTGGCAACATCAGACTAAGCTGCGGGAAATAACAAATAATTGCCATTACTACAAACAATGCCAGAAACATCGGCAGTAATGGTTTTATTGCCCTGTCGATACTGACCTTACCAATGCTGCACCCCACAAACAGAATGGTGCCGACAGGTGGTGTGCAAAGGCCAATGGTTAAGTTGAAAACCATAATGATGCCGAAGTGAATCGGATCAATCCCCAGATGCTGGGCGATCGGCAGGAAAATAGGTGTAAATATCAGGATCGCCGGCGTGATATCCATAAAGGTACCGACGATCAACAGAATGATATTGATAATAAACAGAATGACCCATTTGTTATCCGAAACGCGGGTAATCAGTTCGTTGATCAACTCAGGAACATCAGCATTCGTCATGGCCCATGACATCCCCATCGAGCAGCCTACCAGTAACAGAACAATTGAACTGGTTACTACCGAATCTAACAGAATATCATTGAGCTTCTTAAGAGTGATTTCCCGGTAAATCATCGCCAGGGCTAAACTATAAATTACCGCAATTGCCGATGCTTCTGTAGGCGTAAATACCCCGGCGATAATACCGCCAATAATGATAAAAATAAGCATCAGGCTAGGAATTGATTCGCGGAATACCTGTAAAAACTGACGGTAATTAATGCGCTCGGCCACCGGATAATGGTGACGTCGGGCATAAAGTGCAGCTACAAACATTAAGGCAACAGCGGTGAGGATGCCCGGCAGATATCCAGCTAAGAACAACGCAGCGACAGAAGTCCCGCCACTGGCGAGGGAATAAACAATCAACACATTGCTCGGTGGGATCATCAGGCCAATGGGGGCAGAGGCAATATTAACCGCTGCTGAAAACGCCGGATCATATCCCTCTTTTTCTTGCAGTGGTGACATAATCCCACCTACCGCTGCGGCTGACGCAACGGCTGAACCTGAAATCGCACCAAACAGTGTATTCGCGAGGATATTACAATGAGCCAGTGAGCCAGGAAGACGCCCAACTAATGCTTGCGCCAGGTTAACCAGTCGTCTGGCTATACCACCGGTATTCATAATGTTTCCGGCTAACACGAAGAAGGGAATGGCTAATAGCGTAAAGCCATCCAGCCCTACAGTCATTTTTTGTGAAATAACAGAAATGGCAGCGTCGGGTGGCAAGGCAGTAATAATAGATAACAGCGAAGAAAGACCAATCGCAAAAGTAATTGGCACACCTATTGCCAGCATGACGGCAAAACTGCCAAATAAAATTAAGACGGGGTAGATATATTCAAATTCCATATTTCCCTCGTTAATGAGAATTCCGTTTACGATAGTTGTCAATAATATTCATTACTGAATACCAGACCAGAATAAGCCCACTGACAGGCATAACCCAATATACTTTATCCATTGGCCATTTTAATACTGGAGAGATTTGTCCAACATGTTGTGCTTTTTCAACAACAATATTCCCGCCATAGATCATGAAAATAACCGCAAAGACCGTAATGATAATTTGGATAAAACTGTCAAGCGTCAGAACAGATGCAGCAGGAAGTTTTTGAGCCAACAAATCAATGGCCAGATGTTTTTTTAACCCCGCAGTATATACACCGCCAAGTAAAATCATCCACATAAATAAAATTTGGGTGAACTCATCAAGCACAGTGCTGGGAGCGTTAAAAATAAAACGTGCAATAACTTGCCAGGTTACGCAGAACACCATAATGGCGAGAATAATGCAGCAACATCCGGCAAGGATCTTATTAAGAATATGAGTGAGTGTTCGCATAAGTCTTCCATGAAAAGGCAGGAATTACCTGCCCATTAGGGTTACATACTTTCTACTAGCTCAAGGTTTTTGGCTGATTGTGCATCTTTCGCCTTGAATTCATCGTATAACGGTTTGACGCGTTCTTTGAAAGCGGATTTATCAACATCAACAACTGTTGCGTTCATCCCTTTCATTTTGTCGTAGGCTTCTTTTTCAGCCGCAGGCCAAATGACGTCCTTCATCTGCATCATTGACTCATCGGCTGCTTTTAATAATGCCGTGCGCTCTTTATCACCAAGTTTATTCAACACGTCGGTGCTGATAATTAACACATCAGGTACCATGGTGTGTTCATCACGTGAATAGACTTTTGCGACTTCGGCGTGACGCATATCGGCATAGACAACGGTATTGTTCTCTCCGCCATCAACCACTCCTTGCTGAAGTGCGGTGTAGAGTTCGCCTTGCGCCATCGGGGTAGCGACACCACCGAGTGCTTTCATCATTGCAATGGCGCTGGGGCTTTGTTGAACCCTGATTTTCATTCCCGCTAAATCTTCAGGTTTTGTAATCGGTTTATTGGAATAAAAACTTCTCGCACCGCCGTCATAGTACGTAATACCAACAAAACCTTTGCTTTCTGATGAATTAAGTATTTTTTTACCTAAATCACTTTGCAGAACACGATAATAGTGATCACGGTCGCGGAATAAGAACGGCAGACTGAAAAGGCTGTAATCCGGAGCAAATGATTCTAGTGATGCGGCATTAACCTTAACCATCTGTAATGCACCGGAGTTCATTAATTCCAGTGATTCACGCTCATTACCTAATGTCGCATTTGGGTAAATGCGAATAACTAATTCACCATTAGAATACTCTTTGGTTTTATCCGCTAAATAGCTTAATGCTTTATGGACAGCATGGCTTTTATCCTGATTATGACTCAGTTTTAATGTTGTTTTTGCCAGTGTGGTATTAGATATTAATAAACAACTGGTTAACAGCATAAGCGATGCCGTCAGAGGACGAAGTGCTTTCATATCCTGCTCCTGGTTAATATAACAGAAACGATAAATACAGCGCTTTTCTATCGTTATAATAAAAAATAGTGATTAATTCTCTGCCAGATAATGGAATATTCCTGCCGGAACCGGAATACCTTCCTGCTGGCATTTTTCTTTGTAGTGCATTTGCGGATCGTTCGGCGCTAACACTTTTTCGACACCAGGAGCCGGTTTAACGGCATGCAGCTCCGTGACCATTTTCGCCATAGTTTTTGCAAAAACAGGATTGCCGAGCTTTTTCGGATCGATGGCAATAACCAAACTTGCCAGCTTACGCATCTTGTCATAATCACCATACATGCGAACAATATGGTTGCCAAAATTCGCATTCATCAGCACGCCAGTCAGTGCATCAATAGCCAGTGCAATGCCTGAACCTTTGTGTTGGCCGAAAGGTAGCAGGTTTTCAATCTTATACGGATCAGTGGTGCCATAACCGTTTTTATCTATCGCCAGCCCTTCACCAATATGTTTTCCGGTTTCCTTTGCATGAAGTATTTTGCCGAAAGCCGTGGCACTGGTCGCCATATCAACAATCATCGGATGGCTGTTTTCCACCGGGAAACCAAAGGCGATGGGGTTAGTTCCCAAAAAGCGCTCGGCGCCGCCATGGGGAGCCACACAGGTATCGGTTTGCGTCATTACGATAGCAATCAACCCTTTGTTGGTGATCATCTCTGCAAAATAAGATAACGCACCACAGTGAGACGTGTTTTTAACGCTAACAAAACCGAGACCCTCTTGCTGGGCCAGTTTAATAGCGTGCTCAGTGGCGCTAATTAATGCGGAATGCCCCATTCCGTCGTCAGAGTCGAGAATGGCCACTGACGGTGAAATTTGCTCAATGCTAAACTGCGGGGCTTTATTTAACCCTCCGGCAGCAAGGCGGGTGCAATAATGTTCGACACGCATAACACCATGTGAATGCACACCGGTAATATCGGCATGTACTAAAACATCTGTCACCTGTTGTGTGGTGTCGGTATCCAGCCCGGCGGTATGTAATTTGTGGTGCACCAGTGATTTTAAATTTTCTTCACTGACATAAACAGTTGTCATATTTGTTCCCTTAAAAAGTGATCACACCCTTGACCATATTTTTATTTTCTACAACGTTACGCTGGTAATCTTCGCCAACACTAAAGAAATTGAACGCCTGGTTTTTCATTAAATTTTCGTGAATTTTATTGCTGCGCATCAGTTCAATCACCAACGCAAAATCTTCCCGTGTGGCATTGCGGCTGCTGAGTAACGTTGTCTCTTTTTTATGGAAGGTCGGATCGTCAATAACAAGTTCACCAATATACAAACCGATGAAAACAATTTTGCCGCCATGACGAATAAGATTGACATCATGACTCATTGAAGCTTTATTTCCCGTCGCATCTAGGACTACGCAAGCCAGTTCGCCGCCAAACACTTCACTAAGCGCGGCAATAAAACCTTCCTGTGTTGGGTCGAAGACATTAATTGCCAGATGATCCACAACGTGCTGGCGACGTTGACAGTCAATATCAGCAACAACAACATGTGCCCCTTTAGCCCTGGCGATGGCTGCGGTAGCCAGACCGATTGGCCCAGCGCCAATCACCAGTACGTTTTGTTCAGCCTTGATCTCTGCCCGACGAACGGCATGTGCACCAATGGCGAAACATTCAACCAATGCTCCGGCACTGTCGCTGACCTCGTCAGGGAGAGGCACAAGGTTGTCTTCACGTACCGCAAGGTACTCACTAAAACCCCCATCCTGATGCACGCCATACAGCGAAACACGTTCGCAGCAGTTCGTTTTCTCTTCCCGACAGGCTGCGCACTCGCCACACGGAATGCATGGGATGACGGAATAGCGCTGGCCTGATTGTGCTGTTTGGCACTGGCTGCCTCGCGAAACCGCTTCGGCGCATATTTCATGACCTAATACACGTGGGTAGCTAAAAAAAGGCTGTCTGCCGGCAAAAGCGTGAATATCAGTACCACAAATACCCACAGCTTTGATTTTTAACAGCACTTCATTATCTGCTGGTGTGGGAATATCCTTTTCCACATATTCCATAACGCCAGGCTGCTGACAAATTAATGTTTTCATTTCTGCTCATCCGATAATAATTGGCTGATGGTGGCCTTGATGCCTTTGTTTTTTATATTTGCAAAGGCGATTTTTATTTCATTTATAAATGGCTGATGGTTGCTTAAATCACCAAATATGGCGCTAAGGTGCAGTAATGCGAGCGCCTGTTGCCATGCGTCTTGTTGTTCCTTTATTAGCGCCTGAAGTTGGTCATTCATTGGATCAGCGACAGACTGGCTTTTCTCAACAGCATCAATGACATAATGCAACCAACCAGCAACGAGCAGTGACAGAACAGCATTGTTTTGTTTTTGCTGATGCAATTTCAGCCAGGGCGTCAGCGCTCGCTGGGGAAGCTTTTGCGAACCGTCCATAGCGATTTGCCCGGTACGGTGTGCAACATTACGGTTGCTAAAGCGTTCAATTAACAGGTCGGCGTATTCCTGGATGTTGATATTTAAGTCTGGATTAAGTGTTCGGGCTTGTTCATTAATCATCAGTTGGCGGGTAATGGAACGAAAATTAGCGTCTTCCATGCATTGCCAGATAAACTCATAGCCAGCCAGTGAGCCGTTATAAGCCAGAAATGAATGGCTACCATTTAACATGCGTAACTTCATCTCTTCATAAGGCTGAACATTGCTGACAAACATCGCGCTGACTTTATCCCATTCCGGTCGTCCGCGCACAAAATTATCTTCGATCACCCACTGACGAAATGATTCGCAGACGATCCCGCAGGGATCGGCATAACCGGTTTTAGTTTCCAGTAAGGCGAATTGCGATTCAGTCATTGCCGGAACAATGCGATCGACCATCGTGCCTGGAAATGAGACATTTTCTTCGATCCACTGAGCCAGGGGCTGGTCCAGTTGTCGGGCAAAACCGAGAACGGCATTGCGCGTCAGATGCCCATTGTCTGGCAAGTTGTCACAGGAGAGCACACTAAAAGCGGCGAGTCCTGTCGCTTTACGTTGTTGCAAAGCACAGACGATCACGCCAATAGCTGACAGAGGCGCATCCGGGTTTTGTAGATCGTGTTGGATTAATCCATTGGTGAGATCAAGTGAACGTGTTTGCGGATCGAGGCAATAACCTTTCTCGGTGATGGTTAATGAAACGATTTTTACCTGAGGTTCAGCCAGTTTATGGATTGCTGCGGCAATGCCATCTCTGGGGGTATGAATACCGCCAGCCACCGAACGCACAAGGCGTGAGGTAGATTGCGATGCAGATGTTTCCACAACCGAAAACAGCCCATTTTGCGCATTTAAGTTTTCGATCAGTTGAGCATCACCAAACAGGTTAATCTCAAAGATCCCCCAGCGGGTGTCCGAAAGTTGATTAGTGAGATCCGTGTAGACAGCCTGGTGTCCGCGATGAAAAGCGCCAAAACCAATATGGACAATATCTGCCTGTAACCCGCCCCGAGGCCAGGTGGTTACCTGATCATAGTGGGCGGCATCGATACTTTCGTTCCCTGACATTATGCTCTTACTCCTGGTGGCTTGTGTGTATACCAATTTACATAATTCATTAGACCAAAAACAGAGGGATGCATCACGCTTGCAGAGAAAGGTAAAAGTACGAAACAGAACAACAAGGCATTATTTATATCTGTATCAATGAGTTATATGAATAAAATGAAAGGAAAGTTTTTTAGAGGTCAGTTTTTAGGATAATTGCCGCTAATCTAAGATATCTGATGATAGTCGATTTATTAGACCAATTAAAAAGAGAGCGTGTACCAGTGGAGGGCGGAAGGCAGAGCCGGCGTTATTTTTTCCGCCAGCTCTGGACTAATGAAGGTTAACGAGCGAAGAAAAAGTCATCAAAATCGCTGATGGAAGCGTCTTGTTTGAAGATTTTGATCAGTTCATTTTTGCTGTTTTCCAGATGTCTCCAGGACGCTTCCCTGGCGAGCTCTGAATCTTTCTGTTGCAGAGCCAGGAAAATAGCCCGGTGATCTTCCAGCCATTGCAGACGCAAATGCTTTTCATGCAGGTACTTGTAGTTAAGTTTCTTCCAGCGGGGGTTTTCTGTACGAACTGCCCGCCATAATTCAGCAGCTTGTTTGATGAGTACCCGATTTTGCGTCGCTTCGGCAATAATGCTATGAAATCGGTGATCCAGGTCTTCAAATTTATCACTTTCCGCAGCGATGGCTTTTTCCTGTAATCCAATGATTTTCTTCAACTCTTGTAACTCGTTAAAGCTGATCTGGCTGGCAGCAAAACCGGTAATATTGCTCTCAATTACCTGACGTGCCTGTAACAGTTCAAACGGGCCAATTTCTGAATAGGGCATTAATGATTTCTGGTTGAGCTTATCGGTGGAGTCGACAAAGAAAATCCCTGACCCTTGCTTCACATTCAATACGCCTTTCAGTTCCAGCATAATGATGGCTTCACGAATGGTAGTTCGGCTGGTATTAAACCGCTCGCTCAGTTCACGTTCTGAAGGTAAGCGTTCTCCGGCCTTAAATACGCCTGAATACAGCAGCTCTTCAATCTGTAGACCAATATCGTAATAGCGGCGCTTTGTAATAACCTGTTCCATACCTTGCCTTACTGTGGGTGTCCTCGGATAGCCGATCGTCGTGCAATATGATTTGAACGTTGCTGATCGGCATAAATAGTAGCGGCAGTTGCCACGATACCGCCAGCCTTAAATGTGCTTGCCCAAGTCGGGCAGTGAAAAACCTCACCAGGGTATTTCGCCACCGTTCATCAACATCACTTCATTTCCGCGCGTGATACAGCGTATAATCCCCGGCCTTTGATTATTTTTTTACCATTTCTGGAAGCAAAATGAGCTCTATCTCCCTGATCCAACCGGATCGCGACCTGTTCTCCTGGCCGCAGTACTGGGCCGCCTGTTTTGGACCGGCACCGTTTTTGCCGATGTCACGTGAAGAGATGGATCAACTTGGCTGGGATAGCTGCGACATCATTTTGGTTACTGGCGACGCGTATGTCGATCACCCAAGCTTCGGGATGGCGATTTGCGGTCGTATGCTGGAAGCGCAGGGCTTTCGCGTCGGGATCATCGCCCAGCCAGACTGGAGCAGTAAAGACGACTTTATGCGTCTGGGTAAACCGAATCTGTTTTTCGGTGTTACTGCTGGCAACATGGACTCGATGATCAACCGCTATACCGCCGATCGCCGTTTACGTCATGACGATGCCTACACACCGGATAACGTCGCGGGTAAGCGTCCGGATCGCGCCACACTGGTTTATACCCAACGTTGTAAAGAGGCGTGGAAAGATGTGCCGGTGATCCTCGGCGGTATTGAGGCCAGCCTGCGCCGTACCGCGCACTATGATTACTGGTCGGATACCGTGCGCCGTTCCGTGCTGGTGGATTCGAAAGCCGACATGCTGATGTTTGGTAACGGTGAGCGTCCGCTGGTGGAAGTGGCGCACCGTCTGGCGATGGGCGAGCCGATTAGTGAAATCCGCGATGTGCGTAATACCGCGATTATCGTAAAAGAGGCGTTGCCAGGCTGGAGCGGTGTGGATTCCACCCGTCTTGATACCCCAGGGAAAATCGACCCAATCCCGCATCCGTATGGCGAAGATTTGCCGTGCGCGGATAACAAACCGGTAGCTCCGAAAAAGCAGGAAGCCAAAGCTGTAACCGTGCAGCCACCACGCCCGAAACCGTGGGAAAAAACCTACGTGTTGCTGCCTTCTTTCGAGAAAGTGAAGGGCGATAAAGTGCTGTACGCCCATGCTTCGCGCATTCTGCACCACGAAACTAACCCAGGCTGCGCCCGCGCATTGATGCAAAAACATGGCGACCGCTATGTATGGATCAACCCGCCTGCTATTCCGCTTTCTACCGAAGAGATGGATAGCGTCTTTGCGCTGCCGTACAAGCGCGTGCCGCATCCGGCTTACGGTAATGCCCGAATTCCGGCTTACGAAATGATTCGTTTCTCGGTCAACATTATGCGTGGCTGCTTTGGCGGCTGCTCTTTCTGTTCTATTACCGAGCACGAAGGGCGCATTATTCAGAGCCGTTCCGAAGATTCGATTATTAATGAGATCGAAGCGATCCGCGACACTGTTCCAGGTTTTACGGGCGTGATTTCCGATCTCGGTGGGCCTACTGCCAACATGTATATGTTGCGTTGCAAATCGCCACGCGCTGAGCAAACCTGCCGTCGTTTGTCGTGCGTTTATCCGGATATTTGTCCGCATATGGACACTAACCACGAACCGACGATCAACCTCTATCGCCGTGCGCGCGATCTGAAAGGCATTAAAAAGATCCTGATTGCCTCTGGTGTGCGTTATGACATCGCCGTAGAAGATCCGCGCTATATCAAAGAGCTGGCGACCCATCACGTTGGCGGTTATCTGAAGATTGCCCCGGAACATACCGAAGAAGGGCCGTTATCGAAGATGATGAAGCCGGGCATGGGCAGCTATGACCGCTTTAAAGAGCTGTTCGATACTTACTCGAAACAGGCAGGTAAAGAACAGTATCTGATCCCGTATTTCATCTCCGCGCACCCGGGTACGCGTGATGAAGATATGGTGAATCTGGCTCTATGGCTGAAAAAGCATCGCTTCCGCCTCGACCAGGTGCAGAACTTCTATCCGTCGCCGCTGGCTAACTCGACCACCATGTATTACACCGGCAAAAACCCGCTGGCGAAGATTGGTTATAAGAGTGAAGACGTCTTCGTACCGAAGGGCGACAAGCAGCGTCGTTTGCATAAGGCGTTGTTGCGTTACCACGATCCGGCAAACTGGCCGTTAATCCGCCAGGCGCTGGAAGCAATGGGTAAAAAGCATCTGATTGGCAGCCGTCGCGATTGCTTAGTGCCTGCGCCAACCATTGAAGAGATGCGTGAGGCTCGCCGCCAGAACCGCAATACCCGTCCGGCGTTGACTAAACATACGCCGATGGCGACCCAGCGTCAGACGCCTGCTACGGCAAAAAAAGCGTCGTCTACGCAATCTCGCCTGCAGAATGCTGGTGCGAAGAAACGCCCTAAAGCGGCGGTTGGACGTTAAAAAATATCCCCGGTAACAGAATGCTGCCGGGGATTTTTTTATCATTCTGCGTACATACGCAAGCAGCGCAGGCAGTCGAAATAGTCCTGTGCATCAAGACGCGTATTGGCTCTGTTAGCTTCGGATTTGGCAGCATAGATTTGTGGGCGTAATGCTTTCATATCCTGCTCAAGCCGGGCGATTTTGGCATTTAATGTTTGCACATTGCTCGCCAGCTGATTGACCTTTTGCTCATTGACGCAGCCACTGAGCAAGCAGGTTGCCAGAACAACAGCTCCCACGGTGAAAATCGTTTTCATATAGTGTTCCCTTTTATTTATTGTTCCGGCTAATTGTTATTTAATTCAGCTCATTGTTTTAATCTGGCGGCGGTTTTTGCCTCAATCTGCTTAAGTAGGCTGCCGCTGTTCGGGCGGAAAAAATCAGCGATTTCCCACTTACCTTCGCGCCGCTGTAAAATCAGTTCTTGCTCTTCGTTGTTGCCATTGGTCAGCGTAAAACGAACATGAATGCGGGCGGAATCGGTGGTTTTCTCCAGGACTCGAATTTCATCAACGCGGGAAAATAACGACTCTTCGCCAAAACAGATCGGATTGTCGTAAATAAGTTGCCGTTCTATTTGCATATCTTCATCGGGATTGTTGGCCGTCTTGAAGGTGGTTTTATAGAAGGCATTGACCGCCTGGCGGTAAGAGTCGGAAACCACCCACGTCCACGGCCAGCTATAATCAGCAATATGTTCAAAGAGTTCGGCAACAAAGGCTTCCGGCTGTTCTTTTTGCAACGAAGCTATAGCGGCCAGTGTTTTTTCATTCTCGCTATTAACCGCTTGTAAGACGCTGCCATGATTGCTGACAATATCGTCAATGACCCAACGACCATTTTCCGCCACCATTTTCAGTGTCTGCGAGGTCTTTTCTTTATCGTCTTGAAAGATACGAAAGCGCACAACGGCATCGGCATGATCGGCGTCAGTTTGGGTTATCGCTACGCTTTCTAACACCAGATCGCCAAAATCCTGACAATCACAAACCGGATCATAATCCAGCCAGCCAATATTGCCCGGCAGCGTAAGATTGTCGTTCAGGGTAAGCGCCTGTTGAATACGCGCAGATGTTATTGCCCGCTCTCCGGTTTCACCAAAATAAGGGGCAGTGGCATCTGATTTATAGTTCTGATAAATATGCCGGACTGTTTGTTCTACGGTCTGTGAGGGGGGCTGTGCGTGTACGGTAAAACTTGCCAGGGCTGCTAAAAACAGAAGTATTATTTTCATCTGTTTTTCACCTCTCCGTTGCGTTTATCCCGGATATAGATGAGTTGTTCTTTTAAGAGCTTCCGGCTCTGCATGATGATGTCCTTATATTTGGCATTCCTGAACAAGGAAGAGTAGCAACGGGCGGGACGCGAGGGGAATAAATGATTTCTGAAAAGTCCGGTAGCGGAACATTACCGCCACCGGGAGAATTTGCACGTTAGCCGCCGAACTGGTCAGGATCGGGACCGAGACGCTTGCCCTGATCGAGTTTTGCAATTTCGCCAAGTTCGTCTTTGTCGAGACGGAAATCCCAGACATCAAAGTTTTCGACAATGCGTGAAGGTGTGACCGATTTTGGGATCACCACCAGGCCGCTATCCAGATGCCAGCGGATAACAATCTGCGCAGGGGTTTTGCCGTATTTATCTGCCAGATCGCGAATGACTTTCTGATCGAAAACACCTTTCCCACCTTGCGCTAATGGACTCCAGGATTCGGTCTGGATTTTGTGTGTCGCGTTCCAGGCATGTAGCTGGCGTTGTTGCATCAGCGGGTGAAGTTCGATCTGGTTTATCACAGGCGTCACGCCAGTTTCATCAATCAGGCGTTGCAGGTGATGGATCTGGAAGTTGCACACGCCAATGCTTTTGATTAATCCCTCTTTTTGCAATTCGATCATGCCCTTCCATGCTTCGACATAATGGTCGATAGCGGGAACGGGCCAGTGCATTAAGTAGAGGTCGATATAATCAAGCTGGAGTTTTTTCAGGCTGTCGAGCAGGGCTTCGCGGGGGCGCTTGTGGTCGTCGTTCCACAGCTTAGTGGTGATGAACAGTTCTTCTCTGTTGACTGAGGCATTTTTCAGGGCTTTGCCGACACCTTCTTCGTTCTTGTAGGCCGCGGCGGTATCAATCGAGCGATAACCCACTTCTAACGCTTTTTGAATGGCGGTGATTACTTCCTCATTACTTGCTTGCCAGACGCCCAGTCCCAGCTGGGGCATGACATTGCCATCCTGTAGCTTAATAACGGTTGGATTAGCCATACGTTCCTCCTTTATATGAACTCACCGGAGCAGGCTCCGGTGAGGTGTTGTGAACTTAAGTCTGGACGAAATGCCCGAAAACGAAAGTTTGAGGCGTAAAAAGCTTAGCGGGCGGCTTCGTATATACGGCGGCTGACATCCAGCGTAATGTCATGATTTTCGCCCAGTTGGGTCATGCCGTGCTCTTCCAGTTTTTTCAGCAAAGCCGGGATGGAGCTGCCGTCCAGACCGTAGTCGGAGAGGTGGGTCGGCACGCCTAATTGCTCAAAGAAATTGCGGGTTGCGGCAATCGCGGCGTCAATACGCTCATCGTCTGAACCTTCAGTGATATTCCAGACGCGTTCAGCATATTGCAGCAGCTTAGCGCGCTTGGTATCGCGTTTTTCATTCCACAGTGCAGGCAGGACGATAGCCAGTGTTTGCGCGTGATCCAGACCGTGCATTGCAGTCAGTTCGTGTCCCAGCATATGCGTTGCCCAGTCCTGCGGTACGCCAGCGCCGATCAAACCGTTCAGCGCCTGAGTCGCCGCCCACATGACGTTGGCGCGCACATCGTAATTTTCTGGCTCTTTCAGGGCTTTCGGACCATCTTCGATCAGCGTCAGCAAAATGCCTTCTGCGAAACGGTCCTGAATTTTGGCATCAACCGGTTTGGTAACATACTGTTCCACGGTGTGTACAAAGGCGTCCACTACGCCGTTAGCCACCTGACGCGGCGGCAGGGTGTAGGTATAAACCGGATCGAGCACGGCAAATACGGGCTGAACATGGGTAGAATGGAACGCCTGCTTGTCGCCTGTGGTTTTACGGGAGATCACCGCGCCTGCGTTGGATTCTGAACCGGTTGCTGGCAGCGTCAGCACACAGCCCATCGGGATGGCGCTTTTAATCTCTTTGCCGCCCGTTTGCAGAATGTGCCACGGATCGATATTTTCCGGATAGTTAGCCGCTGCGGCGATAAATTTGGTACCGTCCAGTACAGAACCGCCGCCAACCGCCAGCAGGAAAGTCACTTTCTGTTCGCGAACCAGTTTCACGGCGTTCATCAGCGTTTCATAAGCCGGGTTTGGTTCAATACCGCCGAATTCCAGCACGTCCATGCCTTTCAGGGCATCCAGAACTTGATCGAGAACGCCGGTTTTTTTCACGCTGCCGCCGCCGTAGGTAATCAATACGCGAGCATCGTGAGGAATTTGTTCGCGTAAACCAGCGATTGCGCCTTTACCAAACAGAATGCGGGTTGGGGTGTGCAGATTAAAGTTGTTCATTACTTGCTCCCTTTGCTGGGTCAATATGAGGGCAGAGATCGGTCTGCCTGATGTTTTTCATTGTGGTCGCCAGCGCCGTACCTCTCAATGCTCATTTCTGCCAATGTCTTGCCTATTTCTCCAGAGTGCTGGAGAAATGCTACAAAATTGCGCACAATCAAATTGCCGCATTATTCCTAAGAAATTACGCGATATGAAACGTGAAGAGATTTGCCGCTTGCTGGCGGATAAAGTTAATAAACTGAAAAATAAAGAAAATAGTTTGTCAGAGCTGTTGCCCGGTGTGCGTTTGTTGTATGGCGAGACGCCTTTCGCACGCACACCGGTGATGTACGAGCCTGGCATCATAATTCTCTTTTCCGGACATAAAATCGGTTATATCAATGAACGCGTGTTTCGTTATGACGCTAATGAATATCTCCTGCTGACGGTGCCGTTGCCGTTTGAGTGCGAAACCTATGCCACGTCAGAGGTGCCGCTGGCAGGATTGCGTCTCAATGTCGATATTTTGCAGTTACAGGAACTGTTGATGGACATTGGCGAAGATGAACATTTTCAGCCGTCAATGGCAGCCAGCGGTATTAACTCCGCCACGTTATCAGAAGAGATTTTATGCGCGGCAGAGCGGTTACTGGATGTGATGGAGCGACCGCTGGATGCGCGCATTCTCGGCAAACAGATTATCCGCGAAATTCTGTACTACGTGCTGACCGGACCTTGCGGCGGCGCGTTACTGGCACTGGTCAGCCGCCAGACTCACTTCAGCCTGATTAGTCGCGTGCTGAAACGGATTGAGAATAAATACACCGAAAACCTGAGCGTCGAGCAACTGGCGGCAGAAGCCAACATGAGCGTATCGGCGTTCCACCATAATTTTAAGTCTGTCACCAGCACCTCGCCGTTGCAGTATTTGAAGAATTACCGTCTGCATAAGGCGCGGATGATGATCATCCACGACGGCATGAAGGCCAGCGCGGCGGCGATGCGCGTCGGCTATGAAAGCGCATCGCAATTTAGCCGTGAGTTTAAACGTTACTTCGGTGTGACGCCGGGGGAAGATGCGGCAAGAATGCGGGCGATGCAGGGGAATTAAATACGTTCCCGGTACAGCAACCGGGAACGGGGAAAATCGTCAGGCGTTACAGTATTTTTTTTTAATCACCACAAACAGCGTGCCCAACAAGCCAGCGGTTAACAAGGCAATTGGCAGGATCATCAGGAACGTCATTACCTGATCTTCATGGCGTTTAACGAACGGAATCATACTTAAGGCATAGCCGAAACTGGTTACCACGCTGACCCACAGCAATCCGCTTAACCAGTTGAAAAACTGGAAGCGGCGGTTTGGCAGACCGGAAATTCCCGCCATGGTTGGCAGCAGCGTACGGACAAATGCAAGAAAACGTCCAGCCAGCAGCGCCAGCAGACCGTGGCGGTCAAACATGCAGGTGGCGCGCTGGTGATATTTAGCAGGAAGCTGTGCCAGCCAGCCTTTCACCGTTTTGGTATTCCCTAACCAGCGCCCCTGAATATAACTTAGCCAGCAGCCCAGACTTGCTGCGGCGGTCAGAATCGCAATCGTAGGCAGAAAATCCATAACCCCCTGGGCAATCAATGCGCCTGCCAGTATCAACAAGCTGTCGCCTGGCAAAAATGAGGCGGGCAGCAGGCCGTTTTCTAAAAACAGCGTGGCAAACATGACAAAGTAAACAACGCTAACAATATGAGGGTCCGCCAGCGCGGCAAAGTCGTGTTGCCAGAGCGCAGCGATGATATCTTGAATAACAGCCATGGACTTTCCTGTGGAACAGCGTTTAAGCCTTTATCTGCCTATTGTACTCCTGAATCGTCCGGGACGCCTTGATCCCGGACGCAACAATTTAAGACTTTTCACAATAAAATGTCTGCAAAATTGTCCAAAAGTGGCAATGTTATACAATTCGCGCAAAACCGGCGTCCAGATCGGCAATCAGATCGTCGACATCTTCCAGACCAATATGCAGGCGAATCAAGGTCCCGCTAAAATCGATCTTGCCTTGTGGGCGAATGGCGGCGATATGTTCTGGTTGATTTGCCAGGATCAACGATTCATACCCGCCCCACGAGTAGGCCATGCTGAATAAACTGAAGTTATCCAGATAGTTCGCCAGCTCTTCATCATTGAGTTTTTTCTTAAGCACAAAGGAAAATAGCCCGCTGCTGCCTGTAAAGTCTCGTTTCCAGAATTCGTGGCCTTTACTGCCAGGCAGAGCAGGGTGGTTAACTCGCGCTACTTGGGGATGTTCTGCCAGCCATTCAGCCACTTTCAGACTGCTTTCATGATGTTGGCGCAAACGCACACCTAATGTGCGCAGGCCACGGCTGGTTATATAGGCGGTATCGGCATCGACCATCTGGCCCATCAGATAGGCATTCTCTCGCAGCTGCTCCCAGCAACGGGCATTGCACACCGCAGTGCCAATCATCGCATCTGAATGCCCAACCAGATATTTGGTGGCGGCCTGAATAGAAACATCGATGCCAAAATCCAGCGCCTTAAACAGCACACCGGCTGCCCAGGTGTTGTCGATCATAATGATGGCATCCGGGACCACACTGCGTACGGCGGCAACAATCGCCGGAACATCGTGGACTTCCATGGTGATGGAACCTGGCGATTCCAGAAACACGATTTTAGTGTTTGGCTGCAGATGCTTAACGATATCGGCACCAATCAGCGGATCAAACCACGATGTCGTTACGCCCAGTTTGCTGAGGATTTTGCTACAGAAATCCTGACTCGGTTCATAGGCGGTGTTGGTCATCAACACATGATCGCCCTGTTCGACAAAAGCAAGAATGGAATTAGCAACCGCTGCCGCCCCGCAGGGAAATAGCACACAGCCTGCGCCACCTTCCAGTTCACACATCGCTTGTTGTAAGGAGAAATGGGTTAACGTTCCACGCCGTCCATAGAACAACTCGCCATTGGCGCGATTACGTGTCGCGTGTTTTTTGGCTTCTACACTGTCAAAGACCAGCGAAGACGCGCGCTGAATCACGCTATTTACCGCACCGAGCGTGTATTTTTTGCTGCGTCCTGCATTCACCAGTTGAGTATCAAGCTTTTTGTCCGCCATGTCGGGATTCCTGTTTTTATACGTCTGGATGTCTAAACTAGCATGAATATTCGCGGGCGCATCCTGAAGAATTGGCATAAAGCAGAAAATTTTCGCAAATGGCGTGCTGGTGACTTTTTTACTGCGTAAACGCAAGGAAAAGAAAGCAAAGGTACGGCAGTATGCAAATAGTAATGAGAACAACTATCAATTCGACGTCGTTTTGATATTATTATGCACAGATTTTGTGACTTGCGTCCTGGAGATACACAGTGGGTAATAATTTAATGCAGACGGACCTTTCCGTCTGGGGTATGTATCAGCACGCCGATATTGTCGTTAAGTGCGTGATGATTGGGCTTATTTTGGCCTCCGTAGTCACCTGGGCAATCTTCTTCAGTAAGAGCGTAGAGTTCTTCAATCAGAAGCGTCGCCTTAAGCGCGAGCAGCAACTGCTGGCTGAAGCGCGTTCCTTAAACCAGGCCAACGATATCGCCGCTGATTTTGGTAGCAAAAGCTTAAGCCTGCATTTGCTCAATGAAGCGCAGAATGAGCTGGAACTGTCAGAAGGCAGCGACGATAACGAAGGTATTAAAGAACGTACCAGCTTCCGTCTGGAGCGTCGGGTCGCCGCAGTAGGTCGTCAAATGGGCCGCGGTAACGGCTATCTGGCAACCATCGGCGCGATTTCGCCGTTCGTTGGTCTGTTTGGTACGGTCTGGGGCATCATGAACAGCTTTATTGGTATCGCGCAAACGCAGACCACTAACCTGGCAGTCGTTGCGCCAGGTATTGCAGAAGCTCTGTTAGCAACGGCAATCGGCCTCGTGGCAGCGATTCCTGCGGTCGTTATCTATAACGTATTTGCACGCCAGATTGGCGGCTTTAAAGCGATGCTGGGTGATGTTGCAGCGCAGGTATTGTTGCTGCAAAGCCGTGACCTGGATCTGGAAGCCAGCGCCGCTGCGCATCCGGTTCGTGTCGCACAAAAATTACGCGCAGGATAATGTCCGATGGCAATGCATCTTAACGAAAACCTCGACGATAACGGCGAAATGCATGATATCAACGTGACGCCGTTTATCGACGTGATGTTGGTTTTGCTGATTATCTTTATGGTGGCGGCACCGTTAGCGACGGTAGATGTGAAGGTGAATTTGCCTGCTTCTACCAGCACGCCGCAGCCGCGCCCGGAAAAACCGGTTTATCTGTCGGTGAAAGCAGACAACTCGATGTTTATTGGTAACGATCCGGTCACCGATGAAACAATGATTACGGCGTTGAATGCGTTAACCGAAGGCAAGAAAGACACCACCATCTTCTTCCGAGCGGATAAAACCGTCGATTACGAGACGTTGATGAAGGTAATGGATACGCTGCATCAGGCGGGTTACCTGAAAATAGGTCTGGTCGGCGAAGAAACTGCGAAAGCGAAATAAAAATGATGCCCGGTTGCTTTTCACAACCGGGCATTTTTTTAACCTAAATGCTCGCCGCCGCAGACACCGTGCACTTCTGCGGTGACGTAGCTCGACTCCTGACTTGCCAGGTAAACATATACAGGGGCCAGCTCCGCCGGTTGCCCCGCACGCTTCATCGGCGTTTTCTGACCAAACTGCGGGATCTTATCCTGCGTTTGTCCGCCAGAAATTTGCAGTGCTGTCCAGATCGGGCCTGGCGCGACAATATTCACCCGAATACCTTTCTCCGCGACCTGTTTTGCCAGGCCACGGCTATAGTTCAGAATTGCCGCCTTCGTAGCCGCATAGTCCAGTAAATGCGGGCTTGGCTGGTATGCCTGGATTGAGGAAGTGGTGATGATACTTGCACCTTTCGGTAGCAGGGGGATCGCTTCCTGGGTTAGCCAGAACAACGCGAAAACGTTAATGGCAAAGGTCTTTTGAAACTGTTCGCTGGTGAGGTCTGCAATATCAGGAATGGCAACCTGTTTCCCGGCTACCAGCGCCATAATATCCAGCCCGCCTAACGCCTTGTGTGCTTCGTGAACCAGCGAACGGGCGAATTTCTCATCGCTTAAATCGCCTGGCAGCAGAACGGCTTTGCGTCCGCATTCTTCAATGATCTTTTTCACATCCTGAGCGTCTTCTTCTTCCACGGGAAGATAACTGATCGCCACGTCAGCCCCTTCACGCGCGTAAGCAATGGCGGCAGCGCGACCGATTCCGGAATCGCCCCCTGTCACCAGTGCTTTACGATCTTTCAGGCGACCGCTACCAACATAGGTTTTCTCGCCGCAATCCGGTACCGGTGTCATCTTCGCCTGGATGCCTGGCGTCGGTTGTTTCTGTTTGGGATATTCACCAGTGTAATACTGCGTGGTCGGGTCTTTTAAATGAGACATCATTTTTCTCCCTTCAGGTTCAACGTCCTTTAAGGGTAGACGCTCTCGATGCGTTGATAAGGGAACCAGGAAGATCCCTAACCCTCAGAATTATGCGACAAAGGTTTAACGTATATGTTGATTTGCTGTTGCGTGCTGTTTACTTAATTGCGATATACTGTTGCCCGTTTTAACTACACGACAGGAATGTATGGAACGTTTTCTTGAAAATGCAATGTATGCTTCTCGCTGGCTGCTTGCCCCCGTGTACTTTGGCCTTTCGCTGGCGTTAGTTGCCCTGGCGCTGAAGTTCTTCCAGGAGATTATTCACGTACTGCCGAATATCTTCTCGATGGCGGAATCAGATTTGATCCTCGTGTTGCTGTCGCTGGTGGATATGACGCTGGTTGGCGGTTTGCTGGTGATGGTGATGTTTTCCGGTTACGAGAATTTCGTCTCACAACTCGATATCTCCGAGAACAAAGAGAAGCTGAACTGGCTGGGGAAAATGGACGCAACGTCGCTGAAAAACAAAGTAGCAGCGTCGATTGTGGCAATTTCTTCCATTCACTTACTGCGCGTCTTTATGGATGCGAAAAATGTCCCTGATAACAAACTGATGTGGTACGTCATTATCCATCTGACGTTTGTGCTCTCTGCATTTGTGATGGGCTATCTTGACCGACTGACTCGTCATAATCACTGATCTGATTCGGGCGCGGTTCTCGCGCCCGTTATTAACAGGTCATTTATCGGAAGACGCCTGCCACAGATTCAGCTCTCCATCGGCGATATGCTGATCAATCTGCGCCAGCTCCTCGGTGCTAAATGTCAGATTATTCAGCGCCTGCACGTTCTCCTCAAGTTGCTCCGCGCGGCTGGCTCCAATCAATACCGACGTCACTCGCTCATCTTTCAGCAACCAGCTTAACGCCATTTGCGCCATTGATTGTCCACGCTGCTGTGCCATTTCATGCAATAAGCGCAGGCTGTTGAGGTTGGCTTCGGTGAGCATTTTCGGCGTCAGACCACGAACTTTATTCCCTTCACGATGCATCCGTGAATCTTGCGGAATACCGTTGAGATATTTTCCGGTCAGCAATCCCTGAGCCAGTGGAGTAAAGGCAATGCAGCCCACGCCGTTATTTTGCAGGGTATCCAGCAGGCCGCTTTTATCCACCCAGCGGTTCAGTAAATTGTACGAAGGTTGATGAATTAACAGCGGAATTTTCCACTCGCGCAGCAACTCGACCATTTTTTGCGTCCGCTCTGGCGAGTAAGAGGAGATCCCGACATACAGCGCCTTACCGCTTTGTACCGAATGAGCCAGCGCAGAGGCGGTTTCTTCCATCGGCGTATTTTCATCGACGCGATGAGAGTAAAAGATATCGACATACTCAAGCCCCATACGCTTCAGGCTTTGGTCGAGGCTGGCGAGCAGGTATTTACGTGAGCCGCCAGAGCCGTATGGACCGGGCCACATATCGTATCCGGCTTTGGTAGAGATAATCAGTTCATCGCGATAAGCGGCAAAATCCTCGCGCAGCAGGCGACCAAAGTTTTCTTCTGCGCTTCCTGGAGGCGGCCCGTAATTGTTGGCTAAATCAAAGTGCGTAATGCCTAAATCAAACGCTTTACGCAGGATCGCACGCTGTGATTCCAGCGCGTTAACGTGACCGAAATTGTGCCATAAACCGAGCGATAACGCGGGCAGGCGTAAACCACTTTTTCCGCAATAGCGGTACTGCATCCGCCCGTAACGTTCGGGATTCGCTAACCAGACCATGACCTCTCCTTTCCACCATTCAATTTCGAAACAATGTTTCTAGTTTAGCGATTCGCCAGCGCGTATCCCGTAGTCTGGCTCACAGAGTGACGAAAAACTGGGCAAAAACACGCGCTTATGCTTTGCTTAAAAAAACACCAGTTGAGGAGTGCAACGATGCCGCGTTTAACCGCCAAAGATTTCCCACAAGAGTTGCTGGATTACTACGACTATTACGCTCACGGGAAAATCTCGAAACGTGAGTTCCTCAACCTTGCGGCGAAGTATGCAGTGGGCGGGATGACGGCATTAGCGCTGTTTGATTTGCTCAAGCCAAATTATGCGCTGGCGACTCAGGTAGAGTTTACCGACCCGGAAATTGTTGCAGAGTACATCACGTATCCCTCGCCAAATGGTCACGGCGAGGTACGGGGTTATCTGGTGAAGCCCGCAAAAATGAGCGGCAAAACGCCAGCCGTGGTAGTGGTGCATGAGAATCGAGGGCTGAATCCGTATATCGAAGATGTGACGCGGCGAGTGGCGAAGGCGGGGTACATCGCCCTGGCGCCAGACGGTTTAAGCTCAGTAGGTGGCTATCCTGGTAACGATGATAAAGGCCGCGAACTGCAACAGCAGGTTGATCCAACCAAACTGATGAATGATTTCTTTGCCGCAATTGAGTTTATGCAACGCTATCCGCAAGCGACAGGCAAAGTGGGTATTAGCGGATTTTGCTATGGCGGGGGCGTATCGAACGCGGCAGCAGTCGCGTATCCGGAACTGGCCTGCGCGGTGCCGTTTTATGGGCGTCAGGCACCCACTGCCGATGTGGCGAAGATTGAAGCGCCTTTACTGCTCCACTACGCTGAACTGGATAGCCGAATCAACGAGGGCTGGCCCGCTTACGAGGCGGCGTTGAAAGCCAATAATAAGGTCTATGAGGCGTATATATATCCGGAGGTTAATCACGGATTCCATAATGATTCCACGCCCCGTTATGACAAATCTGCCGCCGATCTTGCCTGGCAAAGGACGCTGAAATGGTTCGATAAATATCTCTCCTGATGGGTTTATCTCTTACAGGATTACGTCTTAAACAAGCATGAAAAAATAGCGTGCGCAAATGTCGTTCTTTGCCTAAAATATCGCTATATATGACAATATATAACGAATGAGGTGAACGATGAATAACCATTTTGGTAAAGGCTTAATGGCGGGATTAAAAGCAACGCATGCTGACAGTGCGGTTAATGTGACAAAATTCTGTGCCGATTATAAACGCGGTTTTGTATTAGGCTACTCACACCGGATGTACGAAAAGACCGGAGATCGCCAGCTTAGCGCCTGGGAAGCGGGTATTCTGACGCGCCGTTATGGACTGGATAAAGAGATGGTAATGGATTTCTTTCGTGAGAATAATTCCTGTTCTACGTTGCGCTTTTTTATGGCCGGTTATCGCCTAGAAAATTGATCAAACATACGTATTATCTTGCTTTAATTAATTACACTAATGCTTCTTCCCTTCGTTTTAGTGCCCCGCCGCAGTATCATGATATCGATAACCATAATAAATGTGTGGTAAATGGCGCATCGATCGCATTATTGATTTTGCGATTGAGGCAAAATATATGCCAGGTCTTCGCAACGGAATAACTATAAATGACTGGAGATAACACCCTCATCCATTCTCACGGCATTAACCGTCGTGATTTCATGAAGCTTTGTGCAGCATTAGCCGCCACCATGGGGTTAAGTAGCAAAGCCGCTGCAGAGATGGCCGAATCGGTTACTAACCCGCAGCGTCCGCCAGTTATCTGGATTGGCGCGCAGGAGTGCACCGGTTGTACGGAATCTCTGCTTCGTGCAACGCATCCAACGGTAGAAAACCTCGTGCTGGAGACTATCTCTCTGGAGTATCACGAAGTGCTTTCCGCCGCCTTCGGTCATCAGGTCGAAGAGAACAAACATAACGCTCTCGAGAAGTACAAAGGGCAGTATGTGTTAGTGGTGGATGGTTCCATCCCATTAAAAGATAACGGTATTTATTGCATGGTTGCCGGTGAGCCGATTGTGGATCACATCCGCAAAGCGGCGGAAGGCGCAGCAGCCATTATCGCTATCGGTTCCTGCTCTGCGTGGGGCGGTGTTGCCGCAGCTGGAGTTAACCCAACTGGCGCAGTCAGCCTGCAAGAAGTTCTACCGGGCAAAACCGTTATCAATATTCCTGGCTGCCCGCCGAACCCGCACAACTTCCTGGCGACCGTTGCGCACATCATCACTTACGGCAAACCGCCGAAACTGGATGACAAAAACCGTCCGACTTTCGCCTATGGTCGTCTGATTCACGAACACTGTGAACGTCGCCCGCACTTCGATGCTGGTCGTTTTGCCAAAGAGTTCGGTGATGAAGGCCACCGCGAAGGCTGGTGCCTGTACCACCTCGGCTGTAAAGGGCCAGAAACTTACGGCAACTGCTCAACGCTGCAATTCTGCGATGTTGGCGGCGTGTGGCCGGTAGCGATTGGTCACCCGTGCTATGGCTGTAACGAAGAAGGTATCGGCTTCCATAAAGGCATCCATCAGCTTGCCAACGTCGAAAACCAGACTCCGCGTTCACAGAAACCGGACGTTAACGCTAAAGAAGGCGGCAACGTCTCGGCAGGCGCTATTGGTTTGCTCGGCGGAGTGGTTGGGCTGGTTGCCGGTGTCAGCGTGATGGCGGTGCGTGAACTGGGTCGTCAGCAAAAGAAAGATAACGCTGACTCACGGGGAGAATAACCGTGAACAGACGTAATTTTATTAAAGCAGCCTCCTGCGGGGCATTGCTGACGGGCGCGCTGCCGTCTGTCAGTCATGCGGCTGCTGAAAACCGCCCGCCAATTCCGGGATCGCTGGGGATGTTGTACGACTCGACCTTGTGCGTAGGCTGTCAGGCTTGCGTCACCAAGTGTCAGGATATCAACTCCCCTGAACGTAACCCGCAAGGGGAACAGACCTGGTCGAACAACGACAAACTGTCGCCGTATACCAATAACATCATTCAGGTGTGGACCAGCGGCACAGGGGTCAACAAAGACCAGGAGGAGAATGGCTACGCGTACATTAAGAAACAGTGTATGCACTGCGTCGATCCGAACTGTGTCTCTGTGTGCCCGGTCTCTGCGCTGAAAAAAGATCCGAAAACCGGCATTGTCCATTACGACAAAGATGTGTGCACCGGCTGCCGTTACTGCATGGTCGCCTGCCCATACAACGTGCCGAAGTACGACTACAACAACCCGTTTGGTGCGCTGCATAAGTGCGAGTTGTGCAACCAGAAAGGTGTGGAACGTCTCGATAAAGGCGGTCTGCCTGGCTGCGTAGAAGTGTGCCCGGCGGGCGCGGTGATTTTTGGTACGCGTGAAGAGCTGATGGCGGAGGCGAAAAAACGTCTGGCGCTGAAGCCGGGCAGCGAATACCACTATCCGCGTCAGACGCTGAAATCTGGCGACACTTACCTGCATACGGTGCCGAAATATTATCCGCATCTGTACGGCGAGAAAGAGGGCGGCGGTACTCAGGTTCTGGTACTGACGGGTGTGCCTTATGAAAATCTCGACCTGCCGAAACTGGACGATCTTTCTACTGGTGCGCGTTCCGAACATGTCCAACACACCCTGTATAAAGGCATGATGCTACCACTGGCTGTGCTGGCGGGCTTAACCGTGCTGGTTCGTCGCAACACTAAAAACGACCATCACGACGGAGGAGACGATCATGAGTCATGATCCACAACCGCTGGGCGGCAAAATCATCAGTAAACCGGTCATGATTTTTGGACCGTTAATCGTCATCTGTATGCTCCTGATTGTGAAGCGTCTGGTGTTCGGTCTGGGCTCTGTCTCCGACCTGAACGGCGGCTTCCCGTGGGGCGTGTGGATCGCGTTTGACCTGCTGATCGGTACCGGCTTTGCCTGTGGCGGCTGGGCGCTGGCGTGGGCAGTATACGTCTTTAACCGTGGGCAATACCATCCGCTGGTGCGTCCGGCGCTGTTGGCGAGTCTGTTTGGTTATTCACTGGGTGGCTTGTCGATCACTATCGACGTGGGTCGCTACTGGAACCTGCCGTACTTCTACATTCCGGGTCACTTCAACGTGAACTCGGTACTGTTCGAGACGGCGGTCTGTATGACCATCTACATCGGTGTGATGGCACTGGAGTTTGCTCCGGCATTGTTTGAACGTCTGGGCTGGAAGCTGTCACTCAAACGTCTGAACAAGGTGATGTTCTTTATCATCGCGCTTGGTGCGCTGCTGCCAACTATGCACCAGTCTTCAATGGGATCGCTGATGATCTCGGCGGGCTACAAGGTGCATCCGCTGTGGCAAAGCTATGAAATGTTGCCGCTGTTCTCGCTGCTGACGGCGTTCATCATGGGCTTCTCGATTGTCATCTTTGAAGGTTCGTTGGTGCAGGCGGGTCTGCGTGGCAACGGTCCGGATGAAAAGAGTCTGTTCGTTAAGCTGACCAATACCATCAGTGTGTTGCTGGCGATTTTCATCGTGCTGCGCTTTGGCGAGCTTATCTATCGCGACAAGCTGTCGTTAGCGTTTGCCGGTGACTTCTACTCCGTGATGTTCTGGATTGAAGTCCTGCTGATGCTCTTCCCGCTGGTCGTTCTGCGTGTGGCGAAGTTGCGTAATGATTCCCGCATGCTGTTCCTGTCAGCACTGAGTGCACTGTTAGGTTGTGCAACCTGGCGTCTGACCTATTCGCTGGTGGCATTCAACCCGGGTGGCGGTTACGCCTACTTCCCGACCTGGGAAGAACTGTTGATTTCTATTGGTTTTGTGGCTATTGAGATTTGCGCTTATATCGTACTCATTCGTCTACTGCCGATACTTCCTCCTTTAAAACAAAACGATCATAATCGTCATGAGGCGAGCAAAGCATGAGCCAGAGAATTACTATTGATCCGGTAACCCGTATTGAAGGGCATTTACGCATCGATTGCGAAATCGAAAATGGCGTCGTTTCGAAAGCATGGGCTTCCGGTACCATGTGGCGCGGCATGGAAGAGATCGTGAAAAACCGCGATCCGCGCGATGCATGGATGATTGTGCAACGTATCTGTGGCGTATGTACTACCACTCACGCGCTGTCTTCCGTTCGTGCGGCAGAAAGTGCGCTGAATATCGACGTTCCGGTTAACGCGCAATACATCCGTAACATCATTCTGGCTGCGCACACCACGCATGACCATATTGTTCATTTCTATCAGCTTTCGGCGCTGGACTGGGTGGACATCACTTCTGCACTGCAAGCTGATCCAGCCAAAGCCTCCGAAATGCTGAAAGGCGTTTCGACCTGGCATCTGAACAGCCCGGAAGAGTTCACCAAAGTTCAGAACAAGATCAAAGATCTGGTTGCCAGCGGTCAGTTGGGTATTTTCGCCAATGGCTACTGGGGTCACCCGGCAATGAAACTGCCGCCGGAAGTGAACCTGATTGCGGTAGCGCACTACCTGCAGGCGCTGGAGTGTCAGCGTGACGCTAACCGCGTTGTGGCGCTGCTGGGCGGTAAAACGCCGCATATTCAGAACCTGGCGGTAGGTGGTGTCGCGAACCCGATCAACCTCGACGGTCTGGGTGTGCTGAACCTTGAGCGCCTGATGTACATCAAGTCCTTCATCGACAAGCTGAGCGACTTTGTTGAGCAGGTTTACAAGGTTGATACTGCAGTTATCGCTGCGTTCTACCCGGAATGGCTGACGCGCGGTAAAGGTGCGGTGAACTACCTGAGCGTGCCGGAATTCCCGACCGACAGTAAAAATGGCAGCTTCCTGTTCCCGGGCGGCTACATTGAGAATGCGGATCTGTCCTCGTATCGTCCGATCACTTCTCATTCCGATGAATACCTGATCAAAGGGATTCAGGAAAGCGCGAAGCACTCCTGGTATAAAGACGAAGCGCCGCAGGCACCGTGGGAAGGTACCACCATTCCGGCTTATGATGGTTGGTCTGACGACGGTAAATATTCCTGGGTGAAATCACCGACTTTCTACGGCAAAACGGTAGAAGTGGGTCCGCTGGCTAATATGCTGGTGAAACTGGCGGCAGGACGCGAGTCTACCCAGAACAAACTGAATGAAATCGTTGCGATTTATCAGAAACTGACTGGCAACACGCTGGAAGTGGCGCAGTTGCACTCCACGCTGGGCCGTATTATTGGTCGTACCGTTCACTGCTGTGAATTGCAGGATATCCTGCAAAATCAATACAGTGCACTGATCACCAATATCGGCAAAGGCGATCACACCACCTTTGTGAAGCCGAACATTCCGGCAACGGGTGAGTTCAAAGGCGTAGGCTTCCTCGAAGCACCGCGCGGTATGCTCTCTCACTGGATGGTGATCAAAGACGGTATCATCAGCAACTACCAGGCAGTTGTTCCATCAACCTGGAACTCTGGCCCGCGTAACTTCAATGATGACGTCGGTCCTTACGAGCAGTCGCTGGTGGGTACACCGGTTGCCGATCCGAATAAACCGCTGGAAGTGGTGCGTACCATTCACTCCTTCGACCCGTGCATGGCCTGTGCGGTACACGTAGTGGATGCCGACGGCAACGAAGTGGTTTCAGTGAAGGTTCTGTAATGCGTATTTTAGTCTTAGGGGTCGGCAATATTTTGCTGACCGATGAAGCCATCGGTGTGCGGATTGTTGAAGCGTTAGAGCAACGATACATTCTGCCGGATTATGTTGAGATCCTCGATGGCGGCACGGCGGGAATGGAGCTGCTTGGTGACATGGCAAATCGCGATCATCTGATTATTGCGGATGCCATTGTCTCGAAAAAGAACGCGCCGGGAACGATGATGATCCTGCGGGATGAAGAAGTTCCGGCGTTGTTTACCAACAAAATCTCTCCGCATCAGCTTGGCCTGGCCGACGTATTGTCGGCCCTGCGCTTCACTGGCGAGTTTCCGAAAAAGCTGACCCTGGTCGGCGTGATCCCGGAATCACTGGAGCCGCACATCGGTTTGACGCCGACGGTCGAAGCGATGATTGAACCTGCGCTTGAGCAGGTTCTGGCTGCGCTGCGCGAATCAGGCGTGGAAGCTATCCCACGGGAGGCGACTCATGACTGAAGAGATAGCAGGTTTCCAGACCTCCCCGAAGGTGCAAGTACAGGCAGCTTTTGAAGAAATTGCCCGGTGTTCGATGCATGATCTCTCTTTTCTGCATCCTTCAATGCCGGTGTATGTTTCTGACTTTACGCTGTTCGAAGGTCAGTGGACGGGGTGTGTGATTACCCCGTGGATGCTGAGTGCAGTTATCTTCCCCGGCCCGGATCAACTCTGGCCGCTGCGCAAAGTGAGTGAAAAAATTGGTCTGCAACTGCCGTATGGCACTATGACCTTTACTGTTGGTGAACTGGATGGTGTTTCGCAATACCTCTCCTGCTCGCTGATGTCGCCGCTTTCGCACAGCATGTCGATTGAAGAGGGCCAACGGCTGACGGATGACTGCGCCCGAATGATCCTTTCGCTGCCAGTCACCAATCCGGATGTACCACACGCAGGGCGTCGTGCCCTGCTATTTGGCCGCAGGAGTGGCGAAAATGCATGAGTTGTCGCTTTGCCAGAGCGCCGTTGAAATTATCCAACGGCAGGCGGAGCAGCACGATGTTAAGCGCGTCACCGCCGTGTGGCTGGAAATTGGCGCACTCTCCTGCGTTGAGGAGAGCGCCGTCCGTTTTAGTTTTGAAATTGTCTGCCACGGAACGGTAGCGCAAGGGTGCGATTTACATATCGTCTATAAACCCGCCCAGGCCTGGTGTTGGGATTGCAGCCAGGTGGTGGAGATTCATCAGCACGATGCGCAGTGTCCGATCTGTCACGGCGAGCGGTTGCGTGTCGATACCGGCGATTCGCTAATCGTCAAAAGTATTGAAGTTGAATAACCGGAGTTAACAATGTGTATTGGCGTTCCAGGCCAGGTGCTGGCTGTCGGTGAAGATATTCACCAGCTTGCGCAGGTTGAAGTATGTGGTATCAAGCGCGACGTGAATATCGCCCTGATTTGTGAAGGTAACCCTGCCGATCTGCTGGGCCAGTGGGTACTGGTACACGTCGGATTTGCCATGAGCATTATCGATGAAGACGAAGCCAAAGCCACATTAGACGCACTGCGCCAAATGGATTACGACATTACCAGCGCGTGATGATTAAAGCCGGATGCTTTCGTAGGCCTGATAAGACGCGGCAGCGTCGCATCAGGCATTGTGCCTGATTGCCGGATGCGGCGTGAACGCCTTATCCGGCCTACATTGGTCTGGATGGCTTGCTGCGACGAACGCTAACCATTACCCCTGACGCTTATCTTCCGTATTTGTCTCGAAATCACTGGCGTCATGGCGCTCATGCAACTGCTCGTTCAGCGGTCCGTTGATGCGGTTAACAATACGCCCACGCTTCACTGCCGGACGTTCGCCCACTTCTTTCGCCCAGCGTTGTACATGCTTATAACTGCCCGCATCAAGAAACTCTGCGGCATCATATACGCCGCCTAACACCACATTGCCAAACCATGGCCAAATCGCCATATCCGCAATGGTGTACTCATCGCCCGCAACAAACTTATGCTGCGCCAGTTGCTTATCCAGCACGTCGAGAAGGCGCTTGGCTTCCATAGTAAAGCGGTTGATGGCGTACTCAATTTTCACCGGCGCGTAATGGTAAAAGTGACCAAAACCACCGCCGAGGAACGGTGCCGCGCCCTGTAACCAGAACAGCCAGCTCATCGTTTCAGTACGCTTTGCCAGATCCTGCGGCAAGAAGTAGCCAAATTTCTCCGCCAGATAAAGCAGAATCGAGCCTGACTCAAACACGCGGATCGGCGGATTATGGGTATGATCGCGCAATGCCGGGATCTTCGAATTCGGGTTCACTTCGACAAAGCCGCTGGAGAATTGATCGCCATCGCCAATGTGAATCAGCCAGGCGTCGTACTCTGCACCAGTAACGCCCAGTGCCAGCAGCTCCTCAAGCATAATCGTTACTTTCTGACCGTTCGGCGTTCCCAGCGAATAAAGTTGCAATGGATGTTTGCCCACCGGCAGCGTTTTTTCATGCGTCGGACCAGAAACCGGGCGATTGATACTGGCGAACGCGCCGCCAGCGGATTTATCCCACGTCCAGACTTTCGCGGGCTGATAAGTATTGTCTGTCATAGTGAGTTGCCTTCTGAGTGGTAGTGTTGAAGCAGTGTAGCAGGTCACTTGCTGTACAGAATGTGAATTTTTTAACCCTTTGCGCCAGCCGCTGCGATGAGGTGTATGATTAGTCTGACCTCTGTCCGGTTAATGTCGCTGAGCAGGTAATCAGAGCACAACAATTACGCCAACTGCTTAGGTTGTATTGTTAAAGGTAAAGTGATGAGCAAAGGAACGACCAGCCAGGATGCCCCGTTCGGGACATTATTGGGCTACGCCCCAGGTGGGGTAGCAATCTACTCTTCAGATTACAGTTCTCTCGATCCGCAGGAATACGAAGATGACGCCGTATTCCGTAGCTATATCGACGATGAATATATGGGCCACAAATGGCAATGCGTTGAATTTGCTCGCCGTTTTCTCTTTCTGAACTACGGTGTAGTCTTCACTGACGTGGGTATGGCATGGGAGATTTTCTCACTGCGCTTCCTGCGTGAAGTGGTCAATGACAACATCCTGCCATTGCAGGCATTTCCTAACGGTTCGCCGCGTGCACCGGTAGCGGGGGCGCTTCTTATCTGGGATAAAGGCGGTGAATTTAAAGACACTGGCCATGTCGCCATCATTACCCAATTGCATGGCAACAAAGTCCGTATTGCGGAACAGAACGTGATTCATACCCCGTTGCCGCAAGGGCAACAGTGGACACGCGAGCTGGAGATGGTGGTCGAAAACGGCGGCTATACCCTGAAAGACACCTTCGATGACACCACTATTCTGGGCTGGATGATCCAGACGGAAGATACCGAATACAGCTTGCCACAGCCGGAAATTGCAGGCGAACTGCTGAAAATCAGCGGGGCGCGTCTGGAAAACAAAGGCCAGTTTGACGGTAAATGGCTGGATGAAAAAGATCCGCTGCAAAACGCCTATGTACAGGCCAACGGCCAGGTGATCAATCAGGATCCGTATCATTACTACACCATTACCGAGAGTGCCGAGCAGGAGCTGATTAAAGCCACCAACGAGCTGCACCTGATGTATCTTCACGCCACCGACAAGGTGCTGAAAGATGACAACCTGCTGGCGCTGTTTGACATTCCGAAAATCCTCTGGCCACGTTTGCGTCTCTCCTGGCAGCGTCGCCGTCATCATATGATCACTGGTCGTATGGATTTCTGCATGGATGAACGTGGCCTGAAAGTCTACGAATACAACGCCGATTCTGCCTCCTGTCATACCGAAGCGGGCTTGATCCTCGAACGTTGGGCGGAGCAGGGCTATAAAGGCAACGGCTTCAATCCTGCGGAAGGACTGATTAACGAACTGGCTGGCGCGTGGAAACACAGTCGTGCACGTCCGTTTGTCCATATCATGCAGGACAAAGATATCGAGGAAAACTATCACGCGCAGTTTATGGAGCAGGCGCTGCACCAGGCGGGCTTTGAAACGCGTATCTTGCGTGGGTTGGATGAACTGGGCTGGGATGCTGCCGGGCAACTGATTGATGGGGAAGGGCGACTGGTTAACTGCGTATGGAAAACCTGGGCGTGGGAAACGGCATTTGATCAAATCCGCGAAGTGAGCGACCGTGAATTTGCCGCAGTGCCGATCCGTACCGGGCATCCACAAAATGAAGTGCGTCTTATCGACGTATTGCTGCGCCCGGAAGTGTTGGTTTTTGAGCCGCTATGGACGGTGATCCCCGGTAACAAAGCGATTCTGCCGATCCTCTGGTCTCTGTTCCCGCACCATCGTTATCTGTTGGATACTGACTTCACCGTGAATGATGAGCTGGTGAAAACCGGTTATGCCGTTAAACCGATTGCCGGGCGCTGTGGTAGCAACATTGACCTGGTCAGCCATCATGAAGAGGTGCTTGATCAGACCAGTGGTAAATTTGCCGAACAGAAAAATATTTACCAGCAACTGTGGTGTTTGCCGAAAGTGGACGGTAAATACATTCAGGTATGTACTTTCACCGTTGGCGGCAACTACGGTGGGACGTGTTTGCGCGGTGATGAATCACTGGTCATCAAAAAAGAGAGTGATATTGAACCGTTAATTGTGGTGAAAGAGTAATACATGTTGTAGCAACCCCGTACTGATTATGAAGAATAATCAGTACGGGGATTAATCAAAATATTCAATATTTATATATTTCAATATTTATTCATTTTATATATGAATATATTAACAAGTGAAATACCTGTGTTTTGATTATTTCTAAAGGTTTTGAATGAAGGCTTATTGTCTGATACACAAGAAATAACACGCTTTTTATCGTTAAAAAATGATATTTCACTTTGCCCACGCCGTGAAAGTCACTGATAATGCCTCCGTTCGTAAATTCAAAATGGCGTAATCTAATATATGCTAAATTTATTTGTTGGCCTTGATATATATACGGGGCTTTTGTTATTACTTGCTCTGGCATTTGTGTTGTTCTATGAAGCAATCAATGGTTTTCATGACACGGCGAATGCGGTGGCAACCGTTATTTATACCCGTGCCATGCAACCACAGCTTGCCGTGGTCATGGCGGCATTTTTTAACTTTTTTGGCGTATTGCTTGGCGGGCTTAGCGTTGCCTATGCCATCGTCCATATGTTGCCAACCGATTTGTTGCTGAATATGGGGTCAACTCACGGTCTGGCGATGGTCTTTTCCATGCTGCTGGCGGCGATTATCTGGAACCTGGGAACGTGGTTCTTTGGTTTACCGGCCTCCAGTTCGCACACTTTGATTGGTGCGATTATCGGCATTGGTTTAACCAACGCGCTGTTAACCGGCTCGTCGGTGATGGATGCGTTAAACCTGCGCGAAGTCACCAAGATTTTCTCTTCACTCATTGTCTCTCCCATCGTGGGGCTGGTGATTGCGGGGGGGCTAATTTTTCTGCTACGCCGTTTCTGGAGTGGGACGAAAAAGCGTGACCGTATTCATCGTATTCCTGAAGATCGCAAAAAGAAAAAAGGCAAACGTAAGCCGCCATTCTGGACGCGTATTGCCCTCATTGTTTCCGCTGCGGGCGTGGCGTTTTCGCACGGCGCGAACGACGGGCAGAAAGGAATTGGTCTGGTGATGCTGGTGCTGGTGGGGATTGCTCCCGCCGGGTTTGTCGTCAATATGAATGCGTCCGGCTATGAAATTACCCGTACCCGCGATGCCGTCACCAACTTCGAACACTACCTGCAACAGCATCCTGAACTGCCGCAGAAGTTGATTACGATGGAACCTCCATTGCCTGCGGCATCGACTGATGGCGCGCAAGTGACGGAGTTTCACTGTCATCCGGCAAATACCTTTGATGCGATTGCGCGCGTTAAAACGATGCTGCCAGGCAATATGGAAAGTTACGAGCCGTTAAGCGTGAGTCAGCGCAGCCAGCTGCGCCGCATTATGCTGTGCATCTCTGATACCTCCGCGAAGCTGGCGAAACTGCCAGGCGTCAGTAAAGAAGACCAGAACCTGCTGAAAAAACTGCGCAGCGATATGTTAAGCACCATTGAGTACGCACCGGTATGGATCATCATGGCGGTAGCACTGGCGCTCGGCATCGGCACCATGATTGGCTGGCGTCGTGTAGCGATGACCATCGGTGAGAAGATTGGTAAGCGCGGCATGACGTATGCGCAAGGCATGGCGGCACAAATGACGGCGGCAGTGTCTATCGGCCTTGCCAGTTATATTGGGATGCCCGTCTCCACAACACACGTACTCTCATCTGCCGTAGCAGGAACGATGGTGGTGGACGGCGGTGGGTTACAGCGTAAAACGGTAACCAGCATCCTGATGGCGTGGGTATTTACTTTACCGGCGGCGATTTTTCTTTCTGGTGGGTTGTACTGGATAGCATTGCAGTTGATTTAACCTTCCTGAAAATGCCCGGTCCTGGCGATCGGGCATTTCCATTTTTCACTAGTGATAACCACGCGCGGTCATAAAATCCGTAATCGCTTTTTCTGCATCAACCAGCACCTTTTCCAGTGGCTGATTGGCGTCGATATCAACCAGTTGTGCACCACCAAAGGTTAACTGTGGCGTTATGGCAATCTTCCTCGCCAGCGATTCCCGTTTATGGTCGGGTTTACGCGCGCAGGCAACTTCAAGGTCAACATTGAGTTTGATGACCAGATCGGGCTTGTGGCTCGCCATCCAGTGAAATGCTTTACGTTCCTGACTTGCCAGCCATGAGACAAAACGACCACCTTCAACGTTAGGCGGAAACACCGTACCATCATAAGCGCCAGGAATCTGGTCCTGCGGATAACGGTCGGTTAAAACAATTAACCCGCGACGACGACAGGCAAGCATATGACGAAAGCGCAGTAAGCGACGGGCGACAAACGCTGTAATTACCAGCGCCGGAACTGGTCCAGGCAATTTTTTTGCTGTTTTTACCTGATTTCGTTCAATTGTTTTATGTAAGGATTTTCCCATCAACGGTAATTTTGTCACTGCACGACCGACATTTCCGGCCTGTTTTCCTAAATGAACCCTTTCGGCAGCACCATATTTTTCGACAACGGTAATAAGATGTTCACACACCGTTGACTTGCCTGAACCATCGCTACCAATAACGGCAATTAATGGAGGTGTTATTGACTGCATGAATATATCCTTAAATTTAAATATCCATCCAAAATATTTATTTGGTTAATATGTTTTTGATGAAAGCGTAATTCAGGTCAATGTCACAATTAACCATTGTCACAATAAGGTTGAACGGATATTCTGAGCACGGACCACGTAATATTCAATACATTATTTGCTGCCGGGTTTTTCGTGAATCAACGTAATATGTCAATAATTAATTCCACGCCAGTGCGTGTTATTGCCATTGTAGGATGTGATGGTTCAGGTAAATCGACCCTCACGGCAAGCCTGGTAAATGAACTGGCATCAAGAATGCCAACAGAACACATTTATCTCGGGCAATCGTCCGGGCGAATTGGCGAATGGATTTCACAGCTACCTGTTATTGGCGCACCTTTTGGGCGTTATTTGCGAAGTAAAGCGGCACATGTGCACGAAAAGCCCTCAACACCGCCTGGCAATATTACTGCGCTGGTTATCTATCTGCTTTCCTGCTGGCGGGCGTACAAGTTTCGCAAAATGTTGTGTAAAAACCAGCAAGGCTATCTGCTCATCACCGACCGCTACCCGCAGGTTGAAGTGCCGGGTTTCCGCTTTGATGGCCCGCAATTGGCAAAAACCACGGGCGGTAACGGTTGGATAAAAATGTTAAGGCAGCGTGAGCTGAAGCTGTACCAATGGATGGCGTCTTATTTGCCTGTATTGTTGATTCGTCTTGGCATTGATGAACAAACCGCGTTTGCGCGTAAACCTGACCACCAACTGGCAGCGTTACAGGAAAAAATCGCCGTTACGCCGCAACTGACATTCAATGGCGCCAGGATCCTTGAACTGGATGGTCGGCAACCAGCCGATGAAATTCTGCAAGCGTCACTACTCGCAATTCACGCCGCGCTTTCCTGATCACCAAAATGGATAGGGGATGATTAAACGAATGGATGCACTACAAACACAAACTGTTAAGAGTACAACCGCGCCGCAGCCCAACTACATTCCGGGGCTGATTGCGGTGGTCGGGTGTGATGGAACCGGTAAATCCACACTGACCAATGACCTGGTGAAATCGCTGCAACAACACTGGCAAACCGAGCGACGCTATCTGGGGCTGCTCTCCGGCGAAGACGGCGACAAAATCAAACGATTGCCGTTGGTTGGTGTCTGGCTCGAACGGCGACTGGCGGCCAAATCCTCGAAAACCCAAAGCATGAAAACCAAATCTCCGGCGCTATGGGCGGCGGTGATTATGTACTGCTTCTCGCTGCGAAGAATGGCGAATCTGCGCAAGGTTCAGCGACTGGCGCAAAGTGGCGTTCTGGTGGTCAGCGATCGCTTCCCGCAGGCTGAAATTTCGGGCTTTTATTATGACGGACCGGGGATTGGCGTCGAACGTGCGACCGGGAAAATCAGCATGTTTCTGGCGCAGCGTGAACGGCGTTTATACCAAAAAATGGCGCAATACCGTCCTGAATTAATCATTCGCTTGGGGATTGATATTGATACTGCCATCTCCCGCAAGCCTGACCATGACTATGCCGAGCTGCAGGACAAAATCGGTGTTATGTCGACGATTGGCTATAACGGCACAAAAATTCTTGAGATTGATTCCAGAGCGCCTTACAGCGAGGTGCTGGAACAGGCACAGAAGGCGCTTTCTCTGGTTGCCATCGTTTCTGACCGCCGAAGTTTAACTTAAGGCTGGCGGGATACTTTTTACTATCAACGATAAGGTCAGGCTGAATTGGCGGGTTTTAACATCAAACATTGGTTTGCAGATGGCGCGTTTCGCACCATTATTCGCAATAGCGCCTGGTTAGGCTCCAGTAATGTTGTGAGCGCTTTGCTGGGGCTGTTGGCGCTCTCGTGTGCCGGTAAAGGGATGACGCCCGCCATGTTTGGCGTACTGGTAATTGTGCAATCGTACGCCAAGTCGATCAGCGATTTTATTAAGTTTCAGACATGGCAACTGGTGGTTCAGTACGGAACGCCGGCCTTGACCAACAATAATCCGCAGCAATTTCGCAATGTTGTCTCATTTTCCTTCTCGCTGGATATCGTCAGCGGCGCGGTGGCGATTGTCGGCGGCATTGCCTTACTGCCATTCCTTTCCCATTCATTAGGTCTGGATGACCAAAGCTTTTGGCTGGCGGCGCTCTATTGCACGCTCATTCCTTCAATGGCTTCCTCCACGCCGACCGGCATTCTGCGTGCGGTAGATCGCTTTGATTTGATTGCTGTACAGCAGGCGACGAAACCTTTTCTGCGCGCAGCGGGGAGCGTCGTAGCCTGGTATTTTGACTTTGGTTTTGCGGGTTTTGTTATTGCCTGGTACGTGTCGAATCTGGTTGGCGGCACCATGTACTGGTGGTTTGCCGCGCGCGAATTACGCCGCAGAAATATCCATAACGCCTTCAAATTGAATCTGTTTGAGTCTGCCCGACACATTAAAGGCGCGTGGAGTTTTGTCTGGTCAACCAACATTGCCCACTCCATCTGGTCGGCGCGTAACTCGTGCAGCACAGTGCTGGTGGGGATCGTGTTAGGACCCGCTGCCGCCGGGTTATTTAAAATCGCCATGACATTCTTCGACGCCGCCGGAACGCCAGCGGGTTTACTGGGCAAAAGTTTTTACCCAGAGGTGATGCGTTTAGATCCGCGCACCACCAGACCGTGGTTGTTAGGCGTGAAGTCAGGTTTACTGGCGGGCGGAATCGGTATTCTGGTGGCGCTCGCGGTGTTGATTGTCGGCAAGCCGCTCATTTCGCTGGTGTTTGGCGTTAAGTATCTCGAAGCGTATGACCTGATTCAGGTGATGCTGGGCGCAATTGTGATCTCGATGCTGGGCTTCCCTCAGGAGTCATTGCTATTGATGGCGGGAAAACAGCGCGCTTTTCTCGTGGCGCAAACCATCGCCTCAATCGGCTACATCGTATTGCTGTTCATGTTCTGTCATCTGTTTGGCGTGCTGGGAGCAGCGTTTGCTTATTTCGGCGGTCAATGTCTGGATGTGGTGCTTTCGCTAATTCCGACCTTAAAGGCATTTTTTCAGCGCCATTCCTTGCTTTATAACGCAGCCGGAGAGAAATCCTGATGATGAGAAAATATTTCCCGCTTGAGGCTAGCGAGCGTCTATTTGTTGCGATTGAAGAAGATGATGTCGTTGATGCACAGGTCAGTTTGCCGCCGACTATCGCACTAAGTTGTACCACCGAAATCATCCATGATAATTACGCGTTATGCCTGCAGTTCTGGCTCAATGGCGTCAATCGCCAGGAGTTACTGCGTTTAATATGCAAACAGGCCAAAGGCGATGAGCTGACTGCTGATGAGCGCAAACAATTTAAATACATGCGAGCGCGCTACAAGCACCTGCGTTTTGCGCAACGGCTGTATTTAAAGAAGCATCAGGCCGGATTTTTATTCGGCAAAACGACCGTTTTTTTGGGGCGTTTTCAGGACGGCTTTCGTAACGGTAAGAAAAATATTGTGTCGTATTACGGCAACCTGTTACGGGTTTATTTAAGCTCTCCGGTCTGGTCGTTGGTGAACTATTCATTACGCCATAGCCAGTTAGAAAGCGTAAGCGGTTTTATTGCCTATCGGCAAAAGCAAATGCATACCCTGAAAGAGATAATTGCCAAACCGCAACTAACTGGCAGGGAATTTCATGATGTGCGAAAAATCATCAGCCAGCAGGTTTCTTATTACGACACCCTAAGATCGCTTGATCCTGAAAATAAAGAAGCGTTACAGATTTCCCGCTTCCTCGCCGCCATTAATGGCCTGATGGGGGATAAACACGACGACATGGTGGCGGATGATATGGAAAACCGCCATTCGTATGATGCACCGATGGCGCTGGATAGCGATATTCGCCAGCGTTTAGAACTGCTTATTTCGCGTTTCCCACTCTATCCGGAGCAATAATGCCATCTCGTTGGATTTTCGCTCTGATCATCGCACTCTTAGCGCCAGGCGCGGCGGCGCACAATTTCGTCACTGGCAAAACGGTTACCCCTGTTTATATCCAGGAAGGCGGCGAGCTGCTTCTGAATAGCGACGACGAAATTCACTACCAAAAGTGGAACAGCACACAATTGGCGGGAAAAGTCCGCATTATTCAGTATATCGCCGGGCGTAAGTCGGCGAAGAAAAAGAACTCACTGTTAATTAAAGCGGTTGAAGCGGCAAACTTTCCGCAGGATCGTTTTCAGCCCACCACTATTGTGAACACCGATGATGCCATCTTTGGTACTGGCTATTTTGTCGTTGGCAAAATCGAAAAAAATAAACGCCGCTATCCGTGGGCGCAATTCGTTATTGACGGCAATGGTCTGGGACGCGTTGCCTGGCAATTGCCGGAGCAGAGTTCAACCATTCTGGTATTGAATAAAGCCGGGCGAATTCAGTGGGCAAAGGACGGCAGCCTGACACCGGAAGAGGTAGATCATGTCATTGCGCTGGCGCAGAAACTGATCAATGAATAAAAAATTCAAAGGATTGAGGGCGTTAGCGAGATGAAGCTGGTTGAACACTACATCATGCGTGGTACGCGCCGTCTGGTGCTGATTATCGTCGGTTTTCTGATCTTTATTTTCGCCAGCTACTCCGCACAGCGTTATCTGACCGAAGCGGCAAATGGGACATTAGCTCTTGATGTTGTGCTGGATATCGTTTTCTACAAAGTGCTGATTGCACTGGAGATGCTGTTACCTGTTGGGCTGTATGCGTCAGTTGGCGTGACGCTAGGGCAAATGTATACCGACTCGGAAATTACCGCTATCTCCGCGGCGGGGGGCAGTCCGGGACGTTTGTACAAAGCCGTTCTTTATCTGGCGATACCGTTAAGTATTTTTGTCACCCTTCTGTCGATGTATGGTCGTCCCTGGGCTTATGCGCAGATTTATCAACTGGAGCAACAGTCACAGTCGGAGCTGGATGTTCGCCAGTTGCGGGCAAAGAAATTTAACACTAACGATAACGGACGAATGATCCTTTCCCAGACGGTTGATCAGGATAATAATCGCCTGACTGACGCGCTGATTTATACTTCTACTGCCAATCGAACCCGCATTTTCCGCGCCCGTTCGGTTGATGTGGTTGACCCATCTCCCGAGAAACCGACCGTTATGTTGCACAACGGGACAGCCTATCTTCTCGATCATCAGGGGCGTGACGACAACGAACAGATCTACCGTCATCTGCAATTACATCTGAATCCGCTGGATCAAAGCCCTAACGTCAAACGCAAAGCGAAATCGGTCACGGAGCTGGCGCGCTCCGTCTTTCCAGCCGATCATGCCGAACTGCAATGGCGACAAAGCCGTGGCCTGACAGCATTGTTGATGGCGCTGCTGGCCATTTCATTAAGTCGGGTAAAACCGCGGCAGGGGCGATTTTCAACGCTACTGCCACTGACGTTGCTGTTTGTTGCCATTTTTTATGGCGGCGACGTCTGCCGTACGCTGGTGGCTAACGGCGCGATTCCCCTCATTCCTGGTTTGTGGTTAGTACCCGGACTCATGCTAATGGGCCTGCTGATGCTGGTCGCACGCGACTTCTCTTTGCTGCAGAAATTTTCCCGATGAATGTTTTCAGTCGCTATTTAATCCGTCACCTCTTTCTCGGTTTTGCCGCCGCCGCAGGGCTATTACTGCCGCTTTTTACCACCTTCAACCTGATTAACGAACTGGATGATGTCAGCCCGGGCGGTTATCGCTGGACCCAGGCGGTGCTGGTGGTGCTGATGACCTTACCGCGCACACTGGTCGAACTTTCGCCGTTTATCGCCTTATTGGGAGGTATTGTCGGTCTCGGGCAGCTATCGAAAAACAGTGAGCTTACCGCCATTCGCAGCACGGGGTTTTCTATCTTCCGCATTGCACTGGTGGCGCTGGTTGCCGGGATACTGTGGACTGTTTCGTTAGGCGCGATTGATGAGTGGGTGGCGTCACCATTGCAGCAACAGGCGCTGCAAATCAAATCGACTGCCACCGCGTTGGGGGAGGACAATGACATTATCGGCAATATGCTTTGGGCCAGGCGCGGTAATGAATTTGTGACGGTGAAATCGCTGAACGAGCAGGGCCAGCCGGTGGGCGTGGAGATTTTTCATTACCGCGATGATCTCTCGCTCGAATCCTACATTTATGCGCGCAGTGCCACCATTAAAGATGACAAAACGTGGATCCTGCATGGTGTGAATCATAAAAAATGGCTGAATGGCAAAGAAACGCTGGAAACATCTGATAATCTTGCCTGGCAATCGACCTTCACCAGTATGAATCTTGAAGAGTTATCGATGCCGGGGAATACTTTTTCTGTCCGTCAGCTTAATCATTACATCCATTATTTGCAGGAAACCGGGCAACCCAGCAGCGAATACCGCCTTGCACTGTGGGAAAAACTGGGGCAACCCATCTTGACTCTGGCGATGATTTTGCTGGCTGTGCCGTTTACCTTTAGTGCCCCGCGCTCGCCAGGGATGGGTAGCCGTCTCGCTGTAGGCGTCATCGTTGGTTTACTCACCTGGATCAGCTATCAAATCATGGTCAATCTGGGATTGCTATTTGCGTTGAGCGCACCTGTTACCGCGCTCGGTTTACCGGTAGCGTTTGTGCTGGTGGCGTTGAGCCTGGTGTATTGGCATGACAGACAACATTAAACCCGCCGTGGCGCAACACCACGGCGGGTTCACATTACTGCTTCTGAGTAGCAAATGCCTGAATGATGGCATCGATTTGCTCACGACTGTGGGCAGCGTTTACGCTACAGCGCAGCAGCGTGATGCCAGCAGGCGCGGCAGGTGGCAGGATAAGATTCACATAAACGCCCAGCGAAATAAGCTCGCGCCAGATGCGTAAACCTTCCTCTTTCGAACCGATTATTACTGGCACTACCGGGCTAATATGTGAACTTAACTCGTAACCCAGTTTTTGCAGACCGTCATACAGATGGTTGGCGTTATCCATCAGCTTTTGCCGCAGCTCTGGTTGTGAGGCAATGGTTCTTAACGACGAGCGCACGGTCGCAATGCAGGACGGAGAAGGAGAGGCGGTAAAAATATACGGGCGGCTGCCGTAGCGCAGCACTTCCATCGCTTCTGAACCCACGGCAAAACCACCAATGGAAGCCAGACTTTTACTGAAGGTGCCAACGATAATATCCACGTCGTCTTCAACGCCGACAGCTTCGGCCAGTCCGCGCCCCGTAGCGCCTAACACGCCAAACGAATGTGCTTCATCGACAATTAAATATCCGCCGAGACGACGTTTGATATCAACAATTTCTGCCAGCGGCGCAACGTCACCGAGCATACTGTAGATGCCTTCAACGATAATAATCGCCTCTTTCGCCCGTTCACCGAGGCGGACCATGCGCCGTTCCAGATCGTTGACGTCATTATGGCGGAAACGAATAATCTCCGCGCCGCCGAGAGAACAGGCGTCATAAATACTGGCGTGGCTGTCGGCATCCAGTAACACCACGGCGTTATGGTCGGCAAGTGTGCTGATGACGCCTAAATTAGCGGTATAACCGGTTGAAAAAACGATAGCGGTAGGGCGATTGAAAAACTCGGCAATCTCTTTCTCTAACGCCAGATGCGGCGCATAACTGCCGTTTGCCATACGAGAACCGGTGGTGCCGGTGCCTTGGGCCGCTAACGCTGCCTGACCTTCGCGGATAGCATCATGATTAAAGGTTAAACCGAGATAATTATTGGTCCCGGCCAGAATCACTTTTTTATTGCCGATCCGGCCTTCGGTGGCGGAATACACTTCATCAATACAGGTGCCAAATGGTGTTAACCCGTTGTCACTAAATTGCAGGCGCTCGCCAGCAAGGCGCGCATATTTATCGTATAGCCCCATTAGTTATTCTCCAGCCATGGAAGTAGAGTTTCCATTAATTGCGCAGGGGTTTTGACATCCAGCAGAATATTAATAGGAATGGAAATATCGAATCTGTCTTCCAGCATCATTAAGAGATCCATCACTTTGATCGACTCCAGGCCAAGATCGTTGACGAGATCGCTGTCGGGCTTAATTTCCACACCGTTTTCGACCAAATCCTGTAAACAGGAAAGGATGTAATCCATTACTATTTCACGATTTACCATAGAAACGTTAACACACCTTTAAACAAGACAATCAAAATAGCCCGTTGCGTAATGCGTGTTCCAGGCTAATCCCGGGAAACCAATTAATATCTTCAGAAATACGGTTATTACTTGCCGACCAGTCGGCATGGGTTAATTCACGGATTTTCGAACGAGTCAGCATCGGTTCTTTACCCGCCAGACGGCTCAACGCGGTACTGATATCCGCAAGGCAGGTGAGTAGCGGCTGAGGAATACCGACCATCCGCACGGAACCACAGCGGACATCGGCAACAAGCTGTTGGACACGTTGCCAGTCATAGCCTCCGGCGACGCCATCGCATAATTCATAGGTTTGCGTCTGTACAGTTTCGGCGCTTAACCACTGACCCACTGCTTGCGCAAAATCGGTGACGTGAAGAAAAGAGAGCTGTGTCTCTGGCGTGCCAAGTCGTGGTAGCAGACCGCGCAGCATCCAGTCAAACAGCGGTTTTAACTCTTTATCGCCGGGACCATACACGGCTGTCGGGCGAAAAACGCCCAACGTAATTTCGTCAGCCATTGCAGTCAGCCGTTGTTCAGCGACGTGTTTGGAATTTGCGTACCAGGAGAGTTCGGGATGGCGCGCCGCCAGCGAAGAGATAAACAGAAAACGTTGGCAAAAGCCGCTCTCTTTTGCCGCTTGCATCAGGCGCAGGCTGCCGTCAACGTTGCAGCGGGTAAAAATCTCTTCTTTGTGCCCGCGCACTTGCCCGGCGCAATGGACCACCGCGCTGGCTCCGGCAACCAGTTCGCTAAGCGAATGTGTATCTTCCAGCGAACCGCGCACCCAAGTGAGATTATCATTGACGTGAGCGCGGGCAGTACGCGTCAATGCGCGAGCGTGAAAGCCGCGGGCGAGCAGGTTATCAATAATATATTTACCGATAAACCCGGTAGCGCCCGTCACCGCGACAGTTTGATTCATGCCAGGGATTCCTGCACATGAAGACTGGCAGCATAAGCCTTCTGATAACGTTTTTTCGCTTCCGCACGGGCAGGCTTGCCGGAGGATGTTCGGGGAATACTGTGGGGCGGCAACAGATCGATATCCGCGGTAACGCCAAATTCGCTTTGGATCCGAGCTGCCAGCGCGTGGATAAGCTGCCCGCGACGTTCTTCGTCGCTGATCCGACACTGGATCTGCAAAATGATTTTTTCCTGGGCGGTAACAAAAGCAATCGCATCGCCAGAATGAATTTCCGGCTCCTGTTCCGCAATGTATTCAATATCCTGCGGCCAGATATTACGGCCACGAATAATAATCAGATCTTTAATGCGTCCGGTGACATACAGATAACCGTCCAGCAGATAACCAAGGTCTCCGGTGTCTAACCAGCCCGTCGCGGCAATCTCGTCTTGCGAAACCTGGTCGCCAAAGTACCCGCTCATCAGGCTGGGGCCGGAGATGCAAATATGGCCTACCACACGTTCCGCGACAGGTATATCTGCTTCATTGCGGATTTCAATGCCATGTTCCGGCAACGCTTTACCGCAGTTGACGAAAGTCGATACGGCGCGTGTTTCAGCACCCGGCGCGACGGCTTTACCTTGGTATTCGAGGATGTCGCGATCCACTTCGTTAACCACAACCCCGCAGGCTTCATCAGAGAAGCTGACAGCCAGCGCATTTTCTGCCAGTCCGTAGCACGGCATGAAAGTTTTATCGTCAAAGTTAACCTGACGGAAACATTCAGCGAATTGATGGAGTTGTTCTGCGGATATGGGTTCTGCGCCAATACCAGCGACGCGCCAGCAGGAAAGATCCAGTTCAGCGAGATCTTTTTCATTCACGCGGCGCTGGCACAATTCATAGCCAAACGGCGGTGCAACGGAAACGGTGCCACGATTTTTACTGATCAATTTAAGCCATTGCAGAGGACGCATGGCAAAATCCTGAGTGCGCAAATAATCTACTGAAAGCTGCGTGGCGACGGGGGTCAGGAGAAAGCCGACCAGTCCCATATCATGGTAGAAAGGCAGCCAGGAGACGCAGCGGTCGCCAGGGCGTAATTTAATCCCATCGTGGCTTATAGCACGTAGATTAGCCATCACTTCGTGATGGGTGATAATGACGCCACGGGGAAAACGGGTGCTGCCGGAGGTGTACTGGAGGTAGGCGATATCGTTTGGAACTGGACGCTGGAGCACAACATCGGCTTCCGGTAATGCCTTAAACCAGGCGTGGCTTAAAACATGTAATTCGGGGTTGTTGTTATGCGTCGCGGCATTGACCAGTGGCAACCACTCATCACCAGTGATAATGGCTGCGGGCTGGCAACTTGCCAGTAAACCCTGCAGTTTGGCGCTCCAGGAATCCCGCTGACCTACGCCCATTGGAATCGCCAACGGGACGGCGACTAAGCCGGCATACTGGCAGGCAAAAAAAGCCTCTACAAACCCGCTACTCGTTTCGGCAATCAGCGCCACGCGATCGCCTTTTTTCAGGTTCAGCGATAACAACCTTTTCGCACCAGCTTCGGCACGCGCTTTTAACGTCTGATATTCCAGTTGATCTTCAAGTTGGCAACGTCTGTCATAAAAATTCATTCCGGCGCTACTCAGAGCGGCGTAGTCCAAAGCATCAACCAGCGTTGGAAAATCGGCATAGCGCATAGGTAGGGAATGCGTAAAGATTTTATTAGACATATACACCACGAAAAAATTGGATATCAAAAATAAAATGACAATAATGCGGTGGATTATATAGGCATAAAAGATAAATGAGATAGTATTTTCATCGGTGTGAAAATGAACATTGATTTAAATAATAGGTTTGGCTTTTTTGTTTTTATTGTGAATGATATTTAATTTGTGAATATATTAAGAAGGAGCCTTGTCCGGTCGCCTTAAATCGACAAAAGGCATTGTGGCGCTTCTGTGTAGTCTCTGACCTTATCGTAATCATTAATAAATACTATTTATTCTTTGTTTGTATTCATTGGGTTGATTATTAAGATGCCGTTCGTTGCTGTTGCAACTTGTTTTTCACCGTTAATTATTTGTTATCCACTAAGCTATGGAACGCGATCTGCTGATGATTAAAATTGAAAAAGTAATTAATAAAAATGACCTTAAGGCATTTATCGCTTTTCCGTCATCACTTTATCCCGATGATCCAAACTGGATACCCCCTTTATTCATTGAACGCAGCGAGCATTTGTCTGCGAAGAATCCGGGGACGGACCATATCATCTGGCAGGCGTGGGTGGCAAAAAAAGCGGGGCAGATAGTTGGGCGTATTACCGCGCAAATAGATACCTTGCACCGTGAGCGTTACGGTGAAGATACCGGTCATTTCGGAATGATTGATGCCATTGATGATCCGCAGGTTTTTGCCGCGTTGTTTGGCGCAGCGGAGGCGTGGTTGAAGTCACAAGGTGCAAGTAAGATCAGCGGGCCTTTCAGCCTGAATATCAATCAGGAAAGCGGATTACTGATTGAAGGTTTTGACACACCTCCCTGTGCGATGATGCCACACGGCAAACCGTGGTATGCCGCGCATATTGAACAACTGGGTTATCACAAAGGCATTGATTTACTGGCGTGGTGGATGCAGCGAACCGATCTCACTTTCTCTCCGGCGCTAAAAAAACTGATGGATCAGGTGCGCAAAAAAGTGACCATTCGCTGCATCAATCGCCAGCGGTTTGCCGAAGAGATGCAGATCCTGCGTGAGATTTTCAATTCTGGCTGGCAGCACAACTGGGGATTTGTGCCGTTTACCGAACATGAATTCGCGACCATGGGCGATCAACTTAAATATCTGGTGCCGGACGATATGATCTACATCGCTGAGATTGATTCTGCACCCTGCGCGTTTATTGTCGGCTTGCCGAACATCAACGAGGCGATTGCCGATCTGAACGGATCGCTCTTTCCCTTCGGCTGGGCAAAATTGCTGTGGCGTTTGAAAGTCAGCGGTGTGCGAACTGCGCGAGTGCCGCTGATGGGCGTGCGGGACGAGTATCAGTTCAGCCGCATCGGCCCGGTGATTGCGCTGTTATTGATTGAAGCCTTACACGATCCGTTTGCCCGCCGGAAGATCGATGCGCTGGAAATGTCATGGATCCTCGAAACCAATACAGGCATGAATAACATGCTGGAACGCATTGGGGCGGAGCCGTACAAGCGTTACCGATTGTATGAAAAGCAGATTTGATGGCAGTCACCCCTGCTTCATCTCCAGCGGCACCGCCGAGCGAATCAAATGGTGGCCTTCCAGCTCGATATCGTGGAGATTCTTTTTCACGGTCCGCACATGATCGCGTGCTGCGCGCTGGGCAACGTGCGGCAGCCGCTGCAACACCGCGTTGTAGATCCGCGCATGCTGGCGATCGATCTGCTTTTTTTGCTGTGGTCGATGGTAGAGATTATTTACGCTGGCAAACACCGAATTAAACATCAGGTCGGTCAATGATTGCAGCGTAAACACCAGCACCTGATTGTGAGAAGCCTGACAAATGGCGAGATGGAAAGCGTGATCCAACTGCGCATGTTCGATCAGCGAAATCTCTTTGTTGTTCTCACTGACGGCGAGCATTTTTTCATAACAGCGGGTTATCACAACAAAATCAGCCTGGGTTCCCAGCGTTGCCGCCAGCCTTGCCGATTCGCCCTCCAGTAATGCGCGAACGTCGAGCAGATCGTACAGCGTTCGCGGCTGCGTACTGAACAGATGGATCAGCGGGCTGGCGTCCTGCACCCGATTAAGCCGTGCGACACGAGAATCGCGACCCTGCGCCGTTTCAATAATCCCGCGCCCGCGCAGCACGGTCAGCCCTTCACGCAGTGCGGAGCGTGAGAAGCCGAGCTTTTCACACAGCCGACGTTCCGAGGGAAGCGGCTGACCGACCTTCAACACGCCGTCGATAATTAACCGTTCGATACTCTCTGCAACCACTTCGCAAATAGGGCGACGTTCATCTTTCATTCCCGGACCTCGTGCACAGGTAGGACCAATTTTTCTGTTCTTAACTCGCAAAACACGCACATCACGTAAGTGATTATGTTACATCAATTTAACATTAAGTTAACCAAAGCAAGGTCACAGAGCTGGAAAAAAAATGGTCTGACCGGTAGCTAAAGAGATAGACGAAAACGAAAAGCCCGCTTAATAACTGTTCACAGAAGCAGCGCGAAAAAATCAGCTGCCACACAACACAACAAAGCGAACCCTACTCATGAGCATCTTGTACGAAGAGCGTCTTGATGGCGCTTTACCCGAAGTCGACCGCACATCGGTACTGATGGCACTGCGTGAGCATGTCCCTGGACTGGAGATCCTGCATACCGATGAGGAGATCATTCCTTACGAGTGTGACGGGTTGAGCGCGTATCGCACGCGTCCATTACTGGTTGTTCTGCCTAAGCAGATGGAACAGGTGACGGCGATTCTGGCTGTCTGCCACCGCCTGCGTGTGCCGGTGGTGACCCGTGGCGCAGGCACCGGGCTTTCTGGTGGCGCGCTGCCGCTGGAAAAAGGTGTGTTGTTGGTGATGGCGCGCTTTAAAGAGATCCTCGACATTAACCCCATCGGTCGCCGCGCGCGCGTGCAGCCGGGCGTGCGTAACCTGGCGATCTCCCAGGCCGTTGCGCCGCATAATCTCTATTACGCGCCGGATCCGTCCTCACAAATCGCCTGTTCGATTGGCGGCAATGTGGCGGAAAATGCCGGTGGCGTTCACTGCCTGAAATATGGTCTAACCGTACATAACCTGCTGAAAATTGAAGTGCAAATGCTGGATGGCGAGGCGCTGACGCTGGGATCGGACGCGCTGGATTCGCCTGGTTTTGACCTGCTGGCGCTGTTTACCGGATCGGAAGGTATGCTCGGCGTGACCACCGAAGTAACGGTGAAGCTGTTGCCGAAGCCGCCCGTGGCGCGGGTTCTGTTAGCCAGCTTTGACTCGGTAGAAAAAGCCGGACTTGCGGTTGGTGACATCATCGCCAATGGCATTATCCCCGGTGGGCTGGAGATGATGGATAACCTGTCGATTCGCGCGGCGGAAGATTTTATTCATGCCGGTTATCCCGTCGATGCCGAAGCGATTTTGTTATGCGAACTGGACGGCGTGGAGTCTGACGTACAGGAAGACTGCGAGCAGGTTAACGACATCTTGTTGAACGCGGGTGCGACTGACGTCCGTCTGGCACAGGACGAAGCAGAGCGAGTACGTTTCTGGGCCGGTCGCAAAAATGCGTTCCCGGCGGTAGGACGTATCTCCCCGGATTACTACTGCATGGATGGCACCATCCCGCGCCGCGCCCTGCCAGGCGTACTGGAAGGCATTGCCCGTTTATCGCAGCAATATGATTTACGCGTTGCCAACGTCTTTCATGCCGGAGACGGCAACATGCACCCGTTAATCCTTTTCGATGCCAACGAACCCGGTGAATTTGCCCGCGCGGAAGAACTGGGCGGGAAGATCCTCGAACTCTGCGTTGAAGTTGGCGGCAGCATCAGTGGGGAACATGGCATCGGGCGCGAAAAAATCAATCAAATGTGCGCCCAGTTCAACAGCGATGAAATCACGACCTTCCATGCGGTCAAGGCGGCGTTTGACCCCGATGGTTTGCTGAACCCAGGAAAAAACATTCCCACGCTACACCGCTGTGCTGAATTTGGTGCCATGCATGTGCATCACGGTCATTTACCTTTTCCTGAACTGGAGCGTTTCTGATGCTACGCGAGTGTGATTACAGCCAGGCGCTGCTGGAGCAGGTGAATCAGGCGATTAGCGATAAAACGCCGCTGGTGATTCAGGGCAGCAATAGTAAAGCCTTTTTAGGTCGCCCTGTCACCGGGCAAACGCTGGATGTGCGTTGTCATCGCGGCATTGTTAATTACGACCCGACCGAGCTGGTGATAACCGCGCGTGCCGGAACGCCGCTGGTGGCGATTGAAGCAGCGCTGGAGAGCGCCGGGCAAATGCTCCCCTGCGAGCCGCCGCATTATGGTGAAGAAGCCACCTGGGGCGGGATGGTCGCTTGCGGGCTGGCGGGGCCGCGTCGCCCGTGGAGTGGTTCGGTCCGCGATTTTGTCCTCGGCACGCGCATTATTACCGGCACTGGAAAACATCTGCGTTTTGGTGGCGAAGTGATGAAAAACGTTGCCGGATACGATCTCTCACGGTTAATGGCCGGAAGCTACGGTTGTCTTGGCGTGCTCACTGAAATCTCGATGAAAGTGTTACCGCGACCGCGCGCCTCCCTGAGCCTGCGTCGGGAAATCAGCCTGCAAGAAGCCATGAATGAAATCGCCCAGTGGCAACTCCAGCCGCTACCCATTAGTGGCTTATGTTACTTCGACAATGCGTTGTGGATCCGCCTTGAGGGCGGCGAAGGATCGGTAAAAGCAGCGCGTGAACTGCTGGGTGGCGAAGAGGTTGCAGGTCAGTTCTGGCAGCAATTGCGTGAACAACAACTGCCGTTCTTCTCGTTACCAGGTACCTTATGGCGCATTTCATTACCCAGTGATGCGCCGATGATGGATTTACCCGGCGAGCAACTGATCGACTGGGGCGGGGCGTTACGCTGGCTGAAATCGACAGCCGATGATAATCAAATCCATCGCATCGCCCGCAACGCTGGCGGTCATGCGACCCGGTTTAGTGCCGGAGACGGTGGCTTTGCCCCGCTACCGGCACCTTTATTCCGCTATCACCAGCAGCTTAAACAGCAGCTCGACCCTTGCGGCGTGTTTAACCCCGGTCGCATGTACGCGGAACTTTGAGGAGCAGGCTATGCAAACCCGATTAACAGAAGAGATGCGGCAGAACGCGCGCGCGCTGGAAGCCGACAGCATCCTGCGCGCCTGTGTTCACTGCGGATTTTGTACCGCAACCTGCCCAACCTATCAGCTTCTGGGCGATGAACTGGACGGGCCGCGCGGGCGCATCTATCTGATTAAACAGGTGCTGGAAGGCAACGAAGTCACGCTTAAAACACAGGAGCATCTCGATCGCTGTCTCACTTGCCGCAATTGTGAAACCACCTGTCCTTCTGGTGTGCGTTATCACAATTTGCTGGATATCGGGCGTGATATTGTCGAGCAGAAAGTGAAACGCCCACTGCCGGAGCGAATGCTGCGCGAAGGATTGCGCCAGGTAGTGCCGCGTCCGGCGGTCTTCCGTGCGCTGACGCAGGTAGGGCTGGTGCTGCGACCGTTTTTACCGGAACAGGTCAGAGCAAAACTGCCTGCTGAAACCGTGAAAGCTAAACCGCGTCCACCACTGCGCCATAAGCGTCGGGTTTTAATGCTGGAAGGCTGCGCCCAGCCTACGCTTTCGCCCAACACCAACGCGGCAACTGCGCGAGTGCTGGATCGTCTGGGGATCAGCGTCATGCCAGCTAACGAAGCAGGCTGTTGTGGCGCGGTGGACTATCATCTTAATGCGCAAGAGAAAGGGTTAGCGCGGGCGCGCAATAATATTGATGCCTGGTGGCCCGCGATTGAAGCAGGTGCCGAGGCAATTTTGCAAACCGCCAGCGGTTGTGGCGCGTTTGTCAAAGAGTATGGGCAGATGCTGAAAAACGATGCGTTGTATGCCGATAAAGCGCGTCAGGTCAGTGAGCTGGCGGTCGATTTAGTCGAACTTCTGTGCGAGGAACCGCTGGAAAAACTGGCAATTCGCGGCGATAAAAAACTGGCCTTCCACTGCCCGTGTACCCTACAACATGCGCAAAAGCTGAACGGCGAAGTGGAAAAAGTGTTGCTTCGTCTTGGATTTACCTTAACGGACGTCCCCGACAGCCATCTGTGCTGCGGGTCGGCGGGAACGTATGCGTTAACGCATCCCGATCTGGCGCGCCAGCTGCGGGATAACAAAATGAATGCGCTGGAAAGCGGCAAACCGGAAATGATCGTCACCGCCAACATTGGTTGCCAGACGCATCTGGCGAGCGCCGGTCGTACCTCTGTGCGTCACTGGATTGAAATTGTAGAACAAGCCCTTGAAAAGGAATAACAAAATGAAAACTAAAGTCATTCTTAGCCAGCAAATGGCGAGTGCAATTATTGCCGCAGGTCAGGAAGAGGCGCAGAAAAATAACTGGTCTGTTTCCATTGCTGTTGCCGATGACGGCGGTCATCTGCTGGCGTTAAGTCGCATGGACGATTGCGCGCCGATTGCGGCTTACATCTCCCAGGAGAAAGCGCGTACCGCCGCGCTGGGGCGTCGTGAAACTAAGGGCTATGAAGAGATGGTGAACAACGGACGTACCGCGTTCGTGACTGCGCCGTTACTGACGTCGCTGGAAGGTGGCGTACCGGTTGTTGTGGATGGGCAAATTATTGGTGCCGTGGGCGTTTCTGGTTTAACCGGAGCACAGGATGCGCAGGTCGCGAAAGCGGCAGCAGCGGTGTTGGCGAAATAAGCGAAAACGAGGAGATAAACAATGAGTCAAACCATAACCCAGGGCCGTTTACGCATTGACGCCAATTTTAAACGTTTTGTGGATGAAGAAGTTTTGCCTGGCGTGGAACTGGATGCTGCCGCGTTCTGGCACAATGTTGATGAGATCGTTCACGATCTGGCGCCAGAGAATCGTCAGTTGCTGGCAGAGCGCGATCGCATTCAGGCGGCGCTTGATGAGTGGCATCGCAGCAATCCGGGGCCGGTAAAAGATAAAGCGGCCTATAAATCTTTCCTGCGTGAACTGGGCTACCTGGTGCCACAGCCTGACCACGTTACGGTGGAAACCACGGGCATCGACAGCGAAATCACCAGTCAGGCGGGGCCACAGCTGGTGGTTCCGGCGATGAACGCCCGCTACGCGCTGAACGCGGCGAACGCTCGCTGGGGCTCACTGTACGATGCGTTATACGGCAGCGACATCATCCCGCAGGAAGGGGCGATGGTCAGCGGCTACGATCCGCAGCGTGGTGAGCAGGTTATCGCCTGGGTTCGGCGTTTCCTCGATGAATCACTACCGCTGGAAAATGGCAGCTATCAGGATGTGGTGGCGTTTAAGGTGGTCGATAAACAATTACGCATCCAGTTGAAAAATGGTAAAGAAACCACGTTACGTACTCCAGCACAGTTTGTCGGTTACCGTGGCGATACTGCTGCGCCGACCTGCATTTTGCTGAAAAATAACGGCCTGCATATTGAGCTACAAATCGATGCCAACGGGCGGATTGGCAAAGACGATTCGGCGCACATCAACGATGTTATCGTCGAAGCGGCCATCAGTACCATTCTCGACTGCGAAGATTCGGTTGCGGCGGTTGATGCGGAAGATAAAATCCTGCTGTACCGCAACCTGCTGGGCCTGATGCAGGGGACTCTGCAAGAGAAAATGGAGAAGAACGGTCGGCAAATCGTGCGTAAACTGAATGACGATCGTCAGTACACTGCCGCCGATGGATCTGAAATTTCTCTGCACGGACGCTCGTTGCTGTTTATCCGCAACGTGGGTCATTTGATGACCATTCCTGTGATTTGGGACAGCGAAGGCAATGAAATCCCGGAAGGCATTCTTGATGGTGTCATGACTGGCGCGATTGCCCTCTATGATTTAAAAGTGCAGAAAAACTCGCGCACTGGCAGCGTCTATATTGTGAAACCGAAAATGCACGGTCCGCAGGAAGTGGCGTTCGCCAACAAACTGTTTTCCCGCGTTGAGACAATGCTCGGTATGGCACCGAATACCCTGAAAATGGGCATTATGGATGAAGAACGCCGGACCTCGCTGAACTTGCGTAGCTGTATCGCTCAGGCGCGCAACCGCGTGGCGTTCATCAATACCGGTTTCCTCGACCGTACCGGCGATGAAATGCATTCGGTGATGGAAGCGGGCCCGATGCTGCGTAAAAACCAGATGAAATCGACGCCGTGGATCAAAGCCTACGAACGTAATAACGTGCTTTCCGGTCTGTTCTGTGGGCTACGTGGAAAAGCGCAAATCGGTAAAGGCATGTGGGCAATGCCGGACCTGATGGCAGACATGTACAGCCAGAAGGGCGACCAATTGCGTGCCGGGGCAAACACGGCCTGGGTTCCGTCGCCAACTGCCGCTACGCTCCATGCGCTGCACTACCACCAAACCAACGTACAGAGCGTGCAAGCCAACATTGCCCAGACCGAGTTCAATGCTGAATTTGAACCGCTGCTGGACGATCTGCTGACTATTCCGGTTGCTGAAAACGCTAACTGGTCGGCGCAAGAGATCCAACAAGAGCTGGATAACAACGTGCAGGGGATTCTGGGGTACGTGGTGCGTTGGGTGGAGCAGGGGAGTGGTTGTTCAAAAGTGCCGGATATTCACAACGTGGCGTTGATGGAAGACCGCGCAACGCTGCGTATTTCCAGCCAGCATATCGCCAACTGGTTACGTCACGGTATTCTGACCAAAGATCAGGTGCAGGCGTCGCTGGAGAATATGGCGAAAGTGGTTGATCAGCAAAACGCTGGCGATCCGGCTTATCGTCCAATGGTGGAGAATTTCGCTAACTCGTGTGCTTTTAAAGCTGCCTGCGATTTGATCTTCCTCGGCGTGAAACAGCCAAACGGCTATACCGAACCGTTATTACACGCATGGCGTTTACGCGAAAAAGAAAATCATTAATAGCGTCAAAAAAAGCCCCGGCAAGATTTATTGTCGGGGCTATGATAGTAACTGCGGTAGTACATTTATCCCGGAAATAACCGGAGCGATTATCAGGGGTTAACAATATTAAATACCCGTAGCGCATCACTAGCGGGATTAAAACAACAATATGGACATCTTAACGATACTCTGCGCCTGCGTGTGCGGAACAGAAACCCTTACCCGATATACTTGTTATGCCAGAGGTAGCAATTGCGTTAGCGGCGTACTGTTGCTGTAAAGTATAACGCCTATATTTTACAGTTCAGTCCTCTTTTGCTTATTACAACCTTAAGTATATCAAGCATATAAAGATAATAAGAGACTGAACAATATGGTTACCTGGACCCAAATGTATATGCCGATGGGAGGACTGGGGCTATCCGCTCTGGTCGCCCTGATCCCAATAATATTCTTCTTCGTTGCACTCGCGGTATTACGTCTGAAAGGACATGTCGCTGGAGCAATAACCCTTATATTATCTATTCTGATTGCGATATTCGCCTTTAAAATGCCGATTGATATGGCATTTGCTGCTGCGGGCTATGGCTTTATTTATGGTTTATGGCCTATTGCGTGGATTATTGTCGCGGCGGTATTCCTGTATAAATTAACCGTTGCCAGCGGCCAGTTCGATATTATCCGCAGCTCGGTTATCTCCATCACCGACGATCAGCGTTTGCAGGTGTTACTGATTGGTTTCTCCTTTGGTGCGCTGCTGGAAGGGGCGGCTGGCTTTGGCGCACCGGTGGCGATTACCGGTGCTCTACTGGTGGGCCTGGGCTTCAAACCGCTATACGCGGCGGGGCTGTGTCTGATTGCCAACACTGCGCCGGTGGCGTTTGGTGCGTTGGGTGTGCCAATTCTGGTCGCCGGTCAGGTAACGGGAATCGATCCGTTCGACATTGGCGCAATGGCGGGACGTCAGTTACCGTTCCTGTCGGTTCTTGTGCCGTTCTGGCTGGTAGCAATGATGGACGGCTGGAAAGGGGTGAAAGAGACGTGGCCAGCGGCGCTGGTTGCAGGGGGAAGCTTCGCTGTCACTCAGTTCTTTACCTCTAACTATATTGGTCCGGAACTGCCGGATATTACTTCGGCGCTGGTGAGTATCGTCTCACTTTCTTTATTTCTTAAAGTCTGGCGGCCAAAAAATACCGAAACGGCAATCAGTATGGGACAATCCGCAGGTGCGATGGTGGTGAATAAACCGTCTTCTGGCGGTCCCGTGCCTTCAGAATATCGTCTGGGGCAAATCATTCGTGCGTGGTCACCGTTTTTAATCTTAACGGTGTTGGTCACCATCTGGACCATGAAGCCGTTTAAAGCGTTATTTGCTCCGGGCGGCGCGTTTTATTCACTGGTGATTAATTTCCAGATCCCTCATTTGCATCAACAAGTCTTGAAAGCGGCCCCCATTGTCGCCCAGCCGACGCCAATGGACGCGGTGTTTAAATTCGACCCCCTCTCCGCTGGCGGCACCGCTATTTTTATTGCGGCGATTATCTCGATCTTCATCCTCGGCGTGGGGATCAAGAAAGGTATTGGTGTCTTTGCCGAAACGCTAATTAGTCTGAAGTGGCCGATACTGTCGATTGGCATGGTGCTGGCATTTGCCTTCGTGACCAACTATTCCGGCATGTCCACCACGTTGGCGCTGGTACTGGCTGGTACAGGCGTGATGTTCCCGTTCTTCTCACCGTTCCTCGGCTGGCTGGGCGTATTCCTTACCGGCTCTGACACTTCTTCAAACGCCCTGTTTGGTTCACTGCAATCGACCACGGCGCAGCAAATCAACGTCTCTGACACCCTGCTGGTGGCAGCAAACACCAGCGGCGGCGTAACTGGCAAGATGATCTCCCCGCAATCTATCGCCGTGGCCTGCGCCGCGACGGGCATGGTGGGTCGAGAATCTGAACTGTTCCGCTACACCGTGAAGCACAGTCTGATTTTTGCCAGCGTTATCGGCATTATCACGCTGTTGCAGGCGTATGTGTTTACCGGGATGTTAGTTTCGTAAGTCAATAAAGCCGGATGATCGTTAATATCATCCGGCTTCGTTTACATTATTCTGTCTTATTAATGGAAAATTATTTCCTGCTTTATTATCCATGCGGCAATAATGTTTTGCGTTCAGATAACATGCTAAATAATTAAGAGCGTGAGAACATCTATTTTTTATCACGCAAAACAAGTCTGTATTAATTATGTTCGCTTGATGAGCAAACTCCGTTCTATCTGTTGCTTTTGCAATCTTAATCGTTAAAACTACCAACAAATTTATATAGTTACGTTGTGAATGGTTGTTAATTTTTTGTTTGTTGAAATTTCGTAAAAATAACCATCCAGACATCGAATAGGGGTTATTCTTATAAATTTTACCTGTTTTTCTATCAATGATTCCGTTTTCTTAAGAATGGAGGAAGTTATTAAAGAAGATAAAGCATAAAACTATTTCCTCGGTTACGAATCTTTTAACTTTGTTTTGTCACTTGCGTTATTAATGAATAAGAAATTTAAATATAAGAAATCGCTTTTAGCGGCTATTTTAAGCGCAACCCTGTTAGCCGGTTGTGATGGTGGTGGTTCAGGATCGTCCTCCGATACGCCGTCTGTAGATTCTGGATCAGGGACTTTGCCGGAAGTGAAACCCGATCCAACACCAACCCCGGAGCCGACACCTGAGCCGACGCCGGACCCAGAACCTACGCCGGATCCAACACCTGATCCTGAGCCGACACCAGAACCGGAGCCAGAACCTGTTCCTACGAAAACGGGTTATCTGACCCTGGGCGGAAGCCAGCGGGTAACTGGTGCTACCTGTAATGGTGAATCCAGCGATGGCTTTACCTTTACGCCAGGCAATACCGTGAGTTGTGTGGTGGGCAGTACGACCATTGCAACATTCAACACCCAGTCAGAAGCTGCGCGTAGCCTGCGTGCGGTTGACAAAGTGTCGTTTAGCCTGGAGGACGCGCAGGAGCTGGCGAATTCTGAAAATAAGAAAACCAACGCCATCTCTCTGGTGACGTCCAGCGACAGTTGCCCCGCAGATGCAGAACAGCTTTGTCTTACTTTCTCGTCAGTGGTTGATCGCGCGCGATTTGAAAAACTGTATAAGCAAATTGATCTGGCAACAGACAATTTCAGCAAGCTGGTCAATGAAGAGGTGGAAAACAATGCTGCGACTGATAAAGCGCCGTCCACCCATACCTCAACGGTAGTGCCAGTCACGACAGAGGGAACAAAACCGGATCTGAACGCGTCCTTCGTGTCGGCTAACGCGGAACAGTTTTATCAGTATCAACCCACTGAAATCATTCTTTCCGAAGGCCAACTGGTGGATAGCCTGGGGAACGGTGTTGCTGGCGTTGACTACTACACCAATTCAGGCCGTGGCGTAACTGACGAAAACGGTAAATTCTCCTTTAGCTGGGGCGAAACCATCTCCTTTGGTATCGATACCTTTGAACTGGGCTCAGTACGTGGCAATAAGTCGACCATTGCGCTGACTGAATTGGGTGATGAAGTTCGCGGGGCAAATATCGATCAGCTCATTCATCGTTATTCGACGACTGGTCAAAATAATACTCGTGTTGTTCCGGACGATGTACGCAAGGTCTTTGCCGAATATCCCAACGTGATCAACGAGATAATCAATCTTTCGTTATCCAACGGTGCGACGCTGGATGAAGGCGATCAAAACGTTGTGCTGCCTAACGAATTTATCGAGCAGTTTAAGACGGGTCAGGCCAATGAGATCGATACCGCGATTTGTGCGAAAACCAACGGTTGCAACGAGGCTCGCTGGTTCTCGCTGACAACGCGCAATGTTAATGACGGCCAGATTCAGGGCGTTATCAACAAGCTGTGGGGCGTGGATACGAACTATCAGTCTGTCAGCAAGTTCCACGTCTTCCATGACTCTACCAACTTCTATGGCAGCACCGGTAACGCGCGCGGTCAGGCGGTGGTGAATATCTCCAACGCGGCATTCCCGATTCTGATGGCGCGTAATGATAAAAACTACTGGCTGGCCTTCGGTGAAAAACGCGCCTGGGATAAAAATGAGCTGGCGTACATTACGGAAGCGCCTTCCATTGTGCAGCCAGAGAACGTTACGCGCGATACCGCGACCTTCAACCTGCCGTTTATTTCGCTGGGGCAAGTCGGCGACGGCAAACTGATGGTTATCGGTAACCCGCACTACAACAGCATTTTGCGTTGCCCTAATGGTTACAGTTGGGGCGGTGGTGTTAATAGTAAAGGTGAGTGTACGCTCAGCGGTGATTCTGATGACATGAAGCACTTTATGCAGAACGTCCTGCGCTACTTGTCAAATGACATCTGGCAGCCAAATACCAAGAGCATCATGACTGTCGGCACCAACCTGGAGAACGTTTATTTCAAAAAAGCGGGCCAGGTATTGGGAAATAGTGCACCATTTGCTTTCCATGAGGATTTCACTGGTATCACGGTTAAACAGTTGACCAGCTATGGTGATCTAAATCCGGAAGAAGTTCCGTTGCTGATCCTCAACGGCTTTGAATATGTGACTCAGTGGTCTGGCGATCCCTATGCTGTGCCTCTGCGTGCAGATACCAGCAAACCGAAGCTGACTCAGCAGGATGTGACTGATCTGATCGCCTATCTGAACAAAGGCGGTTCGGTGCTGATCATGGAAAACGTGATGAGCAATCTTAAGGAAGAGAGCGCGTCCAGTTTTGTGCGTCTGCTGGATGCCGCGGGTCTGTCAATGGCTCTGAACAAATCGGTGGTGAACAACGATCCGCAAGGGTATCCGGATCGCGTTCGTCAGCGTCGCGCGACTGGCATTTGGGTTTATGAACGTTATCCTGCTGCAGACGGCGCGCAACCGCCGTACACCATCGACCCAAATACAGGGGAAGTGACCTGGAAATACCAGCAAGACAACAAGCCTGATGACAAGCCGAAACTGGAAGTTGCGAGCTGGCAGGAGGAAGTTGAGGGCAAACAGGTAACGCGTTATGCCTTTATTGATGAAGCGGAATACACAACAGAAGAATCTCTGGAAGCGGCAAAGGCAAAAATCTTTGAGAAGTTTCCTGGGTTACAGGAGTGTAAGGACTCGACTTACCATTACGAGATTAACTGTTTGGAGCGCCGCCCAGGCACGGATGTTCCGGTAACAGGTGGCATGTATGTTCCGCGCTATACGCAACTGAATCTTGACGCCGACACCGCGAAAGCGATGGTGCAGGCGGCGGATTTAGGCACCAACATTCAGCGCCTGTATCAGCATGAGCTTTATTTCCGTACCAAAGGCAGTAAAGGTGAGCGTCTGAACAGTGTTGATCTGGAACGTCTGTACCAGAACATGTCGGTCTGGCTGTGGAACGATACGAAATATCGTTACGAAGAGGGCAAGGAAGATGAGCTGGGCTTTAAAACGTTCACCGAGTTCCTGAACTGCTACGCCAATGATGCCTATGCAGGCGGCACCAAGTGCTCCGCAGATCTGAAAAAATCGCTGGTCGATAACAACATGATCTACGGTGACGGTAGCAGCAAAGCGGGCATGATGAACCCAAGCTATCCGCTCAACTATATGGAAAAACCGCTGACGCGTCTGATGCTGGGCCGTTCCTGGTGGGATCTGAACATTAAGGTTGATGTGGAGAAGTACCCAGGATCCGTATCGGCAAAGGGTGAGAGCGTTACGGAAAACATCAGCCTGTACTCGAATCCGACCAAATGGTTTGCGGGTAACATGCAGTCAACCGGCCTGTGGGCACCGGCCCTGCAGGACGTCACCATTAAGTCTTCGGCGTCAGTCCCAGTGACTGTTACCGTGGCGCTGGCTGACGACCTGACTGGACGTGAGAAGCATGAAGTTGCGCTGAACCGTCCGCCAAGAGTGACTAAAACGTATACTCTGGAGGCTAACGGTGAAGTGACCTTCAAGGTGCCTTATGGTGGTCTGATTTATATCAAGGGCGACAGTAAGGATGATGTTTCTGCTAACTTCACCTTTACCGGTGTAGTAAAAGCGCCGTTCTATAAAGACGGCGAATGGAAAAACGATCTGGACTCACCGGCGCCGCTGGGCGAGCTGGAGTCTGCGTCGTTCGTCTATACCACGCCGAAGAAGAACCTTGAGGCCAGCAATTTCACTGGTGGTGTAGCAGAATTCGCTAAAGATCTGGATACCTTTGCCAGCTCGATGAATGACTTCTACGGTCGCAATGAAACGAGCGGTAACCACCGGATGTTTACCTATGAAGCATTGACGGGGCATAAACACCGTTTCGCCAACGATGTGCAGATCTCCATCGGTGATGCGCACTCGGGTTATCCGGTAATGAACAGCAGCTTCTCGACGAACAGCACCACGCTGCCGACAACGCCGCTGAACGACTGGCTGATTTGGCACGAAGTCGGTCATAACGCTGCAGAAACACCGCTGAACGTACCGGGTGCAACTGAAGTGGCGAACAACGTGCTGGCGCTGTACATGCAGGATCGCTATCTCGGTAAGATGAACCGTGTCGCTGACGACATTACCGTCGCGCCGGAATATCTGGAGGAGAGCAACGGTCAGGCATGGGCGCGCGGCGGTGCGGGTGACCGTCTGCTGATGTACGCACAGCTGAAAGAGTGGGCAGAGAAAAACTTTGATATCAAGAAGTGGTATCCAGATGGCAATCTGCCAGAGTTCTACAGCGAGCGTGAAGGGATGAAAGGCTGGAACCTGTTCCAGTTGATGCATCGCAAAGCACGCGGCGATGATGTTGGTAACAGCACCTTTGGTGGCAAGAATTACTGTGCTGAATCCAACGGTAACGCTGCCGACACGCTGATGCTGTGTGCCTCCTGGGTCGCTCAGACGGATCTTTCGGAGTTCTTTAAGAAATGGAATCCGGGTGCGAATGCTTACCAGCTACCGGGAGCGGCAGAGATGAGCTTCGAGGGCGGTGTGAGCCAGTCGGCTTACAACACGCTCGCGTCGCTCAAGCTGCCGAAACCGGAACAGGGGCCGGAAACCATTAATAAGGTTACCGAGCATAAGATGTCTGCCGAGTAAGCCTGTAGGCCGGATAAGGCGTTCACGCCGCATCCGGCATGATATAAGGCGCATCGGGTCAACACATATGCCCGATGCGTCAGTTTATCGGGCCTGGAGGAAAGCCATATGGCATACACCCGCAGGCCCGCATCCGGCAAGTTACAACAAATAACCTTTAACCATGCATTTTGATGTTTTTCAGCAATATCCTGCTGCGATACCTGTCCTGGCAACCGCAGGAGGATTGATCATCGGCAGTTTTTTGAATGTGGTGATTTGGCGTTACCCCATCATGCTGCGCCAACAAATGGCGGAGTTTCACGGTGAAATGTCGAGTGCGCAGTCAAAAATAAGCCTTGTGCTGCCGCGTTCACACTGTCCGCATTGCCAGCAGACTATCCGCGTTCGTGACAATATTCCGCTGCTCTCCTGGCTGATGCTCAAAGGGCGCTGCCGCGACTGTCAGGCGAAAATCAGCAAGCGTTATCCGCTGGTGGAGTTATTGACGGCACTCGCTTTTTTGCTGGCGAGTCTGGTGTGGCCAGAAAGTGGATGGGGGCTGGCGGTGATGATATTATCCGCCTGGCTGATTGCCGCGAGCATCATCGACCTCGATAACCAATGGCTGCCCGATGTTTTTACTCAGGGCGTATTGTGGACCGGGCTGATTGCGGCATGGGCGCAGCAGAGTCCGTTAACGCTACAAGACGCAGTTACCGGCGTACTGGTGGGATTTATCACTTTTTACTCCCTGCGCTGGATAGCCGGAATAGTTCTGCGTAAAGAAGCATTAGGCATGGGCGATGTATTACTTTTCGCCGCTTTAGGTGGCTGGGTGGGGCCGTTGTCGCTACCCAATGTTGCTTTAATCGCATCATGCTGCGGTCTGATATATGCCGTTATTACAAAAAGAGGATCAACCACACTGCCTTTTGGACCGTGTTTAAGTCTGGGCGGTATAGCAACACTTTATCTACAGGCATTGTTTTAATGATAACCACGTCATTATCAAAGTGACATTTTAACTCTTATTAATAACCTTAGAGATTATTTACCATGTCGATAAAACAGATGCCAGGGAGGGTATTAATATCGCTATTGTTGAGCGTTACAGGATTATTAAGTGGCTGCGCCAGCCATAATGAAAACGCCAGTTTACTGGCGAAAAAACAGGCGCAAAATATCAGCCAAAACCTGCCGATTAAATCTGCGGGATATACCTTAGTGCTGGCGCAAAGTAGTGGCACGACGGTAAAAATGACCATTATCAGCGAATCGGGTACTCAGACCACGCAGACACCTGACGCCTTTTTAACCAGCTATCAACGACAAATGTGCGCTGACCCAACGGTGAAATTAATGATCACCGAGGGAATTAATTACAGCATAACGATTAATGATACACGTACAGGTAACCAGTATCAGCGGAAACTGGATCGTACCACCTGTGGAATAGTCAAAGCATAACGTCGGGTAGATATAAATTGGCGCGGGTTGTTTTTCGTGACGCACGAATTTATCTCATTCAATGGCTGACTAAAATTCGTCACACTCTTAGCCAGAGACAATCTCTTAATACAGACAAAGAGCATCTGCGAAAAATGGTGCGCGGGATGTTCTGGCTGATGCTGCTTATTATTTCTGCAAAAATGGCGTATTCACTCTGGCGCTATTTCTCCTTTTCTGCGGAATATACGGCGGTTTCCTCATCGGCGAATAAACCGCTCCGTGCGGATGCAAAACCGTTCGATAAAAATGACGTGCAATTAGTCAGCCAACAAAACTGGTTTGGCAAATATCAACCCGTCGCCGCACCGGTAAAACAACCTGAATCTGCGCCTGTGGCAGAAACGCGTCTTAATGTGGTGCTGCGCGGGATCGCCTTTGGTGCCAGACCCGGCGCGGTTATTGAAGAAGGCGGCAAACAGCAGGTCTATTTGCAGGGGGAACGGCTTGACTCTCACAACGCAGTGATTGAGGAAATCAACCGCGACCATGTGATGCTGCGCTATCAGGGGAAAATGGAACGTCTGAGTCTGGCAGAGGAGGAACGCCCCCCTGTGGCGGTGACCAGCAAAAAAGCCGCCAGTGACGAAGCAAAGCAAGCTGTTGCTGAGCCTGCTGCCAGTGCGCCAGTGGAGATCCCGGCTGCCGTGCGTCAGGCACTGGCGAAAGATCCGCAGAAAATTTTTAACTATATCCAGCTTACGCCTGTGCGTAAGGAGGGGATTGTCGGTTATGCAGTGAAACCGGGGGCAGATCGTTCTCTGTTCGATGCCAGCGGTTTTAAGGAAGGCGATATCGCCATTGCGCTAAATCAGCAGGATTTCACTGATCCACGAGCAATGATTGCTCTGATGCGGCAGTTACCTTCAATGGATTCCATTCAACTTACGGTTTTACGCAAGGGTGCGCGCTACGACATTTCCATCGCACTGCGCTAACCGCATTTAATCCAGGAGAATCATTCATCGTGTTTTGGCGTGATATGACGTTGTCTATCTGGCGTAAGAAGACAACTGGCCTCAAAACAAAAAAGCGTTTACTGCCGCTGATGCTGGCAGCGGCATTGTGTAGTTCACCGGTCTGGGCGGAAGAAGCCACTTTCACCGCTAATTTTAAAGATACCGACCTGAAATCGTTCATCGAAACCGTCGGCGCTAACCTTAATAAAACCATCATTATGGGGCCGGGCGTTCAGGGGAAAGTGAGTATTCGCACTATGACTCCGCTCAATGAACGCCAGTATTACCAGTTATTCCTTAACCTGCTGGAAGCACAGGGGTATGCGGTCGTACCGATGGAAAACGACGTGCTGAAGGTGGTGAAATCAAGCGCCGCGAAAGTCGAGCCGCTGCCGCTGGTCGGTGAAGGCAGCGACAACTACGCGGGCGATGAAATGGTCACCAAAGTCGTGCCGGTACGCAATGTGTCGGTACGCGAGCTGGCACCGATTCTGCGCCAGATGATTGACAGCGCAGGCTCAGGCAACGTTGTTAATTACGATCCCTCCAACGTGATTATGCTTACCGGACGCGCCTCCGTTGTGGAGCGCCTGACGGAAGTGATCCAGCGCGTGGATCACGCGGGTAATCGCACCGAAGAGGTGATCCCGCTGGATAACGCCTCAGCCTCGGAAATTGCCCGCGTGCTGGAAAGCCTGACCAAAAACAGCGGCGAGAACCAGCCAGCAACGCTGAAATCTCAAATTGTCGCCGATGAACGCACCAACAGCGTGATTGTCAGTGGTGACCCCGCCACGCGAGACAAAATGCGCCGTCTGATCCGTCGGCTGGATTCAGAAATGGAGCGCAGCGGCAACAGCCAGGTGTTCTATCTCAAATACAGCAAAGCCGAAGATCTGGTCGATGTGCTGAAGCAGGTCAGCGGTACGCTCACGGCGGCTAAAGAAGAGGCGGAAGGCACGGTTGGTAGCGGGCGTGAGGTTGTCTCCATCGCCGCCAGCAAACACAGTAATGCCCTGATTGTTACTGCGCCGCAGGACATTATGCAGTCGCTGCAAAGCGTGATTGAACAACTGGATATTCGCCGTGCTCAGGTGCATGTCGAGGCGTTAATCGTGGAAGTTGCCGAAGGCAGCAATATCAACTTCGGCGTGCAGTGGGGGTCAAAAGATGCCGGATTAATGCAGTTTGCCAACGGTACGCAAATCCCTATTGGTACGCTGGGGGCAGCGATTTCTGCAGCCAAGCCGCAGAAAGGTTCCACGGTGATCAGCGAAAACGGTGCTACCACCATAAATCCGGATACTAACGGCGATCTCTCCACGCTCGCTCAGCTCCTTTCTGGCTTTAGCGGTACGGCGGTTGGCGTGGTGAAAGGCGACTGGATGGCGCTGGTACAGGCGGTCAAAAACGACTCCAGCTCGAACGTGCTCTCCACGCCGAGTATCACCACGCTGGACAACCAGGAAGCCTTCTTCATGGTGGGCCAGGACGTTCCGGTATTAACTGGATCTACCGTTGGCTCCAATAACAGCAATCCTTTCAATACGGTAGAGAGGAAAAAAGTCGGCATCATGCTGAAAGTCACGCCGCAGATTAACGAAGGTAACGCGGTGCAGATGGTGATTGAGCAGGAAGTCTCGAAAGTGGAAGGGCAGACCAGCCTCGATGTCGTGTTTGGCGAGCGCAAACTGAAAACCACCGTGCTGGCTAACGATGGTGAGCTGATCGTGCTTGGCGGTCTGATGGACGACCAGGCGGGAGAAAGCGTGGCGAAAGTGCCGCTGCTGGGTGATATCCCGTTGATTGGTAACCTGTTTAAATCGACGGCGGATAAAAAAGAAAAACGTAACCTGATGGTGTTTATCCGCCCGACCATTCTGCGTGACGGTATGGCGGCAGACGGCGTGTCGCAGCGCAAATATAACTACATGCGCGCCGAGCAAATCTACCGCGATGAGCAAGGCTTAAGCCTGATGCCGCACACCGCGCAGCCGATATTGCCTGCGCAAAATCAGGCCTTACCGCCAGAAGTTCGTGCGTTCCTCAATGCCGGGAGAACGCGTTAATGGTGCCTGTAGCACAGGAAACCACCGCTAACACCGTGCGTCTGCCCTACAGTTTCAGCCGTCGGTTTAGCCTGGTGGCATGGTGCGAAGCGTCGCTGGAGATCCTCCATGTTCATCCGTTGTCGCTCTCTGTTTTACAGGAGCTACAGCGGGGGCTGAATGCGCCCTTTACACTGCGGCAAATCGACGAGGCTGAATTTGAACAGCGGCTGAATGCGGTCTGGCAGCGGGACTCTTCCGAAGCTCGCCAGCTGATGGAAGATCTCGGTTCCGCCGAGGACTTTTTTACCCTCGCTGAAGAACTGCCGGAAACGGAAGATCTGCTGGAAAGTGACGACGATGCGCCGATCATCAAACTGATCAACGCCATGCTGGCAGAGGCAATCAAAGAAGGCGCTTCGGATATCCACATTGAGACGTTTGAAAAGAGTCTGGTGATCCGTTTTCGTGTTGACGGCACATTACATGAAATGTTGCGCCCCGGTCGTAAACTGGCCTCGCTGCTGGTCTCGCGTATCAAGGTGATGGCGCGACTGGATATTGCCGAAAAGCGCGTACCGCAGGATGGCCGTATTGCGTTGCTGCTGGGCGGTCGGGCGATTGACGTCCGTGTATCTACCATGCCTTCCGCCTGGGGAGAACGGGTGGTGCTGCGACTGCTGGACAAAAACCAGGCTCGCCTGACGCTGGAGCGTCTGGGTTTAAGTCTCGAACTGACTGCGCAGTTGCGCCAGCTGTTACACAAACCGCACGGCATTTTTCTGGTGACGGGGCCGACCGGTTCCGGCAAAAGCACCACGCTGTACGCTGGATTGCAGGAGCTGAACAACCACTCGCGTAACATTCTCACGGTTGAAGACCCTATCGAATACATGATTGAAGGGATCGGTCAGACGCAGGTTAACACCCGCGTCGGCATGACCTTCGCCCGTGGCCTGCGCGCGATTTTGCGTCAGGACCCGGATGTGGTGATGGTCGGTGAAATCCGCGATACCGAAACCGCAGAAATCGCTGTTCAGGCTTCACTGACCGGACACCTGGTACTTTCCACGCTGCATACCAACACAGCGGTGGGGGCGATCACGCGTTTGCAGGATATGGGCGTGGAGCCTTTCCTGCTCTCTTCCAGTCTGACGGGCGTGATGGCGCAGCGACTGGTCCGCACGCTGTGCTCCGACTGCCGTCAGGCCGCGCCTGCCACCGACGAAGAAAAACGTCTTATGGGGATCTCCGATACGCATGCCGTCACGCTGTACCATCCGCAGGGCTGCCCCGCCTGTAATCACAAAGGTTTTCGCGGACGTACTGCCATCCATGAACTGATTGTGGTGGACGCCACATTGCGTGATTTGATCCACCGTCAGGCCGGGGAACTGGAGCTGGAACGTTATGTCCGGCAACACTCTGCGGGTATCCGCAGTAACGGCATTGAGAAAGTGCTCGCCGGAGAAACCTCTCTCGATGAAGTTCTGCGGGTAACCATGGAGGCGTAATGGCACTGTTTTACTATCAGGCGCTGGAGCGTAATGGTCGCAAAACCAAAGGCATGATTGAGGCGGATTCCGCGCGTCATGCCCGTCAATTGTTACGCGGTAAAGACCTCATTCCCGTGCACATTGAAGCCCGGATGAATGCATCGGCAGGGGGATTGTTGCAGCGTCGGCGGCACGCACATCGTCGCGTGGCGACGGCAGATCTGGCGCTGTTCACTCGTCAACTGGCAACGCTGGTGCAGGCAGCAATGCCGCTGGAAACCTGCTTACAGGCGGTCAGTGAGCAAAGCGAAAAACTGCATGTAAAAAGCCTCGGAATGGCGCTGCGCAGCCGGATTCAGGAAGGTTATACCCTGTCGGACAGCCTGCGCGAACATCCCCGCGTCTTTGACTCCCTGTTTTGTTCGATGGTCGCTGCCGGAGAAAAATCCGGACATCTCGACGTGGTGCTCAATCGCCTGGCGGATTACACCGAACAGCGGCAGCGTCTGAAATCACGCCTGCTGCAGGCCATGCTCTATCCGCTGGTTCTGCTGGTGGTGGCAACGGGCGTAGTCACTATTTTGCTGACGGCAGTGGTGCCGAAAATTATCGAACAGTTTGATCATCTCGGACACGCGCTACCCGCCTCCACCCGAATGCTCATCGCTATGAGCGACGCGTTACAGGCCAGCGGCGTGTACTGGCTGGCGGGTTTGCTGGGGCTTCTGGTGCTGGGGCAACGGTTACTCAAAAATCCTGCGATGCGCCTGCGCTGGGATAAAACCTTGCTGCGCCTGCCCGTGACGGGGCGTGTTGCGCGCGGACTGAATACGGCGCGTTTTTCCCGCACGTTAAGCATCCTCACCGCCAGCAGTGTTCCGCTGTTGGAAGGCATTCAGACCGCCGCCGCCGTGTCGGCAAATCGTTATGTCGAGCAACAACTGCTGCTGGCGGCAGATCGCGTCCGCGAAGGAAGCAGCCTGCGCGCCGCGCTGGCGGATCTGCGCCTGTTTCCACCGATGATGCTGTACATGATCGCCTCCGGCGAACAGAGCGGCGAGCTGGAAACCATGCTTGAACAGGCCGCGGTCAACCAGGAACGGGAATTTGATACACAGGTGGGGCTGGCGTTAGGGCTGTTTGAGCCGGCGCTGGTGGTGATGATGGCGGGTGTGGTGCTGTTTATCGTCATCGCCATCCTCGAACCGATGCTGCAACTGAACAATATGGTTGGAATGTAATTTACGGAGTTATCACATGAATTCGTTATCCCGCACACAAAAACCACGGGCAGGTTTTACCCTGCTGGAAGTGATGGTGGTGATTGTTATTCTTGGCGTCCTGGCAAGTCTGGTGGTGCCTAACCTGCTGGGCAACAAAGAGAAAGCCGATCGGCAAAAAGCCATCAGCGATATCGTGGCGCTGGAGAATGCGCTGGATATGTACCGACTGGATAACGGGCGTTATCCGACTACCGAACAGGGGCTGGAGGCGCTGATCCAGCAACCGGCCAATATGGCGGATTCCCGTAACTACCGTACCGGTGGATACATTAAACGACTGCCAAAGGATCCGTGGGGCAATGATTATCAGTATCTCAGCCCGGGTGAAAAAGGGCTGTTTGATGTTTATACCCTGGGGGCAGATGGTCAGGAAAATGGGGAGGGCGCTGGCGCAGATATCGGTAACTGGAATTTGCAGGAGTTTCAGTAATCAGTGCCTGAACGCGGATTCACTCTTCTGGAAATCATGCTGGTGATTTTCCTTATCGGCCTTGCCAGTGCGGGCGTGGTACAGACGTTTGCGACCGCTTCAGAGCCGCCTGCGAAAAAAGCGGCGCAGGATTTTCTGACTCGCTATGCGCAGTTTAAGGACAGGGCTGTGATCGAAGGGAAAACACTCGGTGTGCTAATCGACCCACCAGGTTACCAGTTTATGCAGCGTCGTCACGGACAGTGGTTGCCCGTTTCCTCGACCCGGTTATCGGCACAGGTTACGGTGCCGAAACAGGTGCAGATGCTGTTACAACCCGGAAGTGATATCTGGCAGAAGGAATATGCGCTGGAGCTGCAGCGTCGCCGCCTGACGCTGCATGATATTGAACTGGAGCTGCAAAAAGAGGCGAAAAAGAAGACACCGCAGATCCGTTTTTCGCCTTTTGAACCTGTCACGCCGTTTACACTGCGTTTTTACGCGTCGGCACAAAACGCGTGTTGGGCGGTAAAGCTGGCGCACGATGGCGCGTTATCTCTCAATCAATGTGATGAGGGGATGCCATGAAGCGCGGATTTACCTTGCTGGAAGTGATGCTCGCGCTGGCGATTTTTGCGCTGGCTGCCACGGCGGTGTTACAGATTGCCAGCGGTGCGCTGAGTAATCAGCAGATTCTTGAGGAGAAAACGGTAGCGGGCTGGGTAGCTGAAAACCAGACCGCTCTACTCTACCTGATGACCCGCGAACAACGGGCGGTCAGGCACCAGGGCGAGAGCGATATGGCAGGAAGCCGTTGGTACTGGCGAACCACACCGCTGAATACCGGTAACGTGCTGCTCCAGGCGGTGGATATTGAAGTCAGTCTTCATGACGACTTTTCGCCAGTGATTCAGTCACGACGCGCCTGGTTTAGCGCCGTGGGAGGCCAACAGTGAGAAGGGCTCGCGCTGGTTTCACGTTACTGGAAATGCTGGTGGCGATAGCCATTTTTGCCTCGTTGGCACTGATGGCGCAGCAGGTGACAAACGGCGTTACACGCGTGAATAGCGCCGTCGCCGGACACGATCAAAAACTAAACCTCATGCAGCAAACGATGAGTTTTTTGAACCACGATCTGACACAAATGATGCCGCGTCCGGTAAGAGGCGATCAGGGCCAGCGTGAACCAGCGTTACTGGCGGGCGCTGGCGTGCTGGCGTCTGAGAGTGAAGGGATGCGTTTTGTACGTGGCGGCGTGGTTAATCCGTTGATGCGTCTGCCGCGCAGTAATCTGCTCACCGTCGGTTACCGCATTCATGGTGGTTATCTCGAACGGTTAGCCTGGCCACTGACCGATGCGGCAGGCAGCGTGAAGCCAACAACGCAAAAATTAATCCCGGCGGATTCGCTCCGTTTGCAGTTCTACGACGGCACGCGCTGGCAGGAGAGCTGGTCATCAGTGCAGGCGATTCCTGTGGCAGTACGCATAACCCTGCATTCGCCACAATGGGGCGAAATTGAACGCATCTGGTTGTTACGCGGGCCGCAATTATCATGATCACCTCACCACCAAAACGCGGAATGGCACTGGTCGTGGTGCTGGTATTGCTGGCGGTCATAATGCTGGTAACCATCACGCTTTCCGGGCGGATGCAGCAACAACTTGGGCGAACGCGCAGCCAGCAGGAGTACCAGCAGGCGCTGTGGTACAGCGCCAGTGCAGAAAGCCTGGCGCTGAGCGCGCTCAGTCTGAGCCTGAAAAATGAAAAGCGTGTGCATCTGGCACAACCGTGGGCTTCTGGCCCGCGTTTTTTCCCACTGCCGCAGGGGCAAATTGCCGTCACTCTGCGTGACGCACAGGCCTGCTTTAACCTGAATGCCCTCGCTCAGCCGACGACGGCGTCGCGTCCGCTCGCGGTACAACAACTGATTGCCCTGATCTCGCGCCTCGATGTGCCTGCTTATCGGGCCGAACTGATAGTCGAAAGCCTGTGGGAGTTTATTGACGAGGACCGCAGCGTGCAGACACGTCTGGGCCGTGAAGACAGCGAGTATCTTGCCCGTTCGGTGCCGTTCTACGCCGCTAATCAACCGCTGACGGATATCAGCGAAATTCGCGTGGTGCAGGGAATGGACGCCGGGCTTTATCAAAAACTGAAACCGCTGGTCTGTGCGCTGCCGATGGCCCGCCAGCAAATCAACATCAATACATTAGATGTCACGCAAAGTGTGATTCTTGAGGCGCTGTTTGACCCGTGGTTAAGCCCTGTTCAGGCGCGGGCATTATTACAACAACGTCCGGCGAAGGGCTGGGAAGATGTCGATCAGTTTCTTGCTCAGCCGCTACTTGCAGACGTCAATGAGCGTACTAAAAAACAGCTAAAAACCGTCCTGAGCGTGGACAGCAATTACTTCTGGCTGCGTTCAGATATCACCGTGAATGAGATTGAACTGACGATGAATTCGTTAATTGTCCGCATGGGCCCACAACACTTTTCTGTTCTCTGGCATCAGACAGGAGAAAGTGAGTGAGTTCCATGCTTGAGATTTATTTCCCGCTTTGCGCCGCTGATCCCATCCGTTGGCAGCGCCGTACACCCGACGTGGAGCACGGCATCTGGCCTGACGTCGCCGACGAATATCTCCAGCAATGGCTGCAAACAGACACAATTCGACTCTATATTCCCGGCGAATGGATCAGCGTCTGGCAGGTTGAACTGCCTGATGTGCCTCGCAAGCAGATACCGACGATTCTGCCCGCCTTGCTGGAAGAAGAGCTGAACCAGGATATCGATGAACTGCATTTCGCCCCGTTGAAAATCGACCAGCAACTGGCAACCGTAGCTGTGATTCACCAGCAGCATATGCGCAACATTGCGCAGTGGTTGCAGGCAAACGGCATCACCCGCGCTACCGTCGCGCCAGACTGGATGTCCATTCCTTGTGGGTTTATGGCTGGCGATGCGCAACGGGTTATCTGCCGCATCGATGAATGCCGGGGATGGAGCGCCGGGCGGGCGCTGGCTCCGGTCATGTTCCGCGCACAGCTCAATGAGCAGAATTTACCGATTTCACTAACCGTGGTCGGCATTGCACCGGAAGAACTGTCTGCATGGGCTGGTGCGGACGCCGAACGCCTGACCGTTACGGCTCTGCCCGCCATTACCACTTATGGCGAATCGGAAGGGAACCTGCTAACAGGGCCGTGGCAGCCTCGTGTCAGCTACCGAAAACAGTGGGCGCGCTGGCGGGTGATGATTCTGCCGATATTGCTGATTCTGGTTGCGCTGGTAGTGGAACGGGGCGTGACGTTATGGAGCGTCAGCGAACAGGTGGCGCAAAGCCGCACCCAGGCGGAGAAACAGTTCTTAACGCTATTCCCGGAGCAGAAGCGGATTGTGAATTTACGCTCGCAGGTGACGATGGCGCTGAAAAAATATCGCCCACAGGCCGACGATACCCGGCTGCTCGCAGAATTGTCAGCGATCGCCAGTACCCTGAAATCAGCGTCACTTACCGATATCGAAATGCGTGGTTTCACCTTTGATCAAAAACGCCAGACGCTTCACCTCCAACTGCGGGCTGCGAACTTTGCCAGCTTCGACAAACTGCGTAGCGCACTGGCGGCAGATTATGTTGTGCAACAGGACGCGTTACAGAAAGAGGGTGATGCGGTTTCCGGCGGCGTAACGTTGCGGAGGAAATAACATGTTACGCGATAAATTTATTCACTATTTTCAGCAATGGCGTGAACGCCAGTTAAGCCGTGGCGAACACTGGCTGACACAACACCTGGCGGGGCGTTCTCCGCGTGAAAAAGGCATGTTACTGGCAGCGGTAGTGTTCCTGTTTAGCGCCGGATATTACGTTCTCATCTGGCAGCCGTTGAGCGAACGGATTGAGCAACAGGAGACAATGTTGCAGCAGCTGGTGGCGATGAACACCCGACTGAAGAGCGCCGCGCCGGATATTATTGCGGCGCGAAAATCCGGCACGACAACGCCAGCACAGGTATCGCGGGTCATCAGCGACAGTGCTTCGGCGCATTCAGTGGTCATTAAGCGAATAGCCGAGCGCGGGGAGAATATCCAGGTCTGGATAGATCCTGTGGTGTTTAATGACCTTCTGAAATGGTTAAACGCACTGGATGAAAAATATGCGCTGCGGGTGACACAAATTGATGTCAGCGCAGGTGAGAAGCCTGGGATGGTGAATGTGCAGCGACTGGAGTTTGGACGGGGGTAGGTATTGCCATTTCCTTAACCCCACCTGATAACCCTTAGCCCAATGGTGAGTGCGGAACTGTCAAACCCGCTCACCGGGCTGAGTTTCGATGTAGCAAGAATTATCTCCCTCCAGACCACCACGGAATATTCGGTAACACTGAAGGAACCTGTTTTTCACCATGTAGCCTTCGTTAATCGACACCTTTCTAAGACTGTAAAGATGCTTAAGTGTTTTGACACATTATGATTATTAATAGTTGTAATAAATCATTGAGTAACAATTGATAGGTCAAAACATATAGGATAATTCTTATGTGATCTGTATTTTGTGTAGTCTGGAAATTATTAAAATTCCTGGAGATAATCAGAAAGGGAATTTCAAATAAGCATAATAATTTCCAGGGAAACTATTCGTCGATTTTAAGAAATGTCTGCTCAGGTATATCTACTGAGGGATGGTGTTGGTTGTAACACTGGTTAAAATAAATACACAAAATAATCAAGATGTATATTTTAATCGACGAAAATAATTACCTTCGGGATTATTGATGCAACTTAAATAACACCATTTAAATGTGATATAAATCACAAATATGGCTGTAAAGAGGGGCCTGTAGATATAAATAAGAAGTACACGAGTGAATTTTAAATAGGGAAATAGTTTCTCGGTGAACAATTTATTGGTAATCAATCGCGTGCGTTCTGGTTTGAAACAGATTGCAGGTGTTGTTACGCATAAAATCCATAGGGGGTATTATAATCAAGTAGTTAACAGTAATAACAAAAAATAATTTCCTGAGAAATTAACTCTGCATTCTAAAACGGCCAGTTTTCTGAAATTACCAGAAGACCGAATACATTCATGCCTGAAGAATGGATTAGAAGAAACGAGACGGAAATAGATCTATTTATCCCTGCGGAAATAATTTCTGCTGAAATTTTTTTTTGCGGCTATTAAAAAGGTCAAACCGTCTGAGTAAATTTTATCCAGTTACAAACAAGTATTACCTCCAGTGTATTGGTAGCTGTTAAGCCAAGGGCGGTAGCGTACCTGAAGAGATTAGGATCACATCATCAAATGGCAAGAAGTGGATTTGAAGTTCAGAAAGTCACCGTAGAGGCATTATTTCTACGAGAAATACGAACACGCTTTGGTAAGTTTCGTCTGGGGTATTTGTGGGCGATTCTTGAACCCTCCGCGCATTTGCTGATACTGTTGGGAATTTTGGGTTACGTTATGCACCGCACTATGCCAGACATCTCGTTCCCGGTGTTTTTACTTAATGGCCTGATTCCCTTTTTTATCTTTAGTAGTATTAGCAAACGTTCTATTGGTGCTATTGAAGCGAACCAGGGGCTGTTTAATTATCGACCAGTAAAACCCATCGATACGATCATTGCACGTGCACTGCTTGAGACACTGATTTACGTTGCTGTTTATATTTTGCTCATGCTTATCGTCTGGATGACAGGCGAATATTTCGAAATTACAAACTTTTTACAACTTGTGCTCACCTGGAGTTTGTTAATCATTCTTTCATGTGGCGTCGGCTTAATATTTATGGTCGTTGGTAAAACCTTTCCTGAAATGCAAAAGGTCCTGCCGATACTGCTTAAGCCGCTGTATTTCATCTCCTGCATCATGTTCCCTCTACACTCGATTCCAAAGCAATACTGGTCATATCTACTCTGGAACCCATTAGTGCATGTTGTGGAGTTAAGCCGCGAGGCAGTTATGCCTGGCTATATCAGTGAAGGCGTGAGTCTGAACTACCTTGCAATGTTTACTCTGGTCACCCTGTTCATCGGCCTGGCATTATACCGAACGCGTGAAGAGGCAATGCTGACATCATGATTAAGATTGAGAATTTGACGAAGTCTTATCGCACGCCCACTGGGCGGCATTATGTTTTTAAAAATTTGAATATTATTTTTCCTAAAGGCTATAACATTGCCCTGATTGGTCAAAATGGAGCCGGTAAATCAACTTTACTTCGGATAATTGGTGGTATAGATCGTCCTGATAGTGGGAACATTATTACAGAACATAAAATTTCATGGCCCGTTGGATTGGCTGGTGGATTTCAAGGAAGTTTAACCGGTCGTGAAAATGTTAAATTTGTTGCCCGACTATATGCAAAACGCGATGAGTTAAATGAGAGGGTTGATTTTGTTGAAGAGTTTTCCGAACTCGGAAAATATTTCGATATGCCCATTAAAACTTATTCTTCTGGCATGAGGTCAAGGTTAGCTTTTGGATTAAGTATGGCTTTTAAATTCGACTATTATCTTATTGATGAAATCACTGCTGTTGGAGACGCAAAGTTTAAAAAGAAATGTTCAGATATATTCGATAAAATAAGAGAAAAATCTCATTTAATAATGGTGTCACATAGTGAACGAGCTTTAAAGGAGTATTGTGATGTTGCTATTTATCTTAACAAAGAGGGGCAAGGTAAATTTTATAAAAATGTTACGGAAGCCATTGCTGATTACAAAAAAGACCTATAGTGGTTACATTCCAATATTATGCCTTGGAAATATTTAACTGAGACATATCATGAGTAAAAAGTTAATAATATTTGGTGCGGGTGGTTTTTCAAAATCTATAATTGACAGCTTAAATCATAAACATTACGAGTTAATAGGATTTATCGATAAATATAAAAGTGGTTATCATCAATCATATCCAATATTAGGTAATGATATTGCAGACATCGAGAATAGGGATAATTATTATTATTTTATTGGGATAGGCAAACCATCAACTAGGAAGCACTATTTAAACATCATAAGAAAACATAATCTACGCTTAATTAACATTATAGATAAAACTGCTATTCTATCACCAAACATTATACTGGGTGATGGAATTTTTATTGGTAAAATGTGTATACTTAACCGTGATACTAGAATACATGATGCCGTTGTAATAAATACTAGGAGTTTAATTGAACATGGTAATGAAATAGGCTGCTGTAGCAATATCTCTACTAATGTTGTACTTAATGGTGATGTTTCTGTTGGAGAAGAAACTTTTGTTGGTAGCTGTACTGTTGTAAATGGCCAGTTGAAGCTAGGCTCAAAGAGTATTATTGGTTCTGGGTCGGTTGTAATTAGAAATATACCAAGTAATGTTGTAGTTGCTGGGACTCCAACAAGATTAATTAGGGGGAATGAATGAGTAATATATATATCGTTGCTGAAATTGGTTGCAACCATAATGGTAGTGTTGATATTGCAAGAGAAATGATATTAAAAGCCAAAGAGGCCGGTGTTAATGCAGTAAAATTCCAAACATTTAAAGCTGATAAATTAATTTCAGCTATTGCACCTAAGGCAGAGTATCAAATAAAAAACACAGGAGAATTAGAATCTCAGTTAGAAATGACAAAAAAGCTTGAAATGAAGTATGACGATTATCTCCATCTAATGGAATATGCAGTCAGTTTAAATTTAGATGTTTTTTCTACCCCTTTTGACGAAGACTCTATTGATTTTTTAGCATCTTTGAAACAAAAAATATGGAAAATCCCTTCAGGTGAGTTATTGAATTTACCGTATCTTGAAAAAATAGCCAAGCTTCCGATCCCTGATAAGAAAATAATCATATCAACAGGAATGGCTACTATTGATGAGATAAAACAGTCTGTTTCTATTTTTATAAATAATAAAGTTCCGGTTGATAATATTACAATATTACATTGCAATACTGAATATCCAACGCCCTTTGAGGATGTAAACCTTAATGCTATTAATGATTTGAAAAAACACTTCCCTAAGAATAACATAGGCTTCTCTGATCATTCTAGCGGGTTTTATGCAGCTATTGCGGCGGTGCCTTATGGAATAACTTTTATTGAAAAACATTTCACTTTAGATAAATCTATGTCTGGCCCAGATCATTTGGCCTCAATAGAACCTGATGAACTGAAACATCTTTGTATTGGGGTCAGGTGTGTTGAAAAATCTTTAGGTTCAAATAGTAAAGTGGTTACAGCTTCAGAAAGGAAGAATAAAATCGTAGCAAGAAAGTCTATTATAGCTAAAACAGAGATAAAAAAAGGTGAGGTTTTTTCAGAAAAAAATATAACAACAAAAAGACCTGGTAATGGTATCAGTCCGATGGAGTGGTATAATTTATTGGGTAAAATTGCAGAGCAAGACTTTATTCCAGATGAATTAATAATTCATAGCGAATTCAAAAATCAGGGGGAATAATGAGAACAAAAATTATTGCGATAATTCCAGCCCGTAGTGGATCTAAAGGGTTGAGAAATAAAAATGCTTTGATGCTGATAGATAAACCTCTTCTTGCTTATACAATTGAAGCTGCCTTGCAGTCAGAAATGTTTGAGAAAGTAATTGTGACAACTGACTCCGAACAGTATGGAGCAATAGCAGAGTCATATGGTGCTGATTTTTTGCTGAGACCGGAAGAACTAGCAACTGATAAAGCATCATCATTTGAATTTATAAAACATGCGTTAAGTATATATACTGATTATGAGAGCTTTGCTTTATTACAACCAACTTCACCCTTTAGAGATTCGACCCATATTATTGAGGCTGTAAAGTTATATCAAACTTTAGAAAAATACCAATGTGTTGTTTCTGTTACTAGAAGCAATAAGCCATCACAAATAATTAGACCATTAGATGATTACTCGACACTGTCTTTTTTTGACCTTGATTATAGTAAATATAATCGAAACTCAATAGTAGAATATCATCCGAATGGAGCTATATTTATAGCTAATAAGCAGCATTATCTTCATACAAAGCATTTTTTTGGTCGCTATTCACTAGCTTATATTATGGATAAGGAAAGCTCTTTAGATATAGATGATAGAATGGATTTCGAACTTGCAATTACCATTCAGCAAAAAAAAAATAGACAAAAAATACTTTATCAAAACATACATAATAGAATCAATGAGAAACGAAATGAATTTGATAGTGTAAGTGATATAACTTTAATTGGACACTCGCTGTTTGATTATTGGGACGTAAAAAAAATAAATGATATAGAAGTTAATAACTTAGGTATCGCTGGTATAAACTCGAAGGAGTACTATGAATATATTATTGAGAAAGAGCTGATTGTTAATTTCGGAGAGTTTGTTTTCATCTTTTTTGGAACTAATGATATAGTTGTTAGTGATTGGAAAAAAGAAGACACATTGTGGTATTTGAAGAAAACATGCCAGTATATAAAGAAGAAAAATGCTGCATCAAAAATTTATTTATTGTCGGTTCCTCCTGTTTTTGGGCGTATTGATCGAGATAATAGAATAATTAATGATTTAAATTCTTATCTTCGAGAGAATGTAGATTTTGCGAAGTTTATTAGCTTGGATCACGTTTTAAAAGACTCTTATGGCAATCTAAATAAAATGTATACTTATGATGGCTTACATTTTAATAGTAATGGGTATACAGTATTAGAAAACGAAATAGCGGAGATTGTTAAATGAAAAAAATATTATACGTAACTGGATCTAGAGCTGAATATGGAATAGTTCGGAGACTTTTGACAATGCTAAGAGAAACTCCAGAAATACAGCTTGATTTGGCAGTTACAGGAATGCATTGTGATAATGCGTATGGAAATACAATACATATTATAGAACAAGATAATTTTAATATTATCAAGGTTGTGGATATAAATATCAATACAACTTCACATACTCACATTCTCCATTCAATGAGTGTTTGCCTCAATTCGTTTGGTGATTTTTTTTCAAATAACACATATGATGCGGTTATGGTTTTAGGCGATAGATATGAAATATTTTCAGTCGCTATCGCAGCATCAATGCATAATATTCCATTAATTCATATTCATGGTGGTGAAAAGACATTAGCTAATTATGATGAGTTTATTAGGCATTCAATTACTAAAATGAGTAAACTCCATCTTACTTCTACAGAAGAGTATAAAAAACGAGTAATTCAACTAGGTGAAAAGCCTGGTAGTGTGTTTAATATTGGTTCTCTTGGTGCAGAAAATGCTCTTTCATTGCATTTACCAAATAAGCAGGAGTTGGAACTAAAATATGGTTCACTGTTAAAACGGTACTTTGTTGTAGTATTCCATCCTGAAACACTTTCCACGCAGTCGGTTAATGATCAAATAGATGAGTTATTGTCAGCGATTTCTTTTTTTAAAAATACTCACGACTTTATTTTTATTGGCAGTAACGCTGACACTGGTTCTGATATAATTCAGAGAAAAGTAAAATATTTTTGCAAAGAGTATAAGTTCAGATATTTGATTTCTATTCGTTCAGAAGATTATTTGGCAATGATTAAATACTCTTGTGGGCTAATTGGGAACTCCTCCTCTGGTTTAATTGAGGTTCCATCTTTAAAAGTTGCAACAATTAACATTGGTGATAGGCAGAAAGGCCGTGTTCGTGGAGCCAGTGTAATAGATGTACCCGTTGAAAAAAATGCAATCGTCAGAGGGATAAATATATCTCAAGATGAAAAATTTATTAGTGTTGTACAGTCATCTAGTAATCCTTATTTTAAAGAAAATGCTTTAATTAATGCTGTTAGAATTATTAAGGATTTTATTAAATCAAAAAATAAAGATTACAAAGATTTTTATGACATCCCGGAATGTACCACCAGTTATGACTAGAAAAAAAGTGCTTTGTTTTGTCTTTCGTTATGATTCTCATTTTTTAGCTTTGAAAAATATTTTTGAGCAGATAGATGTTGATTCATATGATTTATTTTTTTGCTGCTTGGATAATTCTCTACAAGAGTTTGTAAAAAAAAATTTAGATGAAAAGATAGTTGTATTCTATCCTGATGACTTTGTTTGTTTTTTCACTTTTATTAATATTGAGTTTATTTTTTGTTCAACAGGAGGGAAGGACCTTCATGAAATTGTTAATACTGTAAGAACAAAAGATACCATAATTATATCTTGTTTTCCTGGCATTGTCCTTACTTCTCAGATAGAAGCTTTTATTTCAAAATCTAATAGTCACTATTTACTTATTAACTCCCCAAAAGATATTAAAACGTATAAAAAAATTTGTAAAATAATAGGGGTTCCTTTTAATGGAATTCTTTTTGGTCCACCATGGATTAAAAATGTCAATATCAATGCAAAAAGTGAGAATTCTTGTCTTATCGTTGATCAAGTTAATGAGCCCTTGACGCCAATAAAGAGGATAGAATATGCACGTTTTTTGATTAGAGTAATTCAGAAACATCCACATATGAATTTTATTTTTAAAACTCGAAATCCTCTTATATCACCAGACTCAATTGTTTTTGATATTAAGGAATACATTGAACGCTTCGATTTGAAAAATATAACATTTAGCGATGATAATATTGATTCTTTAATTTCTAAAGTTGAATATTGTATTACAATATCTTCTTCGGTCGCAATATATTGTCTGGCTAATAAAATTAAGGTTTATTTAATAAATGGATTTAATCATACTTGCAATGGACAATGTTATTTTTCAAGATCTGGACTTATTGTTGACTATAATAAGTTTAATTTTAAACACATTCCACGTATTAAAAAAAAATGGATGGAGGAGAACTTTTATTACTCTAGGGATATTCAACATAAGATTTTGAATGATATTTTAAAAATGCCGCCAAATGTTAATGTTAGGACTTTTGGAATTAAAAGATCTACATTGATTATATTGTTTTTGATCTTTTTTAATTTCTTTTTCTCATTAGGACCAAAAAAAATAAAAACATTGAAAAAAATCCATAAAGTTTTATTAAGGTATAAGAAAGATGATATTTGATGCTAGTTTAAAGAAGTTGAGGAAATTATTTGTAAATCCAATTGGGTTTTTCCGTGACTCATGGTTTTTTAATTCTAAAAACAAGGCTGAAGAGCTACTATCACCGTTAAAAATAAAAAGTAAAAATATTTTTATAATTAGTAACCTGGGGCAATTAAAAAAAGCTGAGTCATTTGTACAAAAATTTAGCAAGAGAAGTAACTATCTTATTGTTTTGGCAACTGAAAAAAATACTGAGATGCCAAAAATTATTGTTGAACAAATAAATAATAAATTATTTTCTTCATACAAGGTACTATTCATTCCAACTTTCCCAAATGTTTTTTCACTTAAAAAGGTTATATGGTTTTATAACGTATATAATTATTTAGTTTTAAATTCAAAAGCTAAAGATGCTTATTTTATGAGCTATGCGCAACATTATGCAATCTTCGTATATTTGTTCAAAAAAAATAATATAAGATGTTCATTAATTGAAGAGGGGACAGGGACTTATAAAACCGAAAAAGAAAACCCAGTAGTAAATATTAATTTTTATTCAGAGATTATTAATTCAATTATCTTGTTCCATTATCCAGATTTGAAATTTGAAAATGTATACGGTACATATCCAATTTTGCTTAAGAAAAAATTTAATGCGCAAAAATTTGTTGAGTTTAAAGGTGCTCCATCAGTTAAATCATCAACCAGAATAGATAATGTTATCCATAAATATTCTATAACTAGAGATGATATAATATATGCAAATCAAAAGTATTTGATTGAACATACATTATTTGCGGATTCGTTAATTTCTATCTTACTTAGAATAGATAAGCCTGATAATGCAAGAATATTTATAAAACCTCACCCTAAAGAGCCTAAAAAAAATATTAATGCAATTCAAAAGGCAATAAAAAAGGCAAAATGTCGTGACATAATTCTTATAACAGAGCCAGACTTTTTAATAGAGCCGGTAATAAAAAAAGCAAAAATAAAACACTTAATTGGATTAACATCATCTTCTTTGGTATATGCACCTTTAGTTTCTAAAAGATGTCAGTCTTATTCAATAGCGCCTCTTATGATAAAGTTGTGTGATAATGATAAATCCCAAAAAGGGATTAATACGCTGCGTCTCCATTTCGATATTTTAAAGAATTTTGATAATGTTAAAATATTATCGGATGATATAACATCTCCCTCTTTGCACGATAAAAGGATTTTCTTGGGGGAGTAATAAAAGCTACATTTTATATTCTATTACAGTACCAGTCGTAAAATTAAATCTTAAAGTAGTATGTTTTATTACCTTTATGTTACTTTTCTTTGAAGAGGATGGAAATGATTTTTTGGCTACTTAAAATTAAAAAGATATTGACTTGAAATTTAATATATATTATGTTGGCAGTTTGTTGTGTTCCCCCCATAATAAACCCAATTAACCTGCGTCTTCATCAATAAATACCCCCGAAACTTCTTAAACAGTTTCATATCCGGTTTAAAATCGGCCTGCCAGAACTGGTGCAAATGCCCTTGATACGTCAAGCCCTTGATGTCGTACAGGGCATTGCCCATCACTTTGAGTGGTTTGTTATGAATCAGTGCAGAGATCCCCGCCGTACTGTTAATCGTCACCACCGCTTTTGCGTGGCGTAATAGTTCCGGCATCGGGAGATCGTGCACATAAATGACGCGCTCACCTAAGCCATATTCCTTACTTAGCCGCTTAATTAATGGTCGATAGAGTCTGTGACCACGATCCATTGGATGGTGCTTGATCACCAAATAACTTTCTTTCGGTGCTTTACGTGAAAATGAGTACATGACTTCATTAATATAGTCACGCACATCGTTATAATTGCTGTGGTTACGAATCTGGCTATCGTTATACACCTGCAAAACGGCAAGATAATAACGCTGGTCCAGCTCGTTCATTAACCTCGGCAATACCTTACGCTGTGTTACCTTGTAAAGTTGCTTGCGCCAGTATGCACGAACCCAGCAACGAGCCTCATACCAGGGGGAAAACGATTTGTGGTGGCGGTAGCGAGGGAACTCATGACGGTAATGCCAACCCATCAGGTAATACCACATCGCATGACCTATACGTTTCATCGTTGAAGGTTTTAAGTTCTCAACGTGCGGCGCAGGCATATCTGGTAACTTACGATAAAAATCCGGATCGCGCGGTAGCGATGAATATGCGTTCACTCCGCCTTCTTCAACAGTAATAAACTGCGGACGTAAATATCCTTCTTCAAATGCCAGAAAGCGGATCCCTTTCGACTTTGCCCAACGTTTTGCTTCTTTGTGCAATGGGCGGCAGTCACCAAAGCAGAGGATGGTATCAAAGTCATATTGCCGGTGGAGATCCCGTAACCATCCGGGGAACTCTTTCGGCGTTTGGTAGTAAGCCAGGTATTGTCGATGGCGGCAGTAAAAACGATCCCCACCGTTGAATACAACATTCACAGCGTTACGTCCTAATGACTCTAACCATTCGGCGACGTCATTGAAAAAAGGTCCCATCGGCCCCTGCAATAGCAGATATTTTTTACCGGATAATAAAACGGTTAATGCATTACCTTGCATAAATAATTTGCGTAATAGTCAACTATGAAATTGTTTAGCCAAATCTGACCTTGCAGAACATAATTAATTTGCGGTAATAACGTATTACTCGCCCCGCTTTTTTTCTGGTAATAAACAACGGCTTGCGCGGCGTCTGGATCAAATATTCCGCCGCCTCTTCAACCGTAATAGGTTGTAGCCGTGTTGGGTGGATATAGGTTGGATAAACAATCAGCGCCTGATAGATCAAATCCGCTAACGTTAATTTTCGCTCGCGACGCGGGCAGCGATGTTCATCGACGGTTAAACCCCAACCGGAATAGAAGGGCAGGCCGTAACAATGTACGTGCTTGCCATGTAATAACGCTTCAAACCCGGACAATGATGTCATGGTGTGCACTTCATCTGCGCGCTGAATGCATTGAATAATATCGGCGTCCAGTGCCTGATAATCAGCGAGTTCAGCAGTCAGTTCTGCTGGAATATCGCCCTTGCGATTCCCCACCAGTACATCCGGGTGCGGTTTATAAACAATGTAGGCGTGCGGATTGCGCTCGCGTACTGTGCGTAATAACTCAAGGTTGCTCTTAATCGAGACAGTGCCTGTTTTAATAGAGGCATCGTCCTCTACCTGACCCGGCACCAGGATAACTTTTTTATCTTTGGCTTCGGCTGGTAGAGAGAAACCGGCTCCCAGGTTGTACTTACTCAGTTTGCTTTCAACCAGTCGCTGGCGTAATTTTTCAGCTCGCATCTTCTGCGCCAGCGTTAGCTGGCTATGATTCAGCAGCACTTCCAGATCGCTGGGGCGTGTGGCGTCATAGTAAATACCGCGTTTATCCAGCACCAGCGATAGCGGCGGCAGCAGGTCAGAGCCAAGTCCGGATGAACGCAGAAAACCATCTTCCATTCGCCATAACGGCAGTGATTTTCGCTGCGCTTCGGCTCGCCATTGCTGTTCTCCCTTTACACCCCATACCACGCAGGCGCTCGCCGCAGTACAGCGACGTGAAAAACTCAGCCGGTTTGTTGCCGTTTGCAAGAAAGGTTTCAGGATCGCTGACTTCCACAGCGTTAAGCCTGGCGCCCATAAATAACCATCACGCTGTTGCAGATGTCGACGTTGTAATTGCAGCCATTGCAGCACGGTAAATAGATCGCTTACTTCTCCCGTTTGCGGATCGATATAGCGACAGTAACGCAGGTATGCAGCGGCAAAAAGTTCCTCCAGCGTGGCAGAACCGCGTCGGGCAGATAACAAAGCGGACTGTGGATGACGATCGTCGGTTAAACCCCAACCTGCATACCAAGGCTGGCCGAAACATGTTACTGGTTTTCCTGCCAGCAAGGCTTCAAAGCCGTACTGGGAGGTCACGACGTAAACCTGGGAAACGTGTCGCAATAGCGACTGCGGGCTGACATTCTCGGCAATCAAACGTACTCGTTGCGTGGCACGCAGATCAGCGAAATAACCTGTTTTCTTTCCTTCCAGTACATCTGGGTGCACCTTCACCCAAATTTCGGCTTGAGGATTTTCCGCCATCGCGGCTTCCAGCATGGCAGCAAACTCATGCGGGCCAGCATTGCCATACGTCACTGACATATCATTAAATGTCTGATCGACAACCAGAACGATGTCTGCACGTTCTGACTCATCAGCCACAAACGCAGGTGCCAGGTTATATTTCGACAAATCCCCGGTCACGATGGTGTGCATCGCTTCTCTGGCCTGGCTTATCAGAGCTGTATTTCCGGCTTTATCCTGTACCAGTTTCTCCAGTGCTGAAGGCTTGCTGGCATCGTAGTAAATGCCACAATCATCCACCACCAGAGAAAGCGGCGGCTCGCCATTGACGCCAAGATCCAGCGAACGCACAAATCCATCTTCCAGACGAATGACGGGTTTTCCCGCTGCTTTGGCGATGGCGACTGGTTTCGCCGCGCTGGGACGATGTCCCCACACGGCGATAGCATCAACTTCTTGCGGAACAGGGCGCAGCAGAGAAAGTTTCTGGCACGGTTGCGCCAGAAATTTCTCCAGATGCGGAATACGCCAGATGCCAGGCGAGTAAATGCCAATCATGCGTTTTCAGCCAGTTCCTGTGCCATCAGGGCGCGCACTTTTTCCAGGCATGCTGGGGTGTCGACGCCCGGACCGGTTGCGGCAACCTCAAATGTGCGGATGTTGATCCCTGCGCTCATCAACCGCAGCTGCTCCAGTGATTCTGCCTGCTCTGGCATGGACTCCGGTAACTGACTGTAGTTTTGCAGCACATCGCGACGATAAGCGTAAATACCAACGTGTTTCAGGTAGCGCGCTTTTTCAGCATTGCGCGGATAGGGAATCGGCGAACGGCTGAAATAAAGTGCATCCTGGCGGGTATTTACCACCACTTTTACTGTGCTTGGCTCGGTCGCTTCTTCGGCAGAAATCGCGTGGCATAGCGTTGCCACTGGCAACGCGGGGTCATCACGCATTCCTTGTAACAGCGTTTCTACATCCCGCGGGCGAATCATTGGTTCGTCGCCCTGCAGGTTAATGTAGATATCTGCCTCGACTTTATGCATCACCTCGACCAGCCGATCGGTGCCGGATTCATGATCGTTGCGCGTCATGATGGCTTTCCCGCCAAATGCCTGCACGGCCTTTTCAACACGCGGGTCGTCTGTTGCCACCCAAACTTCCGCAACGCCCGCCACCTGTAACGCACGCTCGTAAACATGCTGGATCATCGGTTTACCAACAATATCGAGCAGTGGCTTACCCGGCAGGCGCGATGAGCCATAGCGAGCCGGAATGACAATAACTGCTTTGCTCATCCCAACCCCTTACAAAGACAGAATCACTTTTGCACCCACCGCCAGCTGATAGAGGATGGTGGAAATACCACGGGTAACTTCAATGTTTTTCGATTCATATTTCGGCAGAACCATAATCTCATCGCCAGGCTTGAGTGAATCCACATCTTCAGCGTTGACTGCCGCACCGTTCTGACGAATGACGATAATTCTGGCGTTACCCGATTTTTGCGTCAGGCCACCACATTTCTCGATGTAATCCTCGGTGGTCATACCCTTCTGCCAGCTCACCGCGTTCGGGAACAGCACTTCGCCATGAACCATAACCAGCGATGTTTTCTCCGGAATATTGATGACGTCGCCATCTTCAAGCAGAACAGAATCAATATTAGATTCGTTGAGGATCACTTCACCTTTCGGAACCACGGTGCGCGCTTTCGCCACAAAGCGGCTGATCAGTTGCGCTTCCTGCATTCGCAGGCTGGCTTCTTCTTTGGTGGAGGACTGGGCGGAAAGTGATGCTTCCTCCAGCTTTTGCAGCGAGAGATTCAGCATCTCTTTCTGACGCTGAGCCACTGATGGGCGATAAAGCTGAACTGCGTTCATCTGCGACATGCTGTTCGGGCGGACTTTTTCCAGAACCGCACGCATAGTGGAACCATAAGGCAGTACCATGGCATGTTCACCGGAGTGTGCGCCTTCAACCCGCACCTGAATGGTGCCGGCATAGCGGTCAGTGCTCACGATTAAGGTATCGCCATTTTGCAACATACGGCCTGGCGCAGAACTGATCGGATAGTATTCGCTGCGTTTTTGCAGCCCCTGTTTACGCATAATCGTAATGTGAGTCGCGCCAGGCTTAGGGCGCGCCCAGCTCAACGCTTCCGTTACGGGAATGCTGCTTTCGCGGAACTCAAAGTCGTAGCTGTTAAAGACATCGCCCTGAACGCTGAAAGTATGCTGACGCGGCCCGACGATGATGGTGTCACCATCGGCGAACTGCGAAAGCCCCAGTTTGCCGTTCAGCAGGAAGTCGTACAGGTTGACGTTGGAGCGCACGCGGTTACCGCGCTTGACCACAATATCAACGTAACTTCCGCGCTCTGGATCAACGCCGCCAGCCTTGATCAGATAATTGAGTAACGAATCAGACGTCACACCGCCATACAGACCAGGATTACGCACAAATCCGGTCACGTACACTTTTACTGGCTGCGCCTGTAATAAGGAGGCGTAGACGTTGACGTTGGACTGGTATACTTCCTTCACTTTGGATGTGACCAGGGCATTTAGCTGACTATTACTGACGCCAGCAACTTTCACCGGACCAACGTTCGGCAGGAAAATATTACCTTTGGGATCAACCTGTAACGCACCATCAAAGGTGAACGCACCCCACAAGCGAACCTGAATGCTATCACCCGGATTCAGAATATAGTCAGGGTTGAATCCTACCGTCGCACCGCTATCCGCGCTGGTGCCGTTGAAAAGTTGAGCACCAAACATACGGCTCATTACCACCGGCGGTGAGGGCGGCGGGGTATTGTCGAAGCCGCTCATGTTTTGCGTATCCGACTGTTGCCCGTTCAGAATACCGGTAAGCGGCGCGGCTCCTGTAAGGTTTGGGTCAGCGTTAATATCAATGGCCGCGCTGGCCTGCGCCGCGTGACAGGCGGCAATCAGTAAAATTGATTTAAATAATTTCATCACAAACTCATTCAGCGACAGCGTTAGTCTCGGTGATCTTCAATAACAGCCAGCAACAGTTTCAGGGTGCCGAACAGCAGGCAGCACACCAGTAACCAGCAGGCGATCAAATAAGGGATATTTGGAAAAGACGATTCCTGCGGCAACTGTGGCGAACTGATCACTGACAGCACCTTGAGCTTACGAGCCGCTTCTACACGGGTCTTTTCAATGGAGGTCAGGGCCAGTTTGTACAGCTCGGTGTTGAACTCTACTTTTGATTTGATTTCTTCAAAATCCACCGCCATACGGTTTAGCTTGTCACCCTGCGGCGCTGTGATTTTGCTTTTTTCTTCGTCAATTTGTGCCTGCAATGACTGAATCGCATTACGCGCACTCACAACTTGCGGGGCGTCCTCACGCAGATACGTCAGCAAGTTCCGCAGGTCCGCTTCCATCTGGATCTTCTGGCCCATCAGCGTATTCACTAACGTGCTCGCCGCCTGTGCCTGTGCCTGTGGATCCAGAACGTTGTTGTTGTCCTGATAAGAGAGCAATTCCGCTTTGCTGGCGTCCAGACGCTGGCGTGCCTTTTCCATCTCCGTTTCTGCAAAGGCAAGCTGGTCACGCGCGATGCGATGTGACATCTCATTGATAAAGCGCTCTGACTCTTTCAGCACGGTCTGGTTAAACTTAAGCGCAAACTCCGGGCTAAAGCCCTGCGTCTGAATATTCAGTAATCCGGTTTTATCGTCATACGAGACGTTGATACGGTCCTTGTAGTACTTCAGGAAGCCTTCTGCGGTTTCATCCTTGCTAAGATGATTAAGAAAATCGAGCCCGCTGTGGCTAAACGCTTCACGAAAATTTAGTTGCTTATCCAGCGCCGCCAGCATATCCGGCGAGTTGATGTACTCTTTCAGATACAACGCATCTTCTGCGGAACTGGGGTTAGAGGCACCCAGAAGCAGACCAAAATTCAGGCTGCCGCTGTTTAAATCATCCGAGCGTTTAATGGCGACTTTCGACTCGCTCATATAGCGAGGCTGGCTGAAGATAGCCAGATAGATCAGCAGCACCGCCATCGGTGCCAGAATGATGATTTTCGCCAGGTGTTTTTGGATATCTGCCAGTGAGATGGCAGACAGACGAGCACGCATCCAGGATACGGCAGACTTCACTTTTATCAACATGTAACGATTATCAAAGTTTCAGTGGGGCGCAAACTCAATGAGAGACTAACCTCTCGAACCCCGTTGCTTAATTAGTCGAAAATGCGCACAAGGCCAGTGACTTTATTTGCCTTGTTGGTCACCAATAACGTTGAGACGCGGTGCTTTTGCATTTTTTCTTCCGCTTCAATGATCATGGTGTCTTCCGGTAGCGTCAGCGGTTCACGTGTCATCATCTGCGCAGCCGTGGCGGATGTCAGAGAATCCTCTTTTTCCATAAAGCGACGCAGGTCACCGTCGGTGATAATGCCCGCTAGCCCACCTTCTGCGTCTTCTACCATCACCATTCCCTGGCATCCGCTGGTGATACGTTGAATCACGGTTTTAAATGACGCATCCAGCTGTACCGCAGGAACATCATGCTGCATGACATCAGCAACGCGGGTCAGCAGGCGACGACCTAATGAACCGCCCGGGTGATAGCGCGCAAAATCATTCGGCATAAATTTGCGTTGGCGGATCATGGCAATCGCCAGCGCATCGCCGATCGCCATCGTCAGCGTGGTAGACGTTGTTGGTGCAAGATTATTCGGGCAGGTTTCATTCGCCATATGGAGTTCCAGCACGGCATCAGCATTTTTCGCCAGCATGGAATTTCCATTATTGGTAATGGCGATAATTCGGTTGCCGAAATTTTTCAGTGAAGGAACTAGCTTGAGGATTTCATCCGTTTCACCGCTGGCAGAAATAAGGATCAGAAGATCGTAAGGCGTAATCATGCCCAGATCGCCATGGAAAGCTTCTGCAGGATGAATAAAGAAACTAGGCGTACCCGTAGAGGCCAGCGTCGCTGACATTTTACGACCGACATGCCCTGATTTACCCATTCCCGAAAGAATAACGTGCCCTTTACAGTTCATTATCAAATTAAGGACACGCTGGTACTGCCCGGAATCCAGTTGTTTAGACAAGTTTTGTAATGCTGCGCCTTGTTCTGCCAGAGTCTGGCGAACAGAGGTAATTAGATATGGATCGATAGTACTGCTCTGGTCATCAGGTAAATGTCTTTCAGACATATCAGCTCCTTTGCACGGAAATAATGCCACAGTCACAACAAACCCGAACCCACTATAATTTATTTATGCTAAATCAATGGGTTGTAACAAAATTTTTAATGAATATAAAACCATGGTCAGTCCATGCTTATATGCAGGACTTATCACCTTCTTATTAAGTCGCAATGTCTCATGGAGGTGCGAAGATGCTGCAATATTACAGGCGAGAAGGGGAACCAAATTTTGCCCACCTATTTAACACACCCCTACATTATGAACAAGGAATTTAGGATTTTTATCATTTATTAAAATGTTTCTCACTTGACTATTAAGACCAAAAACAATTTATCAATTGATTATTTCCTCGTAAAAAAAGAACGTATGACCATGTTATTAATAAATAAAACACGTAAATAATGGTGATGTTGTTTTGTGATTAACTATTTAAGTGCGGCATAATAAACAGGTTGACAATTTCTATGTAAAGAAGAGGAAAATAATAAAATTTTAGCGGTGACTATTGAATGATATGATAGTTATGGTGTTGATTATTTCTGGTAATGAATGCGGAATTAAATCTGGCCGGATTGTATTTTTGCTATATCTATTTTTCAGGAGATTATTATTAAATAGAAAAATAACAGTGGTGATTATCTCCGGTTGAGCTGGAGTCACGTATGCCAGCGAGTGCTTTCTTCCGGGCCTTCCTTCACTTCAGATAAAGAGCCTATGGAAAAGAGGCAATCATCAGGCTCTTTTTGAGTCATATGCGCCGATAATCAACTGTCTTGAACGTAAAAATTATGGAGCAACATGATGCTACGATTCATTTCACTCTTCGTTCTTTCTGAGCATTGCGTTCAGGATGGTCAGCAATTTACGCATACAGTCAACCAGCGCCACTTTTTTGGTTTTTCCGGCTGCTGACAGATGCATGTAAAATGCCTTTATCACCGGATTAAACCAGGTTACCACAAGCGCTGCCATGTGCAGGGCTGCTCTTGCCTCCGTACGCGCACTGGCGTCGTTCGGCCAGCAGATATGTGTGGGATAACAGGGATGTTATGTGAACTGAACTGTGTTTTGTTAGCGGGGGATGTTTATTGATGATTCGGGAGTGTTTAAGACCTGATGGCGTTATGCTCCCAAGTTTATTTTATATAAAGATCCAAAAGCAAAAACCCGCCTTGTGGGCGGGTTCTTTAGAATAGTGGTGCCGGACTCGGAATCGAAGATTGCTTCTATCATGTTGATATTAGTTTATTTTGTTTGGTTTGGTGAAAGATGTACCCTCTTTTGTACCCGCAGTCCCTTTTGATATCGAAAGGGAATCAAACTCGGGGTCAGGCTGAGAGCACAGAAGGAAAGTGCCTGGCTATTATATCGTTAATTCTGTCAATCAGCTCCAGCCTTTTGAAAGTGATGTGTGCAGATCCCTTCTTAAAGTATTTAATGATGAACATCTCATCTTCATAGCGTTCTTTACCCTGAACGGACCGTATGTGGTCATCCAGATTAATGGTGATATTCCCCCGGTTGTCGGGGATCGGTTTACCGCTGAGCAGATGCAACATTCTTTCCAGGTCAGCCAGGCGATCTGCCTGCATTCCACTGATAAGATGAAATCCCCATCTGTCCCATCTCACCAGGTTGTTGACGATAATTTTACTGCCAAATTTACAGGGGGAATTGGTTTTGTAATTCCAGTTCAGCCCTCTGAAGACGTTGATCACCCCGCGCTCAAACACCTCATCCTTACTCCGGTGCAGTTGTTCGAATGTACTCAGGATATTCGCCTTGCTGATTTCCGGAAAGTTATCGTATTCCAGTGACCGGTACCATGTGTCCCGGGCATGCGCATCCATCAGACTCAGCATCCCGGAACGTTGCATCAGGTCACGCCAGATTTCGCGATCGAGATTGCGTGTGATGGCTTTCATTGCCGTTTCAGGTTTTTCCATGAGCCAGCAGCCACAGCGAAAATCCTGTTTCATCGCCCAGTCCAGTGCGGTTTTACCGCCAATACTTTCTGTCATTGCTGAGATTTCAGCCAGTTGCCGGATAAGTGTGTCGATTTGCAGCAGTGTACTCTTTCGTACAGCCAGAATGTGGCGGATACTGGTTGAGCAGATAACGTCCGTATGCCCGTTGACCAGTTCCGGGCGGGAGATTGTGATATCTGACATCATCGTTTTTCCTTTTGGTTTATAAACGAAAACGCCAGCCGTATTCAGGCTGGCGTCAGTGGAATGAAGTCTGGTGAGTAAGACTCACCGGTTCTGTTGCAGAAACTGCAGTTGGCGCAGTGTACGGATATCTTCCCTGGCCTGTTCAATGCAGGGCAGCAGTGCTGCCGAATCCGTTTTATCCTCATCGTTGTCGAAGATAATTCCGGATTCGCAGTCGATATTGTTCTGTAGCCACGCAATCAGAATATCCAGCGCCGTTTCTGTGGTTAATGATTCCATACTGTGTCTTTTGTCCCGGTTACCAGTTGAAGGTGGGTAAACCCGGCAGACATTCAGCGCTGGCATCCAGATGAATGAGACTGACGCCATAACGGCGGATGAGCGTTACGACCAGACGACGAAACGTTTTTGACAGGCCCAGGCGTTTAAGTCGCAGAACCGGGTACGACCACGCATCAGTACGTAACAGATAACCGGACCCGGTAAAATGAATCCATTCTGATTCGCCGAAGTCATTCGTCTGATGTGACAGCGAGTACAGCCAGGCGTTGTCCTTTTCCGTGATATGTGCGGTACTGCAGCGTATGCCGGCAAGGGCCGTAAACGGTGGTGGTGTGCAGGTTGACTGTTGGTCGAATTCCTCCACCACGCGGAGTGAATAACCGTTTTCAGCGACATTGTTAATCAGTTCAGCGAGATTAACACCATCAATGTCAACGACAATGCGCCCCATGTTCAGCGCCCGCACGTTAACGCTGTCAGCTTCCAGCGTCAGGGCCAGTTTCATCATTTCGCCTCCGGATGCTTACCCCGGGTAATGTTATTTACCGTTCTGTAATTGTCGCGGGTCATCAGGCCGGTCGCCCGGCGAGCCCGGAGGATATCAATACTGTTTATTAACTGAGAGCGGGGACAAGTGCTGAACCGGGGCTGGTCGGTACGCACCAGCGCGTATTTTTCAACGAGAAAGTTCACCGCGTCACACAGTGAAATGCCTGCCTCAATATGCTGCTCAATCACACGTTCATCGGAGAACGGTGTGTCATTTAGCGTGAGGCCGTAGTGCTGGTCCAGCAGTCGGGTGAGCAGTGTCTGCCAGATGGTTACGGGAGATGGGCAGCGCGATGCCTCCCGTACGTGTGTGTCGGGTAATGTGTTCATACTGAAGATTTTCCTGATATGCAGAGATGAAAAATGGGAAAGTGGCGTGGTGAAAACACCAGGCCGGAGCAGAAGGTTATTCTGATGATTTACTTTTTCGTTTCGGGCGTCGGATAAACAGCCATATAAACGTAACCACAGGAGCCGAGGGTGTCGGCTTCGCAGGTCAGTCCTCTGGCATACAGCGTGACGGTATGCTGATGGCGGGGATTCAGTTCACCGCTGGTGAGCATGAGTTCCAGTTGTTTCATCAGCAGCGGAAAGGCCTGGTCCAGATGGTACGCATCCGCGTCGCTGAACCGGCCTCTGATACCGGCGCGGTCGGCAAGGTAATACAACCGGTTACCCTCCTGCACCAGACGGGCGCCAAAACAGGGTGTTATGGTGCAGGGCAGCCCCCACCAGGGGCGGTTGTTATAGTCGTCGGGATAATTTGTCTCATGGTGCGTGTCTGACACGATAAAGTCCTCACAGAAAATCGGTTAAGAAGGGGTTAACGATGACAGGTCAGCCGGTGTGGAGACCGGCTTCGGTGAAGATGTATTCATTGATGAGAAGGGCCTCATCCACAGCGGCGTCTGAGGTCATCTGGTCGTACTCGTTTTCCGGGTGACGGAACATTAGTTCAGAGTGACGCTCATCAGCCGGACATACGGGCCAAAACTGTCCTTACGGCGTTCAGCAAACACGGCCAGCACAC
>OBZX01000009.1_pt1 | contig 180308 bp, 173 predicted proteins | sample 1477061 | NCBI WGS metagenome assembly OBZX01 (sample SAMEA2580271, study PRJEB22360) | human gut metagenome | biome: human gut; feature: human-associated habitat; material: faeces | place: Denmark | collected 2008/2010 | reverse complement strand
AACCGCCGACCCCCTCCTTGTAAGGGAGGTGCTCTCCCAGCTGAGCTAATCACCCCCGCTGTGTGGAGTCGCATTATAGGGAGAGTTCAAAATGAGTCAACGCATTTTCTAAAGAAATTGTTCGTTCGTCGTAAATTTAAGCAAGATGATCGCAAAACAGACCGTGTTGCGCAATTTGTCAACGAAAACAATAATGCGTAAGGTTGCAACCCGAACTACATTGAGGAATCAGGCGGGAGTGATAGAATATCGCCCACTCAATTTTTCCAGGATTTGCCGGTTGTCGGCATCTTTCTAAACGTAAGGCCATTTCATGAAAATCAAAACTCGCTTCGCGCCAAGCCCAACAGGCTATCTGCACGTTGGCGGCGCGCGTACTGCTCTTTACTCCTGGCTTTTTGCACGTAACCACGGCGGTGAGTTCGTGCTGCGTATTGAAGACACCGATCTTGAGCGTTCCACGCCGGAAGCTATCGAAGCCATTATGGATGGCATGAACTGGCTGAGCCTGGAGTGGGATGAAGGTCCGTACTACCAGACCAAACGTTTTGATCGCTACAACGCGGTGATCGATCAGATGCTGGAAGAGGGCACAGCTTATAAATGCTATTGCTCTAAAGAGCGCCTGGAAGCGCTGCGCGAAGAGCAAATGGCGAAAGGTGAGAAGCCGCGTTATGACGGTCGCTGCCGCCACAGTCATGAGCATCACGCTGATGATGAGCCGTGTGTCGTACGTTTTGCTAACCCGCAGGAAGGTTCTGTTGTTTTTGACGATCAGATCCGTGGTCCGATCGAGTTCAGCAACCAGGAGCTGGATGATCTGATTATCCGCCGTACCGATGGTTCCCCAACCTATAACTTCTGTGTGGTTGTCGATGACTGGGATATGGAAATCACCCACGTTATCCGTGGCGAAGACCATATCAACAACACACCGCGCCAGATTAACATTCTTAAGGCTCTGAAAGCGCCGGTACCGGTTTATGCGCACGTTTCTATGATCAACGGCGATGACGGTAAAAAACTGTCCAAACGTCACGGGGCGGTCAGCGTAATGCAGTATCGTGATGATGGTTATCTGCCAGAAGCACTGCTGAACTATCTGGTGCGTCTGGGCTGGTCCCACGGCGATCAGGAAATCTTCACTCGTGAAGAGATGATTAAATACTTCACTCTGAATGCCGTCAGCAAATCTGCCAGTGCGTTCAACACCGACAAGCTGCTGTGGCTGAACCATCACTACATTAACGCGTTGCCGCCGGAGTATGTTGCTACTCACTTACAGTGGCACATTGAGCAGGAAAACATCGATACCCGTAACGGCCCGCAGCTGGCTGATCTGGTGAAACTGCTGGGCGAACGCTGCAAGACGCTGAAAGAGATGGCACAGAGCTGCCGTTATTTCTACGAAGATTTTGCTGAGTTCGATGCCGACGCCGCGAAAAAACATCTGCGTCCGGTAGCGCGTCAGCCGCTGGAAGTAGTTCGTGACAAACTGACTGCGATTACTGACTGGACCGCTGAAAACGTTCATCACGCTATTCAGGCGACGGCGGATGAGCTGGAAGTGGGTATGGGTAAAGTTGGTATGCCGCTGCGTGTCGCCGTAACCGGTGCGGGGCAGTCTCCGGCGCTGGATGTTACCGTTCACGCAATCGGTAAGACCCGCAGTATCGAGCGTATCAACAAAGCGCTGGCTTTTATTGCTGAACGCGAAAATCAGCAGTAATTAGCGCATAAAAGATAAACGGCAGGAGAGATACCCCTGCCGTTTTTTATTTATGCTGATTCATCTATGTCGAGACGAGCAAGAAAATTACGAATTCCTTCGCGTGACAAAAATTGCGCAACTTTTTCTTGCTCACTGTGAGTCATGTTGTCTATTGCGCTGATGATTTGCCGATAAGCAGGAGTGCGAATACCCGGTGCGTATTCGGCAAGGGGTTCTTCGGCTTCCAGAAGCATCGGTGTGTTATGGAAGGCTGGCGTGTTCTGAATAAACTCGCAAACTTGCGTTTCGACCAGAATAAGTCTGGCACGACCGCCTTTCACGCCGGGAAATTTTTCCGTTTTCCAGCCTTTTTCTCTGATCCAACGGTTAACAGTTTGTTTAGCCACACCGAGGCATTCAGCCAGTTCTTCGGTGGTCATTTTATTGCGTAATCTTTTCATATTATTTGCTATCGCGAATCCCTAAGCGTTGTAACAATCCGATAATCCCTTCCCGCAGAAGCAAGGATGTAAACTGTTTTTGTTCAACTGGCGTCATCTCTTTCGCCAGTGTCACCAGCAACACTTCAAGCGGCGCATCACCAGAAAGGGCTGGCGCTTCTCCCTGACCTTCTGGACGTTCAGCATTGCGAATATATTCACGAACCTGTTCATTGACGTGAACCAGTCGAGCTTTGCCACCCTGGACGCCTGGTTTTGGTGACGTTGTCCAGCCTTCCTTGCGTACCCATTTATTAATGGTCTGGCGGCTATAGCCGGTCAGTCTGGCAAGTTCATCTGGCGTCATCCTCTCCTTGAACATAACAATTCCCTGAATGTATGTGGGTCTATTAGTAGTTCATTTTATAACACCACTTTACAGGAAACCGTGACATGAATAACTACTGAATGCGAGCGGTTTTCCAAAATTGTTCATTTGCCTGATTTTTCAGCGATTGAAACTACACGTGGCAATTTGCCGTTGACACATTCGGGCGGAATTCATATGATGCCGCCCGTCAACTCGACAAGCTTTACGTGATGGGGCTATAGCTCAGCTGGGAGAGCGCTTGCATGGCATGCAAGAGGTCAGCGGTTCGATCCCGCTTAGCTCCACCAAATTTCAAACCCTCGCTGCAAAGCGGGGGTTTTTTGTCTCTGCCTTTTGCCGCTTTTGTAATACAGTCTACATCCTGGCAGTGCCGTGTGGTGAATGCATCACTGACTGAAAAAACAGCAACAGGCTGGCCCCTGTTTGCTTCGCGATGCGAATAAACTTATTATTTGTGTGCCTGAAAACCCCGATCAGTGAGAGTAGTGTACTCATGTTTGTGGAGCATAACCTGATAAAAAATATCAAGATATTCACACTAGCGTTTACGCTCACCGTGGTACTTATTCAGCTATCCCGTTTAATTTCGCCACTTGCTGTTATCCATTCCAATTATATCTTTCTGGCGTGGATGCCACTGTGCGTAATGCTGTCAATCTTGTTTATCTTTGGCTGGCGTGGTGTCGTTCCCATTTTATGCGGGATGTTTTGCACCAATCTGTGGAACCTTCATCTCACTTTTTTACAGACCGCCGTCATGATCGGCAGCCAGGCGTTTGCAGTCCTGTGTGCCTGTGCAATATTACGCTGGCAATTGGGGACGCGTTGGCGTTATGGATTGACCAGCCGATACGTCTGGCAACGTCTGTTCTGGCTTGGTTTGGTGGCGCCGATTGGCATCAAATGCAGCATGTATCTTGTGGGAAATTTCTTTGATTTTCCGCTAAAGATATCTACCTTTTTCGGCGATGCGGATGCCATTTTCACGGTCGTTGATTTGCTAAGCCTTTTCACCGCAGTGCTGATTTACAACATGCTTTTTTACTATCTCACCCGCATGATTGTAAGTCCCCACTTTGCACAGATATTGTGGCGTAGGGATATCGCTCCGTCGTTGAGCAAAGAGAAACGCGCATTTACCTTAAGCTGGCTGGCAGCTCTTAGCGTGATGCTACTTCTGATGTGCACACCGTATGAAAATGACTTTATTGCCGGTTACCTGGTACCTGTTTTCTTTATCATCTTTACCCTCGGTGTCGGTAAGCTTCGCTATCCGTTTTTAAATCTCACTTGGGCTGTTTCAACGCTTTGCCTTCTGAATTACAACCAGAACTTTTTGCAAGGGGTACTAACCGAATATTCGCTGGCATTTATTCTCGCAGTACTGATTTCCTTTAGTGTTTGCCTGCTCTATATGGTGCGTATTTATCATCGTAGTGAATGGCTTAACCGCCGCTGGCATTTGCAGGCGCTGACCGATCCGTTAACGCTTCTACCCAACTTTCGTGCGTTGGAGCAAGCGCCGGAGCAAGAGGCGGGCAAGAGTTTTTGCTGCCTGCGCATTGATAATCTTGAGTTTATGAGTCGTCATTACGGCTTAATGATGCGCGTTCACTGTATCCGCTCAATTTACCGTACGCTGCTGCCGTTGATGCAGGAAAACGAAAAGTTGTATCAATTGCCGGGTAGTGAACTGCTGTTAGTGCTGAGCGGGCCGGAAACGGAAGGGCGACTCCAGCATATGGTTAACATCCTGAATAGTCGGCAAATTCACTGGAACAATACCGGGCTGGATATGGGCTATGGTGCTGCCTGGGGACGTTTTGATGGAAATCAGGAAACCCTGCAACCCTTGTTGGGGCAGTTAAGCTGGCTGGCGGAGCAATCCTGCGCACATCATCATGTGCTGGCGCTGGATAGCAGAGAGGAGATGGTTTCCGGGCAAACCACTAAACAGGTGCTATTGCTGAATACCATTCGCACGGCGTTAGATCAGGGTGATTTGCTGCTCTACGCCCAGCCAATTCGCAACAAAGAGGGTGAAGGTTATGATGAGATCCTCGCGCGACTGAAGTATGACGGCGGCATTATGACCCCGGATAAGTTTCTGCCCCTTATTGCTCAGTTTAACCTTAGCGCGCGTTTTGATTTGCAAGTGCTGGAATCCTTGTTGAAGTGGCTGGCAACACACCCTTGCGACAAAAAAGGTCCACGCTTTTCAGTCAATTTAATGCCGCTCACGCTGCTGCAAAAGAATATTGCCGGGCGGATTATTCGTCTGTTTAAGCGTTATTACATCTCCCCGCAGGCGGTCATTCTTGAGATCACCGAGGAGCAGGCGTTTTCTAACGCAGAAAGCAGCATGTACAACATCGAGCAGCTGCATAAGTTTGGTTTCCGGATTGCGATTGATGACTTTGGCACCGGATATGCCAACTACGAACGGTTAAAGCGTTTGCAGGCTGATATCATCAAAATTGATGGCGTCTTTGTGAAAGATATCGTCACGAACACGCTGGATGCGATGATTGTGAGATCAATTACCGATCTGGCGAAAGCGAAGTCATTGAGTGTGGTCGCGGAGTTTGTCGAGACGCCACAGCAGCAGGCGCTATTGCATAAACTTGGGGTGCAATATCTGCAAGGATATTTAATTGGTCGTCCGCAGCCATTAGCTGATTAACAGGCGTAAAAAAGCCGGGGAATTATCCCCGGCTTTTTTATGTATGGTCTTACAGCACCAGTGCTGCGATTGACGCAGACAGCACACTCACCAGGGTAGAGCCGTAAACCAGTTTCAGACCGAAGCGAGAAACCACGTTACCTTGCTCTTCATTCAGGCCTTTAACCGCACCCGCGATAATCCCGATTGAAGAGAAGTTAGCGAAGGAAACCAGGAACACAGAGATGATGCCTTCCGCACGCGGAGAGAGCGTGGAAGCAATTTTCTGCAGATCCATCATCGCAACGAACTCGTTGGAAACCAGTTTGGTCGCCATGATACTGCCCACTTGCAGTGCTTCACTGGAAGGAACACCCATCACCCATGCAATCGGATAGAAGATGTAGCCCAGGATGCCCTGGAAGGAGATGCTGTAGCCAAACCAGCCAGTCACGGTGGCAAACAGTGCGTTCAGCGCGGCGATCAGGGCGATAAAGCCGATCAGCATCGCGGCAACGATAATGGCAACCTTGAAACCTGCCAGAATGTATTCACCCAGCATTTCGAAGAAGCTCTGACCTTCGTGCAGGTTGGACATCTGAATATTTTCTTCACTGGCATCAACACGGTAAGGGTTGATCAGCGACAGCACGATAAAGGTGCTGAACATGTTCAGTACCAGCGCCGCAACGACGTATTTCGGCTCCAGCATGGTCATGTATGCACCAACGATGGACATCGACACGGTGGACATCGCCGTTGCTGCCATGGTGTACATACGATTGCGGGAGATTTTGCCGAGGATATCTTTATAGGCAATAAAGTTTTCAGACTGACCCAGAATCAGGGAGCTGACGGCGTTAAAGGATTCCAGTTTGCCCATGCCGTTGACTTTGGAGAGCAGGAAACCAATTGCGCGGATAATCACCGGCAATACGCGAATATGCTGGAGAATACCGATCAGCGCAGAGATAAAGACGATTGGGCACAGCACTTTCAGGAAGAAGAATGCCAGGCCTTGATCATTCATGCTACCAAAGACGAAGTTAGTCCCTTCGTTGGCAAATCCGAGCAGTTTTTCGAACATTTCGGAGAAGCCTTTCACGAAGCCCAGACCAACGTCGGAGTTCAGGAAGAACCACGCCAGTAACACTTCGATAACAAGCAGTTGAATAACATAACGGATACGAATTTTTTTGCGGTCGCTGCTTACCAGCAGTGCGAGAATCGCAACAACGGCAAGTGCCAGTACAAAATGAAGGACGCGGTCCATATTTGCTCCAAATATGAGGCAGGTTAAATTTCCGTGCACATTCTATGTAACATGGTTAAGGAAAACGAGATCTGACACACACTATAATGACGTCCTGTGACAAGCTTCAAAAATAGTGATCTGTCATACATTTCTGCTATGTTGTGTATGGAAGCGGAAGGTTATGTAAATGTGCTAATATTAAACATAACCATAACATTCGAGTAATCTATCTTTTCGTAGTCATAATCCTGGTCTATCAGAGAAATCATCACAACCCATTTAAATGAATTTGATAATCATTCTCATTTAACGTAGCATAAAACATAGCAAAGGCTATGTTTTAGAGGCACAAGATGACGAACTATCGCGTTGAGAGTAGCAGCGGACGGGCGGCGCGCAAGATGAGGCTCGCATTAATGGGACCTGCGTTCATTGCGGCGATTGGTTATATCGATCCCGGTAACTTTGCGACCAATATTCAGGCGGGTGCCAGCTTCGGCTATCAGTTATTGTGGGTTGTCGTTTGGGCTAACCTGATGGCGATGCTGATTCAAATCCTCTCGGCCAAACTGGGGATTGCCACCGGTAAAAATCTGGCGGAGCAGATTCGCGATCACTACCCGCGTCCCGTCGTGTGGTTCTATTGGGTTCAGGCAGAAATTATTGCGATGGCAACCGACCTGGCGGAATTTATTGGTGCGGCGATCGGTTTTAAACTCATTCTTGGTGTTTCGTTGTTGCAGGGCGCGGTGCTGACGGGGATCGCGACTTTCCTTATTTTAATGCTGCAACGTCGCGGGCAAAAACCGCTGGAGAAAGTGATTGGCGGGTTACTGTTGTTTGTTGCCGCGGCTTACATTGTCGAGTTGATTTTCTCCCAGCCTAACCTGGCGCAGCTGGGTAAAGGAATGGTGATCCCGAGTTTACCTACTTCGGAGGCGGTCTTCCTGGCAGCGGGCGTGTTAGGGGCGACGATTATGCCGCATGTGATTTATTTGCACTCTTCGCTCACTCAGCATTTACATGGCGGTTCGCGTCAACAACGTTATTCCGCCACCAAATGGGATGTGGCTATCGCCATGACGATTGCCGGTTTTGTCAATCTGGCGATGATGGCTACAGCTGCGGCGGCGTTCCACTTTTCTGGTCATACTGGTGTTGCCGATCTTGATGAGGCTTATCTGACGCTGCAACCGCTGTTAAGCCATGCTGCGGCAACGGTCTTTGGATTAAGCCTGGTTGCTGCCGGACTGTCTTCAACGGTGGTGGGGACGCTGGCGGGGCAGGTAGTGATGCAGGGCTTCATTCGCTTTCATATCCCGCTGTGGGTGCGTCGTACAGTCACCATGCTGCCGTCATTTATCGTCATTCTGATGGGATTAGATCCGACACGGATTCTGGTTATGAGTCAGGTGCTGTTAAGTTTTGGTATCGCCCTGGCGCTGGTTCCACTGTTGATTTTCACCAGTGACAGCAAGTTGATGGGCGATCTGGTGAACAGTAAACGCGTAAAACAGACAGGCTGGGTGATTGTGGTGCTGGTAGTGGCGCTGAATATCTGGTTACTGGTAGGAACGGCACTGGGATTGTAGTTGAATGAGCGTCGCATTTGGCACCATTGGCGGATGCGGCGTAAATGCTTTATCCGCCCTACGCGTTAAAGAGCTGGTTTGTAGGCCTGATAAGACGCGCTAGCGTCGCATCAGGCATTGTGCTCCATTGACGGATGCGTTTAATGGCGGTGTCCATGTCCGCGGCCTTTTCCACGATGATCGTCACGATCGCGCCAGCCTTCACGATAGCCACGCTCATACGCTTTACGCTTATCCCAGCCACGATGGTAGCCATTATCATGACGCCACCAGCGGTTTTTACGCCATTCATAATTGCGGTGCCAGTAGTCACGGTCGCGCCAGTGACCACCGTCCCAGTAATTACCGTAATGATCGCGATCGCCAATTTGTAATTTGATTGATGGCAGTAGGGTGATTTCACCTGCGTTTGCCGCAAGCGGGGTAAATGCCATCAGGGCGGCCGCCAGAAACAGTGACCTGAACATTGTTATTCTCCTTCACGATCGAAGCCGTCAGCGGCCTGTTAACGCAATATTACGGGGAGGTAAAGCGCCGTATCATCGCCATAACTCTTAAATCATAAAGGAGAGCATTTTTTGCTAAACGTTATCGTGGGGTGGCTGTTGCTTCGGACGGTTGACCATCATCATCGGCTTACCTGCTAATAACAGCCATGCCGGGAGCATGACGATACAGAGCAGCGGTAGCAATGTGGTATTGGGTACAACGACTGCCGCCATAAAAAGACTTAACCAGCCATCGCGTGTTACCACCAGCACGATGCCGAGTATAGCGCAGGAAACGGTTATTGCCGCTGGAACGGCGGGAACGTGCTCATGAAGCATCAACCCTAATGCCACGCCGACAAACACTGCCGGGAAGATTCGCCCACCGCGAAAGCCACTGGCGGCAGCAACGACCAGGGCGGCAAGTTTTATCACCGCCAGCAAAAAGTAATCGCTGGTGCTGAAAGCCTGATTTGCCACCATCTGCTGCATCTCATCCAGCCCTTTAAACAGCGAAACCGGTCCACCAATACCCCCCAGAATACCGAGAATAAATCCGCCAATACCCAGCACGAACACCGGATTTTTCATTTGATGCATCATCGCGTGCAACCGTGGTAAGCACCATACGGCGACCATCCCTGCTGCGATGGCAATCGCCGCGACAATTGCACCGCTGAGAATATCGGTCATTTCCATCTGTCCGTAATGCGCAATGGGCAGTGAAAAATGAGGATGGAAAAATAATCCGGTAGTAAGTGCACCAGCTGCTGCCGCCATTAACGGCGCAAAGAGACGATCCCATAGCGGAACTTCATTACTGCCATTTAAGGTTTGCGAAAATATCAATGCCGCCGCAACAGGTGTGCCAAACAGCGCGCCGATGGTTCCGGCAGAGGCTAAAATAGTCCACTCCATTCGGTTGACGCGCGGTAACAGACGAGCGCCAATGGCGACGGCAAGGGCGATATTGACGGTTATGATAGGATGTTCCGGCCCCAGGCTGACGCCGCCAGCAAGACCGAGAATTAATGCTACGATAAGTCCTGGTAGCGCAGAGGACGGAACCGGTGCGCCGATAAGCGGTTCACAGGCGGGATCTGGTCCGGCATGACCCTGGCTGAAACGGATAACCAACCCCACCGCAATACCCGTTAGCGTTAATACACCGATGATCCAGAGAGGTGAATCCTGGGCTATCCCCAGAGTTCCCGGTAGTCGTTGCCAGAGCAAATTCTGTAATACCGAGGCGATTTTCATCACCATAATCAGAATAAGACTGGACGCAATCCCAATTGCCACGGCGGGGAGCGATAATAACAACATGGTTCTGGCTCGCGGATGGAGCATGTTCTATTCCTTATGCGGGGTCAGATACTTAGTTTGCCCAGCTTGCAAAAAGGCATCGCTGCAATTGGTGCTGAAACGATAAAGTAATTGTGTGACCCAGATCGATATTTACAGGGAGCCTGCCTTTCCGGCGTTGTTGTTATGCCCCCAGGTATTTACAGTGTGAGAAAGAATTATTTTGACTTTAGCGGAGCAGTTGAAGAATGACAAAGTATGCATTAGTCGGTGATGTGGGCGGCACCAACGCACGTCTTGCTCTGTGTGATATTGCCAGTGGTGAAATCTCGCAGGCTAAGACCTATTCAGGGCTTGATTACCCCAGCCTCGAAGCGGTCATTCGCGTTTATCTTGAAGAACATAAGGTCGAGGTGAAAGACGGCTGTATTGCCATCGCTTGCCCAATTACCGGTGACTGGGTGGCAATGACCAACCATACCTGGGCGTTCTCAATTGCCGAAATGAAAAAGAATCTCGGTTTTAGCCATCTGGAAATTATTAACGATTTTACTGCTGTATCGATGGCGATCCCGATGCTGAAAAAAGAGCATCTGATTCAGTTTGGTGGCGCAGAACCGGTAGAAGGTAAGCCTATTGCGGTTTACGGTGCCGGAACAGGGCTTGGGGTTGCGCATCTGGTCCATGTCGATAAGCGTTGGGTAAGCTTGCCAGGAGAAGGCGGTCACGTTGATTTTGCGCCGAATAGTGAAGAAGAGGGCATTATCCTCGAAATATTGCGTGCGGAAATTGGTCATGTTTCGGCGGAACGCGTGCTTTCTGGCCCTGGGCTGGTGAATTTGTATCGCGCAATTGTTAAAGCCGACAACCGCCTGCCAGAAAATCTCAAGCCAAAAGATATTACCGAACGCGCGCTGGCTGACAGCTGCACCGATTGCCGCCGCGCGTTGTCGCTGTTTTGCGTCATTATGGGCCGTTTTGGCGGCAATCTGGCGCTCAATCTCGGGACATTTGGCGGCGTGTTTATTGCGGGTGGTATCGTGCCGCGCTTTCTTGAGTTCTTCAAAGCCTCTGGTTTCCGCGCCGCATTTGAAGATAAAGGGCGCTTTAAGGAATATGTCCATGATATTCCGGTATATCTCATCGTCCATGACAATCCGGGTCTTCTCGGTTCCGGTGCACATTTACGCCAGACCTTAGGTCACATTCTCTAAATCCTTCCTGTTATATCGGGAGGTAACTCTCCCGATAATCTTTTAAATCATACAGTTAATTAAATTTTTCTTTGTGTCCCCTCACAAGGCCGACCTGCGTCACACTTCCGTACAGCGGGATTAATTCTCCAGTAAATGCATTATTTGTCTGGTAACGGCGATTTGTTTTGCACGTTCATAATTTCACTCGTCAACTATCACTGAACGAGGAATTAACGATGAGTAAGAAACTGATTGCCTTATGTGCCTGCCCAATGGGCCTGGCTCACACTTTTATGGCCGCTCAGGCGCTGGAAGAAGCGGCGGTAGAAGCCGGTTATGAAGTGAAAATTGAAACCCAGGGCGCGGACGGTATCCAGAATCGCCTGACGGCGCAGGATATCGCCGAAGCGACCATCATCATCCACTCCGTGGCAGTTACCCCGGAAGATAACGAGCGTTTCGAATCACGCGACGTTTATGAAATCACTTTGCAGGACGCAATTAAAAACGCTGCAGGAATCATCAAAGAAATCGAAGAGATGATTGCCTCTGAACAACAGTAATATTCGACAGGGATAATTGTTATGGCCATTAAAAAACGCAGTGCAACCGTTGTGCATGGCGCATCCGGTGCGGCAGCGGCAGTTAAGAATCCGCAGGCCTCTAAATCCAGCTTCTGGGGTGAACTCCCGCAGCATGTGATGTCAGGGATTTCACGCATGGTGCCGACCTTAATTATGGGCGGTGTGATCCTCGCTTTCAGTCAGCTGATTGCTTATAGCTGGCTTAAAATTCCTGCTGATATCGGCATCATGGATGCTCTTAATAGCGGGAAATTCTCCGGTTTCGACCTCTCCTTACTGAAATTTGCCTGGCTGTCGCAGTCCTTCGGCGGTGTGTTGTTTGGTTTTGCCATTCCGATGTTTGCTGCTTTTGTGGCGAACTCTATCGGTGGCAAACTGGCGTTCCCGGCTGGATTTATCGGCGGCTTGATGTCTACCCAGCCGACGCAACTGCTGAACTTCGATCCCAGCACGATGCAATGGGCGACCTCTTCGCCGGTGCCGTCCACCTTCATTGGTGCGCTGATTATTTCTATCGTTGCCGGTTACCTCGTGAAGTGGATGAACCAGAAAATCCAGTTACCGGATTTCCTGTTAGCGTTCAAAACCACATTTTTGCTACCGATTCTTTCCGCCATTTTTGTCATGCTGGCGATGTACTACGTCATCACCCCCTTTGGTGGCTGGATCAACGGCGGTATCCGTACCGTGCTGACCGCTGCAGGTGAGAAGGGCGCGCTGATGTACGCAATGGGGATCGCCGCGGCGACAGCAATCGACCTTGGTGGCCCGATCAACAAAGCGGCAGGTTTCGTTGCCTTCAGCTTTACCACTGACCACGTATTACCGGTCACTGCACGTTCTATCGCTATCGTTATTCCGCCGATTGGTCTGGGTCTGGCGACCATTATCGATCGTCGCTTAACTGGCAAACGCTTGTTCAACGCCCAGCTTTATCCGCAGGGTAAAACCGCGATGTTCCTGGCGTTTATGGGGATCAGTGAGGGTGCGATTCCGTTTGCACTGGAAAGCCCTATCACCGCCATTCCGTCGTATATGGTCGGCGCGATTGTCGGCTCAACCGCCGCTGTCTGGCTGGGCGCAGTGCAATGGTTTCCGGAGTCCGCTATCTGGGCATGGCCGCTGGTCACTAACCTCGGCGTCTACATGGCGGGGATCGCGCTGGGGGCAGTCATAACTGCGCTGATGGTGGTGTTCCTGCGTCTGATGATGTTCCGTAAAGGCAAATTGTTAATCGATAGCCTGTAAGAAGGACAATCCTGATGACATTACTCGCTTCGCTGCGTGACTGGCTTAAGGCACAACAACTGGATGCGGTGCTTCTCTCCTCACGGCAGAACAAACAGCCGCATCTGGGGATCTCCACCGGATCAGGTTATGTGGTGATTAGCCGTGAAAGTGCGCACATTCTGGTGGATTCGCGCTATTACGCGGATGTAGAAGCCCGCACGCAAGGTTACCAGCTGCATTTGCTCGACGCGATGCACACGCTTGCCACCATCGTCAGACAAATCATTGCCGATGAGCAGTTGCAAACGCTCGGTTTTGAAGGCCAGCAGGTGAGTTGGGAAACCGCGCACCGCTGGCAGTTCGAACTCAATGCGAAACTGGTGAGCGCCACGCCGGATGTGCTGCGGCAAATCAAAACGCCAGAAGAGGTGGAGAAAATCCGCCTTGCCTGCGGGATTGCCGATCGTGGCGCAGAGCATATTCGCCGCTTTATTCAGGCGGGTATGAGCGAATGCGAGATAGCCGCTGAACTGGAGTGGTTTATGCGCCAGCAGGGCGCAGAAAAAGCCTCTTTTGACACCATTGTCGCCAGTGGCTTGCGTGGGGCGCTGCCGCACGGTAAAGCCAGCGACAAGATTGTTGCAGCGGGCGAGTTTGTCACTCTCGATTTCGGTGCGCTGTATCAGGGCTACTGCTCTGATATGACGCGCACCTTGCTGGTGAATGGCGAAGGGGTGAGCGCCGAATCTCACCCGCTGTTTAACGTCTATCAGATAGTCCTGCAGGCACAGCTCGCGGCAATCTCTGTAATTCGCCCCGGCGTGCGCTGCCAGCAGGTTGACGATGCCGCGCGCCGCGTGATTACCGAGGCCGGTTATGGCAAGTTTTTCGGCCATAACACCGGTCATGCTATCGGTATTGAAGTCCATGAAGAGCCGCGTTTTTCACCGCGGGACACCACGACGCTACAGCCAGGTATGTTACTGACCGTGGAGCCAGGGATTTATTTGCCAGGGCAAGGGGGCGTGCGCATCGAAGATGCCGTGCTGGTCACCCCGCAAGGCGCAGAAGTGCTCTACGCCATGCCGAAAACAGTGTTGCTCACGGGAGAGGCATAATGGATTTATCGCTCTTAAAAGCGTTGAGCGAGGCAGATGCGATCGCCTCCTCAGAACAGGAAGTACGGCAGATCCTACGGGAAGAAGCGGATCGCCTGCAAAAAGAAGTGCGATTTGATGGGCTGGGATCGGTGCTGATCCGACTCAATGAGTCGACAGGTCCGAAGGTGATGATCTGTGCGCATATGGACGAAGTGGGATTTATGGTGCGCAGCATCTCCCGCGAAGGGGCGATCGATGTGTTGCCGGTTGGCAATGTACGCATGGCTGCCCGCCAGCTTCAGTCGGTGCGTATCACTACCCGTGAAGAGTGCAAAATTCCAGGCCTGCTTGACGGCGACCGGCAGGGGAATGACGTCAGCGCCATGCGCGTGGACATTGGCGCGCGCTCCTGTGACGAAGTGATGCAGGCGGGAATTCGTCTAGGCGATCGCGTCACCTTCGATACCACTTTTCAGGTTCTCCCTCACCAGCGAGTGATGGGGAAAGCCTTTGATGACCGCCTCGGTTGCTATCTGCTGGTGACGTTACTGCGTGAGCTGCACGACGCCGAACTGCCTGCGGAAGTGTGGCTGGTGGCAAGTTCCAGCGAAGAGGTGGGATTACGCGGCGGGCAAACTGCCACCCGCGCGGTGTCGCCGGATGTCGCCATTGTGCTTGATACTGCCTGCTGGGCGAAAAACTTTGATTATGGCGCAGCTAACCATCGCCAGATTGGTAACGGGCCGATGCTGGTGTTAAGCGACAAGTCACTGATTGCGCCGCCAAAACTTACCGCCTGGATCGAAACCGTGGCGGCAGAAATTGGCGTACCGTTGCAGTCAGATATGTTCAGCAATGGCGGCACGGACGGTGGGGCGGTGCACTTAACCGGCACAGGCGTACCCACAGTGGTGATGGGGCCAGCAACCCGCCACGGACATTGCGCCGCATCGATTGCCGACTGCCGCGACATTTTGCAGATGCAGCAACTTTTATCTGCCCTTATTCAACGTCTTACGCGTGAGACGGTTGTTCAACTGACGGATTTCAGATGATCTCCTGATTAACCCGGAGCGGTTATGTTAACGATTCAATTTCTCTGTCCTTTGCCTAACGGTCTACATGCTCGTCCGGCGTGGGAACTTAAAGAGCAGTGCAGCCAGTGGCAAAGCGAAATCACTTTTATTAACCATCGCCAGAACGCAAAGGCCGATGCGAAAAGCTCGCTGGCGCTGATTGGCACTGGCACTTTATTTAATGACAGTTGCAGCCTGAACATTAGCGGTAGCGATGAAGAGCAGGCGCGGCGAGTGCTGGAAGAGTATATCCAGGTGCGCTTTATCGACAGCGATAGCGTCCAGCCGACGCTGGCAGAACTGACGGCGCATCCGCTGCCGCGTTCATTAAGCCGCCTGAACCCGGATTTACTGTACGGCAACGTGCTGGCAAGCGGCGTTGGCGTGGGTACACTGACCCTGTTACAGAGCGACAGCCTCGACAGTTATCGGGTGATCCCTGCGAGTGCGCAAGATTCCACCCTACTGGAGCACAGTCTGGCAACGCTTGCCGAGCAACTGAACCAGCAATTGCGTGAGCGTGACGGCGAAAGCAAAACTATCCTCAGCGCCCATTTGTCGCTGATTCAGGATGATGAATTTGCAGGCAATATCCGTCACCTGATGGCAGAACAGCATCAGGGGCTGGGGACGGCGATCATCAGCAATATGGAGCAGATTTGTGCCAAACTTTCTGCTTCTGCCAGCGATTATCTGCGCGAGCGGGTCAGCGACATTCGCGATATCAGCGAACAGTTGCTGCATATCACCTGGCCGGAACTAAAACCGCGCAATAATCTGGTGCTTGAAAAACCGACCATTCTGGTGGCTGAAGATTTAACCCCAAGCCAGTTTTTGAGCCTCGATTTAAAAAATCTTGCGGGCATGATTCTGGAGAAAACCGGGCGCACCTCGCATACCCTGATTCTGGCCCGCGCTTCGGCGATCCCGGTACTGAGCGGTCTGCCGCTGGATGCGATTGCTCGTTATGCCGGGCAACCTGCAGTGCTTGATGCCCAGTGCGGCGTACTGGCAATTAATCCCAACGATGCGGTGAGCGGTTATTACCAGGTGGCGCAGACGCTGGCGGATAAACGCCAAAAACAACAGGCGCAAGCTGCCGCGCAGCTGGCCTATTCCCGTGATAAAAAGCGTATTGATATTGCGGCGAATATTGGCACAGCTCTGGAAGCCCCAGGCGCGTTTGCCAACGGAGCGGAAGGCGTTGGGCTGTTTCGTACCGAAATGCTCTATATGGATCGCGACAGCGCGCCGGACGAGCAGGAACAGTTTGAAGCGTACCAGCAGGTGCTACTGGCGGCGGGCGACAAGCCGATTATCTTCCGCACGATGGACATCGGTGGCGATAAAAGCATTCCTTACCTCAACATTCCCCAGGAAGATAACCCGTTCCTCGGCTATCGCGCGGTACGTATTTACCCGGAATTTGCTGGCCTGTTCCGTACTCAATTGCGGGCGATTTTGCGCGCTGCCAGTTTCGGCAACGCCCAGTTGATGATCCCAATGGTCCACAGTCTCGATCAGATCTTATGGGTGAAGGGTGAGATCCAAAAAGCGATCGTTGAGCTTAAGCGCGATGGCCTGCGTCATGCAGAGACGATTACGCTGGGTATCATGGTGGAAGTGCCGTCGGTGTGCTACATCATCGACCACTTCTGCGATGAGGTCGATTTCTTCAGTATCGGCTCCAACGATATGACCCAGTATCTGTATGCGGTCGATCGTAATAACCCGCGCGTATCGCCGCTGTATAACCCGATTACGCCATCGTTCCTGCGCATGTTGCAGCAGATTGTTACCGCTGCGCATCAGCGCGGCAAATGGGTAGGTATTTGCGGTGAACTGGGCGGTGAAAGTCGTTATCTGCCGCTACTGCTAGGGCTGGGCCTGGATGAGCTAAGCATGAGTAGCCCGCGTATTCCGGAAGTGAAAAGCCAGCTTCGTCAACTGGATAGCGAGGCGTGTCGGGAACTGGCGCGTCAGGCGTGCGAGTGCCGCAGCGCGCAGGAAATTGAAGCGTTACTTACCGCGTTTGCGCCGGAAGAAGACGTTCGCCCACTGCTGGCACTAGAGAATATCTTTGTTGATCAGTCCTTTAGTAATAAAGAGCAGGCGATCCAGTTCCTGTGCGGTAACCTCGGTGTTAACGGGCGTACTGAACATCCGTTCGAGCTGGAAGAAGATGTCTGGCAGCGGGAAGAGATTGTTACTACTGGCGTTGGTTTTGGCGTGGCGATCCCGCACACCAAATCACAGTGGATCCGTCATTCCAGTATCAGCATTGCCCGGTTGGTGAAACCGGTTGACTGGCAGTCAGAAATGGGCGAAGTCGAACTGGTGATCATGCTGACGCTGGGCGCTAACGAAGGGATGAATCATGTGAAAGTCTTCTCGCAGCTGGCGCGCAAACTGGTGAATAAAAACTTCCGCCAGTCGTTGTTTGCCGCGCAAGATGCGCAAAGCATCCTGACGCTGCTGGAAACGGAATTAACCTTCTGACGTTAGCCCTGAAAACGGGCGCTGTACTCTCCCGGCGTCAGGCCAAACTGACGCCGGAAAACGCGACAAAAATAGTCGCTGTCCGGAAAACCGCAACGCTGTGCCACATCATGAATCGACAGATGATATTTCTGCAAAATCATCCTTGCCTTTGCCATTCGTACCCAGCGAACATACTCGATAAAACGCATTGTTCCATGCTGAGCAAACAGTTTTGACAGATGATTGGGCGTGATATTAAAAAACTGAGCCACGCTCTCGCGGGTGAGCGGCTGGGCATAATTATCCTGAACCCAGTTACAAATGCTGTGATAGAGAAAATCGCCGCGCGGCTGCGAATTGCCCGGCGGCATATTCACCACGTTACGGCAAAGATGCAGCAAACTTAACACCAGTGGCTGAATGATATTCTGCTCCAGCGGCGAACGGCTAAGATGGGTGAGGGCGGTAAGCATCGCTTCACCTTCGCCGCGTTGCAGGCTGGGAAGTTGGATCTGGCGAGCAGGATGTAACAACGACGTGGTGCGGCTATCGTAAAATGATAAGCCAAGCCAGGTCGGTGCGAACACCAGGCTTAACAGCATCACCGGTTTGTTGTTGACCGGTAAATTAGCCGCGCGTGCCGGAATAAACAGCATTTCTCCTTCCACCATACGTTGCTGCTTTGCTTCCAGCAGATTGCCGTATTCGCCGCGTAGCACGATATCCAGACGGGGAAAATCAATACATAAACTGCCCACTGGCAATGAGGTAGGCTGGCTGGCAAACCAGACGCGCCCCAGTAGTTGCGGGTTAAGCACCAGGCCGCTGAACAGATCGGCGAAAAATTGTTGATCGGCGGGCAAGCCTGGTGCTTTCATGAAAGTTCCCGATTACAGATGCATTAACTGGCGGAATTCTTTAACTTTGCTGCGGCTGACCGGCACTTCAAAATCCAGATCTTTCAGCCGCAGAATGTAGGTGTTATTAAACCACGGTTCGATTTCGCGTATTTTGTTCAGATTGACACAAAATGAGCGATGGCAGCGGAAAAAATGCGACGGCGGCAGCTTGCTGCAAAACTCGGTAATGTTCATCGGCATTACGTAGGATTCACGCCGCGTATAGACAAAGGTCATTTTCTCGTGCGCTTCGGCGTAATAGATATCGTTAATTGGCGTGACGATGATTCGCTCATCTTTCACCAGATTAATGGTGTCATTCTCACGCGTTACCGTCGCGGCAGGTGTCGTACTGCTGGTCTGCTGTTGTTGCCAGGCTGCTTCCAGTTTTTGCAGCATCCCGGTAATGCGTGACTCCTGATACGGTTTGAGAATGTAGTCAAACGCTTCCAGTTCAAATGCTTCCACCGCATGTTCTTTCCACGCGGTGATGAATACAATAAACGGTTTATGGGCGAACTGGCTGATGTTTTGCGCCAGCAACACACCGTCCAGCGACGGAATATTGATATCCAGAAAAATGGCGTCGACGCGGTTATGCTGCAAAAATTTCAACACGTCCAGACCGTCGTCAAAGGTGCCGACAATCTCCATCTGGCTGTGCTCTTTAATTAGCCAGCTCAGTTCCTGTTGTGCCAGGAATTCGTCTTCAACAATGATGACTTTCACAATATCACTCCGGCTCAAAGCAATAAGGTAGCCTGTGAGGCGACTGGGGTGCGTTGGTTAGGAATGTAAAACGCAATTTCCGTTCCTGGTTCCAGGCGGCGGATATGCAGCCCCTCGCCATACAATAACTTCACGCGATGATGGACATTCAGCAGGCCAATTTTATTGCCCGGCATTTCGTTCGCTTCGACCCGCTCAATCACCTTTGGATCGATGCCGTGCCCGGTATCTCGCACCGCAATGCGTACCCGATTACCGCACTCAGCAACGCTGATGGTGACAACGCCTTTACCTTTGCAAGGCTGGATACCGTGGACAATGGCGTTTTCCACCAACGGCTGGATCAGCAGGCTGGGAATGCAGCAATTCACCTCTTCATCAATATCATAGATAACCGTCAGCTTGTCGCCAAAGCGGGCCTGCTCAATGGCAATATAGTCTTTAATTTGATACAGCTCTTTTTTGATATCGATTTGCTCATCATCTTTTAATTCAATGTTATAGCGCAGATAACGCGACAGATTAAAGATCAGCTGGCGAGCAGTATCCGGATTCAGGCGGATTGACGATGAAATAGCGTTCAAAGCGTTAAACAGGAAATGGGGATTAATTTTGCTTTGCAGGGCGCGAAGCTCTGCCTTATTTGCCATTTCACGCAGCTGCTCGGCGCGTGACACCTCCAGTTGCGTGGAGATGATTTGTGACAGACCGACCGCCATTTCCTGTAATGACGAGGTTATCTGATGCGCGTGGCAGTAGTAAATTTTCAGCGTTCCGGTCACAACGCCTTTCTCCCACAATGGGATCACCAGCATGGAATGAATCTCTGGTGTGCGGTGGGCTTCATCATTGTTTTTAATGATGATTTTTCCATAATTCATCGCCTGGCGGGTAGTCGGGCTAATGAAGTCATCGCCATTCTGATAGTTATGTTCACCCACGCCAACGTAGGCCAGCACATGATCGGTATTAGTCATCGCCACCGCATCGGCGTGAATGTCATCGCGGATAATTTCGCAGACTTTGCGTAATGACTCGCTATTGACATGGCGAAACAGCGGCAGCGTTTTGTTGGCGATATCCAGCGCCAGCTTGGCCTGCCGCGCGGCGCTGGCCTCTTTTTCTCCCTCAACACTTTGTACCAGCAACACAATAAAGCCGATACAGACGCTGCCGAGGATCATTGGAATCCCGATTTTAGAGACGATATCGATCCCCAATGCGGTAGTTGGTGCCCAGACAATCACCAGAATCATGGTCAACGTTTCACACAACATGCCGCCGAGAATACCGACGCGCCAGCGCTGTGCTTTGGGGATTTTCAGGTTGATCCAGCCCGATATACAACCCGCCAGAATGCTGGTGATAAAGCAGGGGATCGCCGTTACGCCGCCGATGTCAATTAAATAACGGTGAATACCCGCAATCACGCCGGTAATGATGCCCACCCACGGGCCAAACAGAATTCCGCCTGACATCACCGCGATAATACGTACGTTCACCAGCGAGCCTTCTACGGGAACGCCGGACCAGGTGCTGAACAGGGCGAACAGCGAGAAAATGGCGGTAACGGCGAGCAGCTCTTTCGGTGAGTGTGCCGACTTGTGCAACAGTTCGCGAAACAGGCGGATACGGATGAGAAAAAACAGGCAGATAAGCATTAACGCGGCCCGATCGAAGACCGCCAGCAGCATGTTGAATATTTCGTGCACGGGTGACTCTGAATAAGGATTAAACCTCTATGATAGGTAACCTGAAGGCTGATGACCAGCAGGCCGTTTTTGAGGAAAAACCACAATTTTAAAAGGGGATTGAAAGATAAATGGTGTATTAGCAATGCATCTCTTGATAATGCACATCTGGTTGGTAAATTTATTGAAATTATAATGTTAATAAAATGAGTGGTAATTTTCTTGTTAGCGTAGATAAATTTCCTGTTTTTGAAGTGGAGTTCCTCATTTAAAGCCATTGATAAAAATGTTCTAAAACGCTGGACAGACAGAAATTAATCAGGCTATTTTCAAAACAGCCACCATCGTGGCAGCGTCGCTCGGACGGTCCGGGCGCTAACGTTAATCTGAGGAAATTATGGCTGACACTCGCCCTGAACGTCGCTTTACGCGCATTGATCGTCTCCCGCCCTACGTTTTTAACATTACCGCTGAACTGAAAATGGCTGCGCGTCGGCGCGGCGAAGATATTATCGATTTCAGTATGGGTAACCCGGACGGTGCGACTCCGCCGCACATCGTCGAAAAATTATGTACGGTGGCCCAGCGCCCGGACACGCACGGTTACTCCACGTCACGCGGCATTCCGCGGTTACGTCGCGCCATTTCCCGCTGGTATCAGGATCGCTACGACGTTGAAATCGACCCAGAATCAGAAGCCATCGTCACTATTGGTTCGAAAGAGGGCCTGGCGCATCTGATGCTGGCGACGCTGGATCATGGTGACACAGTGCTGGTGCCGAATCCAAGCTACCCCATTCATATTTACGGCGCGGTGATTGCCGGGGCGCAGGTACGCTCAGTGCCGCTGGTGGAAGGTGTCGACTTCTTCAATGAACTGGAGCGCGCCATTCGTGAAAGTTATCCGAAACCGAAGATGATGATCCTCGGCTTCCCGTCAAACCCAACCGCGCAATGCGTGGAACTGGAATTCTTTGAGAAGGTTGTGGCGCTGGCTAAACGCTACGATGTGCTGGTGGTCCACGACCTGGCCTATGCCGATATCGTCTACGATGGCTGGAAAGCGCCGTCAATCATGCAGGTGCCAGGTGCACGCGACGTGGCGGTCGAGTTCTTTACGCTGTCGAAAAGCTACAACATGGCGGGCTGGCGTATCGGCTTTATGGTCGGTAACAAAACGCTGGTCAGCGCGTTGGCACGTATTAAAAGCTATCACGATTACGGCACCTTTACGCCGTTGCAGGTGGCGGCTATTGCGGCGCTGGAGGGCGATCAACAGTGCGTGCGTGATATTGCCGAACAGTACAAACGCCGCCGTGATGTGCTGGTGAAAGGGCTGCATGAAGCGGGCTGGATGGTCGAAATGCCGAAGGCTTCGATGTATGTCTGGGCGAAAATCCCGGAACCGTATGCTGCCATGGGCTCGCTGGAATTTGCCAAGAAATTGCTTAACGAAGCGAAGGTCTGTGTCTCTCCGGGGATTGGCTTTGGCGACTACGGCGACACGCATGTGCGCTTTGCACTGATTGAAAACCGCGACCGTATTCGTCAGGCGATTCGTGGGATTAAAGCGATGTTCCGTGCCGACGGTTTACTACCTGCCAGCAGCAAACATATTCACGAAAACGCGGAATAACGCCTTCGCCAGAAATGCAAACAGGAGCCTGATGGCTCCTGTTTTTCATTGCACAGTTTGCTTTTAGATCATCAGGGCAAAAGTACCGGCCCAAACGATGACCATAAAAGAAATGCCCATAAAGAAATATTTCACTTTACATCTCTCCGCGTAATTACTGTTACGCCTGAATGACTTCATTACACCTGATACAGTGAGTTGACACCGGGCAAAACGACCTTAAAAGTCCTGTATTTTACCGTGGGCATCATCCCAGAATTCTGAGCTAAACTGCTCGAGACGGCGCTAATGTACGCCTAAAACTGAAACGAGACAAGAGGCATTTTCTTATTTACTTTTAGTAACTTACAGGTGTCTCATATCGGCGACAGTTTAATTTCTGACGGTAATAATTAGATATTCAGCGAAGGAAAAAACCTTAAGAAAAAAGCCATAAAAACCATGAGGTTATTATGGCTGATTTGAGGAGGGAAAGAGTGAGCGCCGTTTGTTAAATGTATAACGACGATTCACCCACCGGGCGCGTTTTAAAGCGACGGTGGATCCAGAGGTACTGCTCCGGTGCGCGCATGATCTCTTTCTCGATAATCTTGTTCATATAGGCAGCGGCTTGATTTTCATCTGTCGGGTAGCCTTCCATCTCTGGGGTGATGTACAAACGATATCCGCTGTAATCCGCTTTTCTTACCATCGTTACGGTCAACATGGCTGCGCCAGAGAGACGAGAGAGGACATAGGTGCCATTGGTTGTGGCGACATTTTCCACCGCAAAGAACGGCGCGAAGGAGCTGCCTTTACGACCATAATCCTGATCGGGAGCAAACCATACCGCTTCACCTTTCTTCAGTGCACTGACAATGCCGCGCAGATTATTTCTGCCGATCATCGCTTTGTTAGAGCGCATGCGACCACGGGTCTGCACCCATTCCATCAGCTGATTATTATGCGGGCGATAGGTGGCCATCATTGGTTGGCAAAGTCCCATTACCCGACCGCCCAGTTCCAGCGACATAAAATGGACGCCGACAACCATTACGCCGCGATTTTGCATTTGTGCGCGTTTAAGGTTATCCAGCCCTTCCACATCAAACCATTTACGTACGCGACTGTCGGGCCAGAACCACGCCATGCCGGTTTCTACCAGCGCCATGCCGAGTGAACGAAAGTTTTCGGCAATCATCTTCTCGCGCTCTTTCGCAGAATGCTGCGGGAAACAAAGTTCCAGGTTTTTACGGGCGATAGATTCACGACGTTTCAGGAATGGTCGCGCCATTGTGCCGATACGCGTGCCGAGAAAGCAGAGAACAGGATAAGGAAGCTGTACCCAAAGCCAGAGTACACCAAGCCCAAACCACGTGAGCCAGTAGCGAGGATGCAGAAACTCGCGGGAAAATTTGCATTTTGGAAACATAGTTACCTTCTGTAGATACGAATTGTTGTATCGCAGAAGATTCCATGTCGACAGCGGTACACTCAATTGATTAGGCCATCATGTACGACAATGGTTCCTGTAAAGAGTGTAAAGACTAGTCAGGACATAACCACGAGGAGCATGAATGCGGTATCTGTACTTTATCACTCGCTGACTGCTTTCAGCTACTGATTATTAATCGTGCAAAGTAAATATTTTTCCGTACGTAACAGTCTTGCATTTAACATGCTGTTTTGATTGATGCTTAGCAAAAATTGCCAGAGGTTAAGGATTGTCTTACTATTAAAGTGACTGAAGTTACAGGTTTTTTAGCGCGGCAGGAGGTTGAGCTATGATTTATTTATGGATGTTTCTCGCCCTGTGTATTGTCTGCGTAAGCGGATACATCGGTCAGGTACTGAACATGGTATCGGCGATCTCTTCTTTCTTCGGCATGGTGATCCTCGCTGCACTCATTTATTACTTCACCATGTGGTTAACTGGCGGTAATGAACTGGTGACGGGGATATTTATGTTTCTTGCCCCGGCTTGTGGCTTGATGATTCGCTTTATGGTGGGGTATGGCAGGCGATAGTGGGTCAGGATGGCTCATTTGGGCAGGTGTTCACATCAGCATCAGACATGATTGTTCACCTGCCAGGTGACAGACGCTATCGCAAAGGATGAATGAGATAATTCGCCTTTGTCGGATAAGTAGACGTGATGTCTTCTGTGAGGTTTAATGGTGGTGCATCTTCTCTCATCTTAAACAAAATCGCCTGTGATGGCTGAAGTTTTGTAGAATGCGTTGTCGTCATCACTGACGTTTTTTCTGTCTCTTTATAGCTCGCCTCACTACCACCACCAGAAATAGAAAATGCAAAAACATTGCATGCCATAATAGAGACAAATAAAAATAAGCTAAAAAGCATTAAGTTTACTTTCATAGAAAATATCCTGAAAATGGTTCACTGAAAACCTACGATGTTATAGCTGTATTTATATTTAATTAATCAGTATTTACATCGATATAATAAATGACATATCTTTGTGGTATATAAGAATAGTTCTCTGCGACAGGAAGCAGATTCCTACAACTGTAAGACTAAAAGCGGCTTTGCGATAATAACTACAGTTGTAAGATAACCCTTTCAAAATGTCCGTTGCTCTCTGATTTCTCATTTCATTCTCACCCAATATGATGGCGGCGTTTTCTAAAACTGTTAAAGAATGAGGTAAGTATGAAACGTTTAATTATGGCTACGATGGTCACAGCAATTCTGGCATCTTCAACTGTATGGGCTGCTGATAATGCACCGGTAGCGGCACAACAGCAAACTCAGCAAGTTAAGCAAACCCAGAAAACGGCAGCAGCAGAGCGTATCTCTGAACAAGGTTTATATGCGATGCGTGACGTGCAGGTAGCGCGCCTGGCTCTGTTTCATGGCGATCCGGAAAAGGCAAAAGAACTGACCAATGAAGCTTCCGCTTTGCTGTCAGATGATAGTACCGAATGGGCAAAGTTCGCTAAACCAGGTAAAAAGACCAACGTCAATGATGACCAATATATTGTCATTAATGCATCTGTCGGAATTTCTGAGAGTTATGTAGCGACACCCGAAAAAGAAGCCGCGATAAAAATTGCCAACGAAAAAATGGCGAAAGGGGATAAAAAGGGTGCAATGGAAGAGCTTCGCCTGGCCGGTGTTGGTGTAATGGAAAACCAATATTTGATGCCGCTTAAACAGACTCGTAATGCACTTGCTGATGCGCAGAAACTGCTTGATAAAAAGCAATACTACGAGGCAAACCTGGCGCTTAAAGGTGCGGAAGATGGAATCATCGTTGATAGCGAAGCACTGTTTGTGAACTAAACCTGACAGGCAATATATTGAGGTAAAGGATTTAACTCCCTCCAGTCGACAATTTTTTATGACCACAATACGACAGGTTGTGGTCATAAAATTATTTGGCGCTCGCGGTTCTATAAACTCGCATTTTATCTTCCTCAAAGTAAACCGCAATAATCCCATATTATCACAAATCATTTATTATGTTATATTTTATGGTACGCTTTAAATAGTGTAATCATACCCTTACTTGTACATCACTGACACTTCTTACAGTTGTAAGAATAACATCACAAATGTCGCGGCTCTCTCTGATTACCGCGAACCAATATTTATTATATTCTTCTTTTCGTCCTCACTACTTACCATGCAGAAAGGAATTGGAAGTAGCGATGAAATAATTTTCAGCACTTGATACAGGAATTTAAAAATATCGAGTGCAGCTACGACGATATTTTGCAGATTATTTATAGAGGCGTTATGCCTTAAATAAACGCTAAATTAACACATATTTAATTAACTAATAGGTATTGCTATGTCAACTCCACTTCAAGGAATTAAAGTTCTCGATTTCACCGGTGTGCAATCTGGCCCATCTTGTACTCAAATGCTGGCCTGGTTTGGCGCTGACGTCATTAAAATTGAACGTCCCGGCGTTGGTGACGTAACGCGCCACCAGCTGCGAGATATTCCTGATATCGATGCGCTTTACTTCACCATGCTTAACAGTAACAAACGTTCTATTGAATTAAATACCAAAACAGCGGAAGGCAAAGAGGTAATGGAAAAGCTGATCCGCGAAGCTGATATCTTAGTCGAGAACTTTCATCCAGGGGCCATTGATCATATGGGCTTCACCTGGGAGCATATTCAAGAAATCAATCCACGTCTGATTTTTGGTTCGATCAAAGGGTTTGATGAGTGTTCGCCTTATGTGAATGTAAAAGCCTATGAAAACGTTGCTCAGGCAGCGGGTGGCGCGGCATCTACTACAGGTTTTTGGGACGGTCCGCCGCTGGTAAGCGCTGCAGCGTTGGGTGACAGCAACACAGGAATGCATTTGCTGATCGGTTTACTTGCTGCTTTGCTGCATCGCGAAAAAACGGGGCGTGGGCAACGAGTCACCATGTCAATGCAGGATGCCGTGTTGAACCTTTGCCGCGTGAAATTACGCGACCAGCAGCGTCTCGATAAGTTGGGGTATCTGGAAGAATACCCGCAGTATCCGAATGGCACATTTGGTGATGCAGTTCCCCGCGGTGGTAATGCGGGTGGTGGCGGTCAGCCTGGCTGGATCCTGAAATGTAAAGGCTGGGAAACCGATCCTAACGCCTATATTTATTTCACTATTCAGGAGCAAAACTGGGAAAACACCTGTAAAGCCATCGGCAAACCAGAATGGATTACCGATCCGGCATACAGTACAGCCCATGCCCGACAGCCACATATTTTCGATATTTTTGCTGAAATCGAAAAATACACTGTCACTATTGATAAACATGAAGCGGTGGCCTATTTGACTCAGTTTGATATTCCTTGTGCACCGGTTTTAAGTATGAAAGAAATTTCACTTGATCCCTCTTTGCGCCAAAGTGGCAGTGTTGTCGAAGTGGAACAACCGTTGCGTGGAAAATATCTGACAGTTGGTTGTCCAATGAAATTCTCTGCCTTTACGCCGGATATTAAAGCTGCGCCGCTATTAGGTGAACATACCGCTGCTGTATTGCAGGAGCTGGGTTATAGCGACGATGAAATTGCTGCAATGAAGCAAAACCACGCCATCTGATATTAACGGGGGCTTCTGGCTCCCAATTTATAAAAATTTCGAGGTTATTAATCATGTCAGATCAACTTCAAATGACAGATGGTATGCATATCATCGTTGAAGCATTAAAACAGAATAATATTGACACTATTTATGGTGTTGTAGGTATTCCTGTGACGGATATGGCGCGCCATGCCCAGGCGGAAGGCATTCGTTATATTGGTTTTCGTCATGAGCAGTCGGCAGGCTATGCCGCTGCAGCAAGCGGTTTTCTTACCCAAAAACCAGGGATCTGCCTGACAGTGTCTGCGCCAGGATTCCTCAACGGTTTGACCGCATTGGCCAATGCAACGGTAAATGGTTTTCCGATGATCATGATTAGCGGCTCCAGCGACCGCGCGATCGTCGACCTACAGCAAGGTGATTATGAAGAGCTGGACCAAATGAATGCGGCAAAACCGTATGCCAAAGCAGCATTTCGCGTTAATCAGCCGCAGGATCTTGGCATTGCATTGGCACGCGCTATCCGGGTCTCAGTATCGGGTCGTCCTGGCGGTGTTTATCTTGATTTGCCAGCAAATGTCCTGGCCGCGACGATGGAAAAAGACGAAGCGTTAACCACGATTGTTAAAGTTGAAAATCCGTCGCCAGCATTATTGCCATGCCCGAAGTCAGTCACTAGCGCAATTTCGCTTTTAGCAAAAGCTGAACGACCATTAATTATTCTTGGCAAAGGCGCGGCGTATTCACAATCTGATGAACAGCTTCGTGAATTTATTGAAAGTGCCCAGATTCCATTCCTGCCAATGTCTATGGCGAAAGGGATCCTCGAAGATACGCATCCACTTTCTGCGGCAGCTGCGCGTTCGTTTGCCCTGGCAAATGCTGACGTTGTCATGCTTGTTGGTGCACGACTGAATTGGTTACTGGCACACGGTAAAAAAGGATGGGCGGCAGATACACAGTTTATTCAACTGGATATTGAACCGCAGGAAATTGACAGCAACCGCCCCATTGCTGTGCCAGTCGTTGGCGATATTGCATCCAGTATGCAAGGTATGCTGGCAGAATTGAAACAAAACACATTCACGACTCCACTGGTGTGGCGCGATATTTTAAATATCCACAAGCAGCAAAATGCACAAAAAATGCATGAAAAGTTAAGTACAGATACCCAACCATTAAATTACTTTAATGCATTGGGTGCCGTGCGCGATGTTTTGCGCGAGAACCAGGATATTTATTTAGTTAATGAAGGGGCAAATACCCTGGATAATGCACGAAATATTATTGATATGTATAAACCACGTCGTCGTCTGGATTGTGGCACCTGGGGTGTCATGGGCATCGGTATGGGCTATGCCATCGGTGCTAGCGTGACCTCTGGTTCTCCGGTTGTCGCCATTGAAGGTGATAGTGCTTTTGGTTTCAGTGGGATGGAGATTGAAACGATTTGTCGATATAACCTGCCGGTGACGATCGTTATTTTTAATAATGGCGGCATCTACAGAGGAGACGGTGTTGACCTCAGCGGCGCTGGTGCACCATCGCCAACGGATCTGTTGCACCATGCAAGGTATGACAAATTAATGGATGCGTTTCGTGGCGTTGGCTATAACGTCACCACGACAGATGAACTTCGTCATGCTTTAACCACCGGAATTCAGTCGCGCAAACCGACCATTATTAATGTGGTCATCGACCCAGCAGCAGGAACTGAAAGTGGCCATATTACCAAACTTAACCCAAAACAAGTCGCTGGTAATTAAATACTGACATCGTCTCCTCTTGCCAACTTATTATGCGATGGTAAGGGGACCCTTATCGGAAATACTATTATGCTAACATTTTTTATTGGCGATTTATTGCCTATTATCGTAATCATGCTGTTGGGTTATTTTAGCGGCAGACGAGAAACTTTTTCAGAGGATCAAGCTCGGGCATTTAATAAACTGGTATTAAACTACGCTCTTCCTGCGGCTCTATTTGTTTCTATTACCCGGGCAAACAGGGAAATGATTTTTGCGGACACTCGCCTGACCCTTGTATCACTTGTGGTTATTGTCGGATGTTTCTTTTTCTCCTGGTTCGGTTGCTACAAATTTTTTAAACGTACCCATGCAGAAGCAGCAGTATGTGCATTAATTGCAGGTTCACCTACCATTGGATTCCTGGGGTTTGCAGTTCTCGATCCTATTTATGGTGATTCCGTATCAACAGGTTTAGTGGTAGCAATTATTTCTATTATTGTTAACGCAATTACTATTCCTATTGGTCTGTATTTGCTGAATCCTTCCTCAGGAGCGGATGGTAAGAAGAATAGTAATCTGAGCGCATTAATTTCTGCGGCAAAGGAGCCAGTAGTATGGGCACCTGTTCTGGCAACGATCCTGGTGTTGGTTGGGGTAAAAATTCCGGCAGCATGGGACCCAACCTTTAATCTGATTGCGAAGGCTAACTCAGGGGTGGCGGTATTCGCTGCGGGGTTGACTCTGGCTGCACATAAATTCGAGTTCAGTGCCGAAATTGCTTATAACACCTTCCTGAAGCTGATTCTGATGCCACTGGCGCTGCTTCTCGTAGGTATGGCATGTCATTTGAATAGCGAACATTTGCAGATGATGGTACTGGCAGGCGCATTACCGCCGGCATTCTCCGGAATCATTATTGCCAGCCGGTTTAATGTCTACACCCGCACTGGTACAGCGTCATTGGCTGTGAGCGTACTGGGTTTTGTCGTCACGGCTCCTTTGTGGATTTATGTCAGTCGACTGGTTTCATAATTAATCATGTTATTGATTTTACATAAATGCCGAAGTGTCTTTTCACCTTCGGCTTTTTTCAAGGCATAAGCAAATGACAAATAATGAATGCAAAGGGCCGTTTGAAGGCTTATTAGTTATCGATATGACGCATGTCCTTAATGGGCCTTTCGGAACTCAACTTCTTTGTAATATGGGTGCAAGGGTAATTAAAGTTGAGCCGCCGGGTCATGGTGATGATACCCGCACATTTGGTCCCTATGTGGATGGACAGTCGCTCTATTACAGTTTTATTAATCATGGAAAAGAGAGTGTGGTTCTTGATTTAAAGAATGATCACGATAAAAGTATATTTATAAATATGCTTAAACAAGCTGATGTATTAGCTGAGAATTTTCGCCCAGGTACAATGGAAAAACTCGGGTTTTCATGGGAAAGGTTACAAGAAATCAACCCGCGCCTTATATATGCTTCATCGTCAGGTTTCGGACATACCGGTCCGCTAAAAGATGCTCCTGCCTACGATACCATCATTCAGGCAATGAGCGGGATAATGATGGAAACAGGATACCCTGATGCTCCGCCAGTGCGCGTTGGTACCTCTCTTGCGGATCTCTGTGGCGGTGTTTATTTATTCAGTGGAATAGTGAGTGCACTTTATGGCCGCGAAAAGAGCCAGAGAGGGGCGCATGTCGATATAGCGATGTTTGATGCCACTCTGAGTTTTCTGGAGCATGGACTGATGGCATATATCGCGACTGGGAAGTCACCACAACGCCTGGGAAATCGCCATCCCTACATGGCACCTTTTGATGTTTTCGATACTCAGGATAAGCCGATTACGATTTGTTGTGGTAATGACAAGCTTTTTTCTGCGTTATGCCAGGCACTGGAGCTTACGGAACTGGTTAATGATCCCCGATTTAGCAGCAATATTTTACGCGTACATAACCAGGCTATCCTTAAAGAATATATTGAGCGGACGTTAAAAACGCAGGTAGCTGAAGTTTGGTTAGCCAGAATACATGAAGTTGGTGTGCCCGTCGCGCCGTTATTAAGTGTGGCTGAGGCCATTAATTTACCACAAACTCAGGCGAGAAATATGTTGATTGAAGCCGGGGGAATAATGATGCCGGGTAATCCGATAAAAATCAGCGGCTGCGCGGACCCGCATGTTATGCCGGGAGCGGCAACGCTCGACCAGCATGGGGAACAAATTCGCCAGGAGTTCTCATCATAAATGTAAGATGTGCTGGTAAATAGCTCCCACATTTGAACATTGTGGGAGCCGCTATTTAGTCATTTTGCTGACAGAAAACAGTAATCTCCTGGTCCAGCTCTGCAATGTGTTCTTTTACAGAGTTCAGCAACTGAAGAATTTCAGGCTTACTGTCATCTGAAACAGGTGTTATTTCTAACTGGTGGCTAATATTAATCAACTTTTGCAAATTCAGGATGTTAGCCGCACCGTGGATGCGATGAATACACTGATGGAAAGTTCTGTTATCGCCAGCTTCTAGTGCATGAAACGCAGCGGGTAGATCTTTATGCGTTTCATGCTGGAAAGTCATGAGAATCTCCTGCATCAGTTGTAGATCATTCGCCGTATTATTCTTCAGGGCCTCGATATCAAGGTGGCGATACTGAGGTGCAATATGCGCAACCTGGTGTAACTGACTTAAATGTGTTTTCAGTACATCCAGAGTCAACGGTTTGAACAAACATAAGTTCATGCCGCAATTTAACCCTTTTTCACGTTCGTTAGCCTGTGCGTTGGCTGTAAGCCCCCAGATGGGTAAGGAAGAATTTTGCTCACGGAGTTTGCGAGTCAACTCAAAACCATCCATATTCGGCATATTAACGTCAGTAATAAGCAGATCATAATGTTGCATACTGACTTTGTGTAGCGCTTGCACACCATCAGTGGCTTCATCAACATCATATCCTAATAGATTTAGCTGGCGTTTGAGTAATAGCCTATTGGTCGGATGATCATCCGCGATTAATATGCTCAACTTTTCAGGTAGTGTTATAGGTTGTTCTGCTTTTGCCTCGACAGCCGCCACTTGTTGGGTAATTTCTACCGGGATTGTGATCGTAAATATCGTTCCTATGCCTGGATGACTTTCTAATGACAAATCGCCCTGCATGTTTTTAATTAATTCTTTGCAGATCATTAAGCCTAAACCAGAACCTGTTTGCTGACGACCTGCACTTGTTTGGCTATAGCGTTTAAACAGTTGTTGTTGTTCTTCCTGCGATAATCCACTTCCAGAATCCATAATCGTCATTTTGATAACAGCGTGGTTGTCATCAATGTGACCCAGGGAGGTCGTAATTTTTACTGCCCCCTCGGTAGTAAATTTGAGAGCATTACTCAGTAAATTAGATAAGACCTGCTTAAATGCCTGAGGGTCGATCTTAACCAGGTAGCGTTCAGGAAGCGTACTGCTGCAACTTAATGCGATCGATTTGCTTGCAGCAATCGCAGCGAAAGAGTGACAAGTGTTCTGGACTAAAGTAGGGATATCGACCCATTGTGGTTGAAGTTGATAGTTACCCGATTCAATTTTGTCGACATCAAGGATTTCACCAATTAAGCCGAGGAGTGATTGTCCGGTGGCGTAGGCAAGTGAAATCGCCTCCACCCGTTGTTCCTTGCTAAGACCAGAACCCGACAGTAGTTCCAGGAAGCCCATAATGGAGCTTATTGGTGTTCTTATTTCGTGACTCATTGTTGCCAGAAACTGGCTTTTTGCGACAGTTGCATTGATCGCTTTATTTCTCTCTACTTCGAGTGCATGAATTAAATCACGCGTCTCGGTAATATCTTGCCAACCACAAATATAAACAGCATGTTCGCTTGCTGGCAGATTACATAAGGTATGCCAGTGATTAATGCATCTTTTCTCGATGCCATTATCAATTTCAAATACCTGTGTGTATATTGTTCGGTTTTCTTTCGTTTCTGCTGTGACTTCATGCGTATTAGAAAAAACATCTTTAAAGGGGGATTCACTATTTTCTAATGGTAACATTGCATTTTTATAGTAATCAGCAGTGAAATAATGTTCAAATGCACTATTGTGACTAATGACATTACCTTGCCAGTTTACAACATAAGTTGGATTCGGTAAGGAATCCGAGAGCGCTTTCCGGAATGATATTTGGTTTTCTAAATCACCCTGAATAACTTTACGACGACGAACTGAGCGTAACAGGTAGAATCCCCATAAAAGGCTACTGCCAACTAATAAAACGGATAATGTCGTAACAATATAAAATTGCTCGCTATAGAGGTCCCATGTGTCAATGGTCACATTGGGCATTTTAATCCATTTTTCGGTCAGGCGCAGAACTTCGCTTGGGGGAATTGCATTCAGTGCTTTATTAATAATATCCTTAAGTTCCGGTTCTCCGCGAGGAAAAGCAAACGAAAGTGATGCATTCTGAACGCCGGGAATAAGAAAATGATAAAGTTCATTAGGATAGTAATGGTCGATCATGTAACGCGAATTTAACTGTGTCGCGACCAGAGCATCAAGTTCACCTTCCTTGACCTTGTGAAATGCAGCGCTGGCGTTATCGACTTTTATCCACTCTACCTCCGGATACATCTCTTTTAATTGCGAATGAAGCTCATAATAATATGGAATGGCAACTTTCATTCCTTTTTTTAATGTTTGTTCACTGTCAGGCGCTTTTTGCATGACAAAAACGTAAGGCGTTGTTATGAAGACTTCAGCAAATGAAACATTATTTTCTCGATCTTCACTATAAATAGCGGCGGGCAATATATCCCATCCACCGGGGTTAAGCTGTGTCCCAGCATGAATATTGTGTGAAACGGTGATCGGAGAAAAATTTAAACCTGTTTGCAAGGTAATAATATTAAGAATATCACCCATCACGCCTCGAACTGAGCCAGTTTCATCTGTCATAGAATAGGGTGGCGAGTAAGGATTTTCCAGCACCTTTAAATCGGGATGCTGCTTAATCCACTGTTTTTCATGTTCAGTGAGTTCTAATGGTTTGTTCAGAAAGGCCAGGTTTCCTGTATCAAGCCAATTTTGTGATACTTCATAGCGAACTTCATTTGTTAAAGCATCAACAAATCGATTGAGTACTTCATTAAGAACGATTGAATCTTTTCTGGTTAATAAAAAGTTATATTGACGCGGTGAGTTATAATACTTCACTACATTTAAGGAGTGAGTAAAATAACGGGAAATCATACTGCTGGTAATGATGTTACTACCAATAAAGTAATCATTCTGTCCGGCTGAGACGGATGCTAATGCCTGATATAAATTTGTAAAAGAGATAATTGTTGCTTTTGGAAATGATTGATGAATTACCTCGTCTGGGGGATAATTTGCTACTCGAGCAATATTTACTGGTTTTGATGAGGTAAGCGGTCGCATTGAATCGTGAAGGGTAGTGACCAGCGCCGGAAAGGTAATTATCAGAGGATTAGTTGCAGCAATGTCATCATTAAGAGGCGGCGAAGCAACTAAATGTGATAACACTATATCAACTTCACCGTCTTCCAGCGCGTCCATTGCTTTTTGATGATCTGCGTATTCCCGGAGTGTTAATTTGATATTTAACGCTCTTTTTAAAAGATTTAAATAATCAGCATTAATACCACGAATCCGTTGCTGCGAATCGGTATGCAACAACGTAGCTGTTTGGGACTTGTGTACTGCAATCACAAGATTTTTTTTGCTCGCGAGCCAACGTAATTCCTTGTTGCTCAGACGTAGTGGATCAAGTGTGACACGGTTGTTACTACTGATGCCACGATATTCGATGTAATCTCCGTCTGCGAAGCTTATGGTCGACCAAAGACCACAACAGAGAAGAAAAATATAGGGTAAAAACTTCATGTGGTTAGCCGATTTTGTTACGTTGTGCGAATGTGTAAAGATCCATCAGTGATTTGCATTCTAATTTTTCCATCAAGCGACTTTTATAAGTGCTGACAGTTTTGTTGCTGATGAACATTTTTTCAGCAATGTCATTATTATCCTTGCCATCAAGAATATACCGCATGACACTAATTTCTTGTTTCGATAAGGAGTCGAGTTTTTGCTGGTCGGACGTTAAACTTCCAACAAACCGGTTGAGAGAGAAAGGGAAATAGCAGTAGCCATTTTTTGCAGCTTCAATAGCTGCAATGATATTGTTCATGCCTTCTTTTTTACTCACGAAACCATTAGCGCCAGCATCAGCACAATGTTTCCCGTAAAAATGGTCATTTTTAGCGGAGACAATAATAATAATTCCGCTATATTGGCGCTTTCTCAGCGTTTCTAACACCTGGATACCGTTAACTCCGGGGATATCGACATCAATGATGACGATATCAGGCTTAAGTGTTTCCACCCGCTGAACGGCGCTTCCGCCTTCAGTCAACTCTGCTAAGATTTCAATATCGTTTTTGATCAATAAATTACGAATTGCTGCGATAGCAAGAGGATGGTCATCAATAATTATTGCGTTCATAGATTATTCCCTTTGCAATGAAGCATTTCCCTTCTCCCTGTAGTAATACAGACATAAGGTATCATCTCATTTTCTCAATAAAAATAAGAAAATTTGAGCTTCCTTTAAGATAATTCGATAAGTATACCATATAAATAGTCGGCATAAATAAAATGTCAACAATAAAATCAGGGATGATACCGATGATTTATAGTTTCAAATGAGCACTATAAGTTTTCTCACTAATCCTACAGGCGTAAGAATTGTATTGCAAAAGCCGCGGTTTAGTCCTCTGTTGTTTTTTTTGCACTTCATTTAAATTAGCCCTCCAACGTTCCTGGGATAATGTGCAAAACATGCACTGTGTTTGATATGAGGAATGAATACTCTTTTCATTCAATTCATAAATTTCATCTATGCGAAATGAGAGATAATAGTGGAACAGATTAATTCAAATAAAAAACATTCTGACAGAAGAAAATATTTTGCTTTGTTAGCGGTAGTTTTATTTATTGCGTTTTCAGGTGCCTATGCCTATTGGTCAATGGAATTAAAAGACATGATTAGTACAGATGACGCCTATGTCACGGGAAATGCAGATCCAATTTCTGCACAAGTCTCAGGCAGTGTCACTGTCGTTAATCATAAAGATACGAACTACGTTCGACAAGGTGACATTTTAGTTTCACTGGATAAAACTGATGCCACTATCGCACTCAATAAAGCTAAAAATAATCTGGCAAATATTGTTCGGCAAACGAATAAACTATACTTACAGGATAAACAATACAGTGCCGAAGTCGCTTCAGCACGTATTCAGTATCAACAATCTTTAGAAGATTATAACCGTCGTGTGCCTTTAGCGAAGCAAGGGGTTATTTCAAAAGAAGCGCTGGAGCATACCAAAGATACGTTAATAAGTAGCAAAGCGGCATTGAATGCTGCTATCCAGGCTTATAAAGCGAATAAAGCTTTAGTAATGAACACACCATTAAACCGTCAGCCACAAGTCATTGAAGCTGCAGATGCAACCAAAGAAGCCTGGTTGGCGCTTAAACGTACGGATATTAAGAGTCCGGTTACCGGTTATATTGCCCAAAGAAGTGTTCAGGTCGGCGAAACAGTGAGTCCCGGACAATCGTTAATGGCTGTCGTACCGGCGCGTCAAATGTGGGTTAATGCCAACTTTAAAGAAACACAACTCACGGATGTACGGATTGGTCAATCGGTCAATATTATCAGCGATCTTTATGGTGAAAATGTTGTGTTTCATGGTCGGGTGACAGGGATCAATATGGGAACCGGCAATGCGTTCTCCTTATTACCTGCACAAAATGCGACAGGGAACTGGATCAAAATCGTTCAGCGTGTACCGGTTGAAGTTTCTCTGGATCCAAAAGAACTCATGGAACACCCTTTGCGCATTGGTTTATCGATGACTGCAACTATTGATACGAAGAATGAAGACATTGCCGAGATGCCCGGTCTGGCTTCAACCGTGACGTCCATGCCTGCTTATACCAGTAAGGCTTTAGTTATCGATACCAGTCCGATAGAAAAAGAAATTAGCAACATTATTTCGCATAATGGACAACTTTAATGGCAATCACTAAATCAACTCCTGCACCATTAACCGGTGGGACGTTATGGTGCGTCACTATTGCATTGTCATTAGCGACGTTTATGCAAATGTTGGATTCCACTATTTCTAACGTCGCAATACCGACAATATCTGGCTTTCTGGGAGCATCAACAGACGAAGGCACCTGGGTTATCACCTCGTTTGGCGTAGCAAATGCCATTGCGATCCCTGTTACCGGCAGGCTGGCACAAAGAATAGGCGAATTAAGGTTATTTTTACTTTCAGTAACCTTTTTTTCGCTGTCTTCATTAATGTGTAGTTTATCGACCAATCTTGATGTGCTGATATTTTTTAGAGTCGTTCAGGGGTTAATGGCGGGGCCGTTAATTCCACTGTCACAGAGTTTATTATTAAGGAATTATCCACCAGAAAAAAGAACATTTGCTCTGGCATTATGGTCAATGACCGTGATTATCGCTCCGATATGTGGGCCGATATTGGGCGGCTATATTTGCGATAACTTTAGCTGGGGTTGGATATTTTTAATCAATGTCCCTATGGGGATTATCGTCCTGACATTATGCTTAACCTTACTTAAAGGAAGAGAAACTGAGACTTCACCGGTCAAAATGAATCTACCAGGACTGACCCTGTTAGTGCTCGGTGTTGGTGGCTTGCAAATTATGCTTGATAAAGGGCGCGATCTGGATTGGTTCAACTCGAGTACAATAATAATACTAACAGTAGTATCAGTTATTTCTCTGATTTCTTTAGTCATTTGGGAGTCGACCTCAGAGAATCCGATTCTTGACCTCAGTTTGTTTAAGTCCCGTAATTTCACCATTGGTATTGTGAGTATCACATGCGCGTATTTATTTTACTCTGGAGCGATAGTTCTTATGCCGCAGTTACTCCAGGAAACGATGGGGTATAATGCGATATGGGCCGGACTTGCCTATGCGCCCATCGGTATCATGCCGCTATTAATATCACCTTTGATAGGACGTTATGGCAACAAAATTGATATGCGGTTGTTGGTGACATTTAGTTTTTTGATGTATGCGGTTTGCTATTACTGGCGTTCTGTGACATTTATGCCAACGATTGATTTTACAGGCATCATTTTGCCACAGTTTTTTCAGGGATTCGCCGTTGCCTGTTTCTTTTTACCCTTAACAACGATTTCGTTTTCAGGCTTGCCAGATAATAAATTTGCCAATGCCTCGAGTATGAGTAATTTTTTTCGCACCTTGTCAGGATCAGTTGGTACGTCGTTGACAATGACACTGTGGGGACGCCGCGAATCGTTACACCATAGTCAGTTGACAGCAACCATCGATCAATTTAACCCCGTGTTTAATTCATCGTCACAAATTATGGATAAATACTATGGTTCGCTTTCAGGAGTTCTTAATGAAATTAATAATGAAATAACTCAGCAGTCACTTTCTATTTCTGCAAATGAGATTTTCCGTATGGCGGCTATTGCTTTTATCTTACTTACGGTTTTGGTTTGGTTTGCGAAACCGCCGTTTACAGCGAAAGGCGTTGGGTGATGGAAAAAGAGGAGGCTATAGCAGGTAAAACGGCAGAATCTTAAGTCTGCGTCATCGGCAGCATCGCTCACCCAGGGAAAGGATGGTGATGCTGCGTTGAAACGTTATTAACGGCCTTTTGCCAGATATTGATTCATCTCTTCTTCCGGCACCATTCCACCTCCCGTCGCCCACACCAGATGAGTGGCATTACGCAGTTGTTCGGCGCTGAAACCGTGCAGCTGTTGATAACTTACTGATGCGCACACGCGCTGAGGCCCCGCCATACCCGCCAGTGCCGAAGGTTCAAGACGAATGCCTTCTTCCTGCGCCAACCAGCCAAGCATGTCATACATGGTTTGATCGCTAAGGGTATAGAAGCCATCCAGCAGACGCTCCATCGCCCGCCCGACAAAGCCCGATGCGCGACCAACCGCAAGGCCATCGGCAGCGGTAAGGTTGTCGATGCCAATATCCTGAACAGAAATCTGATCGTGTAATCCGGTATGGACGCCTAATAACATACACGGGGAGTGTGTTGGTTCGGCAAAAAAGCAGTGAACATGATCGCCAAACGCCAGTTTAAGTCCGAATGCGACGCCACCAGGACCACCGCCAACACCACACGGCAGATAGACAAATAGAGGGTTATCAGCATCGACGATACGGCCTTGCTGGGCAAATTGCGCTTTAAGACGCTGGCCAGCGACGGAATACCCAAGGAACAACGTGCGGGAATTCTCGTCATCAATAAAGAAACAGTTCGGGTCAGACTGCGCGGCTTTACGTCCTTCCTCGACGGCAACACCATAATCTTGCTCGTATTCCACGACAGTAACGCCATGACTGCGCAGTTTCGCTTTTTTCCAGGCGCGGGCATCAGCAGACATATGCACCGTTACTTTAAAGCCGATGCGGGCGCTCATAATACCAATTGATAACCCCAGATTTCCGGTTGATCCCACAGCAATACTGTATTGGCTAAAGAACTGTTTAAACTCCGGGGAAAGCAGTTTGCTGTAGTCATCTTCAAGCGTCAGCAACCCCGCTTCCAGAGCCAGTTTTTCTGCATGTGCCAGGACTTCATAAATCCCGCCGCGTGCTTTTATGGAGCCGGAAATAGGCAAATGGCTGTCTTTTTTTAGTAGCAATTGCCCGGCGATCGGTTGTTGATATTCCTTTTCCAGCCGTTTTTGCATAGCAGGAATAGCAACCAGTTCTGATTCAATAATCCCCCCCGCGGCAGCCGTTTCAGGAAATGCTTTTGCCAGATACGGCGCAAAACGAGACAGGCGCGCATGGGCGTCCTGAACATCCTGTTCGGTCAGGCCAACATAAGGTAAACCTTCTGCCAATGAGGTCGTGCCAGGATTAAACCAGGTGGTTTCTTTAAGAGCAACCAGATCCTCTACCAACGGATACTGGGCGATGAGCGAATTCATTTTAGCGTTTTCCATAGTACGTCTCTTTGCGCTTAGATGATAAATGACAGCAGGAATGTGCCCGCCAGAGCGACGACCGAAGCGATAAATGTCGCTGTCGTATAGTATTTAAATGTTTCATTGAGCGTAGCGCCGCAATATTGCTTCACCAGCCAGAAAAGCGAGTCCGTAACGATCGTGCAGCCAATCGCACCGGAACCGATAGCAATCGCAATAATTTCCGGGCTGATGTCGGGATACAGCGGCAGCACAATGATCCATATTTATATCTTCTTCTCCAGGTTGGCATGTTTTACCTACTTGCCTACATGGTGACTCGTTGGCGAGAACAGAGGCGAAATTGGGTACAATTGTCCGGGAATTATTGTTACTTTTTATTGTATTGCCGTGTCGGGTGATAGGGCGTCGAGAATATCGTTGGATCTCGCCAGTGACGTCTGTTTCTGCTACAGTGCCCGTTTTACGGCAAACGGCTTGGGTATGGCTTCATTAAAGGATGTCGCACGCCTGGCGGGAGTGTCGATGATGACAGTCTCCCGGGTGATGCATAATGCAGAATCTGTGCGTCCTGCAACGCGTGACCGCGTATTGCAGGCAATCCAGACCCTGAATTATGTTCCTGATCTTTCCGCCCGTAAAATGCGCGCTCAAGGACGTAAGCCGTCGACTCTCGCCGTGCTGGCACAGGACACTGCTACCACTCCTTTCTCTGTTGATATTCTGCTTGCCATTGAGCAAACCGCCAGCGAGTTCGGCTGGAATAGTTTTTTAATCAATATTTTTTCTGAAGATGACGCTGCCCGCGCGGCACGTCAGCTGCTTGCCCACCGTCCGGATGGCATTATCTATACTACAATGGGGCTGCGACATATCACGCTGCCTGAGTCTCTGTATGGTGAAAATATTGTATTGGCGAACTGTGTGGCGGATGACCCAGCGTTACCCAGTTATATCCCTGATGATTACACTGCACAATATGAATCAACACTGCATTTGCTCGCGGCGGGCTATCGTCAACCGTTATGCTTCTGGCTACCGGAAAGTGCGTTGGCAACAGGGTATCGTCGGCAGGGATTTGAGCAGGCCTGGCGTGATGCTGGACGAGATCTGGCTGAGGTGAAACAATTTTACATGGCAACAGGTGATGATCACTACACCGATCTCGAAAGTTTACTCAATGCCCACTTCCAATCTGGCAAACCAGATTTTGATGTTCTGATATGTGGTAACGATCGCGCAGCCTTTGTGGCTTATCAGGTTCTTCTGGCGAAGGGGGTACGTATCCCGCAGGATGTCGCCGTAATGGGCTTTGATAATCTGGTTGGCGTCGGGCATCTGTTTTTACCGCCGCTGACCACAATTCAGCTTCCACATGACATTATCGGGCGGGAAGCTGCATTGCATATTATTGAAGGTCGTGAAGGGGGAAGAGAGACGCGGATCCCTTGCCCGCTGTTGATCCGTTGTTCCACCTGATATTATGTTAACCCAGTTGCCAGAGTGCTCCATGTTGCAGCACAGCCACTCCGTGGGAGGCATAGAGCGACAGTTCCCGTTTTTCTGGCTGCGGATATATTCGGCTACTCATTACCGCCTCCCCGTCGTTAATAAATACTTCCACGGATGATGTATCGATAAATATCCTTAGGGCGAGCATGTCACCCTGCGGGAGGGGAATACTACGGTAGCCGTCTAAATGCTCGTGTGGGTAATACCGCCACAAAACAAGCCGCTCAGATTGGTTATCAATATACAGCCGCATTCCTGTGCCGAGTTGTAATCCGTAATGTTCGGCATCACTGTTCTTCAGCGCCCACTGCAACTGAATCTCAACTGCTTGCGCGTTTTTCTGCAAAACATATTTATTGCTGATTGTGCGGGGAGAGATAGATTGATGCTGCTGGCGTAACGACTCAGCTTCATGTACCGGGCGTTGTAGGAGTTTGCCATTGCTCTCTGATAGCTCGCGCGCCAGCGTCATGCAGCCTGCCCAGCCTTCACGTTTTGAGGGCATTGGCGATTCCCACATATCCATCCAGCCGATAACAATACGCCGACCATCCTTCGCTAAAAAGCTTTGTGGTGCATAAAAGTCATGTCCGTTATCAAGTTCAGTAAAATGCCCGGATTGTGCAAAAAGTCGTCCTGGCGACCACATTCCGGGTATTACGCCACTTTGAAAGCGATTTCGATAACTGTATCCCTCGGCATTCATTCCCTGCGGGGAAAACATCAGATAATGCTGATCGCCAAGGCTGAAAAAGTCCGGACATTCCCACATATAGCTTTCACCCGCATCAGCGTGGGCCAGTACGCGATCGAAAGTCCATTCACGCAATGAACTGCCGCGATAAAGCAGTATCTGCCCCGTGTTACCTGGGTCTTTCGCCCCGACTACCATCCACCATGTGTCGGCTTCACGCCACACTTTAGGATCGCGGAAGTGCATGATTCCTTCTGGTGGAGTGAGGATCACACCCTGTTTCTCGAAATGAATACCATCCCGACTGGTAGCCAGACATTGTACTTCGCGAATTGCATCGTCATTACCTGCACCATCGAGCCAGACGTGTCCGGTGTAGATAAGTGAGAGGACACCATTGTCATCGACAGCACTACCTGAAAAACACCCGTCTTTGTCATTCTCGTCTCCAGGCGCTAGCGCAATAGGCTCATGCTGCCAGTGGATCATATCGTCGCTGGTGGCATGTCCCCAGTGCATTGGCCCCCAGTGTTCACTCATCGGGTGATGTTGATAAAACGCGTGATAACGATCGTTAAACCAGATCAGGCCGTTTGGATCGTTCATCCACCCGGCAGGAGGCGCGAGGTGAAAATGGGGATAGAAAGTGTTACCCCGGTGCTCATGAAGTTTTGCTAGTGCGTTTTGCGCCGCATGCAATCGAGATTGCGTCATTTTAATCATCCTGGTTAAGCAAATTTGGTAAATTGTTAACGTTAACTTTTATAAAAATAAAGTCCCTTAATTTCATAAATGCGATGAATATCACAAATGTTAACGTTAACTATGACATTTTGTGATCGAATATGCATGTTTTAGTAAATCCATGACGATTTTGCGAAAAAGAGGTTTATCACTATGCGTAAGTCAGATGAATTTGAGGGAAAAAATGCCAGCCAAAGTATGGGTTTTAGGGGATGCGGTCGTAGATCTCTTGCCAGAATCAGACGGGCGGCTACTGCCTTGTCCTGGCGGTGCGCCAGCTAACGTTGCGGTGGGAATCGCCAGATTAGGCGGAATAAGTGGGTTTATAGGTCGGGTGGGGGATGATCCTTTTGGTGCGTTAATGCAAAGAACGCTGCTAACTGAGGGAGTCGATATCACGTATCTGAAGCAAGATGAATGGCACCGGACATCCGCGGTGCTTGTCGATCTGAACGATCAAGGGGAACGTTCATTTACGTTTATGGTCCGCCCCAGTGCCGATCTTTTTTTAGAGACGACAGACTTGCCCTGCTGGCGACATGGCGAATGGTTACATCTCTGTTCAATTGCGTTGTCTGCTGAGCCTTCGCGTACCAGCGCATTTACAGCGATGACGGCGATCCGGCATGCCGGAGGTTTTGTCAGCTTCGATCCCAATATTCGTGAAGATCTATGGCAAGACGAGCATTTGCTCCGCTTGTGTTTGCGGCAGGCGCTACAACTGGCGGATGTCGTCAAGCTCTCGGAAGAAGAATGGCGACTTATCAGTGGAAAAACACAGAACGATCGGGAGATATGCGCGCTGGCAAAAGAATATGAGATCGCCATGCTGTTGGTGACTAAAGGTGCAGAAGGGGTGGTGGTCTGTTATCGAGGACAAGTTCACCATTTTGCTGGAATGTCTGTGAATTGTGTCGATAGCACGGGGGCGGGAGATGCGTTCGTTGCCGGGTTACTCACAGGTCTGTCCTCTACGGGATTATCTACAGATGAAAGAGAAATGCGACAAATTATCGATCTCGCTCAACGTTGCGGAGCGCTTGCAGTAACGGCGAAAGGGGCGATGACAGCGCTGCCATGTCGACAAGAACTGGAATGGTGAGAAGTAAACGGCGAAGTCGCTCTTATCTCTAAATAGGACGTGAATTTTTTAACGACAGGCAGGTAATTATGGCACTGAATATTCCATTCAGAAATGCGTACTATCGTTTTGCATCCAGTTACTCATTTCTCTTTTTTATTTCCTGGTCGCTGTGGTGGTCATTATACGCTATTTGGCTGAAAGGACATCTAGGGTTGACAGGGACGGAATTAGGTACACTTTATTCGGTCAACCAGTTTACCAGCATTCTATTTATGATGTTCTACGGCATCGTTCAGGATAAACTCGGTCTGAAGAAACCGCTCATCTGGTGTATGAGTTTCATCTTGGTCTTGACCGGACCGTTTATGAACCGTTACTGCAAAGCAATTTTTCTGTAGGTTTAATTCTGGGTGCGCTCTTTTTTGGTCTGGGGTATCTGGCGGGATGCGGTTTGCTTGACAGCTTCACCGAAAAAATGGCGCGAAATTTTCATTTCGAATATGGAACAGCGCGCGCCTGGGGATCTTTTGGCTATGCTATTGGCGCATTCTTTGCTGGCATATTTTTTAGTATCAGTCCCCATATCAACTTCTGGTTGGTCTCTCTATTTGGCGCTGTATTTATGATGATCAACATGCGTTTTAAAGATCAGGAACACCAGTGCGTAGCGGCGGATGTGGGAGGGGTAAAAAAAGAGGATTTTATCGCAGTTTTCAAGGATCGAAACTTCTGGGTTTTCGTCATATTTATTGTGGGGACGTGGTCTTTCTATAACATTTTTGATCAACAACTCTTTCCTGTCTTTTATGCAGGTTTATTCGAATCACACGATGTAGGAACGCGCCTGTATGGTTATCTCAACTCATTCCAGGTGGTACTCGAAGCGCTGTGCATGGCGATTATTCCTTTCTTTGTGAATCGGGTAGGGCCAAAAAATGCATTACTTATCGGTGTTGTGATTATGGCGTTGCGTATCCTTTCCTGCGCGCTATTCGTTAACCCCTGGATTATTTCATTAGTGAAGCTGTTACATGCCATTGAGGTTCCACTTTGTGTCATATCCGTCTTCAAATACAGCGTGGCAAATTTTGATAAGCGCCTGTCGTCGACGATCTTTCTGATTGGTTTTCAAATTGCCAGTTCGTTGGGGATTGTGCTGCTTTCAACGCCGACTGGGATACTCTTTGACCACGCAGGCTACCAGACGGTTTTTTTCGCAATTTCGGGTATTGTCTGCCTGATGTTGCTATTTGGCATTTTCTTCCTGAGTAAAAAACGTGAGCAAATAGTGATGGAAACGCCAGTACCTTCAGCAATATAAACGTAAACTTTTTCCGGTTGTTGTCGATAGCTCTATATCCCTCAACCGGAAAATAATAATACCAAAATGCTTAGCCCTGCTAATAATCGCCTAATCCAAACGCCTCATTCATGTTCTGGTACAGTCGCTCAAATGTACTCCGGATACACGGCTCGCTGATTTCCAGGGCATTGTCGTAATTCAGCGACCTGTCCCGTGTATCACGGGCCTGCGAATTCATCAAGGAAAGCATTGTGGAGTGAAGTATCAAGTCACGCCATATTTCGCGATCAGGATTGTGTGTGATGGTTACATCGCCCAGCCCAGGGCTGTTTAGTCATCAGCGTTTTCTGACCGTGTTGAGATTTCAACCTGTTGCAGGAAAAATGAGTAGATAGGGCAAATGTGCTGCCAAACTTATCTTTTACGGGGTGAAGGTAGATATCGTTTGAAGGGTATCTGGTGTCCCCTGCAGACATCTACTTGAAGCAGCAGGGGATTGATTAGAATGGTGTTTTTTAGGTGTGAGAAATATTTTACCCGCTATTTTACCCATTGGCGCGGCTTAAGAGCTTATTTTTGAATTCACAATGGTCACGATATAACCATCTTGCTCGACCGTGGATAACTTTGGCTTTAGGCAGGTCGCCGGACTTAATCCGGTCGTAGATGAAGGTTTTACCAAAGCCAGTATCAGCCATGATGAATTTCAAATCAACCAGTGAATCAGGTTGTAGTTCGTGTTGCATGAGTGCTATCTCCGAATAGGGAATCGAACCTGCAAATCAGGCAATAAAAAACCGCCATCAGGCGGCTTGGTGTTCTTTCAGTTCTTCAATTCGAATATTGGTTACATTGTTTTAATATATGAATAAATAAATTAGCTTTTTTCGTTGCCTTCGCGTTCTTTATTAATTTTAACAAACTCGTTTTTACCACGCTCTCCAAATGCGTCTTTAGAGTCGTTGTATCCGCAATCGCAGCACACATAATCACCAGACCATCCACGCATTGTTTTTTCTTTTGCAATATTTCCAGAACCGCATTTTGGACAAGACATATCACTACCTCCAAAGCATGAGTGAGATGACAACGTAACATTGATTGGAGATTAACAATAGATTGCTGATGTAAAAGATATGTATAAGCTTCGCTTTCAAAGTGGAGGCTCTGGTAGCGGCATCCAGTGTGACGGCTCACATACCCCCTCAACACCATTCATGTAAAAGAATTGAAATAACCCTTTACCTTTGTGAAACCCTACCATCTGCTCTTTTGTGTCTGAGCAATAAACCAAAACATCTTCTTCGCTTGGCATTCGCTCACTACAGCTTATCCAACCATCCGGAATTACCGGAGAGTTGCCAGCGGCCTCGGGCATATCCGGACCTTTGCGAATAGCCTTTGCAAGCTCCAGCGGGTCATCGTAAAGCCAGTCGCCAGTTTGTGGGTGATTTGCTTCTGCAAGCTGCGCAGCCCATTCAAGACCATCTTTTTGACCTTGGAGATAATCAAGCGGCAACTCTTCATGATTACTTGCAGGTTCTGCACTATCAGCTTCGCGCCGCTTCTGTAGCTCTGCTGCCATCGCTCTCACGACTTCAACTGGTGCCCTTGCAGCAAACTCTATGTTGGTGATCAGCTCATTAAGATATTGCTCGCTGGGATACTGTTTCTTATCGGTTATAGTGGTCATAGCTATTTCACCTTAATCTCAACATTTCGCAGCTTTAGCTCTACTGGCAGGTCTGACTTTCCGGTTAATGCTAATGCGAGATTTTCTGGAGTAATGAGAGCCGTTATTGTTTTCCCCATCGACAGACGAATAATCATTCGTATCTCGCGATCGTCACATGCTCCCGGTCGAACAATTGAGATTTGTCCGTTCATCTCACTCTCCTTTGATGCGAATGCCAGCGACGCGTAGTGCGTGTTCTAAGTCAATCAGGCAAAGCCAGCTGCCATTTTCTTTAGGTATCATGACATGTCGCTTATCAGCATTTATTGGGTGCCCATATCGAAGGTCGTAGCGAGTCGGTAATTGAACTTCCCTCGCTTCCAGTTCTGTAATGCGTCTGTCTTTAGCTTCTATTTCATCCAGCAGTGCCAGCACGGTTTCTGGTCCGGCCAGAAATTTGAAGGCGTTGAGCGCATCAATATCCACACCGTAATCTTTAAGTTCCTGTTCACTTATCAGATCATCATCAACTGGCAACATTAACAGGCGTTCCATTGCCGGAATTGCACGTTCTGCCGCCTCACGCAGTGCCTGGTAATTAATTTCGCTCACTGGTTGCCTCCTGCTTTTCTGCCTTCAACACCATGCGAGAACCATCATCCAGCTCCCGCGCGATCTCACCACCTTCAGCCATGACCAGTCGCCATACCAATTGAGCAGCCTCATTGGTAACATCACGACCTGGATCATTGCCAACGCGCATACGTCCACCTTCAACATCGCGCATTTTTGCCAGCATGATAGTTTTTGATAGCGGTGAAAAACCAAGCTGTAGTCGTGCTGAATTACTCACTGGTTGCCTCCTTTGCGCCACATAGCATTCAGATATTTGTTGTCATTAACAGAACCGAAACTCTTTCTTTTAAGCAATTCCTCTCTCGATGGCATTGGCTTTACGCGTTGGCGAATAATCATTTCTGCCGGAAGAATGCCGGGATTGTATGCAAGTCCTCTCATGATTTACTCTCAACGAACTGGTCAATAGCCATGCTAAGTGACATACCTAAAGTTTCGATATGCTGCTGAATATCCTGTAGCGTCTGCGCCTGAGATAACAGGATTTCACGGTTGCATAACTCTTTGACCAGATGCTCAAACTTGCTGTAATAACCGATACGGCTTAGTGTTTCTTTCCCTGCATTCTCACCTTCTTTGATAATTCCTCTTTCATTAAGAATCAGGTCGTGTTTGGTTCCGGTAATAACGTATTTGCCGAGGTCGATGTTTAGCTTCATTGTTTTCATTGTTAATTCCTCAGTCATTACTGATAGCGCCATAGCGTGAGCGGTAATTACGCAGGCGCGGGTCAATTTCAGGGAAGTGGGTATATGTGGCTTTGCGGAATGGTCGGATTGATGTCTGGTAAATTCGCTCGCGTTCTTCTTTCTCTGCAAGCCATATACAGTGGCGAAATTCCTTTTCCTCTTTCGTTTCCTGTGGTAGCGACATTATCCGATCGTAGTTTCTTCTGAATTTATCCAGCACCTCCGATACGGAATTGCCGGAACAGCGGCGCGCGTCATCCGCACCATACAGAGGCGCTGGCATGGTTTTCTCCTGTTGATTATTTAGCTAACTTTTTCCAGATCGCTGAAACGTATTTTGCTTGGTGAATGGCATCATCAAGCGCGTTGTGGCGAGTTCCTTTGAATGGCATATCTCGCTTAGGGTCGAATCCTATTACCTTCCCAAGTTCGACGATTGTTCTTACGTCGCGGTCATTCCACCACTGCCACGGAACTGGCTGCCCTGTCAGCGAATAACTGTTGCGGAGAATAACGCAGTCAAATGATGCTCCATTCCCCCAAACCTGAACGAATTTGTGGTTAGCGTTCTTTATGATGAATTCAGATAACCATGAAAGAGCCGTTGAAAGCTCCTGAGTGTTGCTGGTTAGCGATTTTCTGGCTTCTTCACTCTGTTCCAGCCACCATAAAATCGTTGAAGCGTCAGGACGCGCCCGATATCGCATTGATGACTCAAGCGAGATATTTACCGAGAACTCTTCTCCTGTTTCTCCGGTATTCGGGTCAAAGAATACTGCCCCAATAGAAATAACTGGCGCGTATGGCCCGTTGCCCATTGTTTCAAGGTCAACCATCAAGTGATTCATGTAAGTCCTTAAATTGCGTGAATAGCGTGACGAGGGAAGGGGAGAGTTACTGGTGCAAAGGGTATATCGTCGTCAAAATCCATCGGAGGTTCGTTGTGTTGTGCTGGTGATGATTGCTGCTGTGGCTTCTGTGATTGCCTGCTGGCTGCTTGTTGTTTGCTGTCGCCAATGCCGCCAAGCATTTGCATCACGCCATTAATTCCGACATGAACCTCGGTTGTGTAACGGTCTTGTCCTGACTGGTCTTTCCACTTTCTGGTTCTCAGCATTCCCTCGAAATAAATCTGATCACCTTTTTTCACATACTGCCCCACGACCTCAGCCAGTTTCCCGGATACAGCAACACGATGCCATTCAGTCAATTCCTTTTGCTCGCCAGTATTTTTATCTCGCCATTGTTCTGACGTGGCTATTGTCAGGTTAGCGAACGCTGTTCCTGATGGTGAGTATCGAACTTCCGGGTCTTGTCCTACCCGACCAAGGATAATCACCTTATTTACGCCTCTGCTTGCCATTTATGCCGCCTGTTTTAGTTCGTTAACTCTGATGTTCATTACCTGAACGCATTTAGCCTGCGCATCCTCATTGCCAGCCATTAATTGCCAGTCATGCTGATAACGTTCTATGAGTTTTTTCTTGTCAGTTTCTGTCGAAGCATAATCACTGAAGTCTTTCAGGATTTGTTCGCAGTCAACCGATGGAGATTTCTGGTTGGTATTTTCTGGTGATGGTTGATTGCCAGATGCTGGCATTGCCCATCCCGGCAGCGATGGAGGGGACCAGTAAAATCCTGTTCCATCTTTCAGTTTTGCCCTGTGCCATCCCTGCTTTTTATCGAGAGATGTTTGTGCGAAACCTTCCTCAAGGTTATACAGATACCGACCGATTCCCCACTGAACGGCAGCACGCTTCATTGCACCGGAACGACCACCTTTGACGGCTTCTACCTGCGTGTTTTCAGCAGCATCCCATTTGGTTACCCATTCGGAATCAATCTTGATTGATATGCCGCATTCAACTCCGCCGTTGTTGGGAATATCGCGGTATTCATTGCGCCATCCTGCTTTGCCGCAAACATCGTCCAGGCGTTTCATGATTGCCCTGTTCGTGACATAAGCCAGCACCATAGCCCACACCTTGCCATCGCGTGTTTTACCGCTTTGCTGTATTCGCCATTCGATATCTTCAGGGCTGAATGGCTCATCGAATTTGTTCAAATCCATAATTCACCTCAGAATGGACACGGCCCAAGGAAATAACGCTGATTTAATACTTCGACTCGGGACAAATTAAGGCATACCCGCATTCCTTCGCGGTCGCCATTATGGCGATACCAGAGAGCTTTCTGCGTGTACATGCGCCTCTGTAACTTGCTCTCCTTCACTGTGGTTGCAAGTGACATGAATATCTCCTTCGTTGCCGATTAATTCTTTCATCTGACGAATGAATTCTTCGTCTGACCAGTTATCTGTAAAACTCATGGACGGCCTTGTTGTTTCAAAATATCCCAAAGCTTTTCGAGCAAACTTTTCATTCTTGGTTGTTTAAAGTCTGCTCCGGTTAAAATGTTTTTTCGTGAATGCTGCACCGATAAAATTGGGTTGAAAGGGCGAACCGATGCCGCCCCTGCAATAGCGAACTGTTGCATAGGATGCTCCTTCTGTTTGATTGCATAACGAAAACGCCTCAAGTGAAGCGTTATTGGTATGCATATAAAAAGGCCCTCACACTGGAGGGCAAAGAAGATTTCCAATAATCAGAACAAGTCGGCTCCTGTTTAGTTACGAGCGACATTGCTCCGTGTATTCACTCGTTGGAATGAATACACAGTGCTTATTCGTACTAATAAAATACCCAATTTTCTGTTTCTTGGTTGTGTCCAAAGTTATATTCAATATCTGGTGTTGATGTATCAATATTTTTCATCCCATCAACAAGAGTTGATACAACAGCCAAATCTTGTTTTATTCTCATTAAATGGTATTTCTTCCGGCGCAATAAACTTTCAATAGCAAGTTTCTTCGTTGGGAATGCAAAAGATCTTTCTGCATTTTTTGCTACTTTCTTAATTGCATATCTATTTCTCCTTTGTTTCCATTCCTGTAACCACTGATTTGGTGCTGGTTTAAAATTAACAATCCAATGCGCAGGAACCAACCATGCATAATGCTCTGTCTGATGAAAAGCTATATATTGAAGTGCGAATATTTTTATCCCATCTTCTTCAACTGTCGCCTGGAATCTCCAGAAAACAGGCATTCCATCATGTTCAGTTTCTGATTCAGAAAAAGGTACGCTCCATGATTTTGTCATATCTCACCTCAAATAAGTGGTTTGCTGCCTAATTTCATTTTCTGGCGACCAACACAAGTCACACCCATTTCACTGCGTGGCTTGCGGTAGTAAATACGATTCTGTTTATGATAGACTTCTTCTGCCTTCTTGCAGCGAAGGCTTCCGAGTGATGCTGCTTTGTCTGCTCTGACGCAACCAGAGAGCTTTAGCGCAATTTTTTGCGCCAGTCGCTGCTCTTGCATTGCCTGTTCACGTTGAGCCTGTCTGCGTGCTCTGCGGCGATTTCTGGCGTTATCGTCAGCCAGATATGTAATGACTACTGTCATGTTGACCTCCGATGAAACAACTTTGGAATTGATAGTGATTGCAAAGTGGTTTCTGGCCCCTCGAATTGAGGGGCAGAAAGAGCATCTCGCCAACTAATAGGTCGATGCTCGGATCGAGAGATTTAATTAACCTCGGTTTTGAAGTTATGCATTCACATAAATCCTCCTGTTGCATGTGCAGCATTGGCTGTGTTTGGCGGCTGCATTTCGCCCATGGAATTGACTTTGGCGGTGACGCGCCGGGTGCTTATCTTCCGGTTGCCGTCGTGCAGCTGCACTTCACGTCACCCCAAAGCCAACTACTCTTTGGTTCCCGCATTTCGGCGGGACAACCCCATCAATGTTAAAGAGCCTGCCAATCTGTTCCGTTTGGCTTCCAGCGTCCTGCTGATGGCTTAAATTTAAGATCTCTTTAATTAATGGTCAAGAGTATTTTTGAAGAAAACTTAAATTTTCTTTCGTAACTTAAGTTTGGCTTTGATTTTTAAAGGAAATAAAAAAAGGGGCGAATGCCCCCTTATGGAAGGTTTGCTAGTTTTGCATCGACAACTACGCCGATGATTTTGCAGTTTCCGTTGATCTCGATCATCGGATATTGTGGGTTAAGTGGTTTTAGAAACTTCCTGCCTGCATCAATAACTAACTTCTTGAAAGTTGCCTCGTTTTCTCCTTCGAGCTTTGCAACTACCAGTTTCCCGTTACGCGGCTCTACTTCAGGATCGACGAGTATTATCATTCCTTCAGGGATACTGAGACCGGCCGGAGCCGTCATTGAGTCTCCCTTCACGTCCAACCAAAACGAATCTTCTGAACAGTCTACGGTTGTATCGTACCAGTTATCTATTGCACGCTTATGATATGGTTCTACAGCTTCCATCCAGCATCCTGCGCTCACCCAGCTAATCAGAGGGTATGACCCTCTTGGATCATGCCTACTGTGATAGGCAATGTTTGAAAGACTTTCCTCTCCTTTCATCAGATAGTCAGGGGAACACTTCAACGCATTAGCCAGGGCGAGAAGATTCTCTCCATTTGGCTCTGTCTCAGAGCGTTCCCACTGAGATATGGCAACATTAGACACGCCGACCATTTTTCCAAGTGCGGCCTGCCTGATCTTGAGTTCTTTTCTCCGAGCGCGAATGCGCTCTCCCATCAATTGAGTTTTCATAGTTAAGACATCTTAAATAAACTTGACTTAAGATTCCTTTAGTGGATAATTTAAGTGTTCTTTAATTTCGGAGCGAGTCTATGTACAAGAAAGATGTTATCGACCACTTCGGAACCCAGCGTGCTGTAGCTAAAGCGTTAGGCATTAGCGACGCAGCAGTCTCTCAGTGGAAGGAAGTCATCCCAGAGAAAGACGCCTATCGACTGGAAGTCGTTACAGCTGGCGCCCTGAAGTATCAAGAAAGCGCTTACCGCAAAGCGGCATAAGCAAATTGCTCTTTAACAGTCATGGTCCTCATTCCCGCCGAAATGCGGGAATACAACGCGCATAAGTTGATGCGCATAACTTCTTATTTGTTAAGGAAATACTTACATATGGAACTTACAAGTACTCGCAAGAAAGCGAATGCAATTACAAGCAACATCCTGAATAGAATTGCTGTGCGTGGTCAGCGAAAGGTTGCCGACGCGTTAGGGATTAATGAATCGCAAATTTCGCGATGGAAAGACAGCTTCATCCCAAAAATGGGAATGCTTCTGGCTGTTCTTGAATGGGGTGTTGAAGACGAGGAGTTGGCGGAACTGGCTAAGAAAGTAGCCAGAATGCTGACAAAAGAAAAAGCCCCGAAGAACGGCGAATTCTTCGAGGCCTGATGTAGAAAGACTGGATCAATCCACAGGAGTAATTATGACAAAACGTCGTAAGAAATACCAGGAAAAAGAAGAGATTCGACACCCTGATTCACCTGAGGGATTAGTGGTAGCCGCAGCAAATAACAGGGCGTTCGCAGAGCGCCTTGTTGGTGTTTACAGACTAGCCAAAGCAGGAGTGAAACATGGGCGTCGTTAAGTTAGCTGATTACAGGCCTCAACTGGAGGTCGTGGAGCATCGCGTGGCAGAACTCGAAGATGGCTACACTCGGACTGCAAACACACTGTTAGAAGCCGCCATGCTTTCTGGACTTACTCTACATCAGTTACTGATTGTTATGGCTGTGTGGCGCAAGACATACGGTTACAACAAAAAAATAGATTGGATCGGAAACGAACAGTTCGCTGAACTCACTGGCATGGCACCAACCAAATGCTCTACCGCCAAAAACGAGCTTATCAGAATGGGAGTTCTCATTCAGGTGGGGCGTCAAGTTGGTATGAATACAAACATTTCCGAGTGGAAAACGAAAGTTAACGGATTCGGTAAAACATTTACCAATTCGGTAAAACAAACCTTCACCAAATCGGTAAAAAGCAATTTACCGAATCAGTCAAACACAAAAGACAATATACAAAAGACAATAAATACAAATACCCCCTTACCCCCTAACGGGGGCGGCGATGGGCAGGTTAAACCTGAACGTCGCAAGGCAGAACGAATCGACTACGAATCCTTCCTGAACGCCTACAACACCGAAGTCGGTGACAGACTTCCACACGCTGTTGCGGTCAACGAGAAACGCAAACGCCGCCTGAAGAAAATCATCCCGCAACTGAAAACGCCAAACGTGGACGGTTTCAGAGCGTATGTCAGGGCGTTTGTGCATCAGGCCAAGCCGTTTTACTTCGGAGACAACGACACGGGCTGGACGGCAGATTTTGATTACCTGCTGAGGGAAGATTCGTTAACGGGAGTTCGGGAAGGGAAGTTTGCAGACAGGGGGATAGCATGAGACAGGATATCGAAGCGAGCGTTATCGGTGGCCTGCTGATTGGTGGATTAACGCCAACTGCCAGCGACGTTCTGGCAACGCTGGAGCCGGAGGCGTTTTCAATTCCGCTCTACCGGAAAGCCTTCGAGGTTATCCGCAAGCAGGCGCGAAACAGAAACCTAATCGACGCGCTGATGGTTGCTGAGGAATGCGGAGAGGAGCATTTCACGTCAATCCTGATGACCAGCAAAAACTGCCCGAGTTCCGCAAACCTGAAGGGATATGCCGGAATGGTCGCGGATAACTATCACCGCCGTCTGGTGCTGGAAATCATGGATGAAATGCGTGAACCAATTCAGAGCGGAACCATCGACGCATCGAGTCAGGCGATGGATGAACTTGTAAAGCGTCTTTCAGCCATCAGAAAGCCCCGTGACGAGGTTAAACCTGTACGGTTAGGGGAAATCATAACTGACTACACTGACACGCTTGACAGGCGTCTGAGGAACGGAGAAGAGTCCGATACCCTGAAGACCGGAATCGAAGAACTTGACGCTATCACCGGAGGGATGAACGCGGAAGACCTGGTGATAATCGCCGCTCGTCCTGGTATGGGGAAAACCGAACTGGCGCTGAAGATTGCCGAAGGCGTTGCAAGCCGCGTTATTCCTGGTTCTGACGTCCGGCGCGGAGTGTTGATTTTTTCGATGGAAATGAGCGCATTGCAGATTGCAGAGCGGAGCATTGCCAACGCCGGGAGGATGTCGGTTAGCGTGCTGCGAAATCCTGCATCGATGGATGACGAAGGCTGGGCGCGTGTTGCTAACGGCATGAGTCAGCTTGCAGATTTGGATGTATGGGTAGTCGATGCCTCGCGGTTATCGGTCGAAGAAATACGCTCAATCGCAGAACGGCATAAACAGGAAAATCCAAACCTGTCACTAATCATGGCGGATTATCTTGGCCTGATTGAGAAGCCGAAAGCAGACCGTAACGACCTCGCAATTGCTCACATCTCAGGAAGCCTTAAGGCGATGGCGAAAGACCTGAAAACGCCTGTTATCTCCCTGAGTCAGCTTTCGCGCGATGTTGAGAAGCGACCAAACAAACGCCCGACAAACGCAGATTTGCGTGATTCAGGAAGCATTGAACAGGACGCAGACTCAATCATCATGCTCTATCGGGAAGCGGTATATGACGAGAACAGTAGCGCCGCGCCATTTGCTGAAATCATCGTGACGAAAAACCGTTTTGGCTCGCTTGGTACGGTTTACCAGCGATTCTGCAACGGACACTTTGTTGCATGTGACCAAGACGAAGCCAGACAGATTTGCACAGCATCAAATGCACCTGCTGCGCGTGGCAGACGATATGCACAAGGGGCTGACGTATGACCATCTACATCACTGAGCTAATAACAGGCCTGCTGGTAATCGCAGGCCTTTTTATTTGGGGGAGAGGGAAGTCATGAAAAAACTAACCTTTGAAATTCGATCTCCAGCACATCAGCAAAACGCTATTCACGCAGTACAGCAAATTCTTCCAGACCCAACCAAACCAATCGTAGTAACCATTCAGGAACGCAACCGCAGCTTAGACCAAAACCGAAAGCTTTGGGCTTGCCTTGGTGACGTCTCTCGTCAGGTTGAATGGCATGGTCGCTGGCTGGATGCAGAAAGCTGGAAGTGTGTGTTTACCGCAGCATTAAAGCAGCAGGACGTTGTTCCTAACCTTGCCGGGAATGGCTTTGTGGTAATAGGCCAGTCAACCAGCAGGATGCGTGTAAGCGAATTTGCGGAGCTATTAGAGCTTATACAGGCATTCGGTACAGAGCGTGGAGTTAAGTGGTCAGACGAAGCGAGACTGGCTATGGAATGGAAAGCGAGATGGGGAGACAGGGCGGCATGAGACGACAGCGACGAAGTATCACCGACATCATCTGCGAAAACTGCAAATACCTTCCAACGAAACGCTCCAGAAATAAACGCAAGCCAATCCCCAAAGAATCTGACGTAAAAACTTTCAACTACACGGCTCACCTGTGGGATATCCGGTGGCTAAGACATCGTGCGAGGAAACAAGGTGATTGACCCAAATCGAAGTTACGAACAAGAAAGCGTCGAGCGAGCTTTAACGTGCGCTAACTGCGGTCAGAAGCTGCATGTGCTGGAAGTTCACGTGTGCTCCGATTGCTGCGCAGAACTGATGAGCGATCCGAATAGTTCAATGTACGAGGAAGAAGACGATGAATGAGTTAATAAATGGCAATGCCATCAAAATGACAAGCATTGAAATCGCTGAGTTGGTTGGTAAGCGTCATGACAATGTGAAGCGTACCATCGAAACGCTGGCTAAAAATGGTGTTATCCGGCTTCCTCAAATTGAGGTTTTCGAAAGAATCAATAACTTAGGGTTCAATGTTCAGTACGAGCATTACGTCTTCGAAGGCGAACAAGGTAAGCGAGACAGTATTGTCGTTGTTGCCCAGTTGTCGCCGGAATTCACCGCTCGTCTTGTTGACCGTTGGCGAGAGCTTGAAGAAACTGCGGTTAATATCCCAAAAACGCTACCAGAAGCGTTGCGCCTTGCTGCTGACCTTGCTGAGCAGAAAATGCAACTGGAAAACCAGCTCGCAATTGCCGCACCTAAAGTTGAGTTTGCCGATCGCGTTGGCGAGGCCAGCGGAATTTTGATTGGAAACTTTGCAAAGGTTGTTGGAATTGGTCCAAACAAACTGTTTGCGTGGATGCGAGATCACAAAATCCTTATTGCTTCAGGTTCCCGGCGAAATGTGCCAATGCAGGAATATATGGAGCGCGGCTATTTCACAGTGAAAGAAACAGCGGTCAACACAAATCACGGAATACAGATATCGTTCACCACAAAAATCACCGGGCGTGGTCAACAGTGGCTGACCAGAAAGCTGCTCGATAACGGAATGCTGAAAGTAACAGGGGAGGCTGCTTAATGGCTAATCTACGCAAAGAAGCACGCGGCAGAGAATGCCAGGTACGTATTTACGGCGTATGCAATGGCAACCCTGAAACTACAGTTCTGGCACATTACCGGATGGCTGGAATTTGCGGAACGGGAATGAAACCTGACGACCTGATCGGAGCATGGGCTTGTAGCGCGTGTCACGATGAAATCGACCGACGCACCCATAATCTCGACAACAAAGACGCCAGACTTTACCACCTCGAAGGTGTGATCAGGACGCAGGCGATACTGCTGAAGGAGGGGAAGATTAAGTCATGAAAACCTACCGAATAAAATTGCCGTGGCCTCCTTCAAACAACCGATATTGGCGACACTCAAGAGGGATCCACTACATCAGCGACTGGGGGAAGAGATACCGAAAAGAAGTAATCGAATTAATCCAGCAACAACAGCTAGACATCAAAATCACACCTCGCATCAGAATAACCATCCACGCAGCACCTCCCGATAACCGCAAACGAGATTTGGACAATCTGCCCAAAGCCGTTTTTGACGCACTCACCAGTGCGGGCTTCTGGCTGGATGACGGTCAGATAGACGATATGCGCATCAAGCGCTATCAGGCGATTAAAGGTGGAATGCTTGTGTTGGTTGTGACTGAAACATGCGGGAGTTTGCCAATGATTACAGAGCTACTGGAGGCCGCATGACGTTCTCAGTAAAAACCATTCCAGACATGCTCGTTGAAGCATACGGAAACCAGACAGAAGTGGCACGCAGACTGAAATGTAGTCGCGGCACGGTAAGAAAATACGTTGATGATAAAGACGGGAAAATGCACGCCATCGTCAACGACGTTCTTATGGTTCATCGCGGATGGAGTGAAAGAGATGCGCTATTACGAAAGAATTGATGGCAGCAAATACCGAAATATTTGGGTAGTTGGCGATCTGCACGGATGCTACACGAACCTGATGAAAAAACTGGAGACGAGAGGATTCGACACCAAAAAAGACCTGCTTATCTCGGTTGGCGATTTGGTCGATCGCGGTACAGAGAACGTTGAATGCCTGGAATTAATCACATTCCCCTGGTTCAGAGCTGTACGTGGAAACCATGAGCAAATGATGATTGATGGCTTATCAGAGCGTGGAAACGTCAATCACTGGCTGTTTAATGGCGGTGGCTGGTTCTTTAATCTCGATTACGACAAAGAAATTCTGGCTAAAGCTCTTGCCCATAAAGCAGAAGAACTTCCGTTAATCATCGAACTGGTGAGCAAAGGTAAAAAATATGTCATCTGCCACGCCGATTATCCTTGTGACGAATACGAATTTGGAAAGCCAGTTGATCATCAGCAGGTAATCTGGAACCGCGAACGAATCAGCAACTCACAAGACGGGATCGTTAAAGAAATTAAAGGCGCGGACACGTTTATCTTTGGTCATACGCCAGCAGTGAAACCACTCAAATTTGCCAACCAGATGTATATCGATACTGGGGCAGTGTTCTGCGGAAATCTCACATTGATTCAGGTACAGGGAGAAGGCGCGTGGGCATAAGAGAACTAAACCTCACCAAAGAACAGCATGAGTGGCTGAATGGCTGGCTTGAACTGTGGGGCGCATGGGTTTATTCAGGTCGTCTGGAAAAGCGCATGAGCAGCGTAATAGCGAAGTTCATGGAGAGCGTAGAGCCGGGAAGAGTTATGACAAGGCCAATGTGTAATGATGATGATGGAATGTTGATTTCTCAGGTCGTCGATTCCGTCATGTACATTGACAAGAAAGCCTTTGGAATCCTCCTCAGCTACTACGCTCATGGCTCTTCCAAGCACGCCATTGCATCTTACTATCATCGCGTCGCAAGACCTCGCAAGATGTTATGCCGTGGCGGCGGGCGCATTCAAAAACCATCGCTCGCAACCTGTCGACGGGAAGTTGACGAAATCCTTAATGCCTCGTTGTTTATGATTTACCCGGTTCTGGATAGTGCGTTTAAAAATCGGAAACGTGTAGAGAAAATTAAACATGTAGCATAGAACGTGTTGACATCATTGAGCAAATGAGCAACACTATTGGCATAAGCTGCCGTTAGTGACTCTTAAGTTGCAACGGTGGCTTTTTTTATTTGGGTCAGTCGTGTAAAGGTCATTACGGAAGGCTGTTAACCTTCTTATCGTGGTTCGAGTCCACGCTGTCCCGCCAAATATGCTGGTTTAGCTCCAATGGTAGAGCAGTCGCCTTGTAAGCGAATGGGTAGCGGTTCAAGTCCGTTAACCAGCACCATAACTGAGCCGTAGCCACTGGCTATCCTGAACTCATCAGTGATAGTTATGCTGCGGCCTTCTACATATGACCTTCGTGAAAGCGGGTGGCAAGAGGCTGCGCTAACAACCTCATGCCGTTTTGCCCGTGCATATCGGTCACGAACAAATCTGATTACTAAACACAGTAGCCTGGATTTGTTCTATCAGTAATCGACCTTATTCCTAATTAAATAGAGCAAATCCCCTTATTGGGGGTAAGACATGAAGATGCCAGAAAAACATGACCTGTTAGCCGCCATTCTCGCGGCAAAGGAACAAGGCATCGGGGCAATCCTTGCGTTTGCAATGGCGTACCTTCGCGGCAGATATAATGGCGGTGCGTTTACAAAAACAGTAATCGACGCAACGATGTGCGCCATTATCGCCTGGTTCATTCGTGACCTTCTCGACTTCGCCGGACTAAGTAGCAATCTCGCTTATATAACGAGCGTGTTCATCGGCTACATCGGCACTGACTCGATTGGTTCGCTTATCAAACGCTTCGCTGCTAAAAAAGCCGGAGTAGAAGATGGTGGAAATCAATAATCAACGTAAGGCGTTCCTCGATATGCTGGCGTGGTCAGAGGGAACTGATAACGGACGTCAGAAAACCAGAAATCATGGTTATGACGTCATTGTTGGCGGAGAGCTATTCACTGATTACTCAGATCACCCTCGCAAACTTGTCACGCTAAACCCCAAACTCAAATCAACAGCAGCCGGACGTTACCAGCTTCTTTCCCGTTGGTGGGATGCCTATCGTAAGCAGCTTGGCCTGAAAGACTTCTCTCCCAAAAGCCAGGACGCTGTTGCGCTGCAGCAGATTAAGGAGCGTGGCGCTTTGCCGATGATTGATCGCGGTGATATCCGTCAGGCTATCGACCGTTGCAGCAATATCTGGGCTTCACTGCCGGGCGCTGGTTATGGTCAGTTCGAGCATAAGGCTGACAGCCTGATTGCAAAATTCAAAGAAGCAGGCGGAACGGTCAGAGAGATTGAGGTATGAGCAGAGTCACCGCGATTATCTCTGCTCTGGTTATCTGTATCATCGTCTGCCTGTCATGGGCTGTTAATCATTACCGTGATAATGCAATCGCCTACAAAGAACAGCGCGATAAAGCTACATCCATCATCGCTGACATGCAGAAGCGTCAACGTGACGTAGCAGAACTCGATGCCAGATATACAAAGGAGCTTGCTGATGCTAACGCGACTATCGAAAGTCTCCGTGCTGATGTTTCTGCTGGTCGTAAGCGCCTGCAAGTCGCCGCCACCTGTGCAAAGTCAACGACCGGAGCCAGCAGCATGGGCGATGGAGAAAGCCCAAGACTTACAGCAGATGCTGAACTCAATTATTACCGTCTCCGAAGCGGAATCGACAGGATAACCGCGCAGGTTAACTACCTGCAGGAATACATCAGGACGCAATGCCTGAAATGATCGGGCGATGAAAACCAAAAAAACAGGAGCAATACATGACTAAGCTTTATCACCGCATCTCAACTTTTCTCTCTGGTTGCTGGGCGTTTATCACGTCTATTTCGTTCGCCATCTTTAGTTTCGGTAGCACAGCGTGCTCGCTTAGTCGGGATCTGTGGCGTGCTATTTCAGCACTAGCGCCGAAATTTTTACCTGAAAAGGCTGTTTGGCGAATTGTAGAGCGAATGTGTAGTGAGAGCGTTCGCGAGAAGATTAACGTATTTGGACGTCATCCTCGAAATACAGGCGCATTGTGCAGTTCGTTACTGTAGTCATTACAAAGCCCATCAACGGGTGGGCTTGATAATGAAACCGGAATTTATTCTGGGCCACCAATTAACGGCAGTACAGCGAAACAACCCAAGACAGTAAGTGGGGAAATAACACTGGCAGCCACTGAAAGATGAACCTCCAGCCTTATGGCAAAAAAGATTCTTTGTGGTGGCGGACTGATGGAAAGACATCCTAATCAAGCAACCACTCTACAGGGTCATAATTATGAACGACCAGCAAATCGAAAAAGAAATCGTTGAGAAAGGCAAAACCGCTCCGCGAGTTACGCCTCAATATATCGAAAGCATCATTCTTGAAGAGCATTTCTTTACTGCTTATGACGGCATTCGTGCTGCCAATATGGGCGTTGGCGATTCATGGACAGCGCATAAATCTACAGACCTCCTGACTTTCTGCGTACTGGTGCTGAAGAATGGCTTCACCGTCACCGGAGAGAGTGCCTGTGCAAGCCCGGAAAACTTTGATGCAGAAATTGGTCGGAAGATTGCCCGGCAGAATGCTGTAAACAAAATCTGGATGCTCGAAGGTTACTTGCTGAAGCAGAAGCTAAGCGAACGGTAGTTATTACAAAAGCCATTCCCTACAGAGTGGCTTTGATAATGGCTTATACCCTACACGGGATAACTTAACTGATATCCCTTTTAACGGATAAACGGAGCCAATAATGGCAGAGATTATTCCCATGACTGAAGAACAGAAATTCCAGTTAGAGATTTACAAACTGGTCATGAACCAGAACGCAGCCGCAGAGGAAGCATTTCAATTCATTGGCACTGACGAGCTGAAGCTTGAGCTATTCAAAATTCACTTCCAGTCAGGCGGCGCTAATTCAGATATCACGATCCGCACATTCGAAGCGGTGCGTAAATCGAAGGAAGCGTTAGACCTGTTCACTACCGGAGCATGATGTGAGCCGCGTAATCAATTTGGGTAAGGAGAAGAAATTCCCAATTACTCAAGAGCTATACGAGCGGCTGGAAAGCGTCATTCATGATTACGATGGTGAAATCAGTTTATGCGAGGCGATTGGCACACTCGAATTGCTGAAGCAGTCACTGATTGAAGGCGAGAAAGAGCCCTCAACCTGAAATGACAACTAAGTGAGATAAATATGGCAGCACCAAAGGGCAACCGATTTTGGGAGGCCCGCAGTAGTCATGGGCGAAATCCTAAATTCGAATCGCCTGAGGCGCTGTGGGCTGCTTGTTGTGAATACTTCGAGTGGGTGGAAGCTAACCCGCTATGGGAGATGAAGGCGTTCTCGTATCAGGGTGAAGTGATACAAGAGCCTATCGCCAAGATGCGAGCGATGACCATTACCGGCCTCACTCTGTTCATTGATGTGACGCTTGAAACATGGCGCACATATCGCCTGCGAGAAGATTTATCTGAAGTCGTTACGCGAGCAGAACAGGTCATCTACGACCAGAAATTCTCTGGCGCAGCCGCTGACCTTCTCAACGCTAACATCATCGCCCGTGATTTGGGCCTCAAAGAGCAGTCGCAAGTTGAAGACGTGACACCTGATAAGGGAGATCGCGATAAGCGGCGCTCTCGTATCAAGGAGCTATTCAACCGTGGAACTGGACGCGATTCTTGATAACCTGAGCGACGAAGAGCAAATCGAATTGCTCGAGCTACTCGAAGAAGAAGAGAACTACCGGAACACACACCTGCTATATGAATTTACGCCATACAGCAAACAGCGTGAGTTCATCGACGCCGGGCATGACTATCCAGAGCGCTGTTTTATGGCTGGTAACCAGCTTGGTAAGTCATTTACTGGTGCTGCTGAAGTCGCGTTTCACCTTACAGGGCGTTATCCGGGCACAAAAGGCTATCCTGCTGATGGTAAATATGGCGGTGAGTGGAAAGGTAAGCGTTTCTATGAGCCTGTTGTCTTCTGGATTGGCGGCGAGACAAACGAGACTGTAACCAAAACGACTCAACGCATCCTGTGCGGTCGTATCGAAGAGAATGATGAGCCTGGCTACGGTTCCATACCGAAAGAAGACATCATTAGCTGGAAGAAGTCTCCTTTCTTTCCGAACCTTGTTGATCACCTTCTGGTTAAGCATCACACGGCTGATGGCATTGAAGATGGTATTTCAATCTGCTACTTCAAACCATACTCGCAAGGCCGTGCTCGCTGGCAGGGTGACACAATCCACGGTGTGTGGTTTGACGAAGAACCACCATACAGCATTTATGGCGAAGGGCTTACCCGTACCAACAAATACGGGCAATTCTCAATTCTGACGTTTACCCCGCTGATGGGGATGTCTGACGTTGTTACCAAGTTCCTGAAGAATCCCAGCAAGTCGCAGAAAGTGGTCAACATGACCATCTACGACGCTGAGCACTACACAGACGAACAGAAAGAGCAAATCATCGCATCTTATCCTGAGCATGAGAGAGAGGCGCGTGCTCGCGGTATTCCTACGATGGGTAGTGGTCGAATCTTCCAGATACCGGAAGAGACTATTAAGTGTCAGCCGTTCGAGTGTCCTGATCACTTCTACGTAATTGGCGGGATGGATTTCGGATGGGATCACCCGCAGGCGCAGGTTCAGCTTTGGTGGGATAAGGACGCAGACACAATCTACGTTTCACGCGTGTGGAAGGCGAAAGAGAAGACAGCCGTTCAGGCGTGGGGAGCTGTTAAATCATGGGCGCATAAAGTGCCAACCGCATGGCCTCATGACGGAAACCAGCACGAGAAGGGCGGCGGTGAGCAGCTTAAAGGGCAGTACGCGGACGCTGGTTTTATGATGTTGCAGGAGCATGCAACATGGCCTGATGGAGGTAATGCTGTTGAGCCTGGCATCACTGAATTGCGAGACATGATGCTCGACGGTCGCTTCAAAGTATTCAACACCTGTGAGCCATTCTTTGAGGAGTTCCGCCTCTATCACCGTGATGAAAACGGGAAAATCGTCAAGCTTAACGACGACGTGCTATCCGCCGTTCGCTATGCATACATGATGCGCCGCTTCGCAAAAATGATGCGCGACATCAAAAAACCAAAAGAGAAAAAGATACCAGCCCCAATCAGGCCCATCGCACGGAGAACTTAAATGGCCGACGAAAACAGACTCAATTCCATTCTGTGTAAGTTTGACGCGGACTGGATGGCGAGCGATGAAGCCAGAACCGAGGCGACAAATGACCTGTATTTTAGCCGAGTGTCGCAATGGGATGACTGGCTATCAAACTACACCACCCTGCAATATCGCGGACAATTCGATGTTGTCCGCCCGGTGGTCAGGAAACTGGTCGCAGAGATGCGCCGGAACCCTATCGACGTTCTCTTCCGACCCAAAGACGGCGCTAATCCTGATGCAGCCGATGTGTTGATGGGGATGTATCGTACTGATATGCGCCATAACACGGCAAAGATTGCCGTTAACGTTGGCGTTCGTGAGCAGATAGAGTCCGGCGTTGGTGCATGGCGTCTGGTCACACAGTACGAAGACAACGATCCAACAAGCAACAATCAGGTAATCCGACGCCTGCCAATCCATGAAGCCTGCTCACACGTCATATGGGACGCAAACAGCAAGCAGATGGATAAGAGCGACGCTAAGCACTGCACGGTGATTAACGCCTTGTCACGCAATGGCTGGAAAGAGTTCGCAGAGGATTACGGTATTGATCCTGACACGCTGCCATCTTTCCAGAATCCAAACGATACATGGCTGTTTCCGTGGGTATCGAATGATGTCGTCTACGTCGCTGAGTATTACGAGGTAGAAGAGAAGAAAGAGAAAGTCTTCATCTACCGCGACCCGCTGACAGGTGAGCCGGTCAGCTATTACCAGCAGGATATCAAAGACGTCATCGACGACCTGGCTAATCGTGGATTCATTAAGGTAGCAGAGCGCAAGGTGAAGCGTCGGCGTGTGTATAAGTCGATCATCACCTGCACGCAGATACTGAAAGACCGCGAGAAGATAGCCGGAGAGCATATTCCAATCGTTCCAGTGTATGGCGAATGGTCATTCGCTGGTGACAAGGAGTGCTACGAAGGAGTGGTAAGGCTGACGAAAGACGGTCAACGCCTTCGTAACATGATCATGTCATTCAACGCCGATATTGTTGCTCGTTCACCGAAGAAGAAACCGACCTTCTTCCCTGAGCAAATCGAAGGCTACGAATACATGTACGGTGGAAATGATGACTATCATTACTATCTGCAGAACAGGACCGATGAAAACGGTAACGACCTGCCGATTGGTCCAATCTCCTACATGGAAAACCCTGAAGTGCCGCAAGCCAACGCTTACATGCTTGAGGCTGCCACCAACGCAGTGAAAGAGGTGGCTAGTCTTGGTGTGGATGCGCAGGCAGCAAACTCTCAGGTCGCTTTCGATACCGTCAATCAACTGAACATGCGGGCAGACCTTGAGACATACGTGTTTCAGGATAACCTAGCTACCGCAATGCGACGTGATGGCGAGATTTATGCCTCAATGGTCAACGATATTTATGACGTTCCTCGTCATGTAACGCTGACACTTGAAGATGGAAGCGAGAAAGACGTTCAACTCTACGCACAAGTTGTAGATTACCAGTCCGGTAATGTGGTCACACTCAACGACATTCGCGGTCGCTATGAGTGCTATACGGACGTTGGGCCATCCTTCCAGAGCATGAAGGAACAGAACCGCGCAGAGATTCAGGAATTGCTCACTAAGGTTCCGCAAGGTACTCCAGAGTTCCAGATGCTGATGCTGCAATACTTCACGCTGCTTGACGGTAAAGGCGTCGAGATGATGCGAGAGTACGCTAACAAGCAACTGGTGATGATGGGGCTGAAGAAACCAGAAACACCTGAAGAGATGGAGATGGTACAGCAGGCACAACAACAGCCGCAGCAGCCATCAGCAGAGCAAATTCAGGCGCAGGGTATCCTTCTGCAAGGTCAGGCTGAATTGATCAAGGCAGAGAACCAACAGGCGCAGATTCAGGTTGAAGCCGCCAAGGTTGAAGCCCAAAACCAACTCAACGCCGCGAAGATTGCAGAAATCTTCAACAATATGGACCTCGACAAGCAGGCAGAACTGCGTGAGTACCTCAAGCTCGTAGGTCAATTCCAGCAACAGCGCAGCAAAGATGCTCGTGCTAACGCTGAGCTGCTTCTTAAAGATGCAGACCAGACTCATTCACAACGCATGGATTTCGCGAATCTTATGCGTCAAGTTCAAATCCCCTCCGGCGGAGTAGCCGAGACACCTCAATAAGAGAGAGTTAATCATGGACCAAACCACCGACATTCAGGCTTCTGAAGAATTAACCCTGCCCGGCAATCATGCAGCGGCATCTGCTGATGGCTTAGTTGTCGATAATGCCAACGACAACACAGGTCAGGAAGAAGGCTTCGAGATTGTCCTGAAAGACGATGAGAAACCAAAACAAGACCCGGCAACTAATGCTGAATTTGCCCGTCGCCGCATCGAACGCAAACGCCAGCGTGAGCTTGAGCAGCAGATGGAAGCGGTTAAGCGTGGAGAGTTGCCGGAGCACCTGCGGGTGAACCCTGAGTTACCAAAACAACCAGACCCTAACGATTATCTTTCCGAAGATGCACTGGCTAAGTACGACTATGACCAGAGCCGCGCACTGGCTGCCTTCCAGCAGGCAAACAGTGAATGGCAGATCAAGGCCATGGACGCACGAAGCCAGGCTGTCGCCGAGCAGGGTCGCAAAACTCAGGAGTTCACCCAGCAATCAGCGCAATACGTCGAGGCAGCCCGTAAGCACTACGACGCAGCGGAAAAGCTCAATATCCCTGACTATCAGGAGAAAGAGGATGCATTCATGCAACTGGTGCCGCCAGCAGTCGGTGCAGACATCATGCGCCTCTTCCCGGAGAAATCCGCTGCTCTCATGTATCACCTTGGTGCTAATCCTGAGAAAACACGCCAGTTGCTGGCGATGGACGGGCAATCCGCGCTGATTGAACTCACTCGACTGTCAGAACGTTTAACTCTCAAGCCTCGAGCCAAGCCTGTTTCAGAAGCCCCGTTACCTGATGAACCCATTCAGGGACACGCTGTTGCTGCAAATATCTCTGCGATTGAAAAGCAGATGGAAGCGGCAGCAAACAAAGGGGATGTAGAGACATACCGCAAGTTCAAGGCGCAACTGAATAAAGGAATTCGATAATGGCATTAAATGAAGGTCAACTGGTCACGTATGCTCTGGATGAAATCATCGAAACCGTCCAGAACCTGACGCCAATGGCGTCTAAAGTGACAAAATACACCCCTCCGGCAGAATCCATGCAACGTTCAAGCAACACCGTGTGGATGCCTGTTGAGCAGGAAGCGCCAACTCAGACTGGCTGGGATTTAACTGGCAACGCTACCGGTATTCTGGAACTGTCCGTGAAATGCAACATGGGCGATCCGGATAACGATTTCTTCGAGCTTCGTGCAGATGACCTGCGTGATGAGCGTTCTTACCGTCGCCGCATCCAGGCATCCGCTAAAAAACTGGCGAATAACATTGAGTCAGCAATTGCCAAACAGGCAACTGAAATGGGCTCACTTGTTGTTCACGATACCCGAGCAATTGGTCCATCTACTGGCCTGTCTGGCTGGGATTTTGTGTCTGATGCAGAGCGCCTGATGTTCTCCCGTGAGCTAAACCGCGATATGGGCATCAGTTACTTCCTGAACCCTGACGATTACCGCAAAGCAGGCCGCAACCTGGTAGATGGTGACATCTTCGGGCGCGTTCCTGAAGAAGCGTATCGCAACGGTACTATTCAGCGTCAGATTGCTGGCTTTGATGAAATTCTTCGCTCACCGAAACTTCCGGCAGTTACCAAGTCAACCGCTACTGGTGTAACTGTTTCTGGTGCGCAGAAGTTTAAGCCGCAGGCATACACTCTTGATACCGATGGTAACAAAGAGAACGTCGACAACCGTGTTGCAACGGTGACCGTATCCTCCACCACCGGATTTAAGCGCGGCGACAAAATCAGCTTCACTGGCGTGAAATTCCTGTCTCAGATGGCGAAGAACGTGCTGACTGATGACGCGACTTTCTCAATCACCCGTGTGATCGATGGTACTCACATCGAAATCACGCCGAAGCCTATTGCGCTGGATGACGCGTCACTGACAAAAGAAGAGAAGGCTTACGCTAACGTAAACACCTCTCTTGCTGATACCACTCCGGTAAACGTTCTGAACGTGGCAACAACCACCGCTAACGTGTTCTGGGCTGATGACTCAATCCGTCTGCTGTCTCAGCCGATCCCGGTAACCCATGAGCTGTTTGCTGGCATGAAAACGTCTTCCTTCAGCATTCCTGGTATTGGTGTTAACGGCATCTTCGCAACGCAGGGTGATATCAACACTCTGTCTGGTAAGTGCCGTATTGCTGTGTGGTATTCAGCATGTGCTGTACGACCAGAGGCAATTGGTGTTGGTCTGCCTAACCAGACTGCGTGATAACCAGAGGGAGCTTCGGCTCCCTTTTTTATCTGGAGACAAGCATGACACACATGATCTTTCGTCATGGCGACATGAAGAAGTGGAAAGGCGTTGGATACGACTTTGAAATCGTGAAAGCCGAAGAGCTTCAGGAATATCTGGATGCTGGTTGGTTTTCACATCCTGATGAGCTTTTGAAGGATGTTGCAGAGCCAGAGCCAGAGCCAGAGCCAGAGCCAGAGCCAGAGCCAGAGCCAGAGCCAGAGCCAGAGCCAGAGCCAGAGCCAGAAGAAAAACAGCGTAAAAAGCCTGGTCGAAAACCTAAGGCGGCAGCAGATGAACCTGACAACGAAGGGTGATTTAGTCCTTGCAGCATTACGTAAGCTCGGTGTTGCATCAAATGCCACGTTAACCGATGTCGAACCGCAGTCTATGGAAGACGGCGTCAACGACCTTGAAATGATGATGGCTGAATGGCTTGGCGGTGATGCGTCACCTGGTATCAACGTTGGCTACATTTTCGCTGAAGCAGATGTCGCTCCAGATCCGGGCGATGAGCACGGTTTATCAAATAACGCTATCAATGCTGTCATTTTCAACCTTGCCTGCCGCATTGCTCCGGATTATGCGCTGGAAGCACCTGCAAAACTTATAACTACTGCCAGATACGGGAAAGAGCGACTCGTCAAACTGTCTGCAATGGACAGAGCAAAAGCCGCCAAATGTAAGTCCGGTTATCCAAACCGTATGCCTGTTGGTAGCGGTAATCAGTTGGCGAAGTGGAACGGTTGGAATTACTTCCACCGGAAGGAACCTTGCGATAACGGGAGCGAATAAATGCCGATTCAGCAACTTCCGCTTATGAAAGGTGTCGGCAAAGACTTCCGAAATGCCGACTATATCGACTATCTGCCAGTGAATATGCTGGCTACACCCAAAGAAATCCTGAACAGCAGCGGATATCTTCGCTCATTCCCGGGCATTGCCAAACGTTCTGATGTGAACGGCGTATCGCGCGGCGTCGAGTACAACATGGCGCAGAGTGCCGTTTATCGCGTGTGTGGTGGCAAGTTGTATAAGGGCGAAAGTGAAGTCGGTGATGTTGCAGGAAGTGGTCGCGTATCAATGGCACATGGTCGGACATCACAGGCGGTAGGTGTTAACGGGCAACTGGTCGAATACCGCTATGATGGCACAGTTAAAACAGTCTCAAACTGGCCTACAGACAGCGGATTCACGCAGTATGAGTTAGGTTCAGTCCGCGACATTACGCGCTTACGTGGGCGTTATGCGTGGTCAAAAGACGGCACTGATTCATGGTTTATCACTGACCTTGAAGACGAATCACATCCTGACCGATACAGCGCACAATATCGTGCCGAGTCTCAGCCTGATGGCATCATCGGCATCGGAACATGGCGAGACTTCATCGTCTGCTTTGGTTCATCGACGATTGAATATTTCTCCCTGACTGGTGCAACCACCGTTGGTGCCGCTTTGTATGTTGCACAACCATCGCTGATGGTGCAGAAAGGTATTGCCGGGACTTACTGCAAAACGCCATTCGCTGATTCTTATGCGTTCATCAGCAATCCGGCAACGGGTGCGCCGTCTGTATACATCATCGGCTCCGGTCAGGTATCACCAATCGCCAGCGCGAGCATTGAGAAAATACTACGCTCCTACACTGCTGATGAACTGGCTGATGGCGTGATGGAATCGTTGCGGTTTGATGCTCATGAGTTGCTGATTATTCACCTGCCGCGCCATGTTCTTGTTTACGACGCATCTTCAAGCGCTAATGGTCCGCAATGGTGTGTGCTGAAAACAGGACTGTATGACGATGTGTACCGCGCTATCGACTTCATTTACGAAGGCAATCAGATAACGTGCGGCGATAAACTGGAGTCCGTGACCGGGAAATTGCAATTCGACATCAGCAGCCAGTACGACAAGCAACAGGAACATCTGCTGTTTACTCCTCTGTTCAAAGCGGATAACGCCAGAGTTTTCGACCTTGAAGTTGAATCGTCAACTGGAGTTGCGCAGTATGCTGACCGCCTGTTCCTCTCTGCAACTACTGACGGCATCAATTACGGGCGTGAGCAGATGATTGAGCAGAATGAACCGTTCGTTTACGACAAACGCGTTTTGTGGAAGCGAGTTGGGCGCATCAGGAAAAATGTCGGATTCAAATTGCGCGTTATCACGAAGTCACCTGTCACTCTGTCTGGCTGCCAGATAAGGATTGAGTAATGGCGGATTCGAATCTCAATGAGCCGGTAATCATTCAGGCTACGCGGCTCGACATATCAGTCCTTCCACGCAATATCTTCTCGCAGTCATATCTGCTGTACGTTATCGCACAGGGTACTGATGTTGGTAACGTGGCAAACAAGGCCAACGAAGCAGGGAAGGGGGCTTATGATGCACAGGTGAAGAATGATGAGCAGGATGTCACCCTTGCAAACCATGAATCCAGAATTGAAGCTGCTGAAGCAACTCTCATCAATCATGAACATAGAATCGCAGAAGCGGAAATCACTCTTGCAGATCATGAAACAAGGATTACGGCTGCCGAAACAGAGCTGGCTGATCACGAGACGCGAATTGCTGCCAATGAATCTGAGTTAGCAAACCATGATGCGCGAATAACTCAGAATACAACCGATATCGACGCACTTGATACCAGGCTCACAGCGGCAGAAGGAAGTATTTCGACGCTACAAAGCACAGTTGGTGATCACTCAACAAGAATATCTGCGCTTGAGTATGCCACCACGCGCAAGAAATCAGAGGTTGTTTACTCTGGCGTATCTGTAACCATTCCGACAGCGCCGACCAACCTTGTTAGCCTGCTGAAAACGCTCACGCCGTCATCCGGCTCGTTGGCACCATTCTTCGACACCGTTAACAACAAGATGGTTGTGTTCAACGAGAACAAAACCTTGTTCTTCAAGCTGTCGATTGTCGGGACGTGGTCCAGCGGAACTGCTAACAGATCAATGCAGCTAACATTTTCCGGCTCTGTTCCTGACACACTGGTTAGCAGTCGTAATGCGGCAACAACAACCGACAACATCCTGTTAGCTACGTTCTTCAGCGTGGATAAAGACGGCTTTCTTGCCACAAATGGCAGTACGTTAACCATTCAGTCAAATGGTGCGGCGTTTACTGCCACAACCATCAAAATCATTGCGGAGCAGTGATGGAAATAAAGCTCATCGATAATCCGGTGAAGCTTGCAGAATTCCTCAACAACCCGGCAAACACGGGAAATATCGTAGACAGTGGAGACAAATACTACATCAAGCCTGATGCGGTATACCTCGGCATCTACGAAGGACTGATGCTGGTCGGAGTGCATGAAGTGCGTAACTTCTGGCATAGCGTTGTTGAATGCCATGCGGTGTACGACCCCGGATTCCGTGGCGAATATGCACTGCAAGGGCATCGATTATTCTGCAAATGGCTTCTCGAAAACTCACCATTCCTTAACAGCATCACTATGGTTCCTGACACCACGAAATACGGACGGGCAATTATCCGTTTGCTTGGCGCTACCCGTGTTGGTCACCTTGATGATGCTTATACCAGCAATGGAAAGCCTGTAGGCATCACGATTTATCAGTTACCGCGCTCAAAATACGAGGAGCTAAAGAATGTTAATTTTCCAGATTGCCAATAAGCACCTCAGCAAAGCTGTTTACTGCAAAGGTGGCAGTGATGGCGGTTCAAAAGCCCAGGCACGCGCAACTGAAAAAGGTATCGAACTGCAGCGTGAAATGTGGCAGACGAACATGCAGAACCTTGCACCGTTCACGCCACTCGCTCAGCAGTACGTATCACAGTTGCGGAATCTTTCCTCTCTTCAGGGGCAAGGTCAGGCGCTTAACCAGTATTACAACTCTCAGCAGTATAAAGACCTTGCAGGGCAGGCGCGCTATCAGAGTCTGGCAGCAGCAGAGGCAACGGGTGGATTAGGCTCTACAGCAACCGGAAACCAGCTGGCAGCAATCGCGCCTACACTCGGTCAAAACTGGCTGTCAGGTCAGATGAATAACTACAACAATCTGGCAAATATCGGCCTTGGTGCTCTTACAGGTCAGGCAAACGCCGGACAGAACTACGCTAACAATGTCAGCCAATTGTATCAACAGCAGGCGGCAGCATCTGCGGCTAATGCTAACCGACCATCAGGACTGCAATCAGCCTTGGGAGGTGCCATGAGCGGTGCTGCATCAGGGGCGATGATTGGCTCTGTGGTGCCTGGAATAGGTACAGCTGTTGGCGCTATTGGTGGCGGTATTATCGGTGGTCTTGGATCATTGTTTTAAGGTGGGAATATGGCTACTTGGCAACAAGGAATCAACTCAGGCGGCTTTCTTGCTGGTATCGGTGGGCAAAACTCAAATGCGCCAAAGGCAAGTGATGTAAGTGAGGCGTTGGCCTATATTCGCCAGAACAACGAAATGGAGCGCTCAGGTCGCAATAACATCGGCCTTCAGGCGTTGCAGGGGCTTGGGAGTGTCGCTCAAGCATATCAAGCCGCAAAGCAACAGGAAGCGGATGCTGCATTCCAAAAAGAATATGCGGCAGCCATCCAGTCCGGCGATCGACAGCAGGTTCGAAATCTGATGACCAAATATCCTCGTCAATTAGAGAAGATTCAGTCTGGTATGAAGTGGGCAGACGAAGACCAGCGCAATTCTATCGGCACCTTAGCGGCTGGCGCACGCCTTGCGGCCTCGTCTCCAGAAGCAATGCAATCATGGCTGCAAAACAACGCCAAGGCACTGGCGCGCGTCGGTGTTGACCCCAATAACGTTGCTCAGATGTATCAGCAGAATCCTTCAGGATTTGGTGAGTTTGTTGATCACCTTGGGATGGCTGCTCTTGGTCCGATTGATTACTTCAATGTTCAGGACAAGATGGTTGGTCGTGAAATTGACCGAGGCAGGCTGGCAGAGACAATCCGCAGCAATCAGGCTGGAGAGGCGCTAACAGCACGAGGCCAGAACATCACGATGCGCGGTCAGGACTTATCTGCTTCTACTGCGCGACGCGGGCAGGATTTGGCAATGCAGCGAGCGTCAACAAGAGGAACCGCTGGGAATGATGAGCGTACAGTTCAGTTATCAGATGGCAGAACTGTAACGGTAGGCGGGAAACTTCACGGCGCTGGGGCTAATGCGTTCTACGAAGGTATCGACAACGAGGGGAATATGGTTCGCGTTCCTGCTGGCTCTATTGCCGCTCCGGCTACATCGGCAGCAAGCGCGCAGAATTACGCAATGAAGAAAGATCTTGATGCAATTTCTGGTGCATCAATTGACGATCTTGGCTTCATGACTGGCATTACAGGCTCTTCAGGTTCTCCTGCTCTTGGTGCAGATATTCGTAGCCGTGCATCTGGTGGTGATCAGAGGAAACTATACAACGCTGCACAGCGAATCCAAGGAAAGATGCAGAATCAGGGCATTGCAGCAGCCAGAGACATGGGGGCATCCGGTATCAACACCGTTGCAGAAGCAAAGATGTATTTTCAAGGTATGCCACAGGTTGATTTCTCAAGCCCTGAAGCACTGCAACAATCAATGCGCGACATTCAGCAATATACCGACAATTACAACCAGCAATATAACGTTAATGTCGGTAATGGAGGGAAGAAATCATCAATGCAACAGCCGCCTACTCAGCAATCAGCAGGAGGTAGCTACACGTCAAAATCAGGCATTCAATTTACGGTGGAATGATGAAAGTAACTGCAAACGGTAAGACATTTACCTTCCCTGATGGTACGAGCACGGAAGATATTGGCACCGCCATTGATGAGTATTTTGCTGGTCAGGCTGTTCAGCAACAAACTGTTAATCAGGCCAATAATGAACCAGCACGTGAAGAACCATCATTGATGCAACAAGCTGGCGATTGGCTCACTGGTGGTCAAAGTGCAGGGCAAATTGCAGAACAGGCTGGTCGTGGTCTGGTAAACATACCATTTGACGTATTACAGGGCGGCGCAAGTCTGATTAATGCAATCAGTCAGGGGCTTGGTGGCCCCAAGGTTTTGGATGATGTCTATCGTCCAGTCGATCGACCGACAGACCCCTACGCTCAAGCTGGAGAAACAATTGGCGGGTATTTAGTTCCAGGAGTTGGAACGGCAGGAAGCATGGCTATTGGATCACTGGCAGAGGCCGCAAATCAGAAAGGTGATTTCGCACAAAATGCAGCTAAAAATGCCGGAGTTAACCTTGCCGCTCAGGGTGTTCTTTCCGCAGCAGCAAAGGGAATAGGGCGTGGAATAACGGCTATAAAAGGTGATATTGCGCCAGAAGTGGCGAAGAAAATTGCCACATCAGAATCGATGGGCGTGACACCAATGACATCTGATGTTATCCCGCCGAAAAATGCTTTCACTCGCGGACTTACTCAGGATGCTGAGGGGGCTTTGCTCGGGACAGGCTCAAAGCGAGCGGAGCAATATGCAACGCGTAGTAAGCTGGTAAGCAATTATTTTGACCGTTTTGGTGAGTACAACCCTGATGATGTGGTGAAATCTCTGACCACCACGTTAAGGGGACGGAAGGATGCCGCTGGCGCTGTTATCAATGACGTCACCAATAAAATGGGTAATGCCGCAGTTGATACCACAAATACCATGAATGCTCTGAATACAGCGATCGCAAGACAGGAACGGCTTGGGACGTCTGCCAATCAAAGCCTGCTTACATCCTTGCGTAACCTACGTGAAGAATTAGCAAACCCTGCAACTGATTTGGATGTTACGTTTGATCTCCTGCGTCAGCACAGAACAGCATTTAGATCTAATGTTCAGGGGGATGCTATGGTCTTCCCCAACCAGGCAAAAGCAGCTACCAATATGGTAGAGAATGCAATGTCAAAAGACCTTCGTAACGCAGTTGCAAAAAACCTCGGTGCATCAGACGCAGCAAAATACCTTAAAGCAAACTCCGATTATGCAAACGTTTATAATAAGGTGCTTAATAAAAACATTGCTAACAAGCTCAACAAGGCAAGCAGTGAAGCCAGTCCTGAACTTATAAATACTGTTGTATTAAGCAGAAAACCATCTGACGTGAAACGAATCTGGAGCGCATTGGATGATAAAGGGAAAGATGCTATGCGTGCAGCTTACGTCAGCAAAATAGCGGAAAAGGCCGGTGACTCTCCAGCCAAGTTCATCACGGAAGTTAATAAGCTGAAATCTCAGTCAGGCGGTGAAATTTACAACACTATTTTTTCTGGAAAGCACATGAAAGAACTTGATGCTCTTCATGAAGTTCTACAGCAAACAGCAAGATCAGACACCGCAAATGTAGTAACTCAGACGGGGCAATCGCAAGCCAACAGGATAAGGACGATTGGCGCAACTACGACTCTTGGCATATCAATGGGGCTTGAGGCTGGTTTCGGTGCAATGATGCGCTTGTATGAATCCAAAGCAGCAAGGAATGCGCTCTTACGTCTGGCAAACACTAAAGCTGGAACGCCAGCTTATGAAAGAGCGCTAAATCAGGCGGCTACTGCCGTGCGCCCGCTCTTAGTTAACGAAGCTACCCGGCAGTAGCACTGTAAGCCAAGGACGGCATTTATTTTATAGTTTTTATGAATTCTTTATTAAATCCCTTCGCTTCTCCGGGGTATCTTCCGAAGACAATTTTTATAAAAACAGAAAAAATAAAGATAGCAAAGCTTAACAACAATTGCAGTATCATTGGAACCCAAAGAACTACAGGATCTATATTCATGAAACCAAATATTCTTCCGGCGATCATGGCGAAGTACCACACTGTTATCAGCAAACTTAGTGGCATATGAATTACTGATATTACCAATCCAAGAGCATCAGTAATTCTATTTTCAAATTTTTCAGGGGAAAACTTTTCTTTAAGGTAATTCAGTGCGCAGGCATCATTCTCTGGATTTTCAGCATTTTTCCCTATAGCAATAGAAATCTCAGATATCCTTGATTCAATTCTTTTGCGTTTAATAAAACTAGAAAAAAAGAACCACGCAATCTGCAACCCTATCCCCAGAAATAGAGTTGCGGCAACTAGCACAGCGTAACTCATAGAATCAGACACACCAACCTCCTTAGTTTTGCTCAGGATACCAGATGATACTTTATTAGTGGAGTGGTGTGTGAAAACGTGTCAACGACAAACCATCCACAACTTGGACGAATGATTTAGCAAAAAGTGCTATTTTTGGTGTTTGGTGTCATAGAAAAGTGAATAGCTCACTTTTCAACATTGCATGAAACTTGCAGGAAATGTGACATTACCTTATAGGTAACTTCGGCGAAAATGCAGTAAATGTGAAATGTAATGATTTAAACGTGTCGAGAAAGTGGTTGTAAGTTAGCCTCTGAAGGATTGATGACAGCTTTGTTATGGTATTAAATGCAACTTGACACAGTTGTATACATAGCTGCGGCTATCAAGATGGAGGTATGTTTATGCTCACTTGTTTTGATGTCGCCGACTACTTCTTGGCGCATTGCGATGAAGAAAGTGGCGACATTATCTCTAACCTAAAAATTCAGAAGTTGACGTATTATGCCCAAGGGTTTTCTCTGGTTCTTCTGGGTAAGCCGCTATTTAATGAGAAAATTGAAGCCTGGATGCATGGGCCAGTAGTTCCTGAATTGTATCGTAAATATAGGGACTGTGGTAACGGAGCTTTACCTGCGCCAGAAAACTTTGACGCTAAAAAATTCAGTGAAGATGAAATTGAATTGCTGGATGAGGTGTATAAAGTTTATGGTCAGTTTTCTGCCTGGAAACTGCGCAATATGACTCACGAAGAGCAGCCATGGAAAGATGCTTACATTGAGGGTGCGGTTAGCCAAGAAATCACACTTGATTCTATGAAAGGTTTTTTCAAAACGTTAATTAACTGACGTGTATGCCTAGAGTTAAGGGAAGAATAAAACAGAGGGATAAAGAGAGCTCTGCTACTGTTGGCCTCTCTATCCATCACGAATCTCATGATGTAGACAAAAGTCCGCCTGTATTTTCTCTTAGATACCTACAAAAGGGGTATTGCCTAGATTGCTGCCAAAAGCATGAAAAGGCAGCATTTGCAGATAGGCTGTTCAGGTTAAGTCAGATGTCATGGGATGAGATACGAAAATCTGATAAACACGGGCTTGGGACGGAAAAAATTGCCAGAAACGCGATAAAGGCTCCGATTCCTAAGCATGTTACTCAAGATGTGGATTTCATTGCGTTCAGATTTTGCTCTAAGGCACCTATGGTTGGTTATAAGATAGGAGCCACTTTTTATGTCTTATGGCTCGACAGGGAGTTCAAGCTATACAAGCACTAATAAAACCCACCGTCAGGTGGGTTTTTTATCTTCTCCGTACATGCTGCTGAGAGTCTTAAGAAGAGCCTCCCTAAATTTTTCAGATTCTTGTTGAGCAAAACCTTCTATTGATCTTGGTGATTTTTCTTCATCAATCGCGGCTTGCAAAATCATGACGATCTCGGAGTTAACAGAGCGACCATTTTTTGATGCTCTGACAGCAAGAGCCTCGCGTAAAGATTCAGGGATTCTTACCGTAGTTGGAGAAATTGACACACCTTTTGCCATATCACACCTTTGGTATTCAATTTGATATCAAAGTGTATGCAAAAAAATTTTGACTAGATATACTCACTTTGCTATCTTTTGTATTCGAAAAGAGTTGTTTGTGTGGAGGGTAACATGGAGAAAGAAATAAGTAAGATTTTGGTAAGGATGCCGCAGTCGTTAAAGGATGCTATCGGTAGCAGGGCAAAGGAAGAGTGCAGGTCGTTTAACTCAGAGGTTATCAAGCGCCTGATAGACAGCCTGAAGAGAGAGGGGGTAACGGTGTGATTCGCTTGGATGCAGTAGTCAAAGAGATTGCGATTACCATTTTAAGACCAAATTTTGTTCATGGCGAATCATTTGGCACGAACGAAAAATTGAGAAGAGAAAGAGTATTCAGTGGCAAGCGCACGTTTTCAGAAGTGATGCTTGATGCGGCAAAGAAATCAAAACAGTGAAGCCCCAACTGCGGGAACAGTCAGGGCTTCGGTATCAACAAATCGGATTAGGAAATATTGACATGAAAAGTATAGCAAAGGCACAAAACGATTTCACCATCTTCAAATTCGGCGACAGTGAAATCCGCGTCATCAACAAGTGCGGTGAGCCGTGGTTTGTAGCAAAAGATGTTTGTGATGCTTTAACCCTGACTAACTCACGCAAGGCGCTTACTGCACTTGATGACGATGAAAAGGGAGTAACTTTAAGTTACACCCTTGGTGGTGAGCAGAATCTAAGCATTGTGAGCGAATCAGGTATGTATACATTGGTTCTGCGCTGCCGCGATGCAGTCAATAAAGGTTCGGTCCCGCACAAATTCCGCAAGTGGGTAACAGCAGAAGTTCTGCCTTCAATTCGCAAACATGGCGAGTATGTAAAAGGAAAGAAAACCACTGTTGAGGAAAGAACACCGCTACGCGATGCAGTAAACATGCTGGTAGGAAAGAAAGGACTTCGCTATGACGATGCATACAATATGGTTCATCAGCGTTTTGGTATTGACAGCATTGATGAACTTTCAATTGAACAAATCCCGCAAGCCGTAGAGTACATCCACAGGGTAGTGCTTGAAGGCGAATTCATCGGCAAACAAGAGAAGAAAACCAACGAGCTTTCTGCAAAAGAAGCAAACAGCCTTGTATGGTTATGGGATTATGCCAACCGCTCACAGGCATTATTCCGCGAACTGTATCCGGCATTAAAACAAATTCAATCGAACTATTCCGGCAGATGCTACGACTACGGTCATGAGTTCTCGTATGTTATCGGAATGGCGAGAGACGTTTTAATCAACCACACACGAGATGTTGATATCAATGAGCCAGACGGACCAACGAATCTTTCCGCATGGATGAGACTTAAGAATAAAGAATTGCCTCCTTCAGTACATAACTACTGACAGATAACCAACGCAACGACCCAGCTTCGGCTGGGTTTTTTTATGCCCAAAATTCACCGTAGCTACTCAGCGGCTATGGCCTTGAGAGATAGCACTACACAAAAAGTGTAGTGCAAAAAGCAAACAAATACTCACCGTAGCCATGCTGCGGCGATTCCTTGTATCTGGAGCAAATTAAATGACAGACATTACAGCTAATGTTGTAGTGAGTATGCCTTCGCAACTCTTCACTATGGCGCGTTCTTTTAAAGCCGTAGCCAATGGTAAAATTTATATCGGTAAAATTGACACTGACCCGGTAAACCCTGAAAACCAGATTCCGGTTTATGTAGAGAACGAAGACGGCTCTCACGTTCCTGTTTCTCAACCAATCATCATTAACGCTGCTGGTTATCCGGTATATAACGGACAGATTGCCAAATTCGTAACCGTGCAAGGCCATTCTATGGCTGTTTATGATGCGTATGGTACACAGCAGTTCTATTTTCCGAATGTGCTGAAGTATGATCCTGATCAGTTACGGCAGCAATTAGAAGACCCAGATGGAGCGAATAAATACCCAAAACTTCAGATAGCAAGATGGAGAGACAGTTATGATGTAAGAGGTTGGGGGGCTATTGGTGATGGTGTTCATGATGATACATCAGCTCTATCAGAATTACTTTCTGTTGCAACAGGTGGTGAAAAGATAGATGGGCGAGGGCTTACTTTTAAAGTATCAACTCTTCCAGATGTCAGTCGATTTAAAAATGCTCGTTTTTTATTTGAGAGAATACCGGGTCAGCCTCTTTTTTATGCTTCTGAAGATTTTATCCAGGGAGAGTTATTTAAAATTACAGATACACCGTGGTACAACGCCTGGACGCAGGATAAAACGTTTGTATATGACAATGTCATCTATGCGCCTTTTATGGCTGGAGACCGCCATGGTGTAAATAACCTCCATGTTGCATGGGTTCGCTCAGGAGATGACGGGAAGACCTGGACAACGCCGGAATGGCTTACAGATTTACATGAAAACTATCCCACAGTTAACTATCACTGCATGAGTATGGGGGTTGTCAGAAATCGCCTTTTTGCTGTAATTGAGACGCGGACCGTGAGCGGAAATAAACTGCAGGTTGCAGAGTTGTGGGATCGCCCAATGAGTCGCAGCCTTCGCGTTTATGGTGGTATAACGAAAGCAGCAAATCAGCAAGTCGCTTATATTCGCATTACTGATCACGGATTATTTGCTGGTGATTTTGTCAACTTCTCAAACTCTGGTGTTACAGGTGTTACCGGGAATATGACGGTGACTACTGTTATTGATAAAAATACTTTTACAGTTACGACGCAAAATACCCAGGATGTGGATCAGAATAACGAGGGTAGATACTGGAGTTTTGGTACATCATTTCACTCGTCACCATGGAGAAAAACCAGTCTTGGAACTATTCCTTCTTTTGTTGACGGAAGCACTCCTGTTACTGAGATTCACAGTTTTGCGACGATTAGCGATAACAGTTTTGCTGTTGGCTACCATAATGGTGATATTGGTCCACGCGAGCTTGGGATACTCTATTTCTCTGATGCTTTCGGTTCTCCTGGTAGCTTTGTTCGCAGACGCATACCTGCAGAATATGAGGCGAATGCATCTGAGCCATGTGTAAAATATTATGATGGCATTCTGTATCTGACGACCAGGGGGACATTAAGTACTCAACCCGGTAGTTCATTGCACAGAAGCTCTGATTTAGGTACATCATGGAATTCTCTTCGCTTCCCAAATAATGTTCATCACTCAAACCTTCCTTTTGCCAAAGTTGGCGATGAGCTGATTATTTTTGGCAGTGAGCGCGCATTTGGTGAGTGGGAAGGAGGAGAACCTGATAACCGTTATGCAGGAAACTATCCAAGAACATTTATGACCAGAGTTAACGTCAATGAGTGGAGTCTGGATAATGTAGAGTGGGTTAATGTTACTGATCAGATTTATCAGGGCGGAATAGTTAACTCTGCGGTTGGTGTTGGTTCAGTTTGTATCAAAGACAACTGGCTGTACTACATTTTCGGTGGGGAAGACTTTCTAAACCCATGGAGCATAGGGGATAACAACAGAAAATATCCTTATGTTCACGATGGTCACCCGGCTGATTTGTATTGTTTCAGGGTGAAAATTAAACAGGAAGAATTTGTTTCAAGGGATTTTGTCTACGGAGCCACTCCTAACAGAACGCTTCCTACTTTTATGTCGACGTCAGGCGTGAGGACGGTTCCTGTACCCGTTGATTTCACAGATGATGTTGCCGTCCAGTCACTGACTGTCCATGCAGGTACATCAGGACAAGTTCGCGCGGAAGTCAAACTTGAGGGTAATTACGCCATTATTGCGAAGAAAGTACCGTCTGATGATGTTACCGCTCAGAGATTAATCGTTAGCGGAGGTGAAACAACGTCTTCAGCAGATGGTGCAATGATAACGTTGCATGGTTCCGGAAGCAGTACTCCACGTCGCGCGGTATATAACGCACTCGAACATCTTTTTGAGAACGGAGATGTTAAACCTTATCTTGATAATGTAAATGCTCTTGGTGGTCCGGGAAACAGGTTCTCGACAGTTTATCTTGGCTCCAATCCTGTGGTTACCAGTGACGGAACATTAAAGACAGAGCCGGTCTCTCCTGACGAAGCATTGCTGGATGCCTGGGGTGACGTCAGGTATATCGCTTATAAATGGCTGAACGCTGTCGCTATAAAGGGGGAAGAAGGGGCGAGGATACATCATGGTGTAATCGCGCAGCAACTTCGTGATGTTCTTATTTCTCACGGACTCATGGAAGAAGAAAGCACAACATGCCGCTATGCCTTTCTTTGCTATGACGATTATCCCGCAGTATATGATGACGTCATTACTGGCCAAAGGGAAATGCCGCTGACTGATAATGACGGGAGCATCATTGTTGATGAGGATGATAATCCAGTGATGGTAATGGAAGACATCATTGAGCGCGTTGAAATAACGCCAGCAGGATCTAGATGGGGGGTCAGACCTGATCTCTTATTCTATATCGAGGCGGCATGGCAGCGCAGAGAAATAGAAAGAATAAAAGCTAGGTTAGACTTAATAGAAGGGAAGCACTAAATGTTTCGTTGGCGTCAAAAATATGAACTGCTCACATAAAGAAGTAAGTACATTGGCAAAAAACATTGACGTCAACGAAATTAAATATAAAAATTTAAATGCTTTTTAATGACAAGAAAAGTAACTAGTGGTAAAATAACGTAGGATACTAATATGTCAAGACTCAAGACTCAAGACTCAAGACTCAAGACTCAAGACTCAAGACTCAAGACTCAAGACTCAAGACTCAAGACTCAAGACTCAAGACTCGTTTTCCGTTGATGATAATGGATCAGGTAATATTTTTGTATGTGGAGATCTTGTAAATAGCAAAGAGAATAAAGTTCAGTTCAATGGAAACAATAACAAACTTATTATAGAAGATGATGTTGAGTGTCGATGGCTTACCGTAATATTTAGGGGTGATAATAATTACGTAAGAATACATAAAAACAGTAAGATTAAAGGTGATATTGTCGCAACAAAAGGTTCAAAAGTTATTATCGGTAGAAGAACGACAATAGGTGCAGGTTTTGAAGTCGTCACTGATAAGTGCAATGTTACAATTGGCCATGACTGCATGATAGCAAGAGATGTTATTTTGCGTGCATCAGATGGGCATCCTATATTTGATATTCATAGCAAAAAAAGGATTAATTGGGCAAAAGATATCATTATATCTAGTTACGTATGGGTAGGGAGAAATGTCTCTATAATGAAAGGGGTATCTGTTGGAAGCGGATCTGTCATTGGGTATGGGAGTATTGTAACTAAAGATGTGCCATCTATGTGTGCAGCAGCCGGTAATCCAGCAAAAATAATAAAAAGAAATATAATATGGGCAAGAACGGATAAAGCGGAGCTAATTAGTGATGACAAGAGATGCTCCAGCTATCATGCGAAGCTCACGCAATAAATATAAAACATCATGCAGACATATTACCAATATTAATATAAGGTAATAAAAATATAATTTACAAAAAAGCCCGTTGGAAGCGACGGGCATTAACCGCGGTAATGGATAAATTATTAATGTTTTTAGATTGTGAACGATATCATATTGTGCGGAAGTAGTGAAGTAACCATGTAAAATGATTGTTTCATAGCCTATGAGACACACAAGGCTTTGTGCTCTTCGATAGTTGTTAAGGCGGATCACTCTACCTTCTCATCAAGCCAATCCGCCCACCACTGCATCATTTCTCTGCGCTTATCGAGATACTGAGCATGGTTGTAAATACCGCGCACAGATCCGCCGTTGGCATGTGCCAGTTGCACTTCAATAGCGTCAGCAGGCCATTCGTGCTCGTTCATAATCGTGCTGAATTCATGCCTGAATCCGTGACCGCTTTCCAGACCCTCATAGCCGATTTGTTTGATCACAAGTAGAACCGCGTTCTCGCAGATTGGCTTCTTCTTATCGTTGCGCCCGGCAAAAACAAACTCTGATACTGGTTTGGTGATGGAGCTTAGCGTAGTGAGAAGTTCAACCACCTGGTCTGACATCGGGACCACATGAATTTTGCGTCCCTTCATCACACTGGCGTCGATGGTGATAATCCTGTTTTCAAAATCGACGTTCTTCCATAGCATGGAACGAAGCTCTTTCGTTCTTAGGGCTGTGTAGCGCAAAACTTTAGTCGCAATGAGCGATACGATGCTTCCTGAAAATGTTGCCAGTGCTTTATTGAATGCTGGGATCTGGTCGGCAGGTAAAAACGGGAAGTTCTTCTTGCGGTATCCCTTCATGGCGTCAGCAAGGTCAGGTGCCGGGTTATATTTAGCCCTACCAGTGACAATAGCGTAACGGAAAACCTCGCCGCATCTTCTGCGGGCTTTGTTGGCTCGCTCCATTGCACCGCGATCTTCAAATCTGCGGATTACTTCCAGCAGTTGCATCGGCTCAATATCCTGAATCTCAAGACCGCCGATGATGGGTAAAATGTCGTCATCAAACATTTTGGCAAGTTCAGTTGCATAGCCTACTGACCAGACTTGCTTCTTGTGCTCGTACCATTCCTTGTAAATCGCACTAAATGAATTGTTGTTAGACGAAGCCTTTTTCGCCTTTACCGGATCGATGCCAACCGAGATGTCTTTCCTCGCAGTCCATGCCTTATCCCTTGCCTCCTGCAAAGTCATTAGCGGATATTTTCCTACGGTCAGGATTTTCTCCTTACCGTCAATCTTGTAGCGAAGCTGCCATACCTTTTTCCCTGACACAGGGACATAAAGGTACAGGCCATTACCATCGAGTAGGCGGTATGGTTTTTCTTTCGGCTTTGCTGCTTCAATCTGCTTAACGGTGAGCATGGGTAAAAATCCGGTGGGTAAAATTATTTTATCCACTTTTTACCCGTCATGGAGTGCGGTTGTCAACGATCTGACGCGAACCATTACGAACTGTGAATCTACGGAAGGCTTGATATTCAGGGGATTTTGCGGACTGGTACGGATGGGAGCGAACTGATAAATGGTGTCCCCTGCAGGAATCGAACCTGCAATTAGCCCTTAGGAGGGGCTCGTTATATCCATTTAACTAAGAGGACAATGCGGCATGAGTATACCCGCTAATGGACTACGGGGTAAGTACACAGCCGCTCGATTGCTTAAACCCTCGCCATTTATGCCGGGTTTTTATCATTTTTCTTAATGTTTTCCGCACGTTCTGCTTTTTGACGTGCTTCTACTTTGCGCTTGTTGCTCATGTCGTTACGAATCTGTGCATGACTCATTAACGCGAAGATAAAGGTGCCGCCGCAGATGTTCCCCGCTAAAGTAGGTAGTGCGAAGGGCCAGATGAAATCGCTCCAGTGCAGCGTACCGTTAAACACCAGATAGAGGATTTCTACAGAACCGACAACGATGTGGGTGGTGTCACCCAGGGCAATAAGCCAGGTCATCAATATAATCACCACAATCTTTGCCGCACCCGCTGCAGGAAACATCCATACCATAGTGGCGATCAGCCAGCCGGAAATGATCGCGTTGGCAAACATCTCGCTGGGGGTGTTCTTCATCACATCCATGCCGATTTTGACAAATGCATCGCGAGTTTCTTCATTGAAGATAGGCATATATTCAAATGCCCACGCAGCAATACCTGTCCCGATAATATTACCCAGCAGCACGATGCCCCATAACCGCATAAGTAAGCCGACGTTGCTCATTGTCGGTTTTTGCATGACGGGTAGTACCGCAGTTACAGTGTTTTCGGTAAATAATTGCTGGCGGGCCATTATGACGATAATAAAACCAAAGGTATAACCGAGATTCTCCAGCAAGAAGCTGCCCGGCACGCCTTCCAGTTCGACATGAAATATCCCTTTTGCCAGTAGCGAAGCGCCCATCGACAGGCCCGCCGCAATGGCTGACCACAGTAGCGCCATTGCGTCGCGTTCCAGCTCTTTTTCACCATCCTGGCGGATATGCTCATGAATTGCCATCGCCCGGGAGGGGAGTCGGTCTTCATCTATTTCTATTTTTTTACCGCGCTCTTTTTCTTCGCTCTCAACTTCAATTTCGTCGCTGTGTTGATCAATTTTGTCGTTGTCCATGGTCTCTTCTCTTGAATTAGCACGTATAGCTAAAGCGTAGCGGCTTTTTTGCTCGCAACTGGCGGGAGTTACTCTGAAAATGTAGAAAAGGCCGCGTTTGCCTTTTTCTGTTTCTATTGAATCAAGTAGCCTACAGGGCGACGATTACCAGGCTATGATCAAATCAGCAAATCAGGGCGTCTGGACATCAGTTGACGTGCTGTTACAATCGCCCACACCTAAACAGGCGGATACGGTATCGTTCCGTCATGGATGGCAAACTGCATAAGCCATAAAAAAACAGGGAGACATTTATGAAGCTTCGCCTGTCGGCGCTTGCTCTGGGAACTACGCTTCTGGTGGGGTGTGCGAGTTCCGGTACAGATCAGCAAGGGCGTTCTGACCCGTTAGAAGGGTTTAACCGCACTATGTACAACTTCAACTTCAATGTATTAGACCCGTATATTGTTCGACCGGTCGCTGTTGCCTGGCGTGATTATGTTCCGCAACCTGCGCGTAACGGTTTGAGCAACTTTACCGGCAACCTTGAAGAACCTGCGGTGATGGTTAACTACTTCTTGCAGGGCGACCCTTATCAGGGGATGGTCCACTTTACCCGCTTTTTCCTGAATACCATTTTGGGAATGGGCGGCTTTATTGATGTTGCAGGGATGGCGAACCCGAAACTGCAACGGACTGAACCTCACCGCTTCGGTAGTACGCTTGGTCATTATGGTGTGGGTTATGGGCCGTACGTTCAGTTACCGTTCTACGGTAGCTTCACGTTGCGTGATGACGGTGGTGATATGGCGGATAGTCTTTACCCGGTTCTTTCCTGGCTGACCTGGCCGATGTCTGTGGGTAAATGGACGCTTGAAGGGATAGAAACTCGTGCGCAGTTGTTGGATTCCGACGGTCTGCTGCGTCAGTCGTCCGATCCTTATATTATGGTGCGTGAAGCGTACTTCCAGCGTCATGATTTCATCGCTAATGGCGGTGAACTCAAACCGCAGGAAAATCCGAACGCACAAGCGATTCAGGATGATTTAAAAGATATCGATTCTGAATAAGAAACAAACAAAAAAGGTGAGTTTTGCGACTCACCTTTTTTCTTATTAAGCTAACGCGTTATCAGAACGCGTAGTTAAAGTTAGTACCGAACAGCCAGGCTTTACCTTCAGACTCGAATTGATATGGGCCTTCGTTAATTTTCACGCTCTGACCGTGCATATAAGAAACACCAACGTCGACTGAAGCATCTTTATTAAATGCGTAAGTCGTACCTGCACTCAGCCAGAAACGGTCCTGGTCCGGAATGGAGATAGAACGATTCTGTGCCGGAACTGGGCTGTCATCAAAGGCGATACCGGTACGGAAGGTCCAGTTATCATCGTAGTAATAAGTGGTACCCAACGCGATGCGGTAAGCATCTTTAAAGCCTTCATGTTTCTGGAACAGCGTGTCGCCACTCGTTGAGGTCGCTTTCAACTGCTGGAACTGACTCCAGCTGGTGTAAGCCAGGCTATAGTGAATTGCCCACTGCGGAGCAACACGGTTATAACCCGACACTTCCCACATTTCAGGCAGGTTCAGCGTCAGATAACCTGACTGCGTTGCGCCACCTGTCGCGGTAGGAATTGGCAAACCGTAGTTATTAAATGCACGATTAAGATCGCTGCTGTAGTTACCTTTGAAGTCAATTTTCACTTCAGAACGGTAGGTCAGTGCATAGCGGTTATTTTTATCCAGTTCATACAGGATTCCGGCGTTCCAGCCAAAACCCCACTGGTTACCGTTCAGATGAGCGATTTTGGTATTACTGTCGATACCGTTGGCGGTAGCTGCCAATGCTTGCCCTTGCTGAGTTTGTCCAGCAGGAGATTGCATAATCTGACCGGCAACCAGCTGCCCCAGATCGCCTGCGAAACGTTCAATTTTCGCGCGAGCGTAGACGGCGTTGAAACCAAGACCAAAGCTCCATGCATTATTTAAGCGATACGCACCGCTTAAGTTCAGGTTCATGGTTTCAAGGTCGGTTGTACCACCGACAGAACCGCCTGCATAAGTATCGTTAAACTCTGTTGCCAGACCATAGTTAGAGGTAATAGAAGCGCCCCAACCAAATTGGTCGTTAATCGGTGCAACAAAGTGCATGTTCGGAACCCATGCCGTAGGCGCGATGTTATCGGCTTTCAGGCTACGACCAGACGGAGACGTTCCGCTGATATTTACATCCGGATCAATATAAACCGCACCCGCAGAAAATGTCGGGCGGTCAAACATGGTAATCAATGCGGGGTTACGGCTAACGTTACCTGCATCATCGGCAATTGCACCTTCCCCTGAATAAGCCCGGCCCAGGCCAGAGGAAGAAAATTCGTTTAACTGAAAGCCTGCCGACCAGGCCTGGGTGGAGATAAGTGCCACTGCGACTGCGAGAGCAGACTTTGTAAACAGGGTTTTCTGGCTCATGACCATAACCTCAATGATTTATTTTTATACAAACTATGTTACGTGCTGTAACAGGAGCGCGAAGTGTAGGGTCTGAGGTACATCTTAGAAATCAGACCAGTGGCGAGAGTATAGGTCGGACCAGCTGGAATGTTGCAAGTATGTTTCTATCTTTTTTCAGATATGATCTAAGAAACGCGATCCAGCTGGCAAAATTGGGAGGTGGCGCACTCATGGATTCGGGTGAATTTTGTTTTAGATCATTTTTAAGTGTGATTTCGGTCACTTATCCGATTTTGCAGAATTAACAACTGGAGCAGCACTTTCCGGAAGCGTAAAATATCCACAACGTTTATCTGGCACCTTGGGTGCACATACAGAGGAAATCAACGATGAGTAAATGTAGTGCTGATGAAACCCCGGTTTGCTGCTGTATGGATGTTGGCACCATTATGGACAACTCCGACTGCACCGCGTCTTACAGCCGTGTGTTTGCAAACCGCGCAGAAGCAGAACAAACGCTGGCGGCGCTGACTGAAAAAGCCCGTAGCGTGGAATCCGAACCGTGCAAAATCACCCCGACTTTCACTGAAGAGTCTGACGGTGTGCGCCTGGATATCGATTTCACTTTTGCCTGCGAAGCTGAAATGCTGATCTTCCAGCTGGGTCTGCGTTAATTCCTCTCGGGTACATACGCCCCTGTCAGTTGCTGGCAGGGGCGTTTTCTTTTCTCTTCTTCTTTTCTCTTCTTCTTTTCTCTCTGTGTCATAGCTCCCACTTTCCCTTTTCTCCACTTGGCTAAATGTAAAAAAATGGTTAAGACTATGATCAGGTCAGACCACTTTATTTATTTTTTTACAGGGGAGTGTTATGGGTCAGGTTTTACCGCTGGTTACCCGCCAGGGCGATCGTATCGCCATTGTTAGCGGTTTACGTACGCCTTTTGCCCGACAGGCGACGGCTTTTCATGGCATTCCCGCGGTTGATTTAGGGAAGATGGTGGTAGGCGAACTGCTGGCACGCACCGAGATCCCCGCTGAAGTGATTGAACAACTGGTCTTCGGTCAGGTTGTGCAAATGCCGGAAGCGCCCAACATTGCCCGTGAAATTGTTCTTGGCACTGGAATGAATGTGCATACCGATGCTTACAGCGTTAGCCGCGCTTGCGCTACCAGTTTCCAGGCGGTTGCAAACGTCGCAGAAAGCCTGATGGCGGGAACTATTCGAGCGGGGATTGCCGGTGGGGCAGATTCCTCTTCCGTATTGCCAATTGGCGTCAGTAAAAAACTGGCGCGCGTACTGGTTGATGTCAACAAAGCCCGCACAATGAGCCAGCGCCTGAAACTTTTTTCTCGCTTACGTTTGCGTGACTTAATGCCGGTGCCTCCGGCAGTGGCGGAATACTCCACTGGATTACGGATGGGGGACACCGCAGAGCAAATGGCGAAAACCTACGGCATCACCCGAGAACAGCAAGATGCACTGGCGCACCGTTCGCATCAGCGTGCCGCTCAGGCGTGGTCAGAAGGTAAACTCAAAGAAGAGGTGATGACTGCCTTTATCCCCCCTTATAAACAACCGCTTGTCGAAGACAACAATATTCGCGGTAATTCCTCTCTTGCTGATTACGCAAAGCTGCGTCCGGCGTTTGATCGTAAACACGGGACGGTAACGGCGGCGAACAGTACGCCGCTGACCGATGGCGCGGCAGCGGTGATCCTGATGACTGAATCCCGGGCGAAAGAATTAGGGCTGGTACCGCTGGGGTATCTGCGCAGCTACGCATTTACTGCGATAGATGTCTGGCAGGACATGTTGCTCGGTCCAGCCTGGTCAACACCGCTGGCGCTGGAACGTGCCGGATTGACGATGAGCGATCTGACATTGATCGATATGCACGAAGCCTTTGCCGCCCAGACGCTGGCCAATATTCAGTTGCTTGGCAGCGAACGTTTTGCTCGCGACGTACTGGGGCGTGCACATGCCACTGGCGAAGTGGACGATAGCAAATTTAACGTGCTTGGCGGTTCAATTGCTTATGGACATCCCTTCGCAGCGACCGGCGCGCGGATGATTACCCAGACATTGCATGAACTTCGCCGTCGTGGCGGTGGATTTGGTTTAGTGACCGCCTGTGCTGCGGGTGGGCTTGGCGCAGCAATGGTTCTGGAGGCGGAATAATGGAAATGGCATCAGCGTTTACCCTTAATGTTCGTCTGGACAACATTGCTATCATCACCATCGACGTACCGGGTGAGAAAATGAATACCCTGAAGGTGGAATTTGCCTCGCAGGTACGCGCCATTATTAAGCAACTCCGTGAAAACAAAGAGTTGCGTGGCGTGGTGTTTGTCTCCGCGAAACCAGACAACTTCATTGCTGGCGCAGACATCAAGATGATCGGCAACTGCAAAACGGCGCAAGAAGCGGAAGTACTGGCGCGGCAGGGGCAACAGTTAATGGCGGAGATTCATGCTTTGCCCATTCCGGTTATCGCGGCTATTCATGGCGCTTGCCTGGGCGGCGGGCTGGAGTTGGCGCTGGCGTGCCACGGTCGTGTTTGTACTGACGATCCTAAAACGGTGCTCGGTTTGCCTGAAGTACAACTTGGATTGTTACCCGGTTCAGGCGGTACCCAGCGTTTACCGCGCCTGATAGGTGTCAGCACAGCATTAGAGATGATCCTCACCGGAAAACAACTTCGGGCGAAACAGGCGGTAAAGCTGGGGTTGGTGGATGACGTCGTTCCGCACTCCATATTGCTGGAAGCCGCTGTTGAGCTGGCAAAGCAGGATCGCCCATCTTCACGCCCTCTACCTGTACGCGAGCGTATTCTGGCGGGGCCGTTAGGTCGTGCGCTGCTGTTCAAAATGGTCGGTAAGAAAACAGAACACAAAACGCAAGGTAACTATCCGACGACAGAACGCATCCTGGAGGTTGTCGAAACGGGATTAGCGCAGGGCACCAGCAGCGGCTATGACGCTGAAGCACGGGCGTTTGGCGAACTGGCGATGACGCCGCAATCGCAGGCGCTGCGCAATATCTTTTTTGCCAGTACGGAAGTGAAAAAAGATCCCGGCAGTGATGCGCCGCCTGCGCCATTAAACAGCGTGGGGATTCTAGGTGGTGGCTTGATGGGCGGCGGTATTGCTTATGTCACTGCTTGTAAAGCGGGGCTTCCGGTCAGAATTAAAGATATCAACCCGCAGGGCATAAATCATGCGCTGAAGTACAGTTGGGATCAGCTTGAGGGCAAAGTTCGCCGTCGTCATCTCAAAGCCAGCGAACGTGACAAACAGCTGGCATTAATCTCCGGAACGACGGACTATTGCGGCTTTGCCCATCGCGATCTGATTATTGAAGCGGTGTTTGAAAATCTCGAATTAAAACAACAGATGGTGGCGGAAGTGGAGCAAAATTGCGCTACTCATACCATCTTTGCTTCGAACACGTCATCTTTACCGATTGGCGATATCGCCGCTCACGCCGCGCGACCTGAGCAAGTTATTGGCCTGCATTTCTTCAGTCCGGTGGAAAAAATGCCGCTGGTGGAGATTATTCCTCATGCGAGTACATCGGCGCAAACCATCGCCACCACGGTAAAACTGGCGAAAAAACAGGGCAAAACGCCAATTGTCGTGCGTGACAAAGCGGGGTTTTACGTCAATCGCATCTTAGCGCCTTACATCAATGAAGCTATCCGCATGTTGACCGAAGGCGAGCGTATTGAGCATATCGATGCCGCGCTGGTGAAATTTGGTTTTCCGGTAGGCCCAATCCAACTTTTGGATGAGGTAGGAATCGACACCGGGACTAAAATTATGCCTGTACTGGAAGCCGCTTATGGAGAACGTTTTAGCGCGCCTGCAAATGTTGTTTCTTCAATTTTGAACGACGATCGCAAAGGCAGAAAAAATGGCCGGGGTTTCTATCTTTATGGTCAGAAAGGGCGTAAAAGCAAAAAACAGGTCGATCCCGCCATTTACCCGCTCATTGGCGCACAAGGGCAGGGGCGACTCTCCGCACCGCAGGTTGCTGAACGGTGTGTGATGTTGATGCTGAATGAAGCAGTACGTTGTCTGGACGAGCAGGTTATCCGTAGCGTGCGTGACGGGGATATTGGCGCGGTATTTGGCATTGGTTTTCCGCCATTTCTCGGTGGACCGTTCCGCTATATCGATTCTCTCGGCGCAGGCGAAGTGGTTGCAATAATGCAACGACTGGCCACGCAGTATGGTTCCCGTTTTACCCCTTGCAATCGTTTAGTTGAGATGAGCGAGCGTGGGGAAAGTTTTTGGAAAACAACTGCAACTGACCTGCAATAAGAAGGTCAAAGTTATATGAATCCGCGCTGAATGGCGGAGTGTTGCTCAAAATGTAAACGCATATTGACTATACTTACGCCATTGAGGTAAAAAACAGCGTTTCATTCGGTGAATGGATAAGGCACAATGCCGGCCACCGTTTTCTTTCTCTGGTTTCAGATGAAAGAAAACGGGCGAATCTGGTTAACAAAAGCGGTGCAATATGCAAGTTTTTATCATGCGTCACGGCGACGCAGCCCTCGATGCCGCCAGTGATTCGGTTCGTCCTCTGACTACTAACGGTTGTGACGAATCTCGCCTGATGGCGAACTGGCTGAAAGGTCAAAAAGTGGAAATCGAACGCGTTCTGGTGAGCCCGTTCCTGCGAGCCGAGCAAACACTGGAAGAAGTAGGGGATTGTCTGAACCTGCCTTCCAGTGCAGAAGTTCTGCCGGAGTTAACGCCCTGCGGCGATGTTGGTCTGGTCGGCGCCTATTTGCAGGCGTTGACCAATGAAGGTGTTGCTTCGGTACTGGTGATCTCCCACTTACCGTTAGTCGGGTATCTGGTTGCCGAGTTATGTCCGGGCGAAACGCCGCCTATGTTTACCACTTCAGCGATTGCCAGCGTAACGCTTGATGAAAGCGGAAAAGGCCAATTCAACTGGCAAATGAGCCCTTGTAATTTGAAGATGGCAAAAGCAATTTAAGCAATCAATGCCCGGTTACGTGCGCGTACACCGGGCAGTTTCTCCGTCATACAATCATTCTTTTTCTTGTCTAAATGTTGTTAATATTTAACAACTCTCGATAGTTATTATATTTTCCCATTATTGAATCCCGTAATAAAATAAAGAAGACAATGGTTTTGTGTCTTGAATATATATTTATTGATTTAATTAATATTAAATTTTAGCAATAAATAACGGCAAGGTCATTATAATTTTTTTAGTGTGCTTTATAATCAATTCATTTCCGTTGATTATAATGGTTTGTTTTTTGTTGATAATTCGCATATTTTTTTGTTGGAAATTGGTTAAAGTATTTTGATGATGTATTAATTAATAAAATCTACATGAGAGTTTAAGTATTACTAAATTGAGTTTTTTATAGATAAGACCAAGATACAGACACACCAGAGAATACTTGTTTACATTCTATGATTATATTGGAGTGTATATGTTCAATGGCTAACTATAAGTATTGGACATGACATATATTAATTTTATGTCAGGTGCTTATATTATAACTCTTAATGATTTAAGGACAAATAATGAGTAAGTTTGCCAAAACAGCCATTGCTGCGGCGATGGTCATGGGCGCAGTTGTTTCCAGTTCTGCTTTTGCAGCAGGCAACAACGGTACCGCGCGCTTCTACGGCACCATTGAAGACTCCCCGTGCTCTATCGTTCCAGACGATCACAAACTGGAAGTCGATATGGGTGACATCGGTGCGGCTAAACTGACCGGCGGTGGCACTACCACACCGAAAGATTTCCAGATCCGTTTACAGGATTGCGTGTTTACCACTGAAACAAACATGGAGACCACGTTCACCGGCACTAACTACGCGGGGCCAGCCAACGCAGATAACTATGCGTTATTCAATGTTGACAGCGGTGTTGCCATGAACCACGTGAGCCTGGTAATCGGCGATACCCATGGCAAAGGTTATAAAGTGGGCGAAAAGATTGTTCAGCCAATCGTGATGGATACTTCAACCAGCAAGGGTAAAGACAAGCAAACGCTGAACTTTAAAGCCTGGCTGGTGGGTGAAACCGATGCGCCGGATCTCGGCCAGTTCGAAACCCTGACCACATTCCAGATTACCTATCTCTGATGTGACAACCCCACAGCGTTCTGCTGTGGGGTTATTCAACACGCAACAGATTTACGACTGTTTCACAAACGGATATGTGTATGCCTAATCACTCAAATTTTCGGCTGCGGGGAATCGCCTGCTATATTGCGCTGGCAATCTCTGGTGGGTCAGTCAATGCATGGGCTGATGATTCAATTCAATTTGACCCCCGTTTCCTTGAGTTAAAGGGCGATACGAAAATTGATCTCGGTAAGTTTTCAAAAAAAGGGTATGTCGACGCGGGTAAATATAATTTACGTGTATTTATAAATAAACAACCCCTTTCTGATGAATACGACATTAACTGGTACGTCTCTGAAAACGATCCAACAAAAAACTATGCCTGCCTGACACCTGAGTTAGTGGCGGCGCTGGGGCTGAAAGAAGGGATAGCAAAAAGCCTGCAGTGGACGCACAACGATGAATGCCTTAAACCAGGCCAATTAGACGGGATGGAAGTCGAGAATGATTTAAGCCAGTCGGCGTTGCTGCTGACAGTGCCACAGGCTTACCTCGAATATACCAGCAGCGACTGGGACCCTCCCTCACGCTGGGACGACGGTATTCCTGGCCTGATTGCCGACTACAGCCTCAATGCGCAAACTCGCCACCAGGAGCAGGGGGGCGAGGACTCACATGATATCAGCGGCAACGGTACCGTTGGGGCGAACCTGGGGGCATGGCGTTTCCGTGCAGACTGGCAAAGTGATTATCAGCACACCCGCAGCAACGATGACGACGATGACAGCAGTAACAGCACAACGAGTAAACACTGGGACTGGAGTCGTTATTATGCCTGGCGAGCCTTGCCCTCTTTAAAAGCGAAGCTGTCGCTGGGGGAAGATTATCTCAATTCCGATATTTTCGACGGCTTTAACTATATCGGCAGCAGCGTCAGCACCGATGACCAAATGCTGCCGCCCAACCTGCGCGGCTATGCACCGGATGTTTCCGGCGTGGCGCACAGCAGTGCAAAAGTCACCATTAGCCAGATGGGCCGGGTACTTTACGAAACCCAGGTTCCAGCCGGGCCATTCCGCATTCAGGATATCGGCGACTCCGTCTCCGGCACACTGCACGTCCGCGTTGAAGAACAGAATGGTCAGGTGCAGGAATATGACGTTACGACCGCATCTATGCCATTCCTCACGCGCCAGGGGCAGGTGCGTTACAAAGTGATGATGGGGCGTCCGGAAGACTGGAACCACAAGACCGAAGGCGGCTTTTTCTCCGGCGGAGAAGCGTCATGGGGGGTGGCAGATGGCTGGTCGCTCTACGGTGGTGCGCTGGCAGATAAACACTATCAGTCGGCGGCGATGGGGGTGGGGCGCGACCTCGCACAGTTTGGCGCGCTGGCGTTCGATGTGACTCACTCGCACGTCAACCTGGATCATGACAGCGCATACGGCAAAGGAAAACTGGACGGCAACTCCTTTCGCGTGAGCTATGCCAAAGACTTTGACGAACTCAACAGCCGCGTCACCTTTGCAGGCTACCGTTTTTCTGAAAAGAACTTCATGACCATGAGCGAGTATCTGGACGCGAACCAGTCGGACATGGCGCGGACCGGTAACGACAAAGAGATGTATACGATCACCTATAACCAGAACTTTGCCGCTGCGGGTGTCTCGATCTATCTCAACTACTCCCATCGTACTTACTGGGATCGCCCGGAACAGACAAACTATAACTTGATGTTTTCCCACTATTTTAATATGGGGAGCATTCGCAACATGAGCATCTCGGTGACCGGCTATCGCTACGAATATGACGATAATGCGGATAAGGGGATGTACCTCAGTATGAGCATTCCCTGGAGCGACAGCAGCACCGTGACCTACAACGGTTCCTACGGCAGCGGGTCGGACAGCAGCCAGGTCGGTTACTTTAAGCGCGTCGATGACGCAACGCACTACCAGGTTAACGTTGGCACCAGCGAGCAGCACGGCAGCGTGGATGGTTATCTGAGCCACGACGGTTCGCTGGCGAAGGTTGATCTCAGCGCCAACTACCATGAAGGGGAATACCGTTCGGCGGGGATCGCCTTACAGGGCGGGGCAACGCTGACCGCGCATGGTGGGGCGCTGCACCGTACCCAGAACATGGGCGGCACGCGCCTGCTGATTGACGCCGACGGGATTGCCAACGTGCCGGTCGAAAGCAACGGCGCGCCGGTGTACACCAATATGTTTGGCAAGGCGGTGGTCGCCGATATTAACAACTACTATCGCAATCAGGCGTATATCGATTTAAACAACTTGCCGGAAGATGCGGAAGCCACCCAGTCGGTGGTGCAGGCGACTCTGACGGAAGGCGCAATCGGCTATCGTAAATTCAAAGTGATCAGCGGGCAAAAAGCGATGGCGGTACTGCGGTTGCGTGACGGTAGCTACCCGCCGTTTGGCGCGGAAGTGAAAAACGACGAGCAGCAGCAGGTTGGCATTGTGGATGATGAAGGCAATGTCTATCTGGCGGGGGTCAATGCGGGCGAGCATATGATGGTGTTCTGGGAAGGCAGCGCACAATGCGAGATCGTATTGCCGAAGCCGCTACCTGCCGATTTGTTCAGCGGCCTGTTGTTGCCGTGTGAACAAAAGGGAACGGCAGCCCCTGATTCTTCAGCGCCAGAAATTAAGCCTGTTATTCAGGACCAGACGCGGCAAGTCACACCAACGGAAGCGCCGACGTCAATTTCAGCAACTCAATAATCTGATTAAGGAACGATCAATGTCTTATAAATTATCCTGTCCAATGCTCGTCAGCACAGCGCTGATGGCACTGCTTACCACCGCCAGCCTGACGGCGCATGCATCGGTCACCCCGGATCGCACCCGTCTGGTGTTTAACGAAAGCGATAAATCGATCAGCGTGACGTTGCGTAACAACAACGAAAAGCTGCCTTACCTGGCGCAAAGCTGGCTGGAAGACGAGAAGGGCAACAAAATCACCTCGCCGCTGGCGGTACTGCCGCCGGTGCAGCGTATTGACGCCATGATGAACGGCCAGGTGAAGATTCAGGCGCTGCCGGACATTCACTCGCTGCCGTCGGACCGCGAAAGCCTGTTCTACTATAACGTGCGTGAGATCCCGCCAAAGACCGGGAAAGCCAACACCCTGCAAATTGCGCTGCAAACGCGCATCAAGCTGTTCTGGCGACCAAAGGCGCTGGAGAAGATTGACATGAGAAAACCGTGGCAGTTTAAGGTCACACTCACGCGCAGCGGCCAGGACTATACCGTCAATAACCCGACGCCGTACCACGTCATCATCAGCGATGCCAGCACACAGAAGAAAGGGCTGACCGCCGCCGGGTTTAAACCGCTGGTGATGCCACCGAAAACGTCACAACCGTTAAAGGCAAAAATGGCGAGCGCCCCGGTGCTGACCTATATCAACGACTACGGCGCGCGCATGCCGCTGATCTTCCGTTGTGAAGGGAACACCTGCAAGGTGGATGAAGATCAAAGCAGCAAAGGTTGATAACGGGAGAAGCAACATGAAAGCGTTCTTTCTGACCGGATCTGCCGCGCTATTGCTGGCCTGTGGCGTGACCGTTTTCCCGGCAATGGCGGGCGGCAAAATCGTCAATTTGACGTTGCGCGTGCTGGTGGATGGACCGCCGCCCTGTTCGGTAAAGGGAAGCGTGGTGGAGTTCGGCAATGTGATTATTAAAAGCATTGATGGCACCAACTACCGTCAGCCAGTGGGCTACACCCTGAACTGCTCAAACAGTGTCAGCGACGACCTGCAAATGCAGCTTCAGGCCACCACCACGACCATCAACGGCGAAACGGTGCTGAGTGCTGGAATCAGCGGTTTTGGCATTCGTATTCAGAATGCCGCTGACCATTCGCTGGTGGCAGTGGGTAACAGTAGCTGGCTGCCGTTCAACATCAATACACAGCCAGACTTCGAAGCCGTTCCGGTGAAGCAGAGCGGTGTGGAACTGATGGCATCGGAGTTTAACGCGACCATGACCATGGTGGTGGACTACCAATGAAACGACTCGCATGGTGCTTAATTTACGGTTTTGCTGGCCTGGCGCAGGCCGCGATTAACGACGTTACTTTTCACGGCACGCTGGTTTCGCCGCCCGCCTGTACTATCAGCGATGGTAAGACGATCGAAGTTGAGTTTCGCAACGTCATTATCGACAACATTAACGGCGATAATTTCCGTCAGGATGTGCCTTACACCATCACATGTGACCCCGATGTGCGCGACGACGCCTGGGAGATGAGCCTGACCTGGACGGGCAGCCAAACCCCTTATGATGATTCCGCCATTGAAACGGACGTTAGCGGCCTGGGGATTGAGCTACAGCAAAACGGCCAGCCGTTTAAGCTGGGAACACCGTTGAAAATTGATCCGTCAACGCCGCCAACGCTGCAAGCCGTACCGGTGAAAGCCAATGATGCGGCGCTCAGCGACGGAACCTTTTCTGCCTACGCAACACTACAGGTGGATTACCAATGAACCTAAAACGGATATCTCACTGCGCGGCTGCACTGGCGGCGGTGCTGCTGACGCCCCATGTTCAGGCGGCTGACAACCTGCATTTCTACGGCAATTTACTCAGCAAGTCCTGCACGTTAGTCGTTCAGGGCGAGTCGCTGGCGGAGGTGCATTTTCCCACCATCAGCCGTAAAGACCTGATGGTGACCGGGCAGTCGGCGCGGGTGCCGGTAGTGTTTCAGTTGAAAGATTGTAAAGGGCCAGCCGAGTATGAAGTCCGGGTTACGTTGACTGGCACGGAAGACAGCGAACAGCCCGGTTTTCTGGCGCTGGATGCTTCTTCAGAGGCGCAAGGTGTCGGAATTGGCATGGAAAAAACCGACGGAACACCGGTGCTGATTAACAATACCAGCGGGGCAACTTTTGTGCTGAGTAACGGCAATAACAATCTGAATTTTAATGCCTGGCTCCAGGCGAAAAGCGGCCGGGAAGTGACGATGGGTGAATTTACCGCTTCTTTAACCGCAACGTTTGAGTACATTTAAGATGAAAAAAACTAACTTGCTGTTTCGTCTTTTGATCCTGATGGTTTTTATGCTCGGTAGTCGGGCCGGGATGGGGCAGACATTTCGTAATGTGTATATCTACTATGCTACGTTTGGCTGGAATAGTCAGGTCGAACTGTATCTTGATGTTGCTGAGGTTTCGAGTGTTTACTACGGTATCTATTATCAAAGTAATTATGTTATGACGCTTGGCAACTTACCCAATCGCACATGGACAGGAACGGGCAGTTCTCCTGCGCCGACGATTACGGTAAAAGATGGGACAACTGTAAATAATTCATTTTGTCCGGGCATGGAGGCACTGGAAGCCAAAGACAGCCGCTGGGAATGTCTCAAGCTGCCTCTGGATATTACCGTCGATGGTGATGTGGGAGGCTGCCCGTGGTTAGTGAGTATCAGAGCCACCAGCCAGGTTGTGGTCGGTTCTGTTGATAAAGATATCTATTATGGACCAAATGCAACCGTGTCCGTGTGCCCAACCGTGTCAGTTACGCCGTATGATGTTTCATGGGATGAAAACTATATCAATAAAACGAAAACACTGTCTTTGCAATCGACGGGCGGAGTAATTGAAAAAACGCTTTCAACCTATCTGATGAAAGACGGCAAACTATGTGATGGCTCGCAAATGAATGAAGAGGGCGCTTACTGTCGCTGGGTTGCGCAAATGATCACGTTTTCATCATCAGGCTGTGATAATGCTAATGTTACGGTGGCGCCAAACAGGCATCCCATCACTGACAAACAACTGCACGACATGGTGGTGCATGTTGATACCAGCAGCCGCCAGCCCATTGATTCCACCTGCCGCTTCCAGTACACGCTCAACGAACTGTAGCGTATACACCACACAACGGGGCCATCAGGCCCCGTTGTCCGTTATGTCATGCGGTCATCCAGTTTTTTAGAATATTCGCCATCACGGGAGCGAAAGGTGCCAGATAACCGTCGACGAGGGTGAGTAATTCGTCGATAAGCGCTTGCAGCAGGTCGTCATCCTCAAGCCCCTCTGAAGGGGCAATGCCATTAGCCCACAGAAGGCTGTCGGAAAGCTGCTTACGTTTTTCAATTAATGCCCGATTATTACGTTCATTATCGCCAGGGTTGAGACGCCAGTATTCAAGGCTAAATGGACAGACTCGTCCACCTTTAAATATTCAGGGCAATTCCGGCGGCAGCCACTCATCTACTTCTATCAACACCAGCAATGCCGCATCACCACCATACTCTTTTGGTGCCTGGTGAAATGCCATTACATGGGGATGTTGCGCCAGCCACAGTGGCGTTTGCTGCTTCAAAATATGCTTACCATGACCATGCATCACACAGGCGCAAAACACATGTTCACGGCGGCAGGCGGCAATCAACGCCCCCAGTTCCTGTTTGGCTTGTAGCTGCGTCAGACCGTGCAAATCAAGAAACAACTCCGGGGAATAATCACCGCGCCGCAGTTTCTTCGCTTCAAAATGGCTGACATCCGGGCGAACATATTTCACCGGACCTTCAGTATTTAATAATGGTTGAAACTCGTCAGAGAAATAATGGCTGGCATCGGCCTGCTCCTGAATCAACCGCTTGACCGGTACTTCGCTGATTTTCTTGCGTTGTGGTCGATGGACAATCGTGTCCTGCTTAATCTTGCGAGTCCCCGCCATCAACTGGCGAAACAGCGCCTGGTCCTCCTCGCTAAGTGTTGTTTTCTTTTTCATTTAACTGTCTCTATTTCTAATTTTCCTACAGTTTACCCGACTCGTAGCACAATCGATCGTTTTAAACGTATTTTTCCTCACTCACCGCGCGTGAATGCTGATTTATCGTCATCTTCATGGCAAACTAGCCGCCGAAATTATTGCGATCATGCCCTGGAGGAATACGTGGATAAAATTTTCGTTGATGAAGCAGTAAATGAGCTGCAAACCATTCAGGACATGTTGCGCTGGTCGGTGAGCCGCTTCAGCGCGGCGAATATCTGGTACGGCCACGGCACCGATAACCCGTGGGATGAAGCCGTGCAACTGGTGTTGCCTTCGCTCTACCTGCCGCTGGATATTCCGGAAGACATGCGCACCGCGCGTCTGACCTCCAGCGAAAAACACCGTATTGTTGAGCGCGTGATCCGCCGCGTCAACGAGCGCATTCCGGTGGCTTACCTGACCAACAAAGCCTGGTTCTGCGGCCATGAATTTTACGTCGATGAACGCGTGCTGGTGCCGCGCTCGCCGATTGGTGAACTGATCAACAATAAATTTGCCGGACTCATCAGCAAGCAACCGCAGCATATTTTAGATATGTGTACCGGTAGCGGCTGCATCGCCATTGCCTGTGCTTATGCCTTCCCGGAAGCGGAAGTCGACGCGGTGGACATCTCTCCAGACGCGCTGGCGGTTGCCGAACAGAATATCGAAGAACACGGTTTGATCCACAACGTCATTCCGATTCGTTCCGACTTGTTCCGCGACTTGCCGAAAGTGCAGTACGACCTGATTGTCACTAACCCGCCGTATGTCGATGCGGAAGATATGTCCGACCTGCCAAATGAGTACCGTCACGAGCCGGAACTGGGTCTGGCATCTGGCACCGACGGCCTGAAACTGACGCGTCGCATTCTCGGTAACGCGGCAGATTACCTCGCTGATGATGGCGTGCTGATTTGTGAAGTCGGCAACAGCATGGTACATCTTATGGAACAATATCCGGATGTTCCGTTCACCTGGCTGGAGTTTGATAACGGCGGCGATGGTGTGTTTATGCTCACCAAAGAGCAGCTTATTGCCGCACGAGAACATTTCGCGATTTATAAAGATTAAGTAAACACGCAAACACAACAATAACGGAGCCGTGATGGCTGGAAACACAATTGGACAACTCTTTCGCGTAACCACCTTCGGCGAATCGCACGGGCTGGCGCTCGGCTGCATCGTCGATGGTGTTCCGCCAGGCATTCCGCTGACGGAAGCGGACCTGCAACATGACCTTGATCGTCGTCGCCCTGGGACATCGCGCTATACCACCCAGCGCCGCGAGCCGGATCAGGTCAAAATTCTCTCCGGTGTTTTTGAAGGTGTTACTACTGGCACCAGCATCGGATTGTTGATCGAAAATACCGACCAGCGTTCTCAGGATTATAGTGCGATTAAGGACGTTTTCCGTCCAGGTCATGCCGATTACACCTATGAACAAAAATACGGCCTGCGCGATTATCGCGGCGGTGGACGTTCTTCCGCCCGTGAAACCGCCATGCGCGTGGCGGCAGGGGCGATTGCCAAAAAATATCTCGCCGAGAAATTTGGCATTGAGATTCGCGGTTGCCTGACCCAGATGGGCGACATTCCACTGGAAATCAAAGACTGGTCTCAGGTCGCGCAAAATCCATTCTTCTGCCCGGACCCGGACAAAATCGACGCGTTAGATGAACTGATGCGCGCGCTGAAAAAAGAAGGCGACTCTATTGGTGCGAAAGTCACCGTCGTTGCCAGTGGCGTACCCGCCGGACTTGGCGAGCCGGTCTTTGACCGCCTGGATGCCGACATCGCCCATGCGCTAATGAGCATTAACGCGGTGAAAGGTGTGGAAATTGGTGATGGTTTTGACGTGGTAGCGCTGCGTGGCAGCCAGAACCGCGACGAAATCACCAAAGACGGTTTCCAGAGCAACCATGCGGGCGGCATTCTTGGTGGTATCAGCAGCGGGCAGCAAATCATTGCCCATATGGCGCTGAAGCCAACCTCCAGCATTACCGTGCCGGGGCGCACTATTAACCGCTTTGGCGAAGAAGTTGAGATGATCACCAAAGGCCGTCACGATCCTTGTGTTGGGATCCGCGCGGTGCCGATCGCGGAAGCGATGCTGGCGATCGTTTTAATGGATCACCTGTTACGGCAGCGGGCGCAAAATGCCGATGTGAAGACTGATATTCCACGCTGGTAAAAAATGAACAAAACCGCGATTGCGCTGCTGGCTCTGCTTGCCAGTAGTGCCAGCCTGGCAGCGACGCCGTGGCAAAAAATAACCCAACCAGTGCCGGGTAGCGCACAATCGATAGGCAGTTTTTCTAATGGCTGTATCGTCGGCGCTGACACGTTGCCGATACAGTCCGAACATTATCAGGTCATGCGTACCGATCAGCGTCGCTATTTCGGTCACCCAGACCTGGTGATGTTTATCCAGCGTCTGAGTCGCCAGGTGAGCAATCTTGGCATGGGTACGGTGCTGATTGGCGATATGGGGATGCCTGCTGGCGGTCGTTTCAACGGCGGTCACGCCAGCCACCAGACCGGACTGGATGTCGATATCTTCCTGCAACTGCCGAAAACACGCTGGACCTCCGCGCAGCTCTTGCGCCCGCAAGCGTTAGATTTAGTTTCCCGCGACGGTAAACACGTTGTCCCCGCGCTGTGGAAGCCAGAAATTTTCAGCTTGATCAAACTCGCCGCCCAGGACAAAGACGTCACGCGCATTTTTGTTAATCCGGCGATTAAGCAACAACTTTGCCTTGATGCGGGCACCGATCGCGACTGGTTGCGCAAAGTGCGACCCTGGTTCCAGCATCGCGCGCATATGCATGTACGATTACGTTGTCCTGCCGATAGTCTGGAGTGTGAGGATCAACCTTTACCGCCACTAGGCGATGGTTGCGGGGCAGAACTGCAAAGCTGGTTTGAACCTCCAAAACCGGGAACAACAAAGCCTGAGAAGAAGACACCGCCTCCGTTGCCGCCTTCCTGCCAGGCGCTACTGGATGAGCACGTGATCTAATGGAAACGTTTAATAGCCTGTTTATGGTTTCCCCGCTGCTGCTGGGAGTTCTCTTTTTTGTCGCCATGCTGGCGGGATTTATCGACTCGATTGCCGGTGGCGGTGGGTTACTCACCATTCCGGCATTGATGGCGGCGGGGATGTCTCCCGCTAACGCGCTGGCAACCAATAAACTGCAAGCCTGTGGTGGCTCTATTTCCGCCACTATCTACTTTATTCGCCGTAAAGTGGTTAGTTTAAGCGATCAAAAACTCAATATCGCCATGACTTTTGTCGGCTCAATGAGTGGCGCACTGCTGGTGCAATACGTTCAGGCTGATGTCTTACGGCAGATTTTACCGATCCTCGTAATTTGTATCGGCCTCTATTTCTTACTGATGCCCAAACTGGGAGAAGAAGATCGCCAGCGTCGGATGTATGGACTGCCATTTGCGCTGGTGGCGGGGGGCTGCGTCGGTTTTTACGATGGATTCTTTGGCCCGGCTGCCGGATCGTTTTACGCGCTGGCCTTCGTTACGCTGTGCGGATTCAACCTCGCCAAAGCCACTGCTCACGCCAAATTACTTAACGCAACGTCAAACATTGGCGGTCTGCTGTTGTTTATTCTCGGCGGCAAAGTGATTTGGGCGACGGGCTTTGTGATGCTGGTGGGGCAGTTCCTCGGCGCGCGCATGGGTTCAAGACTGGTGTTGAGCAAAGGACAAAAGCTGATCCGCCCGATGATCGTTATCGTCTCGGCGGTGATGAGTGCCAAATTACTTTACGATAGCCATGGACAGGAGATCCTCCACTGGTTGGGGATGAACTAATGAACAGTACACACCACTATGAGCAGTTGATTGAGATTTTTAATAGCTGCTTTGCCGATGAATTTAATACCCGTCTGATTAAAGGCGACGACGAACCGATCTATCTTCCTGCTGATGCGGAAGTACCGTATAACAGAATCGTCTTCGCTCATGGCTTTTATGCCAGCGCCATCCACGAGATTTCGCACTGGTGTATTGCCGGGAAAGCGCGCCGTGAGCTGGTTGATTTCGGTTACTGGTATTGCCCGGACGGACGCGATGCCCAGACGCAAAGTCAGTTTGAAGATGTTGAAGTGAAGCCGCAGGCGCTGGACTGGTTGTTCTGCGTGGCGGCGGGATATCCGTTTAATGTTAGCTGCGACAATCTGGAAGGGGATTTCGAACCGGACCGCGTGGTGTTTCAACGGCGGGTACATGCGCAGGTGATGGATTATCTGGCAAACGGCATTCCCGAACGTCCGGCACGCTTCATTAAAGCACTACAAAATTATTATCACACGCCGGAACTTACGGCGGAACAGTTCCCGTGGCCGGAAGCGCTCAACTGAAGCCAGCGCCACGTTTTACAATGAGGAAAGAAGATGATCGCGGAGTTTGAATCACGCATTCTGGCATTAATCGACGGTATGGTTGACCATGCCAGTGATGATGAGTTGTTTGCCAGTGGGTATTTGCGTGGCCACCTGACATTAGCCATCGCAGAACTGGAAAGTGGTGACGACCACTCCGCTCAGGCGGTACATACAACCGTTAGCCAGAGTCTGGAAAAAGCCATTGGTGCCGGTGAATTGTCACCGCGTGACCAGGCGCTGGTAACCGATATGTGGGAACACCTGTTTCAGCAGGCCTCACAGCAGTAAGTTGTGACGTCTGGAGCACCATGCCTGATGCGACGCTTATCGCGTCTTATCAGGCCTACAGGTAACGCGTAGGTCGGATAAGGCGTTTACGCCGCATCCGACAAACAATGCCAAAGCAGATTACCCCGCCTTAACCGCTTTACCTTTCAACAACTTCCGCACCCATAACCTATTCGGATTTAACGCCGCCAGCGTACTGGCATCCATCGGAATCGGTTCTTCACTCATCTGTGCTGCCAGAATCTCGGCACACAGCGGGGCAGAACACAAACCGCGCGAGCCCAAAGCAGCAAGCATAAAGAGATCGTCATAAATCGGCGCGTTTACCGCCTCATCTTTCTGCTCCGCCAGCGACGCATATTTCACGAGTGTAGCGTCATAATCAGGCACGTTGCCTACCATTGGCAGATGATCGCGAGTGGCACAACGCACACCGCAACGCGCCTCTTTATCACTGACATCAACCTCTTTTGCCCATTGCGCGTGTGGGAAACAATCAATCAACCGCTGGCGATTCTGCAGTTGATCTTCCTCACTGTACGCCGTCTCTTCGCTGCCGCGATGATAACTGGCACCAATACAATGATGCTGATTCGCCGGATTTTGCGGCGTGAGATAACCGTCATAGCACAGCACTTGCTTCAGTTTCGCCAGCTCCGGCGTTGTCGGAATATGGCTGACCTGCCCGGCAACCGAATATACTGGCAGAGATGACGTTTGGCTGAAACGGCTGATTTGATGCCCGTTCGCCAGTACCACTACACTGTGTGTTGCTTGCTGATCTCCTGCAAAATTCAACAACCAACAGTCATCCTTACGGGATAAATCCTGTAACTGATGTTGATAATGAATCTGCAAACCCTGCTGTTGCGCCAGTTTCAGCACATTACGGGTCAGTTCTGCCGGACACAGCCAGCCACCTTGCGGATAAGTAATACCGCTGCAATTTGTCGCAACGCCCGTAATTTGTTCAACCGCATTTGCCTCAACGGCTACAGCCAGTTCTGCGGGTAAATCCATCGACAACATCTGTGCGATTTTATGCTGGCTTTTCTCATCCCAGCCTAACTGCGTGACGCCGCACCAGTCATGATCAAATTTAACGGGCAATAAATCGTAAAACCGACGAGCAAAAGTAAACGCATTAGAGAAAAAACGGTTTAGCGCTTCATCGTGTTTACTTAAAAGCGGATACAGCGCCCCCTGGCGATTGCCGGAAGCACCCAGTGCGGGAGCCTCATCCGCGCAATAAAGCGTTACCTGCCAGCCGCGACGCAATAGCGCCAGCGACAACAACGCGCTGGCAATACCGCCTCCAATAATTGCCGCTTCTTGTTTGTTGCTGCCCGTACGGTTAAACCACGGCGTGGAGCAGGGGAGGGGTAATGTCTGTTCCATCACCCCACAAAGCATTTCCCGTTTGCGCCCAAAGCCCTTACGTTTTTGCATAGTGAATCCGGCTTCCTGCAAACCGCGGCGGACAAAACCGGCAGACGTAAATGTCGCCAGCGTGCCGCCCGGACGTGCCAGTCGCGCCATGGCGTTAAACAGATTTTGTGTCCACATATCCGGGTTTTTCGCTGGCGCAAAGCCGTCCAGAAACCAGGCATCTACTTTTTGATTTAGCGAATCGTCCAGTTTGCTGGTCAGTTCATTAATATCGCCAAACCATAAATCCAGCGTCACGCGGCCTTCATCGAGCAATAAACGATGGCAACCGGGCAAGGGCAAAGGCCATTGCGCCTGAAGCTGTTCCGCCCACGGGGCCAGCTCCGGCCAGTGTTGATGCGCCAGCGCTAAATCCGCACGGGTGAGGGGAAATTTCTCAAAACTAATGAAATGTAAGCGTTGTAATTGCGCTTGCGGATGTGCTTCGCGAAACTGATCAAATGCCTGCCATAGCGTCAGGAAGTTTAATCCGGTGCCGAAGCCGCTCTCTGCTACCACAAACAGAGGATGTGGATGTTCAGGAAAACGTGCCTCTAAATGGTTACCCCCGAGAAAAACATAACGCGTCTCTTCCAGTCCGTTATCGTTGGAAAAATAGACATCGTCAAAATCTCGGGAAACAGGTGTACCCTCAGCATTAAATTCGAGGTTGGCAGGTTGTATGGCGTAGTGTTTCACGTAAGTTACTCGTCTTACAGGCGGTGGCTCGATCTTAGCGATGTGTGTCAGGCTGCGCAAATTTCTCTATTAATTGGCTGATCGGACTTGTTCGGCGTACAAGTGTACGCTATTGTGCATTCGAAACTTACTCTATGTGCGACTTACAGAGGTATTGAATGAAACGTGCAGTGATTACTGGCCTGGGCATTGTTTCCAGCATCGGTAATAACCAGCAGGAAGTCCTGGCATCTCTGCGTGAAGGACGTTCAGGGATCACTTTCTCTCAGGAGCTGAAGGATTCCGGCATGCGTAGCCACGTCTGGGGCAACGTAAAACTGGATACCACTGGCCTCATTGACCGCAAAGTTGTGCGCTTTATGAGCGACGCATCCATTTATGCATTCCTTTCTATGGAGCAGGCAATTGCAGATGCTGGCCTCTCCCCGGAAGCTTACCAGAATAACCCGCGCGTTGGCCTGATTGCAGGTTCCGGCGGCGGTTCCCCGCGTTTTCAGGTGTTCGGCGCTGACGCAATGCGCGGCCCGCGCGGCCTGAAAGCGGTTGGCCCGTATGTGGTCACCAAAGCGATGGCATCCGGCGTTTCTGCCTGCCTCGCCACGCCGTTTAAAATTCACGGCGTTAACTACTCCATCAGCTCCGCGTGTGCGACTTCCGCACACTGTATCGGTAACGCAGTAGAGCAGATCCAACTGGGCAAACAGGACATCGTGTTTGCTGGCGGCGGCGAAGAGCTGTGCTGGGAAATGGCTTGCGAATTCGACGCGATGGGTGCGCTGTCTACTAAATACAACGACACCCCGGAAAAAGCCTCCCGTACTTACGACGCTCACCGTGACGGTTTCGTTATCGCTGGCGGTGGCGGTATGGTAGTGGTTGAAGAGCTGGAACACGCGCTGGCGCGTGGTGCTCACATCTATGCTGAAATCGTTGGCTACGGCGCAACCTCTGACGGCGCAGACATGGTTGCTCCGTCTGGCGAAGGTGCAGTGCGCTGCATGAAGATGGCGATGCACGGTGTTGATACCCCAATCGACTACCTGAACTCTCATGGTACTTCGACTCCGGTTGGCGACGTGAAAGAACTGGCAGCTATCCGTGAAGTGTTCGGCGATAAGAGCCCGGCGATTTCTGCAACCAAAGCAATGACCGGTCACTCACTGGGCGCTGCTGGCGTACAGGAAGCTATCTACTCTCTGCTGATGCTGGAACACGGTTTTATCGCCCCGAGCATCAACATTGAAGAGCTGGACGAGCAGGCTGCGGGTCTGAACATCGTGACCGAAACGACCGATCGCGAACTGACCACAGTTATGTCTAACAGCTTCGGCTTCGGCGGCACCAACGCCACGCTGGTAATGCGCAAGCTGAAAGATTAATTCGGAGTAGGTCGGATAAGACGCGCCAGCGCCGCATCCGACGTTACGCGCCAATGCTGCCTCCGGCACTAACGCAAAAGGGAACCCGATGGTTCCCTTTTTCACATCATTGACAATCGCCGCCAGTTCCAGGCAAACTTCCCGCTTTGTCGATTTCCTGCAGAAAAGACGTACGCGTTAAATCCTGCCAACGCACCGTAACCCTGAAACCAGAGAGATGAGACGGGGATACTCCTCGCCTTGCGCTGCATTCTGGAGTAATGCATGACTGCTGTAAGCCAAACCGAAACACGATCTTCTGCCAATTTTTCGCTCTTCCGCATCGCTTTTGCGGTTTTTCTCACCTACATGACCGTAGGTTTACCGTTGCCGGTTATCCCGCTGTTTGTTCATCATGAACTGGGCTATGGCAACACTATGGTCGGCATTGCCGTCGGGATTCAGTTTCTGGCTACGGTGCTGACGCGTGGTTACGCCGGGCGACTGGCCGATCAATATGGCGCAAAACGTTCGGCGCTTCAGGGGATGTTAGCTTGTGGTCTGGCGGGGGGCGCGTTGCTGCTGGCGGCGATTTTGCCCGTCCCCGCACCGTTCAAATTTGCTCTGTTGGTCGTCGGGCGTTTGATTCTTGGCTTTGGTGAAAGCCAGTTACTGACGGGCGCTCTGACCTGGGGATTAGGCATCGTTGGGCCAAAACATTCCGGCAAAGTGATGTCATGGAACGGAATGGCTATTTACGGTGCCCTCGCTGTTGGTGCGCCGCTTGGCCTGTTGATTCATAGCCATTACGGTTTTGCCGCACTGGCGCTCACCACAATGGCATTACCCTTACTGGCGTGGGCCTGTAACGGCACAGTGCGCAAAGTACCGGCCCTGGCGGGGGAACGTCCATCGCTGTGGAGCGTTGTCGGGCTTATCTGGAAACCAGGGTTAGGTCTGGCACTACAAGGCGTTGGTTTTGCGGTTATCGGGACTTTCGTTTCGCTCTACTTTGCCAGCAAAGGATGGGCGATGGCGGGCTTTACTCTTACCGCGTTTGGCGGCGCATTTGTCGTGATGCGCGTCATGTTTGGCTGGATGCCGGACCGTTTTGGCGGCGTGAAAGTGGCGATCGTCTCTCTGCTTGTAGAAACGGTGGGCTTGTTGCTGCTCTGGCAAGCCCCAGGGGCGTGGGTCGCATTAGCGGGCGCGGCGTTAACTGGAGCCGGATGTTCGCTTATCTTTCCTGCGCTGGGCGTGGAGGTGGTTAAACGCGTCCCCTCACACGTTCGCGGCACCGCACTGGGCGGTTACGCCGCGTTTCAGGATATCGCCCTCGGCGTCTCCGGGCCGCTTGCGGGAATGCTGGCGACCATGTTTGGTTACTCTTCGGTATTTCTTGCCGGGGCGATCTCTGCGGTGCTGGGAATTATTGTCACGATACTGTCGTTTCGTCGGGGTTAACGAACCAGCCAGACCAGCATCAGGATAATCGCGACTAACAGTATCCACAGCGCGGGACGCGTTGCCATATTTTGCAACGTGTCCATCATCGGTGGAAAAGGATTAAGCAGCGGTTGCATATCACGCGGCTCAATCCCTTTAACCCGCCGTTGATAAAGCTGGTTAAGAATATCCTCGGCCTGGGCAGAAGAAAGCGATGATTGCGCAGAAAGGCCATATTTTTGCTGGATATATGCCGATAACGCCGCCAGTTCACTGGCATCTAAAGGTTGTTTCAGCGCCATCTGTAGTGATTCAAGCGTCGGCGTATTTTGCTGGCTTAGCGTCTGACGCGCCTGTAGCCAGGTCACCAGATGGTTAAACAGTTTCGCTGGAATTAACTCGCCATCTTTCACCCCGGAAAGTTCCAGCATCGATTGCCAGATCTGTTTGCTGGGTTCCCCCGTTGCTGCCGCAAGTTTGGTCACCAGCTGTTTGAGCGCATTGTGCTCCGCCGGTAATAAAGGACGGTCGGTCGCCTCGCGCTGCTGTGGTTGCGGAATAACCATCTTCCCTTCCTGCAACAGGGTGAGAATGGTTTTTAATTGCTCCGGTGAGAGCTGATTCAGCGGCGTCTGACCAAAGTTATGACGGATATAATCCGTGACCGCCTGACGATTATTCCCCAGACGTAAATACTCCCCTAATTGCGCTAAAAGCTGGCGGGCAGAATGGCTTTTCTGCGCGGCCAACAGACGTTGCGCCAGATTATGCTCAGCGGCAGGGAAGTGACGCGAAAGCAGCGGTGAATCTCCCGACAGACCAATATCGTGCCTGATACCCGCCCACAGTTCTGCTCTTTGTTGTTGCGTCAGTGAGGTCACTTTCGTCATTAAGCTTTCCAGCGAAGTACGTTGCTGACTGGATAAAGGCTGATTGCCCGCGCCAGACGGCAGGTTATCTCCCTGACCTGGTGGTTGCCCAGGAGGAGGGCCGGAAATAGGTTGTATCATTACGTATCCTTATACCTGAAATCTTCGCAAGTATGCCTGGCCGCGAGATTATGGCACACTTGTCTGGTTAACTCTCGTCTCATACAGGTAACACAAACGTGAAAATCCTTGTTGATGAAAATATGCCTTATGCCCGCGACTTATTTAGCCGTTTGGGTGAGGTGACCGCGGTTCCCGGGCGTCCAATTCCCGTCGCTCAACTGGCAGACGCGGATGCGCTTATGGTGCGTTCGGTCACGAAAGTGAATGAATCTTTGCTGGCAGGAAAACCCATTAAATTTGTTGGCACTGCCACCGCGGGGACCGACCATGTCGATGAAGCATGGTTAAAGCAGGCGGGAATTGGTTTTTCCGCTGCACCTGGCTGTAATGCGATTGCGGTAGTGGAATATGTTTTCTCCTCCCTGCTGATGCTTGCCGAACGCGATGGATTTTCACTGCACGAGCGTACCGTGGGGATCGTTGGCGTTGGTAACGTTGGTCGTCGTTTACAGGCGCGACTGGAAGCGTTAGGGATTACAACCTTGCTTTGCGATCCGCCTCGCGCCGACCGTGGGGATGAGGGGGATTTCCGCTCGCTGAATGAGTTAGTCCAGCATGCGGATATTCTGACTTTCCATACGCCACTCTTTAAAGATGGTCCGTACAAAACGCTGCATCTGGCGGATGAAAAACTGATCCGCAGCCTGAAACCGGGAGCGATTCTGATTAACGCCTGCCGTGGCGCAGTCGTCGATAATACCGCCCTGCTGACCTGCCTGAACGAAGGCCAGAAGTTAAGCGTAGTGCTGGATGTCTGGGAAGGCGAACCGGAACTTAACGTGGAATTGCTGAAAAAAGTGGATATCGGCACGCCGCATATCGCAGGCTATACCCTGGAAGGTAAAGCACGCGGTACTACGCAAGTGTTTGAAGCTTATAGCAAGTTTATTGGGCATGAACAGCACGTTGCACTGGATACATTACTGCCCGCGCCAGAGTTTGGTCGCATTACGCTGCATGGCCCGCTCGATCAGCCAACGCTGAAAAGGCTGGTGCATTTGGTGTATGATGTGCGCCGCGATGACGCACCGCTGCGTAAAGTCGCCGGGATACCGGGTGAGTTCGATAAACTGCGCAAAAACTATCTTGAGCGCCGTGAATGGTCATCTCTGTATGTAATTTGTGATGACGCCAGTGCGGCATCATTGCTGTGTAAACTGGGTTTTAACGCCGTTCATCATCCGGCACGTTAATCTCTTCTTCATGCTCTCTGCTGTAACATTGGCAGGGAGCTTTGCTATTTCTGGAGTAAACCACCATGTCTGAAGGCTGGAACATTGCCGTCCTGGGCGCAACTGGCGCTGTGGGCGAAGCCCTGCTTGAAACGCTGGCTGAACGTCAGTTCCCGGTTGGGGAAATTTATGCACTGGCACGTAACGAAAGCGCAGGCGAACAACTGCGCTTTGGTGGTAAGACAATCACCGTGCAGGATGCCGCTGAATTCGACTGGACGCAGGCGCAGCTGGCATTTTTTGTCGCAGGCAAAGAAGCTACCGCTGCCTGGGTTGAAGAAGCGACCAACTCAGGTTGTCTGGTGATCGACAGCAGCGGATTGTTTGCTCTCGAACCCGACGTACCGCTGGTGGTGCCGGAAGTAAACCCGTTTATACTGACCGATTACCGCAACCGGAATGTCATCGCCGTACCAGACAGTCTGACCAGCCAGCTGCTGGCGGCACTGAAACCGCTAATTGATCAGGGCGGTTTATCACGTATCAGCGTTACCAGCCTGATTTCAGCCTCCGCCCAGGGTAAAAAAGCGGTCGATGCATTAGCGGGGCAGAGTGCTAAATTACTCAATGGCATTCCGATTGACGAAGAAGATTTCTTCGGGCGTCAGCTGGCGTTCAACATGCTGCCGTTACTGCCGGATAGCGAAGGTAGCGTGCGTGAAGAACGTCGTATCGTTGACGAAGTACGCAAAATCCTGCAGGACGAAGGGCTGATGATTTCGGCAAGCGTCGTCCAGGCACCGGTATTCTACGGTCATGCCCAGATGGTCAACTTTGAAGCACTGCGTCCGCTGGCGGCAGAAGAAGCGCGTGATGCGTTTGCTCAGGGCGAAGATATTGTGCTCTCTGAAGAGAACGAATTCCCGACTCAGGTAGGAGATGCTTCTGGTAGTCCGCATCTTTCTGTTGGCTGCGTACGTAATGACTACGGTATGCCGGAGCAAGTCCAGTTCTGGTCGGTGGCCGATAACGTTCGCTTTGGCGGCGCGCTGATGGCAGTAAAAATCGCCGAGAAACTGGTGCAGGAGTATCTGTACTAATGTCCGACCAGCAACAACCGCCAGTTTATAAAATTGCGCTGGGCATTGAGTACGACGGCAGTAGGTATTACGGCTGGCAACGGCAGAATGAAGTCCGCAGTGTGCAGGAGAAGCTGGAAAAGGCGCTCTCCCAGGTGGCGAACGAACCCATCACCGTCTTCTGCGCCGGGCGTACTGACGCAGGGGTACACGGTACCGGGCAGGTGGTGCATTTCGAAACGACCGCGCAGCGCAAAGACGCTGCGTGGACGTTAGGCGTAAATGCGAATTTACCTGGTGACATCGCCGTGCGTTGGGTTAAAGCTGTACCTGATGATTTTCATGCCCGATTTAGCGCCACGGCTCGCCGTTATCGCTACATCATCTACAATCATCGGCTGCGCCCGGCGGTATTGAGTAAAGGGGTAACCCATTTTTACGAACCGCTGGACGCTGAACGGATGCATCGGGCTGCGCAATGTTTGCTGGGCGAGAATGATTTCACCTCGTTCCGTGCGGTGCAGTGTCAGTCCCGGACCCCGTGGCGCAACGTTATGCATATTAATGTCACGCGTCACGGTCCTTATGTGGTGGTAGATATCAAAGCGAATGCCTTTGTACATCATATGGTCAGGAATATTGTCGGCAGCCTGATGGAAGTCGGTGCCCACAACCAGCCGGAGAGCTGGATAGCAGAGTTGCTGGCGGCAAAGGACAGAACGCTGGCGGCAGCAACGGCAAAAGCGGAAGGGCTATATCTGGTCGCGGTGGATTACCCTGACCGATATGATCTTCCAAAACCGCCAATGGGCCCGCTATTTCTGGCGGACTAACGAGAATAATGCTCGGAACATTTCAGGCTGTAGCCAACGTAGTTACAGCCTGATAGATGACGAGTACAAGGCATAGGCAAATATGGACCTGATTTATTTCCTCATCGATTTTATCCTGCACATTGACGTGCATCTGGCAGAGCTGGTCGCGGAGTACGGCGTCTGGGTTTATGCCATTTTGTTCTTAATTTTGTTCTGTGAAACCGGTCTGGTGGTAACGCCGTTTTTACCGGGTGATTCATTGCTGTTTGTTGCCGGAGCGTTGGCATCACTGGAGACCAACGATCTCAACGTCCATATGATGGTGGTGCTGATGCTGATCGCCGCGATTGTGGGTGACGCGGTCAATTACACTATCGGGCGGTTGTTCGGTGAAAAGTTATTCAGTAATCCCAATTCGAAAATTTTCCGTCGCAGTTATCTCGACAAAACCCATCAGTTTTATGAGAAACATGGCGGCAAAACGATTATTCTCGCCCGTTTTGTGCCGATCGTCAGAACGTTCGCCCCGTTTGTTGCGGGAATGGGCCACATGTCGTACCGTCATTTCGCCGCTTATAACGTGATTGGCGCACTGTTGTGGGTACTGCTTTTTACCTACGCAGGCTATTTCTTCGGCACGCTCCCCTTCATTCAGAGCAACCTTAAACTGATGATTGTTGGCATTATTTTTGTTTCAATATTGCCAGGTGTTTTCGAATTTATTCGCCACAAACGCGCAGCGGCACGCGCCGCAAAATAAAAAGTAACTCTGCGGTTCGACCACTTTTTTATCCAAAGTTTCGGGCTGTTATGTTTTAATGTGCAACATTCATGGTCTGTTGGGGGCAAAAATGGCATTATGCGTCCCCAAAGATAAAACTGGCATCGAACCAGGTTCAGACAGAAAGGTCCCTAATGAGCTGGATTGAACGAATTAAAAGCAACATTACTCCCACCCGCAAGGCGAGCATTCCTGAAGGGGTGTGGACTAAGTGTGATAGCTGCGGTCAGGTTTTATACCGCGCTGAGCTGGAACGTAATCTTGAGGTCTGTCCGAAGTGTGACCATCACATGCGTATGACAGCGCGTAATCGCCTGCATAGCCTGTTAGATGAAGGAAGCCTTGTGGAGCTGGGTAGCGAGCTTGAGCCGAAAGATGTGCTGAAGTTTCGTGACTCCAAGAAGTATAAAGACCGTCTGGCATCTGCGCAGAAAGAAACCGGCGAAAAAGATGCGCTGGTGGTGATGAAAGGCACTCTGTATGGAATGCCGGTTGTCGCTGCGGCATTCGAGTTCGCCTTTATGGGCGGTTCCATGGGATCTGTGGTAGGTGCGCGTTTCGTGCGTGCCGTTGAGCAGGCGCTGGAAGATAACTGCCCACTGATCTGCTTCTCCGCCTCTGGTGGCGCACGTATGCAGGAAGCACTGATGTCGCTGATGCAGATGGCGAAAACCTCTGCGGCGCTGGCAAAAATGCAGGAGCGCGGCTTGCCGTACATCTCCGTGCTGACCGACCCGACCATGGGTGGTGTTTCTGCAAGTTTCGCCATGCTGGGCGATCTCAACATCGCTGAACCGAAAGCGTTAATTGGCTTTGCCGGTCCGCGAGTTATCGAACAGACCGTTCGCGAAAAACTGCCGCCAGGATTCCAGCGCAGTGAATTCCTGATCGAGAAAGGCGCGATCGACATGATCGTCCGTCGTCCGGAAATGCGCCTGAAACTGGCGAGCATTCTGGCGAAGTTGATGAATCTGCCAGCGCCGAATCCTGAAGCGCCGCGTGAAGGCGTAGTGGTGCCACCGGTACCAGATCAGGAACCTGAGGCCTGATAACTGATAAGGGCAGGGCCACTGGCTCTGCCCTTTTGCTATTCTCACCGTAACGAATCAGCGGATACCATGATTATCAAACGCACTCCTCAAGCCGCGTCGCCTCTGGCTTCGTGGCTTTCTTATCTGGAAAACCTGCACAGTAAAACTATCGATCTCGGCCTTGAGCGCGTGAGCCAGGTCGCGGCGCGTCTTGGCGTTCTGAAACCAGCGCCATTTGTGTTTACCGTTGCGGGCACGAATGGCAAAGGCACCACCTGCCGTACGCTGGAGTCGATTCTGATGGCGGCAGGGTACAAAGTGGGCGTCTACAGTTCGCCGCATCTGGTGCGTTATACCGAGCGCGTACGTGTGCAGGGTCAGGAATTGCCGGAATCGGCCCACACCGCTTCTTTTGCGGAGATTGAATCGGCACGCGGTGATATTTCCCTGACCTATTTCGAATACGGTACGCTGTCGGCGTTGTGGCTGTTCAAGCAGGCACAACTTGACGTAGTGATTCTGGAAGTAGGGCTGGGCGGTCGTCTGGACGCAACCAATATTGTCGATGCCGATGTCGCGGTAGTAACCAGTATTGCGCTGGATCATACCGACTGGCTGGGGCCAGATCGCGAAAGTATTGGTCGCGAGAAAGCAGGTATCTTTCGCAGCGAAAAACCGGCAATTGTCGGTGAGCCGGAAATGCCTTCTACCATTGCTGATGTGGCGCAGGAAAAAGGTGCACTGCTACAACGTCGGGGCGTTGAGTGGAACTATTCCGTCACCGATCATGACTGGACGTTTAGCGATGCTCACGGCACGCTGGAAAATCTGCCGTTGCCGCTTGTCCCGCAACCGAATGCCGCAACGGCGCTGGCGGCACTGCGTGCCAGCGGGCTGGAGGTCAGTGAAAATGCCATTCGCGACGGGATTGCCAGCGCAATTTTGCCGGGACGTTTCCAGATTGTGAGCGAGTCGCCACGCGTTATTTTTGATGTCGCGCATAATCCACATGCGGCGGAATATCTCACCGGGCGTATGAAAGCGCTACCGAAAAACGGGCGCGTGCTGGCGGTTATCGGTATGCTACATGATAAAGATATTGCCGGAACTCTGGCCTGGTTGAAAAGCGTGGTTGATGACTGGTATTGTGCGCCACTGGAAGGGCCGCGCGGTGCCACGGCAGAACAACTGCTTGAGCATTTGGGTAACGGCAAATCATTTGATAGCGTTGCGCAGGCATGGGATGCCGCAATGGCGGACGCTAAAGCGGAAGACACCGTGCTGGTGTGTGGTTCGTTCCACACGGTCGCACATGTCATGGAAGTGATTGACGCGAGGAGAAGCGGTGGCAAGTAAGTTTCAGAATCGGTTAGTGGGCACGATCGTGCTGGTAGCGCTGGGGGTGATTGTACTTCCAGGGCTGCTGGACGGGCAGAAAAAACATTATCAGGATGAGTTCGCGGCTATCCCGCTGGTGCCAAAAGCGGGCGATCGCGATGAGCCTGATATGATGCCAGCCGCCACCCAGGCGTTGCCGACGCAGCCGCCGGAAGGCGCAGCGGAAGAGGTACGGGCAGGTGATGCCGCAGCACCGTCGCTCGATCCGGCCACTATTGCAGCCAATAACACCGAGTTTGAACCGGAACCTGCACCGGTCGTCCCTCCGAAGCCGAAACCGGTGGAGCCGCCTAAGCCGAAGGTTGAAGCACCACCTGCGCCGAAGCCAGAACCGAAGCCGGTCGTGGAAGAAAAAGCAGCGCCAACGGGTAAAGCCTATGTTGTGCAACTGGGCGCGCTGAAAAATGCCGATAAAGTGAATGAGATTGTCGGTAAGCTGCGCGGTGCCGGTTATCGGGTTTATACGTCGCCATCCACGCCAGTGCAGGGTAAAATTACCCGTATTCTGGTTGGGCCAGATGCCTCGAAAGATAAGCTGAAAGGATCGCTGGGTGAGTTGAAGCAACTTTCTGGCTTAAGTGGCGTGGTAATGGGATATACACCGAATTAATACGGTCTTGCCTGATGCGACGCTGGCGCATCTTATCAGGCCTGTGCAGGGGTAGAACAGTAGGTCGGATAAGGCGTTCACGCTGCATCCGACAGCCGTTGCCTGATGCGACGCTAGCGCGTCTTATCAGGCCTACGCAGGAGTAGAACCGTAGGTCGGATAAGGCGTTCACGCTGCATCCGACAGCCGTTGCCTGATGTGACGCCAGCGCGTCTTATCAGGCCTGTGCTGGAGCAGAACTGTAGGTCGGATAAGGCGTTCATGCGGCATCCGACACGCATTGCCCGATGCCGCAAAGGCATAAAAAGTCGATGGCGTTGAATATTTTTTCAGCGCCATTTTTATTGATGCGCGGGAAGGAAATCCCTACGCAAACGTTTTCTTTTTCTGTTAGAATGCGCCCCGAACAGGATGACAGGGCGTAAAATCGTGGGACACATATGGTCTGGATTGATTACGCCATAATCGCGGTGATTGCTTTTTCCTCTCTGGTTAGCCTGATCCGCGGCTTTGTTCGTGAAGCGTTATCGCTGGTGACATGGGGTTGTGCTTTCTTTGTTGCCAGTCATTACTACACTTACCTGTCAGTCTGGTTTACGGGCTTTGAAGACGAACTGGTTCGAAATGGGATTGCCATCGCGGTACTGTTTATCGCTACCCTGATCGTTGGTGCTATCGTGAACTTCGTGATAGGCCAGTTGGTGGAGAAAACGGGGTTGTCAGGCACCGATCGGGTGTTGGGCGTCTGTTTCGGTGCGTTGCGCGGTGTGTTGATTGTTGCTGCCATTCTCTTCTTTCTCGACTCCTTTACCGGGGTGTCGAAAAGCGAAGACTGGAGCAAATCACAGCTGATCCCGCAGTTCAGTTTTATCATCAGATGGTTTTTTGATTATCTGCAAAGCTCGTCAAGTTTCTTGCCCAGAGCGTAAGTGCTCTGAGATGTGGCTTAACGAGGAAAAAGACGTATGTGCGGTATTGTCGGTATCGCCGGTGTTATGCCGGTTAACCAGTCGATTTATGATGCCTTAACGGTGCTTCAGCATCGCGGTCAGGATGCCGCCGGCATCATCACCATAGATGCCAATAACTGCTTCCGTTTGCGTAAAGCGAACGGGCTGGTGAGCGATGTATTTGAAGCTCGCCATATGCAGCGTTTGCAGGGCAATATGGGCATTGGTCATGTGCGTTACCCCACGGCTGGCAGCTCCAGCGCCTCTGAAGCGCAGCCGTTTTACGTTAACTCCCCGTATGGCATTACGCTTGCCCACAACGGCAATCTGACCAACGCTCACGAGTTGCGTAAAAAACTGTTTGAAGAAAAACGCCGCCACATCAACACCACTTCTGACTCGGAAATTCTGCTTAATATCTTCGCCAGCGAGCTGGACAACTTCCGCCACTACCCGCTGGAAGCCGACAACATTTTCGCCGCCATCGCTGCTACAAACCGCTTAATCCGCGGCGCGTATGCCTGTGTGGCGATGATCATCGGCCACGGTATGGTTGCTTTCCGCGATCCTAACGGGATTCGTCCGCTGGTACTGGGAAAACGTGATATTGACGAGAACCGCACAGAATATATGGTCGCTTCCGAAAGCGTTGCGCTCGATACGCTGGGCTTTGATTTCCTGCGTGACGTCGCGCCAGGCGAAGCGATTTACATCACTGAAGAAGGGCAGTTATTTACCCGTCAATGTGCTGACAATCCGGTCAGCAATCCGTGCCTGTTTGAGTATGTATACTTTGCCCGCCCGGACTCGTTCATCGACAAAATTTCCGTTTACAGCGCGCGCGTGAATATGGGCACCAAACTGGGCGAGAAAATTGCCCGCGAATGGGAAGATCTGGATATCGACGTGGTGATCCCTATTCCGGAAACCTCGTGTGATATCGCGCTGGAAATTGCGCGTATTCTGGGCAAACCGTACCGCCAGGGCTTCGTTAAAAACCGTTATGTTGGCCGCACCTTCATCATGCCGGGTCAGCAGCTGCGTCGTAAGTCCGTGCGCCGTAAACTGAACGCCAACCGCGCCGAGTTCCGCGATAAAAACGTCCTGCTGGTCGACGACTCTATCGTCCGTGGCACCACTTCTGAGCAGATTATCGAGATGGCACGCGAAGCCGGAGCGAAGAAAGTGTACCTCGCTTCTGCGGCACCGGAAATTCGCTTCCCGAACGTTTACGGTATCGATATGCCGAGCGCCACGGAACTGATCGCTCACGGTCGCGAAGTAGATGAAATTCGCCAGATCATCGGTGCTGACGGGTTGATTTTCCAGGATCTGAACGATCTGATCGAAGCCGTTCGCGCTGAAAACCCGGATATCCAGCAGTTTGAATGCTCGGTGTTCAACGGCGTCTACGTCACCAAAGACGTTGATCAGGGCTACCTCGATTTCCTTGATACTTTACGTAATGACGACGCCAAAGCAGTGCAACGTCAGAACGAAGTGGAAAATCTCGAAATGCATAACGAAGGATAACACCTTCGCTCAGGGTGCCGGTCTGGCACCCTGACTTGCAACTCCCGTCGAAATCCTGCAAAGTCTGCCTGCAAGTCTGACAGGGCAACTATTTATGAAACGACTCATTGTAGGCATCAGCGGTGCCAGCGGCGCGATTTATGGCGTGCGTTTATTACAGGTTCTGCGCGATGTCACAGATATCGAAACGCATCTGGTAATGAGCCAGGCGGCGCGCCAGACCTTATCCCTCGAAACGGATTTTTCCCTGCGCGAAGTGCAGGCGTTAGCTGATGTGACACACGATGCGCGCGATATTGCTGCCAGCATTTCTTCCGGTTCTTTCCAGACGTTGGGGATGGTGATTTTACCCTGTTCAATCAAAACCCTGTCCGGCATTGTCCATAGCTATACTGATGGCTTATTGACCCGTGCGGCAGATGTGGTGCTGAAAGAGCGTCGCCCGTTGGTGCTCTGCGTGCGTGAAACGCCACTGCACTTAGGCCATCTGCGTTTAATGACTCAGGCGGCAGAAATCGGTGCGGTGATTATGCCTCCCGTTCCGGCGTTTTATCATCGCCCACAATCCCTTGATGATGTGATAAATCAGACGGTTAATCGTGTTCTTGACCAGTTTGCGGTAACCCTTCCTGAAGATCTCTTTGCCCGCTGGCAGGGCGCTTAACTCCGCTGTTGCCCTGTTTCAGGGCAATTTTGCAACCGCGATCAAATCCTCGACATTTTGTTTCTGCCATTCAATCGAAACGCTGCGATTCAACCGCTATACCTGCTATCTTCAACTTTAGGACAATAATGCAACGTCTCATTAACATATTTAACGTTGAATGTTACTGCTGTCGTCAAGATGGCATAAGACCTGCATGAAAGAGCCTGCAAACACACAACACAATACACAACATAAAAAAGCCATTTTCACTTGAGGGTTATGTATGAAGAAGTCGATTCTCGCTCTGTCTTTGTTAGTCGGTCTCTCCGCAGCGGCTTCCAGCTATGCGGCGCTACCGGAGACGGTACGTATCGGAACCGATACCACCTATGCGCCGTTCTCGTCGAAAGATGCCAAAGGTGATTTTGTTGGCTTTGATATCGATCTCGGTAACGAGATGTGCAAACGGATGCAGGTGAAATGTACCTGGGTTGCAAGCGACTTTGACGCGCTGATCCCCTCACTGAAAGCGAAAAAAATCGACGCCATTATTTCGTCGCTCTCCATTACCGATAAACGTCAGCAGGAGATTGCTTTCTCCGACAAGTTGTACGCCGCAGATTCTCGTTTGATTGCCGCCAAAGGTTCACCGATTCAGCCAACGCTGGATTCACTGAAAGGTAAACATGTTGGTGTGCTGCAGGGATCAACCCAGGAAGCATACGCTAACGAGACCTGGCGTAGCAAAGGCGTGGATGTGGTGGCCTATGCCAACCAGGATTTAGTCTATTCCGATCTGGCTGCAGGACGTCTGGATGCTGCGTTACAAGATGAAGTTGCTGCCAGCGAAGGTTTCCTTAAGCAACCCGCCGGTAAAGATTTCGCCTTTGCAGGCCCATCAGTGAAAGACAAAAAATACTTCGGTGACGGCACCGGTGTAGGGCTGCGTAAAGATGATGCTGAACTGACGGCGGCCTTCAATAAGGCGCTTAACGAGCTGCGTCAGGACGGCACCTACGACAAGATGGCGAAAAAGTATTTCGACTTTAATGTCTACGGTGACTGATACGTCGCAGGGAAGCTGTACCTGATGGAATGATCATCATGGTGCACGCCAGGTTTGTTGCACTATCGTGGTGCATTGAAATGCATACTTAAGCATTTTTAATGAAAAATAATACGTCTGGCGGGGCGGGATATTTTGCCTTGATGGTCAATTTTATGGCACGATAAGTGTAACAAACCTGTAAATATTCCCGATAAAAAGACTGTCAGTTGAGGACATTATGAAAAAACTGGTGCTATCGCTCTCTCTGGTTCTGGCCTTCTCCAGCGCAACTGCGGCATTTGCTGCGATTCCGCAAAACATCCGCATCGGTACCGATCCGACCTATGCGCCATTTGAATCAAAAAATTCACAAGGTGAACTGGTTGGCTTCGATATCGATCTGGCGAAGGAGTTGTGCAAACGCATCAATACGCAATGTACGTTTGTCGAAAACCCACTCGATGCGTTAATCCCGTCCTTAAAAGCGAAGAAGATTGACGCCATCATGTCATCGCTTTCCATTACGGAAAAACGTCAGCAAGAAATAGCCTTCACCGACAAACTGTACGCTGCCGATTCTCGTCTGGTGGTGGCGAAAAATTCCGACATTCAGCCGACAGTCGAATCGCTGAAAGGCAAACGGGTAGGCGTATTGCAGGGCACCACCCAGGAGACGTTCGGTAACGAACACTGGGCACCAAAAGGCATTGAAATCGTTTCTTATCAAGGGCAGGACAATATTTATTCTGACCTGACTGCCGGACGTATTGATGCCGCGTTCCAGGATGAGGTCGCAGCCAGCGAAGGTTTCCTCAAACAACCCGTCGGTAAAGATTACAAATTCGGTGGCCCGTCTGTTAAAGATGAAAAACTGTTTGGCGTAGGGACCGGCATGGGCCTGCGTAAAGAAGATAACGAACTGCGCGAGGCACTGAACAAAGCCTTTGCCGAAATGCGCGCTGACGGTACTTACGAGAAATTAGCGAAAAAGTACTTCGATTTTGATGTTTATGGTGGTTAATCGCCATCGGTGAAAGAAAGCCCGCTCCCTTCGGGTAACCGGAGGGAGACAAGAGGCGGTAATTCACCACACACGACAGGACAGGCAGCATGTTGTATGGGTTTTCAGGTGTTATTTTACAGGGTGCGCTCGTCACGCTGGAGCTGGCTATCAGCTCTGTAGTGCTCGCTGTAATCATCGGTTTAATTGGCGCTGGCGGTAAGCTCTCACAAAATCGGCTTTCGGGCCTTATTTTCGAAGGGTACACCACGCTGATTCGAGGCGTGCCGGATTTAGTATTGATGCTGCTGATTTTCTACGGTTTGCAGATTGCGCTAAACACGGTGACGGAGGCGATGGGCGTCGGGCAGATTGATATTGATCCGATGGTCGCAGGTATTATCACTCTCGGTTTTATCTACGGTGCTTATTTTACCGAAACGTTTCGTGGCGCGTTTATGGCAGTGCCGAAAGGACATATAGAGGCGGCGACGGCGTTCGGTTTTACTCGTGGGCAAGTGTTTCGGCGGATCATGTTTCCGGCGATGATGCGTTACGCCCTGCCAGGCATTGGCAACAACTGGCAGGTGATCCTCAAATCTACCGCACTGGTTTCGTTACTCGGCCTGGAAGATGTGGTCAAAGCCACGCAACTGGCAGGCAAAAGTACCTGGGAACCGTTCTATTTCGCTATCGTCTGTGGCGTGATTTATCTTGTTTTCACCACCGTTTCCAATGGTGTGCTGCTGTTCCTTGAGCGCCGCTACTCCGTGGGTGTGAAGAGGGCTGACCTGTGATCGAAATCTTACATGAATACTGGAAACCACTGCTGTGGACTGACGGTTATCGCTTTACTGGCGTGGCGATCACCCTGTGGCTGCTGATTTTGTCGGTAGTGATAGGCGGAGTTCTGGCGCTGTTTCTGGCGATTGGTCGCGTCTCAAGTAATAAATACATCCAGTTTCCAATCTGGTTATTTACCTATATTTTTCGCGGTACGCCGCTGTATGTTCAGTTGCTGGTGTTCTATTCCGGCATGTACACGCTGGAGATTGTTAAGGGAACCGAGTTCCTTAACGCCTTTTTTCGCAGTGGTCTGAACTGTACCGTGCTGGCGCTGACGCTTAACACCTGCGCTTACACTACCGAGATTTTTGCCGGGGCAATCCGTTCAGTGCCGCATGGGGAAATTGAAGCCGCCAGAGCCTATGGCTTCTCGACCTTTAAAATGTATCGCTGCATTATTTTGCCTTCTGCGCTGCGTATTGCGTTACCGGCGTACAGCAACGAAGTGATCCTGATGCTGCACTCTACTGCGCTGGCATTTACTGCCACGGTGCCGGATCTGCTGAAAATTGCCCGCGATATTAACGCCGCCACATATCAACCTTTTACCGCTTTCGGCATTGCCGCGGTGCTCTATTTAATCATCTCTTATGTCCTGATCAGCCTCTTTCGTAGAGCTGAAAAACGCTGGTTGCAGCATGTGAAACCTTCTTCAACGCACTGAGAATACGATGTCCGAGAATAAATTAAACGTTATCGATTTGCACAAACGCTACGGCGAACACGAAGTGCTGAAAGGGGTCTCATTGCAAGCGAATGCCGGAGATGTCATAAGCATCATCGGATCGTCGGGATCGGGTAAAAGTACCTTTCTGCGCTGCATTAACTTCCTCGAAAAACCGAGCGAAGGATCGATCGTGGTCAATGGCCAGACGATCAATCTGGTGCGCGATAAAGACGGTCAACTCAAAGTCGCCGATAAAAATCAGCTGCGCTTATTGCGCACACGCCTGACGATGGTATTCCAGCACTTCAATCTCTGGAGCCATATGACGGTGCTGGAAAACGTCATGGAAGCGCCGATTCAGGTGTTGGGCCTGAGCAAGCAGGAAGCGCGCGAGCGGGCGGTGAAATATCTGGCAAAAGTCGGGATAGACGAACGTGCGCAGGGGAAATACCCGGTACACCTGTCCGGTGGTCAGCAACAGCGTGTTTCTATCGCGCGGGCGCTAGCGATGGAACCGGAAGTTTTACTGTTTGATGAACCTACTTCAGCGCTCGATCCTGAACTGGTAGGCGAAGTGTTGCGTATTATGCAGCAACTGGCAGAAGAGGGGAAAACCATGGTGGTAGTGACTCACGAAATGGGCTTTGCTCGTCATGTTTCTACTCACGTCATTTTCCTCCATCAGGGGAAAATAGAAGAAGAAGGGGCGCCGGAGCAGTTATTCGGTAACCCGCAAAGCCCTCGTCTGCAACAGTTCCTTAAAGGTTCGCTGAAATAATTTCCTCTCCGGTGGTTAACGCTGCCGGAGTATTTCATGGGGAATTTGCGAGTCCGCTTCCGCTGAAATGTAAAAGTTGCAGTCCGCTAAAAATAGTTCTGAATTCGCTGTCCAAAGATAAAAACTGCCTGCTGCATTGGGTGTAAATCGTGGTTATTGTCGCGTCATCTTAAATTTGAGGGGTGACGGAACGCCATGACAATATCGACAACTTCCACGCCGCATGATGCGGTATTTAAATCTTTTTTACGCCATCCAGACACCGCGCGGGATTTTATTGATATTCATCTTCCCGCGCCGCTGCGCAAACTGTGTGATTTAACGACGCTTAAACTGGAACCAAACAGTTTTATTGATGAAGACCTGCGGCAATATTATTCCGACCTCTTGTGGTCTGTGAAAACGCAGGAGGGAGCGGGTTATATTTATGTGGTGATAGAGCACCAAAGTAAGCCAGAGGAATTAATGGCTTTTCGCATGATGCGCTATTCCATTGCGGCGATGCAAAACCATCTTGATGCGGGTTATAAAGAGCTTCCATTAGTGATCCCGATGCTGTTTTATCATGGTTGCAGAAGCCCTTATCCATATTCACTCTGCTGGCTTGATGAATTTGCCGAGCCTGCGATTGCCCGCAAAATTTATTCATCGGCTTTTCCGCTGGTGGATATTACCGTGGTGCCGGATGACGAGATTATGCAACATCGCAAAATGGCGCTGTTGGAGTTAATTCAGAAACATATTCGTCAGCGCGATCTGTTGGGATTAGTCGACCAAATTGTTTCGCTGCTAGTTACAGGGAACACTAATGACAGACAGCTAAAAGCCCTGTTTAATTACGTATTACAAACGGGGGATGCCCGGCGTTTCCGTGCATTTATTGGTGAGATAGCGGAACGCGCACCACAAGAAAAGGAGAAACTGATGACCATTGCTGACAGATTACGTGAAGAAGGCGCAATGCAGGGCAAACACGAAGAAGCCCTGCGCATTGCTCAGGAGATGATGGAAAAAGGATTTGACCACGAAGTCATCCTGACGCTGACCCGACTTTCACCAGACGATCTTATCGCGCAAAGCCACTAACCCTGTAACACCGGGAGTTAACTGGCGGATGTTTGCAGTAAACCACATCAGCGAACGACATCCGCCAGCGCCTCTTCTAAATCGTACCAGCGAAACGCAAAACCCGCTTCTTCCAGCTTTTTTGGCAGCGCGCGTTGACCGCCTAATACCAGAACTGAAGATTCGCCCATTAACAACCGAATGGCGGTCGTAGGGACGCGCAAAATGGCCGGGCGATGCAGCGCATGACCCAGTGTATGGGCAAATTGTTCATTGCGCACCGGGTAGGGCGAAACCATATTAAATGGCCCGCGCAGCTCTTTATCCAGCAGCCAGAGAATACCGTTGACCATATCATCAATATGAATCCAGGCCAGATACTGCCGACCAGAGCCAATCGGCCCGCCCAGGCCAAAACGAAATGGCGGCAGCATTTTACCGAGGATACCACCGTCTGGTGCCAGCACTACGCCGGTACGCAGCAGGCACACTCGCGTTTTGTCACTTTGCGCCCGACAGGCAATCTCTTCCCAGCGGGCGCAGAGTTTATGGGTAAATTCGTTATGCGGCGGTTCCTCTTCGGTAACCACCACTTCACCTAAGTCGCCATAATAGCCCGTTGCCGAGCCGGAAATGAGTACCGACGGCGGCGTGTCGCTGGCATTAATCAAATCGACCAGTTTTTGCGTGATATTCCAGCGGCTTTGGCAGAGACGCTCTTTTTGCTCGTGAGTCCAGCGTTTATCAGCAATCGGTTCTCCGGCCAGGTTGATTACCGCATCAACGCCGTTGAGGTTGCTTTGTTCGGCAAGCCCTTGCCATAGTGTCACCCGAGGGCCGAGAACGGAACTGGCTTTCTGCGGGTTACGCGTCACTACCGTGATTTGATGGCCCAGGTCCAGCAAACGTGGAATCAAATGGCGACCAATTAATCCCGTCCCTCCGGTGATCACTATGTTCATGCAGCCTCCCGATATGGCGGTTAACGCTGCCAGCTTAAGGTCATGGATACCGAATCGGCGTAGCGCAGCGCGTGCAGTTTATCGATCTCCACTTCAGCATACGTCACCCAGTGATGTTCACGTGCGATATCGAGCACATCCTGAGTTAATTTTTCCAGCAAAGAGAAACGGTTATTCTCTACATGCTGAATAATGTTTTTCGTTACGGTGCGATAATTCAGCGCATCGTTGATATCTTCGCTAGTGCGCGCTTTATCGGCGGGGTAGTGGATAGTCACATTGATAACAATATCCTGACGGTTGTTAATTTCTTCTTCCTTAATTCCGATAAACGTACGCAAACGAAGGTTCTTTATACGAATAATAGCGGCAGGTTGTGCCATTGCAGGTTCTCCGTTGTTTTACTTAGAATGAAATAATACACGAGAACCTGTTTCTGTTAACTATCCGAACGCTCATCACCGTGTTGTGCTTTTAGCAGTGCCTGCCCGGTGGCAGGGCGCGAACGGATCCGCTCATGCCAGTTCTTGACTGCCGGATACATTGCGAGGTCAATTCGCTGGCGAGTCCAGGCATTAACCCACGGCCAGCAGGCAATATCCGCAATGCTGTAGTTCTCGCCACCCAGCCAGGGCGAGTTTTCCAGCCGCTTGTTCAGTACATGGTACAGACGCTGAGTTTCAACCTGATAACGTTCAATAGCGTAAGGAATGGTTTGGGGGGCTGCGTGATTAAAATGATGATTTTGCCCAAGCATCGGCCCCAGTCCGCCTACCTGCCAGAATAACCACTGTAATGTGACGGCGCGTTCACGCGTTTCATGACTCAAAAAGAGTCCCGTTTTCTCAGCCAGATACAACAAAATGGCACCAGACTCAAAGAGGCTTAGCGGTTCGCCGCCATCGGCTGGAGAATGATCAACAATTGCCGGAATTTTGTTGTTAGGCGAAATGCGCAAAAATTCCGGGCGAAACTGACCTCCTTTCCCCAGGTCTACCTTTATTAAGCGATAATCCAGCCCTGCTTCTTCGAGAAACAGCGTAATTTTGTGACCATTGGGTGTCGGGGCGAAATAGAGATCGATCATTGCAGCTCCGGTTGTCTAATCATCTGAACACCACAAGTATAGAAAGCGCGGCGACTTGCGTGAGTATTCGTCACGTGACAGTGACAAAAAGGCTCTATAGTTTGATAGCAAGCCCCCTTTATTGCCGAGGACATAATGAGTAAACCCGCTATCACGCTTTGGTCAGATGCCCATTTTTTCTCCCCTTATGTGTTATCCGCCTGGGTGGCGTTGCAGGAGAAAGGCCTGTCGTTTCATATCAAGACCATCGACCTCGACAGCGGTGAACATTTGCAGCCGACGTGGCAAGGTTACGGTCAGACACGCCGTGTGCCGTTATTACAAATCGATGATTTTGAGTTGAGTGAATCTTCTGCCATTGCGGAGTATCTGGAAGATCGATTTGCGCCACCGACCTGGGAACGTATTTATCCGCTTGATTTAGAAAATCGTGCGCGAGCACGACAGATTCAGGCCTGGCTGCGCAGCGATCTGATGCCCATCCGCGAAGAACGCCCGACGGATGTTGTCTTTGCGGGGGCGAAAAAAGCGCCACTAACGGCCGAGGGAAAAGCCAGTGCAGAGAAACTGTTCGCGATGGCAGAACATTTGTTAGCACTGGGTCAGCCGAATTTATTTGGTGAATGGTGCATTGCTGATACTGATCTGGCGCTAATGATTAACCGCCTGGTACTACATGGCGATGAGGTGCCGGAACGCCTGGTGGATTATGCGACATTCCAGTGGCAGCGAGCGTCTGTCCAGCGTTTTATTGCACTTTCGGCGAAGCAATCTGGCTGATAGCAACGACAGAATCCAGTATCATAGCTTACGTTTTTTCGACGAGGAGTGAGTGATGAAACTGATGTTTGCATCGGACATTCATGGGTCGTTACCGGCGACGGAACGTGTTCTGGAGTTGTTTGTCCAAAGCGGTGCCCAGTGGCTGGTGATCCTTGGCGACGTGTTGAATCATGGCCCGCGTAATGCTTTACCGGAGGGTTACGCGCCAGCCAAAGTCGCTGAACGGCTTAATGAAGTGGCACATAAGGTTATCGCTGTGCGCGGCAACTGCGACAGCGAAGTGGATCAAATGCTGCTGCATTTCCCGATAACCGCGCCGTGGCAACAGGTATTACTGGAAAAACAACGTCTGTTTTTGACGCATGGTCATCTTTTTGGCCCGGAAAATCTACCTGCTTTAAACCAGAACGATGTGCTGGTGTACGGTCATACCCATCTGCCAGTGGCAGAACAGCGGGGGGAGATTTTCCACTTCAACCCCGGCTCGGTGAGTATTCCGAAAGGCGGTAATCCGGCGAGTTATGGCATGCTGGATAATGACGTACTTAGTGTAATCGCACTCAATGATCAAAGTATCATTGCGCAGGTCGCGATTAATCCGTAATTTACCCACAACTCAAAATGCGCCGTAAGAGCGCCAGAAAAAGAAGGTTTCCTGATAATGGAACAGCGTCGTTTGGCAAGTACTGAATGGGTGGATATTGTCAATGAAGAGAACGAAGTCATTGCACAAGCCAGCCGGGAACAAATGCGGGCACAGTGTCTGCGTCATCGTGCAACTTATATCGTCGTGCATGATGGCATGGGCAAAATTCTGGTCCAGCGTCGTACCGAGACAAAAGACTTTTTACCCGGCATGTTAGATGCGACCGCAGGCGGTGTAGTCCAGGCCGATGAGCAGCTGCTGGAATCCGCGCGTCGCGAAGCGGAAGAAGAGTTGGGCATTGCCGGTGTCCCCTTTGCCGAGCACGGGCAGTTCTATTTCGAAGATAAAAATTGCCGTGTCTGGGGCGCGTTGTTCAGCTGCGTCTCTCACGGTCCCTTCGCTCTACAGGAAGATGAAGTCAGTGAAGTTTGCTGGCTGACGCCGGAAGAAATCACCGCACGCTGCGATGAGTTCACTCCAGACTCGCTGAAAGCGCTGGCGTTGTGGATGAAGCGCAATGCCAAAAATGAAGCCGTAGAGACTGAAACGGCAGAATGAAAAAAGAGCCGCAATCGCGGCTCTTAACATTTTTAGTGGTAGCCCATCAACTGAGCGCCGATCACCACGACGCTGGACATAATAAACAGCAGTCCAAGCAGGGTCGCACCCACCTTCAGCCAGTTACGGAAGTCCACCCGGCAAACACCGAGCGTCGCCATTAACGAAGCTGAGGTTGGGTAAATGATGTGGCTGAAGCCATCACCAAACTGGAACGCCAGCACGGTAACCTGACGGTTAACACCGACCAGATCGCCAAGCGGTGCCAGTAACGGCATGGTTAACGCCGCCTGACCAGAACCGGACGTCACGAAGAAATTAAATACCGCCTGGAAGAGCAACATAAACCAGGCCGCGACTGCGTTATCCAGACCGCTAATGGCATTGGCAATGCTGTTGAGGATGGTATTTAACACGCTGGCATCACCCGCTTCACCATTACCGACCAGCAGCAAAATCCCTTTGGCGAAACCCACCAGCAGGGCAGGGGCGATCATCATTCGCGCCCCTTCGGTAAAGGATGAAGCCATGGTATTAACCGTCATGCCGTTAAGGCGGAAAACAACGCCGATGATGCCAATCACCAGACCCATGGTGAAGAACTGGCTGGCAATTTCAGGAATAAACCAGGCATTAACGATCACGCCCCAAATAACCCAGACCATTACGGCGGTCAGGACAATCAATACCAGCCAGTCACCAAAGGTAAACGGACGTTGTTCAACATCAGCCTGCTTTTCACGAAAGAAGCGGTCGGACTCATGCACGCGTGACAGAAGAGGATTCTTTTTCACTCGTGAGGCGTACACCATGGTAAAGATCAGGCCAATCAGAGTGGCGATAACCCACACCACGATGCGCAACCCGGAGCCAGAAAGCACCGGAACGCCGGCAATACCCTGAGCAACAACCACACAAAACGGGTTCATCCACGAACTGGCAAAACCGATTTGCGTGGCAATATAGGTCACAAGGACGGTGGTAATACTGTCATAGCCCAGCCGGACCATTAGCGGTGCGATGATAATGGCAAAGGCGACGGCCTCTTCTCCCATACCAAATATTGCGCCGCCAAGTGAAAACAGAATAAACAGCGCAGGAATAAAGAGAATTTCATTTCCGCGGGTATGGCGAATAAGCGCCAGGATACCGTTATCAATGGTTCCTGTACGCATCACAATGCCAAACGCGCCGCCAATCACCAGCATAAACATGATGATGCCAACGGCTGTCCCGTATTTCGATCCTGAGGTTAACCCTTCAAACGGGAAGTTCATCAGACCCGGGCGTTCATCGCCCGTCGTGAACAGCTGTACGCGGTGATACTCAGGTTCGCCTGCTTCGTTAGTTAGAATGCGAAATGAGTGTGGATCTACGACTTTGCGTGTTTTTGTTTGACCATCAACCTGATACTGCACTTCCTGACTGTCAAACATGCCCACCGGAACTACCCAGGTGGCAAGGCTGGTTAAAATGGCAACAAAAAAGATAATCACCAACGTATCGGGCATTGCCCATCTTCTTGTTGGTTTAGATTCAGTGATTGCGGACATAGCGCAAATATTCCCTTGCACAAAACAAAGTGGTAAGTATGCAAAGTGAGATGGCGCAATTCATTGATGCAGCGCAGTTAAGCAAGATAATCAGAAAGGATTAATGCAAATTAATAGAATAAAAAACCGGAAATAGTGACTATTTCCGGTTCAGATATCCGCAGCGCAAAGCTGCGGATGATGACGAGATTACTGCTGCTGTGCAGACTGAATCGCAGTCAGCGCGATGGTGTAGACGATATCATCAACCAGTGCGCCACGGGACAGGTCGTTAACCGGCTTGCGCATACCCTGCAGCATCGGTCCGATAGAGATCAGGTCAGCAGAACGCTGTACCGCTTTGTAGGTGGTGTTACCGGTGTTCAGATCCGGGAAGATGAACACGGTAGCGCGACCTGCAACCGGAGAGTTCGGTGCTTTGGATTTCGCAACGTCAGCCATTACCGCAGCGTCGTACTGCAGCGGACCGTCGATCATCAGATCAGGACGTTTTTCCTGCGCCAGACGAGTTGCTTCGCGAACTTTTTCTACGTCGCTACCAGCACCAGAAGTACCGGTGGAGTAGGAGAGCATAGCAACGCGCGGTTCGATACCGAAGGCCGCAGCGGAATCAGCGGACTGAATCGCGATTTCTGCCAGCTGTTCTGCGGTCGGATCCGGGTTGATCGCACAGTCACCGTAAACGTAAACCTGTTCCGGCAACAGCATGAAGAACACGGAAGATACCAGGGAGCTGCCCGGTGCAGTTTTGATCAGCTGCAGCGGCGGACGGATGGTGTTTGCGGTGGTGTGAACAGCACCGGAAACCAGACCATCAACTTCATCTTGTTCCAGCATCAGCGTACCGAGAACCACGTTGTCTTCCAGCTGTTCGCGGGCAACGGTTTCGGTCATGCCTTTGTTCTTACGCAGTTCGACCAGACGACCAACATAGTTTTCGCGAACCACTTCTGGATCAACGATTTCAATGCCTGCACCCAGTTCTACACCCTGAGAGGCTGCAACACGGTTGATCTCTGCTGGATTACCCAGCAGTACGCAAGTTGCGATACCACGTTCAGCACAGATAGCGGCTGCTTTAACGGTACGCGGTTCGTCACCTTCCGGCAGAACGATACGTTTGCCCGCTTTGCGCGCAAGTTCAGTCAGCTGATAACGGAACGCTGGCGGAGACAGACGACGGCTGCGCTCAGAAGTGGCAGTCAGAGAATCGATCCAGTCAGCGTTGATGTAGTTAGCAACGTATTCCTGAACTTTTTCGATACGCTCATGATCGTCAACCGGAACTTCCAGGTTGAAGCTCTGCAGGCTAAGAGAAGTCTGCCAGGTGTTGGTGTTCACCATAAATACCGGCAGGCCGGTAGCGAAAGCACGTTCGCACAGTTTAGAAATGCGCGCGTCCATTTCGTAGCCGCCAGTCAGCAGCAGGGCACCGATTTCTACGCCGTTCATGGCAGCCAGGCAAGCGGCAACCAGCACGTCAGGGCGGTCTGCGGAAGTCACCAGCAGAGAACCGGCACGGAAGTGCTCCAGCATGTGCGGAATGCTGCGTGCGCAGAAAGTGACGGATTTAACGCGGCGAGTATTGATGTCGCCTTCGTTGATGATGGTCGCATTCAGGTGGCGAGCCATATCGATCGCACGAGTCGCGATCAGGTCAAAGCTCCACGGCACAGCGCCGAGAACCGGCAGCGGGCTGGATTCTTGCAGCTTCGCCGGATCAACGTTGTTCACTTTTGCTTTGGTGGAGTCGTCAAAAATCTCGGACAGATCCGGACGGGTACGACCCTGCTCATCAACCGGAGCGTTCAGTTTGTTAACGATAACGCCGGTAATATTGGTGTTTTTTGCACCGCCGAAGCTGTTGCGAGTCAGTTCGATACGCTCTTTCAACTGTTCCGGAGTATCAGTGCCCTGAGACATAACGAAGACGATTTCTGCGTTCAGCGTTTTGGCGATTTCGTAGTTCAGAGACTGGGCAAACTGGTGCTTACGTGTCGGGACCAGACCTTCCACCAGAACGACTTCAGCGTCTTTGGTGTTAGCGTGGTAGTTCGCGATGATCTCTTCCATCAGCACATCTTTCTGATTGCTGGAAAGCAGACCTTCAACGTAGCTCATTTTCAGCGGTTCAGCGGCCGTCGTGGTGGAAGAGTTCGCACGCACGATAGTCGTAGTCTGATCGGGCGCATCGCCACCGGTACGCGGCTGAGCGATAGGTTTGAAAACGCTCAGACGAACGCCTTTGCGTTCCATTGCACGGATCACGCCAAGGCTGACGCTGGTCAGACCGACGCTGGTTCCGGTAGGGATCAGCATAATAATACGGGACACGGTTTATCCTCTTTCGTTACCGCCGATTTGGCGGGTTACAAAACAGCACCGCCAGCTGAGCTGGCGGTGTGAAATCAGGCAGTCAGGCGGCTCGCGTCTTGCGCGATAACCAGTTCTTCGTTGGTTGGGATAACCACCGCAGGACGGGTACCTTCTTTGTTGATGAAACCAGATTTGCCGAAACGTGCAGCCAGGTTGCGTTCATGATCAACTTCAAAGCCCAGCACGCCCAGTTTGCCCAGAGACAGTTCACGAACCATCGCGGCATTTTCACCGATACCACCGGTGAATACAACAGCGTCCAGACGACCATCCATCAGCGCAGTGTAGGCACCGATGTATTTGGCCAGGCGGTGGCAGTAAACGTCCATTGCGCGCTTCGCGTCTTCTTTCGTCGCGTAGTTGTCTTCAACATAGCGGCAGTCGCTGGTCACTTCGGTCAGACCCAGCAGGCCAGACTCTTTGGTCAGCAGTTTGTTGATTGCGTCAACGCTCATGCCCAGGGTGTCGTGCAGGTGGAAGATGATCGCCGGATCGATATCACCAGAACGGGTACCCATGACCAGACCTTCCAGCGGGGTCAGGCCCATAGAGGTGTCAACGCATTTACCGTTGCGGATAGCAGAAACGGAACCACCGTTGCCCAGGTGGCAGGTGATGATGTTCAGTTCTTCTACCGGTTTGTTCAGCATTTTTGCCGCTTCCTGGGTTACATAGAAGTGGCTGGTGCCGTGCGCGCCGTAACGACGGATGCCGTGCTCTTTGTACAGGTTGTACGGCAGGGCGTAGAGGTAAGACTCTTCCGGCATAGTCTGGTGGAACGCGGTGTCAAATACAGCAACGTTTTTGTCTTTCAGCTGTGGGAAAGATTTCAGAGCTTCTTCGATACCGATCAGGTGAGCCGGGTTGTGCAGCGGTGCAAAAGAAGCTGCATCTTTGATACCCTGAATAACAGACTCATCGATCACTACGGAGCTGGTATACTTTTCGCCGCCGTGTACGATACGGTGACCGATAGCAGTCAGCTGCGCAGACAGTTCTGGTTTTTGTGCCAGAATAGTATTAACGATAAAGTTGAGCGCTTCGCTGTGAGCGGCGCCTGCACCTAAAGCCGCTTCCTGTTTATTGCCGTCCATTTTCCATTTGATACGTGCTTCGGGCAGGTGGAAACATTCGGCTAAACCAGAAAGGTACTCTTCACCATTTACTGCATCGATGATGGCAAATTTCAGTGAAGAACTACCGCAGTTCAGAACCAGTACTAACTTACTCGACATGGAAGTACCTATAATTGATACGTGGCTAAAAAAACGTCAGAGAGCCATAGAGCGTAGCGCATGATGACACCGACATTTATGATTAACATCATGCACTGCAAATTTTTTTTGCATGATGGAAGAAATATCTTGAGTCTATGCCATTTTGCGTAATTTTCAGCCAATGGCATAATGTATATGAATGTGACGACTCAATGAATATGTACTACTTAGGCCTTCAGGCTGCTAAAGGATACCTGATAGTGGGTATGGAAGACAAAATGTTTTGAACGTTGTCCCGCTGAGTTGTGAATTTGCACAAATTTTTGAATCTTTATATGTGAAGTTGAGGTGAAGCATGTCAACGCCGGATAATCGTTCTGTTAATTTTTTTAGCTTGTTTCGCCGGGGACAGCATTACTCAAAGACGTGGCCGCTGGAAAAACGCCTTGCCCCAGTCTTTGTCGAAAATCGCGTTATCAAGATGACGCGTTATGCGATCCGTTTTATGCCGCCGATCGCCGTATTTACTCTCTGCTGGCAGATTGCTCTGGGCGGTCAGCTTGGGCCGGCAGTTGCCACTGCGCTGTTCGCCTTAAGTTTACCCATGCAGGGATTGTGGTGGCTGGGCAAGCGTTCTGTAACGCCATTACCTCCTGCAATCCTCAACTGGTTTTATGAAGTTCGCGGTAAATTGCAGGAGTCTGGACAGGTGTTGGCACCCGTTGAAGGCAAGCCTGATTACCAGGCATTAGCTGACACGCTTAAGCGTGCCTTCAAACAACTGGATAAAACTTTCCTTGATGATTTGTAATTGACCCCTGATTACGCATATAAAAGAAGGCATACTCAGCCTTCTTTTTTTTCACCGTAGTAGAGTGATACAGGAGTCAATAATGGAAATGACCAACGCGCAACGTCTTATTTTGTCTAACCAGTACAAGATGATGACTATGCTCGATCCGGCAAATGCTGAACGTTACCGTCGCCTGCAAACAATCATTGAGCGTGGTTATGGATTACAGATGCGTGAACTGGATCGCGAGTTTGGCGAGCTGAAAGAAGAAACCTGCCGCACTATCATCGACATTATGGAGATGTATCATGCGTTGCATGTTTCCTGGTCTAATTTGCAGGACCAGCAATCCATCGATGAACGTCGTGTCACCTTCCTCGGCTTTGACGCCGCCACTGAAGCACGTTACCTCGGTTATGTCCGCTTTATGGTTAATGTGGAAGGGCGCTATACCCATTTTGACGCTGGAACTCACGGTTTTAACGCCCAGACGCCAATGTGGGAAAAATATCAGCGCATGCTTAATGTCTGGCATGCCTGCCCGCGTCAGTACCATTTGAGCGCCAACGAAATTAATCAAATTATTAACGCCTGAGGAGGCCCGCGTGCGGTGCAAAGGTTTTCTGTTTGATCTTGATGGAACGCTGGTGGATTCCCTGCCTGCGGTAGAACGGGCGTGGAGCAACTGGGCCAGACGTCATGGGTTATCGCCGGAAGAGGTGCTGGCTTTCATTCACGGTAAACAGGCGATCACCTCTCTGCGCCATTTTATGGCGGGCAAATCCGAGGCAGACATTGCCGCCGAGTTTACGCGTCTGGAGCACATTGAGGCCACGGAAACCGAAGGTATTACCGCGCTTCCGGGGGCAATCGCCTTACTCAATCATTTGAATAAAGCAGGTATTCCGTGGGCTATTGTGACTTCTGGCTCCATGCCGGTAGCGCGAGCGCGTCATAAAATAGCGGGGCTTCCCGCGCCAGAGGTGTTTGTAACCGCTGAGCGGGTGAAGCGCGGAAAACCAGAACCTGATGCGTATCTGTTAGGCGCGCAGCTGCTGGGCCTTGCGCCGCAGGAGTGTGTTGTGGTGGAAGATGCTCCCGCTGGCGTGCTTTCAGGTCTGGCGGCGGGTTGCCATGTTATTGCGGTTAATGCCCCGGCAGATACCCCGCGCCTGAATGAAGTCGATTTAGTCCTCCACAGTCTGGAGCAAATTACTGTGACCAAACAGCCAAATGGCGATGTTATTATTCAGTGAAACACCTGATCATGATTTAGCCCCGTCTCGTCGGGGCTTTTTTATGGCAGAATCAAGTTATCCCCCTCAATTAACAAGGATAAGTTGTGAACGGTGAATTGATTTGGGTTCTTTCATTACTGGCCGTTGCCATCGTCTTGTTTGCGACGGGCAGAGTGCGTATGGATGCGGTCGCTTTGTTTGTTATTGTCGCGTTTGCATTAAGCGGAACGCTGACGGTCCCCGAAGTATTTTCCGGCTTTTCCGATCCTAACGTTGTCCTGATTGCCGCCTTGTTTATTATTGGCGATGGTTTGGTCCGTACCGGTGTTGCCACTGTAATGGGGACATGGCTGGTCAAAGTGGCGGGCAACAGTGAAATCAAAATGTTGGTTTTGTTGATGCTGACCGTCGCGGGGCTTGGCGCGTTTATGAGTTCAACCGGCGTTGTCGCTATCTTTATTCCCGTGGTGTTAAGCGTTGCCATGCGTATGCAAACGTCGCCGTCGCGCCTGATGATGCCGTTAAGTTTTGCCGGGCTGATAAGCGGCATGATGACGCTGGTGGCGACGCCGCCGAACCTGGTAGTCAACAGTGAATTGCTGCGTGAAGGCTATCATGGTTTTAGTTTCTTTAGCGTAACACCTATTGGCCTGGTCGTGCTGGTGCTGGGTATTTTGTATATGTTAGTGATGCGTTTCATGCTGAAAGGGGATACCCAGACCCCGCAGCGCGAAGGCTGGACGCGCCGAACCTTTCGCGATCTTATCCGTGAATATCGACTGACCGGGCGTGCGCGACGTCTGGCTATTCGCCCCGGATCGCCAATGATTGGTCAACGGCTGGACGATCTCAAATTACGTGAACGTTATGGTGCTAACGTCATCGGTGTTGAACGCTGGCGGCGTTTTCGTCGCGTTATCGTGAACGTTAATGGGGTTTCTGAATTTCGCGCGCGTGACGTTTTGCTTATTGATATGTCTGCGGCTGATGTCGATCTCCGGCAATTTTGTAGTGAGCAATTGCTGGAGCCGATGGTACTGCGCGGCGAGTATTTTTCTGACCAGGCCCTTGATGTGGGCATGGCAGAGATTTCATTAATTCCTGAGTCAGAACTTATTGGTAAATCGGTGCGCGAAATTGGTTTTCGTACCCGCTACGGATTGAATGTAGTGGGGCTAAAGCGCAATGGCGTGGCGCTGGAAGGTTCGCTGGCGGATGAGCCTCTGCTGCTGGGCGATATCATCCTGGTTGTGGGTAACTGGAAACTGATCGGTATGCTGGCCAAACAGGGCCGCGACTTCGTAGCGCTGAACTTACCGGAAGAGGTGAGTGAAGCATCGCCCGCGCACAGCCAGGCACCCCATGCGATTTTCTGTCTGGTGCTAATGGTGGCGTTAATGCTGACCGATGAAATTCCTAATCCTGTTGCCGCTATTATCGCCTGCCTGCTGATGGGGAAATTCCGCTGTATAGATGCTGAAAGCGCCTATAAATCCATTCACTGGCCGAGCATTATTTTGATCGTTGGGATGATGCCATTTGCTGTGGCATTACAGAAAACGGGAGGTGTCGCGCTGGCGGTGAAAGGGCTGATGGACATTGGCGGCGGTTATGGGCCACATATGATGCTGGGTTGTTTGTTTGTCTTGTCGGCGGTTATTGGGCTATTTATTTCTAATACCGCGACGGCGGTGTTGATGGTTCCGATTGCGCTGGCTGCTGCCAAAACGATGGGGGTGTCGCCTTATCCATTTGCGATGGTCGTGGCGATGGCAGCATCCGCCGCCTTTATGACGCCGATATCTTCACCTGTTAACACACTGGTTTTAGGTCCGGGGAATTACAGCTTCAGTGACTTTGTTAAGTTGGGGGTACCGTTCACCATTATCGTGATGGCGGTTTGTGTGGTGATGATCCCGATGCTGTTTCCGTTTTGACAAGAGCCTGATGTCGCATCCGGTGCTTATTGCCTGATGCGACGCAGACTCCGGCTGCTTACAGCGGTGAATCCTGGCTAATCTCATCGAGCGAAAGATGGAAGCTGGGAACAAATACTTCCATGAAGTAGTCCATCTCCTGGCTGCGGCGCGCTTCAAGCGTCGCTTCCAGTCGCGTTTTTGCCAGCAAGAATTCATTATTTCCGGCCGCGAGCTCTTCCAGACATTTCAGATATGCACACAGTGCATCTGCCTGTTTCACCAGCGATTTTTCTTCATCGCTATATGCATGCTCGTCAATTAACGGCGCAAAGATATCCTGCAGCTCTTCCGGAACCATATCGACCAGTTTTTGCTGAGCGATTTTTTCAATAGCCTTGTATTCCTGAGCGATTTGCGAATTGAAGTATTTCACCGGAGTAGGGAGATCTCCGGTGAGCACTTCTGAAGCATCGTGGTACATCGCCAGTAAAGCGATACGTTCGGCGTTGACATTACCGCCAAATTTACGATTTTTGATAGCTGCCAGCGCATGGGCGACCATCGCTACCTGCAAACTGTGTTCGGACACATTTTCCGTCCGCACGTTGCGCATTAGCGGCCAGCGGTTAATGAGTTTCAGGCGGGAGAGATGGGCAAAAAAATGGCTCTGTTTCATAGTGACCTTACGTATGATGACATCATCAGGTCATTGTGGCGGGATAACACTGCCGGATGCAATCTCCGGCAGTGAAATTAAGATTACAGCTGATGATAACCAGAAAGGAAACGCGCGAACTTGCTCAAAGACAGCTCGATATCATCGACACGCGGTAGCGTGACAATGCGGAAGTGATCCGGCCACGGCCAGTTGAATGCCGTCCCTTGCACCAACAGGACTTTTTCCTGCAACAGGAAATCCAGCACCATTTTCTGATCGTCGTGAATGTTAAAGCGTTTGGCGTCGATTTTCGGGAACATATACAGCGCACCACGAGGTTTCACGCAGGAAACGCCCGGAATATCGTTGATCAATTCCCACGCGCGGTTACGCTGCTCATAAAGACGACCGCCAGGGGTAATAAATTCACTGATGCTCTGATAACCACCCAGTGCGGTCTGAATGGCGTGTTGCGCAGGAACGTTAGCACACAGGCGCATTGAAGCCAGCATTTCCAGACCTTCGATGTAACCTTTGGCGTGTTTTTTCGGCCCGTTCAACACCATCCACCCCTGACGGAAGCCTGCAACGCGGTACGTTTTCGACAGTCCGTTAAAGGTAATGGTCAGCAGGTCAGGTGCCAGCGGCGCAATGGAGTGATGCTCAGCGTCGTCGTAGAGAATTTTGTCATAAATTTCATCGGCGAAGATAATGAGATTATGCTGACGTGCAATCTCCACAATCTCCATTAAAAGCTCTTTGGAATATACCGCGCCGGTTGGGTTATTTGGGTTGATAATAACGATCCCACGCGTACGAGGCGTAATTTTAGCGCGAATATCATCGAGGTCTGGGAACCAGTCAGAGGATTCATCGCAAAGATAATGCACCGCTTTACCGCTGGAGAGCGAAACCGCTGCGGTCCATAGTGGGTAATCAGGTGCAGGAACCAACATTTCGTCCCCGCTGTTCAGCAATGCCTGCATTGCCTGAACGATAAGCTCCGATACACCATTGCCGATGTAAATATCTTCCACGGTAACATCACGCATGCCACGAGCCTGGTAGTGCTGCATGATGGCTTTACGCGCGGAGTAAAGACCTTTGGAATCGCAATACCCTTGAGCGGTAGGCAGGTTGCGTATCACGTCAACGAGAATTTCATCTGGCGCGTCAAAACCGAACGGGGCAGGGTTGCCGATGTTCAGTTTCAGTACCTTGTTACCTTCTTCTTCCAGGCGTTTTGCTTCTTTCAGCACCGGACCACGGATGTCATAACAGACATTCTCTAATTTGCTGGATTTTTCAATGGGGGACATGAATCTTGACCTTTTTTGCTGTTATCGCCACTCCCTGCCGTGGAAGTCAGCTTAGAACAATGTACTCCCCCAGGACGGTGTTTTGAAGGTCTGCAGAATAAGATTTTGCCAGAGGGGAAGGCTCGATTGTGCTGTTAATAACTTAATAATGGCAAAATAATGAGGTGCATATGCTTAATAAGTAATGTTATGTAGTGAATTGTTCTGATTCTTAATTGTAAGTGTGGTTTTTTTATCTGTAAGATAATTGTGTGAAAATGCCTCGTTTAAGAATTCACTACTGAATCGCGATGATGATATTTCCGCATTACGGAGAGTTTAACAGCGTGATGATTTCCGAGGTGTCACAATGGGGGCAAGGCGTGAAACTATTGTTAAGCGGAATTAATGAATGGGGATGATGCTAATTAATTATTATTTAATATTCAAAAAGGTTTTGTTGTGCTTATTAATAATAGAAGATTACTTTGCCTAACATAACATAACTTTGCATCAGATAATTCGCAATGACCCTTATAAATAAAAGGTTTTTGGGGTAAAATGCTTGCATAAATGACGGATCCCTGCTCTTGATGCCGCCTCACCATTGCTGTTTGTACGTGTTCGCGTATGACCAGCGATGCTGTACGAGAGTGGAACAAGGACTCACATTTACATTTATACAAACACGCGCATGTCATAAATAGAAAAGAGTGAGTAACTTAATAGATATGCGATCCCTGAAGATATATTCTGTGATCTACTTCAGGCATTATAACGGAACAATGTGAGTCACTTTTTTAGTGCAACTCATATGCATTTTTACTTTCGTCCGGGTTCCGGATGAAACTGCCAGGGAGGCACATTACAAATGGAATTGCTTGTTTGTGTGTGCACAGCATTAACCAGCTCAGTATGAGCCGCCAGTAAGTGATAATATATGATAAGTGCAAATCGTCCGATAATTAACCTCGACCTCGATCTGCTGAGAACATTTGTTGCTGTTGCCGATCTGAACACTTTTGCTGCCGCAGCTGCCGCTGTGTGTCGTACTCAGTCCGCCGTAAGTCAGCAAATGCAGCGTCTGGAACAACTCGTTGGGAAAGAACTGTTCGCTCGTCACGGTCGCAACAAACTGTTAACTGAACATGGCATTCAACTTCTTGGTTACGCCAGGAAAATCCTGCGTTTTAATGATGAGGCCTGCTCATCATTAATGTTCAGTAATCTTCAGGGCGTGTTAACTATCGGTGCTTCAGATGAATCTGCCGATACGATCTTACCTTTCCTGTTAAATCGCGTGAGTTCGGTTTATCCGAAACTAGCGCTGGATGTCCGCGTTAAACGTAATGCCTACATGGCAGAAATGCTGGAATCCCAGGAAGTGGATTTGATGGTAACCACCCATCGTCCTTCTACCTTTAAGGCATTGAACCTGCGTACCTCGCCAACACACTGGTACTGCGCAGCGGAATACGTATTGCAAAAAGGTGAGCCGATCCCTCTTGTGTTGCTGGATGATCCAAGTCCGTTTCGCGATATGGTGCTGGCGACGCTTAATAAAGCAGATATTCCCTGGCGACTGGCTTATGTCGCATCGACGCTTCCGGCCGTTCGTGCGGCAGTGAAAGCCGGTCTTGGCGTGACGGCAAGGCCGGTCGAGATGATGAGTCCGGACCTGCGTGTGCTGAGTGGAGTAGATGGCTTACCGCCGCTACCTGATACCGAATATTTGCTGTGCTATGACCCGTCCAGTAATAATGAGCTGGCCCAGGTGATCTATCAGGCGATGGAGAGCTACCATAATCCGTGGCAATACAGCCCAATGTCTGCTCCGGAAGGAGATGACTCATTGTTGATTGAAAGGGATATCGAGTAATCGACGGACGATAGATAATTCCTGAGACAATAGTGTAAAAACGAACCGCTGGGTTTATTTTAAACCCCAGCGGCTTTTTTTTAGTAAAAAGCCTTCCTCGTATCGTGCAGAACGTACAAAACTGTTCATTTTTCAATCACCAGAGATTCACGCCCCGTACGCACAAATAATCACCTGAAAAAAATCTCCTGCTACAATAATGTTAAAAAATACGTGAATTTGTTGCTGCATTTTTGTTATAGAATGACAAAAGCGTGTCACAGATCAAGAAAATACTCTCTTTTGGGGGGAGGAATCGACACAAATTCCTGTCAAAATAGACCCGTATTTTTTCCATTGCTTCACAACGGACACGATTCAACAACATCTAATTTTCCTGGAGTCGTCAATGATCTGGGGAGAAAGGGCGCCAAATGCAAATGTTGTTGTCATTGTGTAAATCAGTGTGAAGAAACCTTTGTTAAAGTTGACAAAAGGTTATAGAAAGGAGTAAAAGACCACATCAATTAGCTGTATAAAATAGTTTCTGCAGTTATTGTAAGGTTTTTTTTATTCCTCCCCATGAATCGATGTGGCGTCCATCTGCCGTAAAGAGCAGAGAATCAGGCGCTACTTTTGATGAGTAAGCAATGAGTATGTCAACATCCACTGAAGTCATCGCTCATCACTGGGCATTCGCTATCTTTCTTATCGTTGCCATTGGCCTATGTTGCCTGATGCTGGTAGGCGGTTGGTTTTTAGGCGGTCGCGCACGCGCGAGGTCAAAAAACGTTCCGTTTGAATCCGGTATCGACTCGGTCGGCTCCGCCCGCTTACGCCTGTCCGCCAAGTTTTATCTGGTGGCCATGTTCTTCGTTATCTTCGACGTTGAAGCGCTGTATCTGTTCGCATGGTCAACCTCTATCCGCGAAAGCGGCTGGGTAGGCTTTGTGGAAGCTGCAATTTTTATTTTTGTGTTACTGGCAGGTCTGGTTTATCTGGTGCGTATTGGCGCGCTGGACTGGACGCCCGCGCGTTCACGCCGCGAGCGTATGAACCCGGAAACGAACAGTATCGCTAATCGTCAACGCTAACCGCGAGGCATTAAGATGGATTATACGCTCACCCGCATAGATCCCAACGGTGAGAACGACCGTTACCCCCTGCAAAAGCAGGAGATCGTAACCGACCCTCTGGAGCAAGAAGTTAACAAAAACGTGTTTATGGGCAAGCTCAATGACATGGTTAACTGGGGTCGTAAAAACTCAATTTGGCCGTATAACTTCGGTCTTTCCTGCTGTTACGTTGAGATGGTGACTTCGTTTACCGCGGTACATGACGTGGCGCGTTTTGGCGCTGAAGTATTGCGTGCTTCGCCGCGTCAGGCTGACCTGATGGTGGTTGCAGGAACCTGCTTTACCAAAATGGCACCGGTTATTCAGCGTCTGTATGACCAGATGCTGGAACCCAAATGGGTTATCTCAATGGGTGCCTGTGCCAACTCCGGCGGTATGTACGATATTTATTCCGTTGTGCAGGGCGTCGATAAATTCATCCCGGTTGATGTGTATATCCCGGGCTGCCCGCCGCGTCCTGAAGCGTACATGCAGGCACTGATGCTGTTGCAGGAATCTATCGGTAAAGAACGTCGTCCGCTCTCCTGGGTGGTTGGCGATCAGGGCGTTTATCGCGCCAATATGCAATCAGAGCGCGAACGCAAGCGCGGTGAACGCATTGCCGTAACCAACCTGCGTACACCTGACGAGATTTAATTTGCGCCTGTCGGCAAAGGGAATTTTCTTCGCTTATTCCTAAATCTATTTCGCGAAGCTTACTGCGCCGACAGTCACCACGGACCATTTGCAATGGTGAACAATATGACCGACTTAACCGCGCAAGAACCCGCCTGGCAGACCCGCGATCATCTTGATGATCCGGTGATTGGCGAACTGCGCAACCGTTTTGGGCCGGATGCCTTTACTGTTCAGGCGACTCGCACCGGGGTTCCCGTTGTGTGGATCAAGCGTGAACAATTACTGGAAGTGGGCGATTTCTTAAAGAAACTGCCGAAACCTTACGTCATGCTGTTTGACTTACACGGCATGGACGAACGTCTGCGCACACACCGCGAAGGGTTACCTGCCGCGGATTTTTCCGTTTTCTACCATCTGATTTCTATCGATCGTAACCGCGACATCATGCTGAAGGTGGCGCTGGCAGAAAACGACCTGCACGTACCGACCTTTACCAAATTATTCCCAAACGCTAACTGGTATGAGCGTGAAACCTGGGATCTATTTGGCATTACATTCGACGGTCACCCGAACCTGCGCCGCATCATGATGCCGCAAACCTGGAAAGGTCACCCGCTGCGTAAAGATTACCCGGCGCGCGCTACCGAATTCTCGCCGTTTGAGCTGACCAAAGCCAAACAGGATCTGGAGATGGAAGCCCTGACCTTCAAACCGGAAGAGTGGGGGATGAAGCGCGGCACCGAAAATGAGGACTTCATGTTCCTCAACCTCGGTCCGAACCACCCGTCTGCGCACGGTGCTTTCCGTATCGTTTTGCAGCTTGATGGCGAAGAGATTGTCGACTGCGTACCAGACATCGGTTACCACCACCGTGGCGCTGAGAAAATGGGCGAACGTCAGTCCTGGCACAGCTACATTCCGTATACCGACCGTATCGAATACCTCGGCGGCTGCGTTAACGAAATGCCTTATGTGCTGGCGGTAGAGAAACTGGCCGGGATCACCGTGCCGGATCGCGTTAACGTCATTCGCGTAATGCTCTCCGAACTGTTCCGCATCAACAGTCACCTGCTGTATATCTCGACCTTTATTCAGGACGTCGGCGCAATGACGCCAGTGTTCTTCGCCTTTACCGATCGTCAGAAAATTTACGATCTGGTGGAAGCGATCACGGGTTTCCGTATGCACCCGGCGTGGTTCCGTATTGGCGGCGTTGCGCACGACCTGCCGCGCGGCTGGGATCGCCTGCTGCGAGAGTTCCTCGACTGGATGCCGAAACGTCTGGCGTCTTACGAGAAAGCGGCGCTGCAAAACACCATTCTGAAAGGTCGTTCCCAGGGCGTTGCCGCCTATGGCGCGAAAGAGGCGCTGGAGTGGGGCACCACTGGCGCGGGCCTGCGTGCTACCGGGATCGACTTCGACGTGCGTAAGGCGCGTCCGTATTCTGGCTATGAAAACTTCGACTTTGAAATCCCGGTGGGTGGTGGTGTTTCTGACTGCTACACCCGCGTAATGCTGAAAGTGGAAGAGCTGCGCCAGAGTCTGCGCATTCTTGAGCAGTGCCTCAACAACATGCCGGAAGGCCCGTTCAAAGCGGATCACCCGCTGACCACGCCGCCGCCGAAAGAGCGCACGTTGCAACATATCGAAACCCTGATCACCCACTTCCTGCAAGTGTCGTGGGGTCCGGTGATGCCAGCCAATGAATCTTTCCAGATGATTGAGGCGACCAAGGGGATCAACAGTTACTACCTGACCAGCGACGGTAGCACCATGAGTTATCGCACCCGTATCCGTACGCCGAGTTATGCGCATTTGCAGCAAATTCCGGCGGCGATCCGCGGCAGCCTGGTGTCTGACCTGATTGTTTATCTGGGCAGTATCGATTTTGTTATGTCAGATGTGGACCGCTAATTATGCACGAGAATCAACAACCACAAACCGAGGCTTTTGAGCTGAGTGCGGCAGAGCGTGAAGCGATTGAGCACGAGATGCACCACTACGAAGACCCGCGTGCGGCGTCCATTGAAGCGCTGAAAATCGTTCAGAAGCAGCGTGGCTGGGTGCCGGATGGCGCGATCCACGCGATCGCCGATGTGCTGGGTATTCCGGCTAGCGACGTCGAAGGCGTGGCAACGTTTTATAGCCAGATCTTCCGTCAGCCAGTAGGCCGCCATGTGATCCGTTATTGCGACAGCGTGGTCTGTCATATCAACGGTTACCAGGGCATTCAGGCGGCGCTGGAGAAAAAACTGAACATCAAACCAGGGCAAACGACATTTGATGGCCGCTTTACGCTGCTGCCAACTTGCTGCCTCGGGAACTGTGATAAAGGGCCAAACATGATGATCGATGAGGACACTCACGCGCATCTGACCCCGGAAGCGATCCCTGAACTGCTGGAGCGGTATAAATGAAAAACATTATCCGTACTCCCGAAACGCATCCGCTGACATGGCGTCTGCGCGATGACAAACAGCCTGTGTGGCTGGACGAATACCGCAGCAAAAACGGTTACGAAGGGGCGCGTAAGGCGCTGACCGGGCTGTCTCCGGACGAAATCGTTAATCAGGTAAAAGACTCTGGTCTGAAAGGGCGCGGTGGCGCAGGCTTCTCGACTGGCCTGAAGTGGAGCCTGATGCCGAAAGACGAATCCATGAATATCCGTTACCTACTGTGTAACGCCGATGAAATGGAGCCGGGCACCTATAAAGACCGTCTGCTGATGGAGCAACTGCCGCACCTGCTGGTGGAAGGCATGCTCATCTCCGCGTTTGCGCTGAAAGCTTACCGTGGCTATATCTTCCTGCGCGGCGAATATATCGAAGCGGCAGTGAATCTGCGTCGTGCCATTGCCGAAGCCACCGAAGCGGGTCTGCTTGGCAAAAACATTATGGGAACAGGTTTCGATTTCGAACTGTTCGTCCATACCGGGGCAGGGCGCTACATCTGCGGTGAAGAAACAGCGTTAATCAACTCCCTGGAAGGGCGTCGCGCTAACCCACGCTCGAAACCGCCCTTCCCGGCAACCTCCGGTGCATGGGGTAAACCAACCTGCGTTAACAACGTCGAAACCCTGTGTAACGTTCCGGCGATCCTCGCTAACGGCGTGGAGTGGTATCAGAACATCTCGAAAAGTAAAGATGCTGGCACCAAGCTGATGGGCTTCTCTGGTCGGGTGAAAAATCCGGGTCTGTGGGAACTGCCGTTCGGCACCACCGCACGCGAGATCCTCGAAGACTACGCCGGTGGTATGCGTGACGGTCTGAAATTCAAAGCCTGGCAGCCTGGCGGAGCGGGGACTGACTTCCTGACCGAAGCGCACCTTGACCTGCCGATGGAATTCGAAAGTATCGGTAAAGCGGGAAGCCGTCTGGGTACGGCGCTGGCGATGGCGGTTGACCATGAGATCAACATGGTGTCGCTGGTGCGTAACCTGGAAGAGTTTTTCGCCCGTGAGTCCTGCGGCTGGTGTACGCCATGCCGCGACGGTCTGCCGTGGAGCGTGAAAATTCTGCGTGCGCTGGAGCGTGGCGAAGGCCAGCCGGGCGATATCGAAACACTTGAGCAACTGTGTCGATTCTTAGGCCCGGGTAAAACTTTCTGTGCCCACGCACCTGGTGCAGTGGAGCCGTTACAGAGCGCCATCAAATATTTCCGCGAAGAATTTGAGGCGGGAATCAAACAGCCGTTCAGCAATACCCATTTGATTAATGGGATTCAGCCGAACCTGCTGAAAGAGCGCTGGTAACCGAATTTCGATTAACGCTCAGTCTCTGACTGAGAAAACTGGAAGCATGCTAATGGCTACAATTCATGTAGACGGCAAAGAATACGAGGTCAACGGAGCGGACAACCTGCTGGAAGCTTGTCTGTCTCTGGGCCTTGATATTCCTTACTTTTGCTGGCATCCGGCGCTGGGAAGCGTCGGTGCTTGCCGCCAGTGTGCGGTGAAGCAATACCAAAACGCGGAAGACACGCGTGGTCGCCTGGTGATGTCCTGTATGACACCGGCTTCCGATGGCACCTTTATTTCCATTGACGACGAAGAAGCGAAACAGTTCCGTGAAAGTGTGGTCGAGTGGTTGATGACCAACCACCCGCACGACTGTCCAGTATGTGAAGAAGGCGGTAACTGCCATCTTCAGGATATGACTGTGATGACCGGACACAGCTTCCGTCGCTACCGTTTCACCAAACGTACCCACCGTAATCAGGATTTGGGGCCGTTCATCTCTCACGAAATGAACCGCTGCATCGCCTGCTACCGCTGCGTGCGTTACTACAAAGATTACGCTGACGGTACGGACCTGGGCGTTTACGGTGCGCACGACAACGTCTACTTCGGTCGCCCGGAAGACGGCACGCTGGAAAGCGAATTTTCCGGTAACCTGGTCGAAATTTGCCCGACCGGCGTATTCACCGACAAAACGCACTCCGAGCGTTACAACCGTAAATGGGATATGCAGTTTGCGCCGAGCATCTGCCAGCAATGTTCCATCGGCTGTAACATCAGCCCCGGCGAGCGTTATGGCGAACTGCGTCGTATCGAAAACCGTTACAACGGTACGGTAAACCACTACTTCCTCTGCGACCGTGGTCGTTTCGGTTACGGTTACGTCAACCTGAAAGATCGTCCGCGTCAGCCAGTACAGCGTCGTGGCGATGATTTCATTACCCTCAACGCCGAACAGGCAATGCAGGGCGCAGCAGATATTCTGCGTCAGTCGAAGAAAGTGATCGGTATTGGTTCTCCGCGTGCCAGCGTGGAAAGCAACTTTGCGCTGCGTGAGCTGGTGGGCGAAGAAAACTTCTATACCGGTATCGCTCACGGTGAGCAGGAACGTCTGCAACTGGCGCTGAAAGTTCTGCGTGAAGGCGGCATTTATACTCCGGCTCTGCGCGAAATCGAATCTTACGATGCGGTACTGGTGCTGGGCGAAGACGTTACCCAGACCGGCGCGCGCGTCGCGCTGGCAGTGCGTCAGGCGGTGAAAGGTAAAGCGCGCGAAATGGCGGCAGCACAGAAAGTGGCTGACTGGCAGATTGCGGCAATCCTCAACATTGGTCAACGTGCGAAGCATCCGCTGTTTGTTACCAACGTTGATGACACCCGTCTGGATGATATCGCGGCGTGGACTTACCGCGCACCGGTTGAAGATCAGGCGCGTTTAGGTTTTGCCATCGCCCATGCGCTGGACAACTCCGCACCGGCAGTTGACGGCATAGAGCCTGAGCTGCAAAGCAAAATCGACGTCATCGTGCAGGCACTGGCTGGTGCGAAGAAACCGTTGATTATCTCCGGGACGAACGCTGGTAGCGCTGAAGTGATTCAGGCTGCGGCTAACGTGGCGAAAGCCCTGAAAGGTCGCGGCGCTGACGTCGGTATCACCATGATTGCCCGCTCTGTAAACAGCATGGGGCTGGGCATTATGGGTGGCGGTTCGCTTGAAGAAGCGTTAACTGAACTGGAAACCGGACGCGCCGACGCGGTGGTGGTGCTGGAAAACGATCTGCATCGTCACGCTTCCGCTACCCGCGTGAATGCTGCGCTGGCTAAAGCGCCGCTGGTGATGGTGGTTGACCATCAACGCACAGCGATTATGGAAAACGCCCATCTGGTACTTTCCGCCGCCAGCTTTGCTGAAAGCGACGGTACGGTGATCAACAACGAAGGCCGCGCCCAACGTTTCTTCCAGGTTTACGATCCGGCTTATTACGACAGCAAAACTGTCATGCTGGAAAGCTGGCGCTGGTTACACTCGCTGCACAGCACCCTGCTGAGCCGTGAAGTGGACTGGACGCAGCTCGACCATGTAATTGACGCTGTTGTGGCGAAAATCCCGGAACTGGCAGGTATCAAAGATGCTGCGCCGGATGCGACATTCCGCATTCGTGGGCAGAAACTGGCCCGTGAGCCGCACCGTTACAGCGGTCGTACCGCCATGCGCGCCAACATCAGCGTTCATGAGCCGCGTCAGCCGCAGGATATTGACACCATGTTCACCTTCTCGATGGAAGGTAACAACCAGCCGACCGCGCACCGTTCGCAAGTGCCGTTTGCATGGGCACCGGGCTGGAACTCCCCGCAGGCGTGGAACAAATTCCAGGACGAAGTGGGCGGCAAACTGCGCTTTGGCGATCCGGGCGTGCGTCTGTTTGAAACCAGCGAAAATGGTCTGGATTACTTCACCAGCGTACCGGCACGCTTCCAGCCGCAGGACGGGAAATGGCGTATCGCGCCGTATTACCACCTGTTTGGCAGCGATGAATTGTCACAGCGTGCTCCGGTCTTCCAGAGCCGTATGCCGCAGCCGTACATCAAACTCAACCCAGCGGATGCCGCGAAGTTGGGTGTGAACGCAGGTACACGCGTTTCCTTTAGTTACGATGGCAACACGGTCACGCTGCCGGTTGAAATCGCCGAAGGGCTAACAGCAGGGCAGGTGGGCTTGCCGATGGGTATGTCCGGCATTGCTCCGGTGCTGGCTGGCGCGCATCTTGAGGATCTCAAGGAGGCACAACAATGAGTTGGATATCACCGGAACTGATTGAGATCCTGCTGACCGTCCTTAAAGCGGTGGTGATCCTGCTGGTGGTAGTCACCTGTGGGGCATTCATGAGCTTTGGCGAACGTCGCCTGCTGGGTCTGTTCCAGAACCGTTATGGACCTAACCGTGTTGGCTGGGGCGGTTCGCTCCAGCTGGTTGCGGACATGATCAAAATGTTCTTTAAAGAAGACTGGATCCCGAAATTCTCGGATCGCGTCATCTTTACCCTGGCACCGATGATTGCCTTTACCTCGCTGCTGCTGGCCTTTGCAATTGTGCCAGTCAGTCCGGGTTGGGTGGTTGCCGACCTGAACATCGGGATTTTGTTCTTCCTGATGATGGCAGGTCTGGCGGTTTACGCGGTGCTGTTTGCGGGCTGGTCAAGTAACAACAAATACTCGCTGCTGGGTGCGATGCGTGCTTCTGCGCAGACCCTGAGCTACGAAGTGTTCCTCGGGCTTTCCCTGATGGGCGTGGTGGCGCAGGCCGGTTCATTCAACATGACCGACATCGTCAATAGCCAGGCGCATGTGTGGAACGTCATCCCGCAATTCTTTGGTTTTATTACCTTTGCCATCGCGGGCGTGGCGGTGTGTCACCGTCACCCGTTTGACCAGCCGGAAGCCGAGCAGGAACTGGCGGATGGTTACCACATTGAATATTCCGGTATGAAGTTCGGTCTGTTCTTCGTGGGCGAATACATCGGGATTGTGACCATCTCTGCACTGATGGTGACGCTGTTCTTCGGTGGCTGGCAAGGCCCGTTGTTACCGCCATTCATCTGGTTCGCGCTGAAAACCGCGTTCTTTATGATGATGTTCATTTTGATTCGTGCGTCGTTACCGCGTCCGCGTTATGACCAGGTAATGTCCTTCGGCTGGAAAATCTGCCTGCCGCTGACGCTGATCAACTTGCTGGTAACGGCGGCTGTCATTCTCTGGCAGGCGCAATAAGGGGCAATAAGACCATGACCTTAAAAGAATTGTTAGTAGGTTTCGGCACCCAGGTTCGTAGTATCTGGATGATCGGCCTGCACGCGTTCGCCAAACGCGAAACGCGAATGTACCCGGAAGAGCCGGTCTATCTGCCGCCCCGTTATCGTGGTCGTATCGTTCTGACCCGCGATCCGGACGGCGAAGAGCGTTGCGTAGCCTGTAACCTCTGCGCGGTAGCCTGCCCGGTCGGCTGTATCTCGCTGCAAAAAGCAGAAACCAAAGACGGTCGCTGGTATCCGGAATTTTTCCGCATCAACTTCTCACGCTGCATTTTCTGTGGTCTGTGCGAAGAAGCCTGTCCGACCACGGCGATTCAGTTAACCCCGGATTTCGAAATGGGGGAATACAAGCGCCAGGATCTGGTTTACGAGAAAGAGGATCTGCTGATCTCCGGTCCGGGCAAATACCCGGAATATAACTTCTACCGGATGGCAGGTATGGCAATCGACGGCAAAGATAAGGGCGAAGCAGAGAACGAAGCCAAGCCTATCGACGTCAAGAGCCTGTTACCGTAAGGAGAGGGGCAATGGAGTTCGCTTTTTATATCTGTGGCCTGATAGCCATACTTGCGACCTTGCGAGTGATCACCCATACCAATCCGGTACACGCGCTGCTGTACCTGATTATTTCGCTGCTGGCGATCTCTGGGGTGTTCTTCTCACTGGGCGCTTACTTCGCCGGTGCGCTGGAAATTATCGTCTATGCGGGTGCCATTATGGTGCTGTTCGTGTTCGTGGTGATGATGCTCAACCTGGGCGGTTCAGAAATCGAACAGGAACGCCAGTGGCTGAAACCGCAGGTGTGGATTGGTCCGGCAATTTTGTCAGCCATCATGCTGGTGGTGATTGTTTACGCCATTCTCGGTGTTAACGATCAAGGTATCGACGGTACGCCAATCAGTGCTAAAGCAGTGGGTATTACGCTGTTCGGGCCTTACGTACTGGCGGTGGAACTGGCTTCTATGCTGCTGCTCGCGGGTCTGGTTGTGGCCTTCCACGTCGGTCGTGAAGAGCGTGCGGGTGAAGTGCTGAGCAATCGTAAAGACGACAGCGCGAAAAGAAAAACGGAGGAGCACGCATGATCCCCTTACAACATGGACTGATCCTCGCGGCAATCTTATTCGTTCTTGGCTTAACCGGTCTGGTTATCCGTCGCAATCTGCTGTTTATGCTGATTGGTCTGGAAATCATGATTAACGCCTCTGCGCTGGCCTTTGTGGTCGCCGGAAGCTACTGGGGCCAGACCGACGGTCAGGTGATGTACATTCTCGCCATCAGCCTCGCGGCGGCGGAAGCGAGTATCGGCCTTGCGCTGCTGCTGCAACTTCACCGTCGTCGCCAGAACCTGAACATCGATTCAGTAAGTGAGATGCGCGGATGAACATGCTTGCCTTAACCATTATTTTGCCATTGATTGGCTTCGTCCTGCTGGCGTTCTCCCGTGGGCGCTGGTCTGAAAACGTCTCGGCGATCGTCGGCGTTGGCTCTGTGGGCCTGGCGGCGCTGGTAACTGCCTTTATCGGCGTTGACTTCTTCGCTAACGGTGAGCAGGCATACAGCCAGCCGCTGTGGACGTGGATGTCGGTAGGCGACTTTAACATCGGTTTTAACCTGGTGCTGGACGGCCTGTCGCTGACCATGCTCTCGGTGGTCACTGGTGTGGGTTTCCTTATTCACATGTACGCCTCCTGGTATATGCGCGGTGAAGAGGGCTACTCTCGCTTCTTCGCTTACACCAACCTGTTCATCGCCAGCATGGTAGTTCTGGTGCTTGCCGACAACCTGCTGCTGATGTACCTCGGCTGGGAAGGCGTGGGCCTGTGCTCCTATCTGCTGATCGGTTTCTATTACACCGATCCGAAGAATGGCGCAGCGGCAATGAAAGCGTTCGTCGTGACCCGTGTGGGTGACGTCTTCCTCGCTTTCGCGCTGTTCATTCTTTACAACGAACTGGGCACCCTGAACTTCCGCGAAATGGTGGAACTGGCACCAGCGCACTTTGCTGACGGCAATAACATGCTGATGTGGGCGACGCTGATGCTGCTGGGCGGTGCGGTCGGTAAATCTGCTCAGTTGCCGTTGCAGACATGGCTTGCCGACGCGATGGCGGGCCCGACGCCTGTCTCCGCGCTGATCCACGCCGCAACAATGGTAACCGCGGGTGTCTACCTGATCGCCCGTACCCACGGCCTGTTCCTGATGACGCCGGAAGTTCTGCATCTGGTGGGCATTGTTGGGGCGGTTACGCTGCTGCTGGCCGGTTTTGCGGCGCTGGTACAGACCGACATCAAACGTGTTCTCGCTTACTCTACCATGAGCCAGATTGGCTACATGTTCCTCGCGCTTGGCGTGCAGGCATGGGATGCGGCGATTTTCCACTTGATGACCCACGCGTTCTTTAAAGCGCTGCTGTTCCTGGCATCCGGTTCCGTCATTCTGGCCTGCCATCACGAACAGAACATCTTTAAGATGGGTGGTCTGCGTAAATCTATTCCGCTGGTTTATCTCTGCTTCCTGGTGGGCGGCGCAGCACTGTCGGCACTGCCGCTGGTCACTGCGGGCTTCTTCAGTAAGGATGAGATCCTCGCGGGTGCGATGGCGAATGGACATATCAATCTGATGGTGGCAGGTCTGGTCGGTGCATTTATGACCTCGCTTTACACCTTCCGTATGATTTTCATCGTCTTCCACGGAAAAGAACAAATTCACGCTCACGCCGTGAAAGGGGTAACTCACAGCCTGCCGCTGATTGTGCTGCTGATCCTTTCCACCTTCGTTGGCGCACTGATTGTACCGCCGCTGCAGGGCGTGCTTCCGCAAACGACGGAGCTGGCGCACGGCAGCATGTTGACCCTGGAAATTACCTCTGGCGTGGTCGCGGTGGTCGGCATTCTGCTGGCTGCCTGGCTATGGCTGGGTAAACGTACTCTGGTGACCTCCATCGCCAACAGTGCGCCGGGCCGTCTGCTGGGTACCTGGTGGTACAACTCCTGGGGCTTTGACTGGCTGTACGACAAAGTGTTCGTCAAGCCGTTCCTGGGTATTGCCTGGTTGCTGAAACGCGATCCGCTGAACTCAATGATGAACATCCCGGCTGTCCTTTCCCGCTTTGCAGGTAAAGGTCTGCTGTTAAGCGAGAACGGTTATCTGCGCTGGTATGTGGCATCCATGAGCATCGGTGCGGTCGTGGTGCTGGCACTGTTGATGGTACTGCGTTGAGTTAAGGATTGTGGGATTGCCCCTGGGCATATAAGAACGTAGGTCGGATAAGCCGTCTTCGCGGCGCATCCGACACTACCCCCAGTCCGAAGAGAATTTTCTGTCGTGAGAATTCGTTGAAAATCCGGTCCTGACGGGACTTTTACAAGGAATAAAGATCGCCATGTTACTACCCTGGCTAATATTAATTCCCTTTATCGGCGGCTTCCTGTGCTGGCAGACCGAACGCTTTGGCGTCAAGGTGCCGCGCTGGATCGCGCTGGTAACCATGGGATTGACGCTGGCGCTGTCGCTGCAACTGTGGTTGCAGGGCGGTTATTCACTGACGCAATCCGCCGGAATTCCGCAGTGGCAGTCTGAATTCGACATGCCGTGGATCCCGCGTTTTGGTATCTCTATTCATCTCGCCATTGACGGTCTGTCGTTGCTGATGGTCGTGCTGACCGGTCTGCTCGGTGTGCTGGCGGTACTCTGTTCGTGGAAAGAGATCGAAAAATATCAGGGCTTCTTCCACCTCAACCTGATGTGGATCCTGGGCGGCGTTATCGGCGTGTTCCTTGCCATCGACATGTTCCTGTTCTTCTTCTTCTGGGAAATGATGCTGGTGCCGATGTACTTCCTGATCGCACTGTGGGGGCATAAAGCCTCTGACGGTAAAACGCGTATCACGGCGGCAACCAAGTTCTTCATTTACACCCAGGCGAGTGGTCTGGTGATGTTGATCGCCATCCTGGCGCTGGTTTTCGTTCACTACAATGCGACCGGCGTCTGGACCTTCAACTATGAAGAGCTGCTGAATACGCCGATGTCTAACGGCGTGGAATATCTGTTGATGCTGGGCTTCTTCATCGCCTTCGCGGTGAAAATGCCGGTGGTTCCGCTGCATGGCTGGTTACCGGATGCGCACTCCCAGGCTCCGACCGCCGGTTCCGTGGACCTCGCGGGGATCTTGCTGAAAACCGCCGCTTACGGTCTGTTGCGTTTCTCCTTGCCGCTGTTCCCGAACGCGTCGGCAGAGTTTGCGCCAATCGCCATGTGGCTGGGTGTTATCGGCATCTTCTATGGTGCGTGGATGGCCTTCGCCCAGACCGATATCAAACGTCTGATCGCCTACACCTCGGTTTCCCACATGGGCTTCGTGCTGATTGCTATCTACACCGGCAGCCAGTTGGCCTACCAGGGCGCGGTAATCCAGATGATTGCGCACGGCTTGTCGGCGGCGGGTCTGTTTATTCTTTGTGGTCAGCTTTATGAACGTATCCATACCCGCGACATGCGCATGATGGGCGGTCTGTGGAGCAAGATGAAATGGCTGCCAGCACTGTCGCTGTTCTTTGCGGTGGCAACGCTTGGGATGCCAGGTACCGGTAACTTCGTCGGCGAATTTATGATTCTGTTTGGCAGCTTCCAGGTGGTCCCGGTGATTACCGTTATCTCTACCTTTGGGCTGGTCTTTGCTTCTGTTTATTCGCTGGCGATGCTGCATCGCGCTTACTTCGGTAAAGCGAAAAGCCAGATTGCCAGCCAGGAACTGCCAGGGATGTCGCTGCGTGAGCTGTTTATGATCCTGTTGCTGGTGGTGCTGCTGGTACTGCTGGGCTTCTATCCGCAGCCGATTCTGGATACCTCGCACTCCGCGATTGGCAATATCCAGCAGTGGTTTGTTAATTCCGTTACTACTACAAGGCCGTAAATCGCCATGACAATAACTCCACAAAACCTGATCGCACTGCTACCGTTGCTGATCGTCGGCTTGACGGTGGTGGTTGTGATGCTCTCCATTGCGTGGCGACGCAATCATTTCCTCAACGCTACGCTCTCGGTTATTGGGCTTAACGCGGCGCTGGTTTCGCTCTGGTTTGTCGGCCAGGCGGGCGCTATGGACGTTACGCCGCTGATGCGCGTTGATGGTTTCGCCATGCTTTACACCGGGCTGGTATTGTTGGCGAGCCTCGCCACCTGTACTTTCGCCTACCCGTGGCTTGAAGACTATAACGACAACAAGGACGAGTTCTACCTGTTGGTGTTAATTGCCGCGCTGGGCGGGATCCTGCTGGCGAATGCCAACCATCTGGCGTCTCTGTTCCTCGGTATCGAACTGATCTCTTTGCCGCTGTTTGGCCTGGTCGGTTACGCTTTCCGCCAGAAACGTTCGCTGGAAGCCAGTATCAAATACACCATCCTTTCTGCCGCAGCGTCTTCTTTCCTGCTGTTCGGTATGGCGCTGGTGTATGCGCAGTCTGGCGACCTGTCGTTTGTCGCACTAGGTAAAAACCTCGGCGACGGTATGCTCAACGAGCCGCTGTTGCTGGCAGGTTTTGGCCTGATGATTGTTGGCCTCGGTTTCAAACTCTCTCTGGTGCCGTTCCACCTGTGGACGCCAGACGTATACCAGGGCGCGCCTGCGCCGGTTTCCACTTTCCTGGCGACGGCGAGCAAAATCGCTATCTTCGGCGTGGTGATGCGTTTGTTCCTTTACGCACCGGTGGGTGACAGTGAAGCGATTCGCGTAGTGCTGGCGATTATCGCCTTTGCCTCCATCATCTTCGGTAACCTGATGGCGCTGAGCCAGACCAATATCAAACGTCTGCTCGGTTACTCATCTATCTCTCACCTCGGCTATCTGCTGGTGGCGCTGATTGCGCTGCAAACCGGCGAGATGTCGATGGAAGCGGTAGGGGTTTACCTGGTCGGTTATCTGTTCAGCAGCCTCGGCGCGTTCGGCGTGGTCAGCCTGATGTCCAGCCCGTATCGTGGCCCGGATGCTGATTCCCTGTTCTCTTACCGCGGTCTGTTCTGGCATCGTCCGATCCTCGCGGCAGTGATGACGGTGATGATGCTTTCACTGGCTGGTATCCCAATGACGCTGGGCTTTATCGGTAAGTTCTACGTGCTGGCGGTCGGTGTCCAGGCACACTTGTGGTGGCTGGTGGGTGCCGTGGTTGTTGGTTCGGCAATCGGCCTCTACTACTACCTGCGCGTGGCGGTGAGCTTATACCTTCACGCTCCGGAACAACCGGGTCGCGATGCACCATCAAACTGGCAGTACAGCGCAGGCGGTATCGTGGTGCTGATCTCTGCACTGTTGGTACTGGTGCTGGGTGTATGGCCACAACCGCTGATTAGCATTGTGCGGTTAGCAATGCCGCTGATGTAAGCAGTCAGTTTGTAAGTCAGAAAGCCGCCGACATGTTCGGCGGTTTTTTTTGGTGCCCTGACACTATCACCCAACAATAACCGTCAGCGCATGATTCCCTTGTCGCAGCATACGTCGATACGCGCTAATCAGCTTTTCCATATCAAGCATGATCGAAGCAAAGAGTTGCCCCTCTAACTCTTCTGAAAAGGTTACTCCCGGATAAATCTCCATTTCATTGAGTCGCTTAATGGAAAACTGTTTACGCAGCTCACTTCGATCCAGTGATTCCAGTCGGTCGATTGTCGCGGCTAACTCCTGATTCCAGGTCAATCCCAGGAAGCCATCTATGCCATCTTCTAGGCTGTGTTCACCAAGCACTGCGCGACTTAGCGGGTCATTCTTCGCGGGGTCAAATGCAGATGTACCCGTCAGGCCAAAGTGTAAAAAATCCCAGCGTTTATCAATATCCAGTCGGCGTAATCCTGAAAGCGTGTCATGTATATTATCCATCAAAGGTTTTTTAGTAGACTCAAGCAGTTGGTTAATCTTTTCTGAGTCAATTTCTGCAAAATAGCCAATCATTCCCATTTATTTTTCCTCCGTTGAATTTCATGTTTCGCATCTTAAAACAGACGAAAGAAAATAAAATGCGCATGTTGCTTTTTCTGGATCCGCCTCGAGAAATTTTTATTATTTACTGTTGTATAACAAGGTTGTAACTCCATCCACTACCTGAGCCATTTTCTGATAATTTAATCTGTCTGCGATATCACCGGGCAAGTGGTATTGTTTATTACGATAAAAAGCGGTGTCAGTAATCATTACGGCGGGAATATCGTGTTGCCAATAATTAAGGTGATCAGAGAAATCAATACCGGGAATAAAACCTGGGGCATTCATAGAATAAACAGATAAATCCCGGGATGACAACAATGCCGCTTTTACCTGACGAACGGCGTTGATATCCTGCATTCTGCCGACCACGGCAATAAAGTCTCCCCGATCGGGATAAAGCCAGGACATTGCCGGGTAAGGGTAATCCTGGCTACCAGGCGTAGAGTCGTAATAACCAATCATCTCCAGCGCTATCATTAATTTCACTGGACGCTCAAGCGAAGCTGCATGTACCGCGCTCCCCATTTCATCGCTACGAAAGAAGGGCGGTTCTTCCGACGCATAGGCGACCAGTTGGACGCCAATCCCTGGAGTCTGCTGCTGTAACAAACGTGCCAGTTCGAGTAATCCTGCCACACCACTGGCGTTATCATCCGCGCCCGGCGTATAGGTCAATTGATCGTTTTCATAACTACTGACAGAGTCATAGTGCGCACCAATAATAATCAGCGGTCCATCGGCAGGACCATAATTAGCAACAATGTTTTTGTAGGGGCCACCCGTAATGGGGACATCCTGCGTGGTAACTCTGGCACCGCTACTGATAAAGACCTCTTTTATATACTCTGCGGACCTATTCAGATTATCAATATTGTCGGCGCTACGTGGATGCACTGTTTGTGTAAGATAACGAACTGTTTTTTCTAATTGCTCAGGACTTGCGTGTCGGGGCGTTGGCGGTAATGCATTCACCCAGGGTTGGTAAAAAATAATCAGAGGGAGTGAAAACAGAAATAATATAATAAAAGCAAAATTTATTTTTTTTCATATGCAAATTATTAATGGGTTGCGTTGTCGAATCATTATTTGTTATGAATTTCGAGATTGTATTTTATTAAGATTGGCAGGATTATACAAAGAGTATATTTTATGTATGGGCCCTGAGTTTATTTAAAAGGATTTTATATGCGAAATAAAAATATAATCATGTTACTTATAAGTAGTTTGATTTTGTCAGGATGTGGGCCGGAACCTGAGGATAAGGAAAGTCAGCAACAACAACCCAGTACCCCCTCAGACCAGCAAGTGCTTGTCGCGCAACAAGCTGCAATAAAAGAGGTAGAGCAAAGCGCCGCCGCCGCTAAAGCTGCTGCAGACGCGAAAGCCTTAGCCCAGCAAGAAGTGCAACAATATTCAGACAAACAGAATTTGCAGGGGAGATTGCAGGAAGCGCCAACATTTGCACGAGCGGCTAAAGCAAACGCTACACATATCGCAAATCCAGGAACCGCTCGCTACCAGCAGTTCGATGATAATCCGATTAAGCAGGTAGCGCAAAACCCACTCGTGACGTTTAGCCTTGACGTCGACACCGGCAGTTATGCGAATGTGCGGCGTTTCCTTAATCAAGGGCTGTTACCTCCGCCAGACGCTGTGCGGGTGGAGGAGGTAGTCAATTATTTCCCGTCTGACTGGGATATCAAAGACAAACAATCTATTCCGGCCTCTAAGCCAATACCTTTCGCTATGCGCTACGAATTGGCACCTGCACCCTGGAATGAACAGCGAACATTGCTGAAAGTTGATATCCTGGCGAAAGATCGCAAAAGTGAAGAGTTACCCGCTTCTAATCTGGTCTTTCTTATCGACACTTCTGGTTCAATGATTTCTGATGAACGTTTGCCACTTATCCAGTCTTCGTTGAAATTATTGGTCAAAGAACTTCGTGAGCAGGATAACATTGCCATCGTGACCTACGCTGGCGACTCTCGTATTGCGTTGCCTTCTATCTCCGGTAGTCACAAGGCGGAAATTAATGCTGCAATTGATTCGCTGGATGCAGAAGGCAGTACCAATGGCGGTGCCGGGCTGGAGATGGCTTATCAGCAGGCAGCGAAGGGGTTTATTAAAGGTGGTATCAATCGCATTTTATTGGCCACTGACGGTGACTTTAACGTTGGCATTGACGATCCAAAATCGATTGAATCAATGGTCAAAAAACAGCGTGAGTCCGGTGTTACTCTGTCGACGCTTGGCGTGGGGGATAGCAATTATAACGAGGCAATGATGGTAAGAATTGCCGATGTTGGTAACGGCAACTATAGCTACATTGATACCCTCTCAGAGGCGCAGAAAGTGTTGAACAGTGAAATGCGGCAGACGTTGATTACCGTAGCAAAAGATGTCAAAGCGCAAATTGAGTTTAACCCCGCGTGGGTAACGGAATACCGTCAGATAGGTTATGAAAAGCGCCAACTTAGGGCAGAGGATTTTAATAACGACAACGTTGATGCGGGTGATATTGGCGCAGGTAAACATATAACATTGTTATTTGAATTAACGCTGAAAGGGCAAAAAGCATCAATTGATAAGTTACGCTATGCCCCGGATAACAAATCAGCGAAATCGGACAAAACAAAAGAACTTGCCTGGTTAAAGATTCGTTGGAAATACCCGCAGGGAAACGAAAGTCAGTTAGTTGAATTCCCGTTGGCATTCGCAATAAAGGCACCTTCAGAAGATATGCGTTTTCGCGCAGCAGTGGCTGCATATGGGCAAAAGTTACGCGGTTCTGAATACCTGAATAATACCTCCTGGCAGCAGATCAAACAGTGGGCTCAGAAGGCAAAAGGGGAAGATCCACAGGGTTACAGAGCGGAATTTATTCGCCTGATTGGACTGGCGAAAGATCTGGACAATTCACAAAACTAAAAATGATAATTCTGTTTGCCTGATATCGACATCAAACGTATCCGGCAAACAGATGAAAAAATGTCAAATAAATGCGTTGGTATCGTTAAATTAATCTGCTAACTAACCACCGCTTTCGACTTAAATGCTAAACACCGCGAAATCATTCGCCAGTTCAGTCGCCGGGAAAATTGACCGACATTCACGTAACAGGTGCTGACAACCTTTGTCATCATAGCGCGAGCTGACGTGGGTAATGATTAGCTTACCGACTCCAGCCTCACGGGCTAGTGCCGCCGCCTGGCGTGTAGAACTATGGCCGCGACTGTTGGCTTTGGCCTCCATCGCCATATCCAGAGTCGCTTCGTGAACCATTACGTCGACGCCTTTAGCCAGCTCCAGCGCGGCATCGCAGGGGCCCGTATCGCCGAAAATAGCGAGCGCTTTACCCGGCACTGGAGCGGCTAAGTAATCTGCGCCATTAATCTGCCTTCCATCATCCAGCATGATTGTTTTGCCCGCTTTTAATTCCTGAAACAGCGGGCCTGGCGGCACGCCAGCAGCTTTTAATGCCTGGGCATTTAATGCACCTGGTTTATCATGTTCTTCAATACGATAACCATAACATTCCAGTGGGTGTTCCATCGGATAAGCGGTCACTTTGCGCAGGCCATCATCGAAAATTTCGCCAGCACCAATTTCGACAATTTCCAGCGGATAATCGGTCCATGAGCCGCTAATCCGCAGCGCGGTCTCCACAAATTCACGGATACCGTGCGGACCATAAATCGTTAAGGGTTGGATAATGCCTGACATAGAACGACTGCACAGTAAGCCGGGTAAACCAAAGAGATGATCGCCATGAAGGTGACTGATAAAAATCTTGTCCAGTTTTCCAGGGTTAAAGGCGGTATGCAGTAGCTGATGCTGGGTGCCTTCACCGCAGTCAAATAACCAAAGTCCGCTCTGGGTCGGATGTTGCAGGTTAAGCAATATTGCCGTGACATTACGCGTACGGGTTGGCACACCGGCTGAAGTACCTAAAAAAATTAATTCCATGAGTTCATCGCGCTGCTGAAAATATTCCGGCTAGTATAAAGCAAACAGCACAAAGGAGCCTTCCATGATCGACTGGCAAGATCTGCATCATTCTGATTTATCCGTTTCTCAGCTTTATGCCTTATTACAACTGCGTTGTGCGGTATTTGTAGTGGAACAAAACTGCCCTTACCAGGATATCGATGGTGACGATCTGGAGGGAGAAAATCGCCACATTCTCGGTTGGCATAACGGGACACTGGTGGCGTATGCGAGGATTCTGAAAAGTGACGACGAACTGCAACCCGTTGTGATTGGTCGGGTGATTGTCAGCGAAACCTTACGCGGTGAAAAAATCGGTCAGCAATTGATGAGTAAGGCGCTGGAATCGTGTACTCGCCGCTGGCCGGAGAAGCCGATTTATCTGGGGGCGCAGGCGCATTTACAAAACTTTTATGGGCAATTTGGTTTCATCCCTGTGACCGATATTTATGAAGAAGATGGTATCCCACACATTGGGATGGCACGCGAGGTAATTCAGGCGTAATCAATAACCCTTGTCTATAGTTAGTGACAGGTTTTACACAAATGGAGAACGAGAATGTCTAATCAGTTTGGTGATACACGTATTGATGATGACCTGACGCTGCTTAGTGAAACACTGGAAGAGGTGCTCCGCTCCTCTGGCGATCCCGCCGATCAGAAATATGTTGAGCTGAAAGCGCGTGCAGAAAAAGCGCTGGATGATGTGAAAAAACGGGTTAGCCAGGCTTCAGACAGTTATTACTATCGGGCGAAGCAGGCTGTTTATCGTGCTGATGACTACGTCCACGAAAAACCCTGGCAAGGAATTGGTGTGGGTGCGGCCGTTGGGCTGGTTCTGGGACTGTTGCTGGCACGCCGTTAAAACCTCCCTACACCGGGGTACTGCATTTTTTTTGTCGTACCCCGTATAATGTGAGGCTTTTAACAGGGAGAGGTCCGCGTGCAATCACTTACTACGGCGCTGGAAAATCTACTGCGCCATTTGTCGCAAGAGATTCCGGCGACACCCGGCATTCGGGTTATCGATATTCCTTTCCCTCTCAAAGACGCTTTTGATGCCTTGAGCTGGCTGGCCAGTCAGCAGGTGTATCCGCAATTCTACTGGCAACAACGTAATGGTGATGAAGAAGCTGCCGTCCTGGGTGCGATTACCCGTTTTACGTCGTTGGACCAGGCACAACGTTTTCTTCGCCAGCACCCGGAACACGCCGACTTACGCATCTGGGGGTTGAATGCGTTTGACCCGTCGCAGGGCAATTTACTTTTACCACGCCTGGAATGGCGACGTTGTGGCGGTAAAGCCACGCTGCGGCTGACGCTATTCAGCGAAAGCTCCCTTCAGCACGATGCAATCAAGGCAAAAGAATTTATCGCCACACTGGTGAGTATCAAGCCCCTGCCTGGATTACATTTAACCACCACGCGAGAACAACACTGGCCGGACAAAACGGTCTGGACGCAATTAATCGAACTGGCAACGAAAACCATCGCCGAAGGCGAGCTCGACAAAGTTGTGCTTGCTCGGGCAACCGACCTGCATTTCGCAAGTCCGGTCAATGCGGCAGCGATGATGGCTGCCAGTCGTCGGCTCAATCTGAATTGCTACCATTTTTACATGGCCTTTGATGGCGAAAATGCTTTTCTTGGTTCTTCACCGGAACGGTTATGGCGGCGGCGTGACAAAGTGCTGCGTACCGAAGCGCTGGCGGGAACGGTAGCAAATCATCCTGATGATAAGCAGGCGCAGCAGTTAGGTGAGTGGCTGATGGCGGATGATAAAAACCAGCGTGAGAACATGTTGGTGGTGGAAGATATCTGCCAACGATTGCAGGCCGATACCCAAACGCTGGATGTTTTACCGCCGCAGGTACTGCGTCTACGTAAAGTACAGCATCTTCGCCGCTGTATCTGGACTTCACTCAACAAAGCGGATGATGTGATCTGTTTACATCAGTTGCAGCCAACGGCAGCAGTTGCTGGCTTACCGCGCGATCTGGCGCGACAGTTTATCGCCCGTCACGAACCGTTCACTCGAGAATGGTACGCCGGTTCTGCGGGCTATCTCTCATTACAGCAAAGTGAATTCTGCGTTTCCCTGCGCTCAGCAAAAATCAGCGGCAATATCGTGCGGCTATATGCTGGCGCAGGCATTGTCCGTGGTTCCGACCCCGAGCAAGAGTGGCAGGAAATCGACAACAAAGCGGCAGGGCTGCGTACTTTATTACAAATGGAATAGTAATGAGTCGCATCATTACCGATTCATATCAATAATCTATTTTTGTAGCTCCTTATACTTAGCCGCAATATTGATACCGGACAAACTCATGTCAGTAAGCGCATTTAACCGACGCTGGGCGGCGGTCATTCTGGAAGCATTAACGCGTCACGGCGTCAGACACATCTGTATCGCCCCTGGCTCGCGTTCTACACCGTTAACGTTAGCGGCGGCGGAGAATTCCGCATTTATTCATCATACCCATTTCGATGAGCGTGGACTGGGGCATCTGGCTCTGGGGCTGGCGAAAGTCAGCAAGCAGCCGGTGGCGGTGATTGTGACCTCCGGCACGGCGGTAGCAAATCTCTATCCGGCACTGATTGAAGCTGGGTTAACCGGAGAAAAACTGATCCTGTTAACCGCCGATCGCCCGCCGGAGCTGATTGACTGCGGCGCGAATCAGGCGATTCGTCAGCCGGGAATGTTCGCCTCTCACCCCACGCACAGTATTTCACTGCCGCGCCCGACCCAGGATATCCCCGCACGTTGGCTGGTTTCTACCATCGACCACGCTCTCGGTACGCTTCATGCTGGTGGAGTCCATATCAACTGCCCGTTTGCTGAACCGCTGTATGGCGAAATGGACGACACCGGGATTAGCTGGCAACAGCGGCTGGGCGACTGGTGGCAGGACGACAAACCGTGGCTGCGTGAAGCGCCTCGTCGGGAAAGTGAAAAACAGCGTGACTGGTTCTTCTGGCGACAAAAGCGCGGCGTGGTGGTTGCCGGGCGCATGAGTGCGGAAGAGGGCAAAAAAGTTGCACTGTGGGCGCAAACTCTTGGCTGGCCGCTGATTGGCGACGTGCTGTCGCAAACCGGACAGCCGCTGCCGTGTGCCGATCTCTGGTTAGGCAATGCCAAAGCGACCAGCGAACTGCAACAGGCACAAATAGTGGTGCAACTGGGAAGCAGCCTGACGGGGAAACGACTCCTCCAATGGCAGGCAAGCTGTGAACCAGAAGAGTACTGGATTGTTGATGACATTGAAGGGCGACTTGATCCGGCACACCATCGCGGACGTCGCTTAATTGCCAATATTGCCGACTGGCTGGAGCTGCATCCGGCAGAAAAACGCCAGCCCTGGTGCGTTGAAATCCCGCGCCTGGCGGAACAGGCAATGCAGGCGGTTATTGCCCGTCGCGATGCGTTTGGCGAAGCGCAACTGGCGCATCGCATCAGCGACTACTTGCCTGAACAGGGGCAATTGTTTGTCGGTAACAGCCTGGTGGTGCGTCTGATTGATGCGCTTTCGCAACTTCCGGCAGGTTACCCGGTGTACAGCAACCGTGGTGCCAGCGGTATCGACGGGCTGCTCTCGACTGCCGCCGGCGTTCAGCGGGCAAGCGGCAAACCGACGCTGGCGATTGTGGGCGATCTCTCCGCACTTTACGATCTCAACGCGCTGGCGTTATTGCGCCAGGTTTCCGCACCGCTGGTATTAATTGTGGTGAACAACAACGGCGGGCAAATTTTTTCGCTGTTGCCAACGCCGAAAAGCGAGCGCGAGCGTTTCTATCTGATGCCGCAAAACGTCCATTTTGAGCACGCCGCCGCGATGTTCGAGCTGAAATATCATCGTCCGCAAAACTGGCAGGAACTTGAAACGACACTAGTCGATGCCTGGCGTACGCCGACCACCACGGTGATTGAAATGGTGGTTAACGACACCGATGGTGCGCAAACGCTCCAGCAACTTCTGGCGCAGGTAAGCCATTTATGATCCTGCACGCGCAGGCAAAACACGGCAAACCAGGTTTACCCTGGTTGGTGTTTTTGCACGGTTTTTCTGGCGATTGCCATGAATGGCAAGAAGTGGGCGAGGCGTTTGCCGACTACTCGCGGTTGTATGTTGATCTCCCAGGTCACGGTGGTTCAGCGACGATCAGCGTCGATGGATTTGATGATGTCACCGGCTTATTGTGTAAAATGCTGGTTAGTTACAACATACTTAACTTCTGGCTGGTGGGGTACTCGCTTGGCGGACGGGTGGCGATGATGGCGGCTTGCCAGGAGCCGGCGGGGCTTTGTGGAGTTGTTGTCGAAGGCGGGCATCCTGGATTGCAAAATGCTGAACAACGCGCGGAACGTCAGCGTTCCGATCGCCAATGGGCGCAGCGTTTTCGTACAGAACCGTTAACGGCGGTATTTGCCGATTGGTATCAACAGCCTGTTTTTGCCTCGCTCAATGACGATCAACGCCGGGAGCTGGTGGCGCTGCGCAGCAACAATAATGGCGCAACCCTTGCCGCCATGCTGGAGGCGACTTCTCTCGCCGTCCAGCCCGATTTACGTGCTAACCTTAGCGCCCGCACATTTGCGTTTTATTATTTATGTGGTGAACGTGACAGCAAATTCCGCGCTCTGGCGGCGGAACTGGCTGCCGACTGCCATGTCATTCCTCGCGCCGGACATAACGCGCACCGGGAAAATCCCGCTGGCGTAATCGCAAGTCTGGCGCAGATCTTGCGTTTCTGACTAAAGGACACAATATGATTTATCCTGATGAAGCAATGCTTTACGCACCGGTTGAATGGCACGACTGCTCCGAAGGTTTTGAGGACATTCGTTATGAAAAATCCACCGACGGTATCGCAAAAATCACCATTAATCGTCCGCAGGTGCGCAATGCCTTCCGTCCTCTGACGGTAAAAGAGATGATCCAGGCGCTGGCGGATGCGCGTTATGACGACAACATCGGCGTGATCATTCTGACTGGTGCAGGCGATAAAGCGTTCTGCTCCGGTGGTGACCAGAAAGTACGTGGTGATTACGGCGGCTATAAAGATGATTCCGGCGTACATCACCTGAACGTGCTGGACTTCCAGCGTCAGATCCGTACCTGTCCGAAACCGGTTGTCGCGATGGTGGCTGGATACTCCATCGGCGGTGGTCACGTCCTGCACATGATGTGCGACCTGACTATCGCGGCTGATAATGCCATCTTCGGCCAGACTGGCCCGAAAGTCGGTTCCTTCGACGGCGGCTGGGGCGCTTCCTATATGGCGCGCATTGTTGGGCAGAAAAAAGCACGTGAAATCTGGTTCCTGTGCCGTCAGTACGACGCAAAACAGGCGCTGGATATGGGCCTGGTGAACACCGTTGTACCGCTGGCGGATCTGGAAAAAGAGACCGTGCGCTGGTGCCGTGAAATGTTGCAAAACAGCCCGATGGCACTGCGCTGCCTGAAAGCTGCGCTGAATGCCGACTGTGACGGTCAGGCAGGTCTGCAGGAGCTGGCAGGTAACGCCACCATGCTGTTCTATATGACGGAAGAAGGTCAGGAAGGTCGCAACGCTTTCAACCAGAAACGTCAGCCTGATTTCAGCAAATTTAAACGGAATCCGTAATGCGTAGCGCGCAGGTATACCGCTGGCAGATCCCCATGGACGCGGGGGTGGTTCTGCGCGACAGGCGGTTAAAAACCCGCGACGGGCTGTATGTTTGCCTGCGTGAGGGCGAGCGCGAAGGGTGGGGGGAGATCTCCCCACTGCCGGGCTTCAGTCAGGAAACCTGGGAAGATGCGCAAAGTGTGCTGCTTGCCTGGGTAAATAACTGGCTGGCAGGCGATTGCGAGATACCGCAGATGCCTTCCGTTGCCTTTGGCGTAAGTTGTGCATTGGCGGAGCTGGCAGAGACGCTCCCGCAGGCGGCCAATTACCGTGCGGCGCCGCTGTGTAATGGCGATCCTGACGATCTGATCCTCAAACTTGCCGATATGCCTGGCGAGAAAGTGGCGAAGGTCAAAGTGGGATTGTACGAAGCCGTGCGCGACGGCATGGTGGTGAATCTGTTGCTGGAGGCAATTCCGGATCTGCATTTGCGTCTTGACGCGAACCGCGCCTGGACACCGCTGAAAGGCCAGCAGTTTGCCAAATACGTTAACCCGGATTATCGCCACCGCATCGCGTTTCTCGAAGAGCCGTGCAAAACCCGCGATGATTCGCGTGCGTTTGCCCGTGAAACCGGCATTGCCATTGCCTGGGATGAAAGCTTGCGCGAGCCGGATTTTGCCTTTGTAGCTGAAGAGGGCGTGCGCGCGGTAGTTATCAAACCCACGCTCACGGGCAGCCTGGATAAAGTACGCGAGCAAGTGCAGGCGGCGCATGCGCTGGGGCTGACGGCGGTGATCAGCTCTTCCATTGAGTCGAGCTTAGGTCTAACGCAACTGGCGCGGATTGCTGCCTGGTTAACGCCAGACACCATTCCGGGACTGGACACGCTGGATCTGATGCAGGCGCAGCAGGTTCGTCGCTGGCCGGGGAGCCCACTGCCGTTAGTGGACGTTGATGCACTGGAGCGGCTGTTATGATCTTCTCTGACTGGCCGTGGCGTCACTGGCGGCAAGTGCGGGGAGAAGCCATCGCCTTACGTCTCAATGACGAGCAACTCAACTGGCGCGAACTTTGTGCTCGCGTCGATGAATTAGCCTCCAGCTTTGCGGTGCAGGGTGTGGTTGAGGGCAGCGGCGTGATGTTGCGGGCGTGGAATACGCCGCAAACGCTGCTGGCCTGGCTGGCGTTACTGCAATGCGGGGCGCGGGTGTTGCCCGTGAACCCTCAGCTGCCGCAACCGCTGCTTGAGGAATTGCTGCCCAATCTTACGCTGCAATTTGCGCTGGTGCCGGAAGGGGGAAACACGTTTCCGGCGTTAGCGTCGCTGCACATTCAGCTGGTTGAAGGCGCACATGCCGCGGCGTGGCAGCCGACGCGTCTGTGCTCAATGACGTTAACCTCTGGTTCCACTGGCTTGCCGAAAGCCGCTGTTCATACTTATCAGGCTCATCTTGCCAGCGCCGAAGGGGTGTTATCGCTGATTCCGTTTGGCGATCATGATGACTGGTTGCTCTCTTTACCGCTGTTTCACGTCTCTGGTCAGGGAATTATGTGGCGCTGGTTATACGCTGGTGCGCGGATGACGGTGCGTGATAAACAGCCATTGGAGCAAATGCTGGCAGGTTGTACTCACGCTTCACTGGTGCCAACACAACTCTGGCGTTTGCTGGTTAACCGTAGTTCCGTTTCCCTGAAAGCGGTTTTACTTGGCGGCGCGGCTATCCCGGTCGAGTTGACGGAACAGGCGCGCGAGCAGGGGATTCGGTGCTTTTGCGGCTATGGTCTGACCGAGTTTGCCTCCACGGTGTGTGCGAAAGAAGCCGACGGTCTGGCAGACGTTGGTTCGCCGCTGCCGGGTCGGGAAGTGAAAATCGTTAATGATGAAGTGTGGCTGCGGGCTGCCAGTATGGCAGAAGGTTACTGGCGTAACGGGCAACGGGTTCCACTGGTTAATGACGAAGGCTGGTACGCCACGCGTGATCGCGGTGAGATGTATAATGGCAAGTTGACCATTGTCGGACGTTTAGACAATCTATTCTTCAGTGGCGGTGAGGGTATTCAGCCGGAAGAAGTCGAGCGCGTTATTGCTGCACATCCTGCGGTTTTGCAGGTGTTTATCGTTCCCGTTGCCGACAAGGAGTTTGGTCATCGGCCGGTAGCGGTGGTGGAGTATGACCAGCAAAGCGTTGATCTTGACGAATGGGTGAAAGATAAGCTGGCTCGTTTTCAACAACCGGTGCGCTGGCTGACTCTGCCGCCGGAGCTGAAAAACGGCGGTATTAAAATTTCACGTCAGGCGCTAAAAGAGTGGGTGAAACGCCAGCAATAATTAACCCACCGTTTCACTTCTCATTTCTGCCATTCCATTGCCGTTGATAAAGAGTTTATCTGTTAATCTGTAAATTGATGTGAAAACTCTTAGCAAACAGGATAATGCAATGGAATGGCTGGTCAAAAAATCGTGCTGCAATAAACAAGATAACAGACATGTAATTATGCTCTGCGATGCTGGCGGCGCGATAAAAATGATCGCCGAAGTGAAGAGTGACTTCGCCGTGAAAGTGGGGGATTTACTCTCGCCTTTGCAGAATGCGCTTTACTGTATTAATCGTGAAAAGCTGCACACGGTGAAAGTCCTTTCTGCAAGCTGTTATAGCCCCGATGAGTGGGAACGGCAGTGTAAAGCGGCAGGGAAAACTCAGTAACGTTGTTTTGTTGTGGGCAGGAAAATCAGCATCAACCCGCTCATAATACAGGCTACTCCCAGTAGTGCTTTCAGCGAAAAAGTCCCTTCCCAGCCGGGAAGTACCATTGAAGCAATCCATACCAGCACATAACTCATACTGAGCAAGGCATAGGCTTTGCTTAGCGCAAGTTTATGTAGTGTTTTATACCAACAAAAAACGGAAAGCAGATAACCCAGCAGCCCGAGTAACAGTATCCGGGCATCCAGGCCAAAAGCTAACAGCGCCGCGATAAAATCCCATAAGTGCGTCATTGGCGGCAGATGACTCGCCGCAAAACCCAGGCTTAATTGCGCAGCGGAGGCGATAATGACGCTGAATAATCCCCACATCAGGCCCATTACACCGTACTCCCGAGGATCACAATGCCGCCAATAATGAACGCCACCCCACACCAGTGACGCAGCGATACCGGCTCGTGCCAAAGTTTTACTGCAGCCAGCGTTACCCAGACAAAATTCAGACTTAACATCGGGTAGGCAATGCCTACCGGTACGTTCTGCAAGACCAGCAGCCAGAGCACCATGGCAAGGCCAAGACAAGCCAGCGCCAGTCCCAGCCACAGCACGATATGTTTGCGCCGTTTGTTTACCGCCGCAAAGCAGGTTGCCTGTTTCTGACACAACTGCCCGGCAACGCTAAGCAAGCTGGCAAAGACTAATGTTAACCAGATCATTTGGGCCGATACTGAATTAGCACCAGACGCTCCTGACGATCGATGACATCTGCGGGCGGAATGGCGAGACTATTGATATCTTCATCGCGGTCAACCGAAAGCACGAGTGTAATAATCCCCTCCTGACGATGTTGATTAAGCCAGTTTGCGAACTCATCACCGCTGACAAATCTCCCTTTTGCATCCGGATAATTAAGGCCATATTTCAACTCACCTGTCTGGCGATACATGATGATGTCATCGCGTTGCAGGCTCCATGCCAGACCTGCGGCAACACCGACGCTATCAGTAAGAATATAGCGGCTTGGCTGAAGTGATTCTTGTGTCATCTCGACAAAAAATTGCGGATGTTTTCCTTCCATGACTCTGTCAGGAATTGAAAATCCTACCAGCAACGCCAGCCCCAGCGGGCAAAGCGCGGCAAAAGGCCAGGTCTTTTCGACGTTTGTTAAGGTGTACCAGCCGAAAAATGCCCATAGCGAAAAAATAGACCAGGCACAAAAGACTTTATAGCTCTCGAAGGTTTGCCACACCGGTGTGTTCATTGGTCCCCAGGGGGAGACCACAAATGTGGCAATAATGCCAGTGACGCCAAAAGCGATGTTAATCCAGCCATTAATCCGCAACGCCAGAGGATTATTTTTTGCTGCCAGCAACGCGTAATGCGCCATCAGCATTGCCAGAGGTGCAAAGCAGGAAAGAATATAGGTGGGCAATTTGCCTTTAGCGACGGAGAAAAACAGCAGCGGCATTATCGTCCAGCTCAACAAATAGACGGTTGCGGAATGCTTGCGGTTTTTCCAGCCAGCGTACAGTGCACCGGGGAGTAATCCCAGCCACGGCAGGCTACCGGCAATGATGACTGGCAAGTAGTACCAGAACGGCGCTCTATGTTGGGCATCATCCAGTGCAAAGCGTTGAATATGCTCAACCCAGAAAAAATAGTGCCAGAAGTCAGGCTCCCGCTGCGCTATCGCCAGTCCCCAGGGGAGAACCGTCAGTACGCAACTGATAACCGCCAGCCAGCCGTAAATAAAGAGATCTTTCCAGCGTTTTTGCGTTGCTACCCATGGCAGCACGCTTAATACCGGCACGGCAAGGGCGAGAAAACCTTTGGTCATCACCCCCATGCCGCAGGTGATTCCCAGCAGTAAAAATCCTGCGCTTTTGCCTTTCCACGTCTGTGCCTGCATTGCCAGCCAGAAGCTGCACATTCCCGCCACCAGCCAGAAGGCAATAAACGGATCGAGCACGGCATAAGTGCCGATGGCATAGACAATAAACAATGAGAGATAAATTACTGTGGCGAGTAAAGCCAGACGTTTATCGCGCCATAAGCGCAGAGTAAACCAGGTCACCAGCGCGGCAGTTAACAGGGTCGCAAAGATAACGCCTGCCCGCACACCAAAGTTATTCGCGCCAAATAGCCATTGCCCAATGCTGTTAATCCAGTATCCGGCAATGGGTTTTTCGAAATAACGTAGCCCTAACAGATGGGGAACAATCCAGTCGCCGGATGCCAGCATTTCCCGACTGATTTCCGCATAACGCGTTTCATCTGGTTGCCAGAGCAGACGCGTGCTGATCGGTAACAGGTAATAGCAGGCAATAAATGCGAAGAGGCCGATAAGGTAACGTACCGATTTCATCAGCGACTACCCGCCATTTGTTGGCAACCCAGCCAGCCTTCACGTCCGGCAATATTTCCGCGAACAACTTGTCCGAGCGGCAACGTCCCTGATAACAGTTCGCTTAAAGGGCAAAATGTCACGCCTTCCTGAGCTGCGCGTTTCAGGAGATCCACAAAATTATGCTGATAAGCGCAGCCTTCAACTTCGGCATGAATGGTATAAACCGGCGTGCCTTTATCTCGCTGGATGCGGTTGAGTAACCAACCGTTAAAATCTTCTGCTTTCACATCCCGACCAATCACTTCATCCCAGGTGGGTAAGGTCACCGGAATTTGCGCAGTGCCAGGGGTTCCTGATTCGAGCAATGGACGAAACGGCATCGCCCCACGACAATCGCTGTTGTAGCGCAAATGGAACGCTTCTTTTGCTTCGATCACCTGTTGGTCAGCACGCCAGCCAGCAGCGGCAGAACAGGTTACCGGTTGACCGATAATCTCTTCCAGGGTGCGAAGGCCGCGTGCAATATCGTCGATCATTGTTTGCCGATCCCAATTACCGCTATGGGCTTGCCAGGCATGGTGATCCCAGGCGTGCAGGCCGACTTCGTGATGTTTAGCCGCTTCACGAATGATATCAGCATTGGCATGACCAATCTCTTTACCTGGCCAGGCCGTACCTGCCAGTAAAATATCCCAGCCATAAAGCGATGCCGCGTTTGAGCGCAGCATCTTCCACAAAAACTGTGGCTTCACCAGTCGCCAGAGATGGCGGCCCATATTGTCCGGGCCGACGCTGAAAAAAATGCTGGCCTGAATATTATGCTTACTCAAGATTTCCAGCAGACGCGGCACGCCTTCACGGGTGCCACGAAAGGTATCGACATCAATGCGTAAGCCGACTTTGGTCATGATGGTTTATCCGTAAGATCAACGGTGCGCAGGAAGAAATCCAGCGTTTCGTCGATGGTTTCCTGCATATCAATTTTCGGTTCCCAGTTCAGGCAGCGGCGGGCATTGCGGATGCTCGGTTTACGATGCTCTACGTCCTGATATCCTTTGCCATAGTAGCTGCTACTTTCGACAACACGAAAGCCCGCAAACGGTGGGAAGTAATGGCGCAGCGGATGTTTTTCGAAGCTCGCCAGCAGCATCTCCCCCAGTTCTTCAATGCTCGCTTCGTTCTCAGGATTGCCAATGTTGATAATTTCGCCATCGCAGCGATTTCCCGCATTTTCGATAATGCGGTATAACGCCTCGATACCATCCCGAATATCAGTAAAGCAGCGTTTTTGTTTTCCGCCATCAATCAGCTTAATCGGTGAACCTTCTACCAGATTGAGAATGAGTTGCGTAATAGCGCGGGAGCTGCCAATTCGCGCTGCATTAAGGTTATCCAGTCGTGGCCCCATCCAGTTAAACGGGCGGAAGAGGGTGAACTGTAAACCTTCTTTTTCGCCATAGGCCCAGATCACTCGATCAAGTAATTGTTTAGACACCGAATAAATCCAGCGTGGTTTATTCACCGGGCCGACGATTAAATTAGAATGGTCCTCATCGAAGTATTTATCGCTACACATCCCATAAACTTCTGAAGTCGACGGGAAGATGATTCGCTTACGGTACTTCACGCAGTAGCGGATAATGCGCAGATTCTCTTCGAAATCGAGTTCAAATACGCGCAGCGGGTTGCGGGTATATTCAATCGGCGTGGCTATCGCCACCAAAGGCAAGACGACATCACATTTTTTGACGTGATACTCAATCCATTCGGAATGAATACTGATATCGCCTTCGACAAAGTGAAAATGCGGATGATTCATAAAACGGCTTATCGCATCGCTGCCAATATCCAGACCGTAAACTTCATAATGATCTTCGCGCAGCAGGCGTTCTGTCAGATGGTTGCCAATAAAGCCATTCACCCCGAGGATGAGTACCCGGGTACGGCGTCGGGCGGCACAGGCAGGCTGGCTATTCAAGCGTGAACCTTGCACCAGGCCCAGCGTCTGCGCTAATTGCGAGCCCTGCATAGTAATGCCGTCGCCCGCCTGTCCAGTGACGATTTCCAGCGCGCCATCGCCACAGGCAATCAGCAGTGGTGCAACAGAAATCACGCTCCCCGGCTGTGCTTTGCTGGCATGAGGATGAACACGCGACGACCAGACGGTGAATTTCTGATTGCCAACATAGCTGAAGGCACCCGGCCACGGATCGGCAACGGCACGCACCATGTTGTGCAGTACGGATGCCGGCTTATGCCATTCGAGGAAACTGTCATCCGGCGTTCTGCGACCAAAACAGGTGGCTTCGTTTTCGCGCTGGGCGATTTCCAGAATATTACCGTGTTTAATGGCGGGTAATGTCTGTTCCAGTAGCTGGCGCGCGGCATGGCACAATTTATGATGCAGCGTAATGGCGATATCGTCTGGCGCAATGGCAACGCGCAGTTGTGCCACAATGGCCCCGGCATCGGCACGTTTCACCATTCGGTGCAATGTAACGCCAGTTTCCGTTTCACCGTTCACCAGCACCCAGTTCAGCGGCGCGCGACCACGATATTTGGGTAACAGCGAACCATGCAGATTAAATGCACCTGCGGGAGCGAGCTGCAAAATTTCGTCGCAAATAAGATGGCGATAATAAAAAGAAAAAATCACCTCTGGTGATAGTTGGGCAATGCGTTCCACCCACAGCGGATGATTAACGTTATCCGGCGCATAAACCGGAATGCCTCTTTCCGCCGCCAGACGAGCTACCGAACCATAAAAGGCTTTTTCACCGGGATTATCAGTATGAGTTAAAATAGCGCTAATTTCGTAACCGGCAGCCAGCAGGGCTTCAATACCGAGGCATCCCATATCGTGGTAGGCAAAAACGACGGTTTTCATTATTCATTTTCCTTGCTGGATGGACGGATAACTTGCTGAACAAAATAGCGGGGGCGGGCGCGGACATCGGTGTAGATCCTGCCGATATATTCACCGAGCAATCCCATGCCGATAAACTGAGCGCCAATAAAAGTAAACAGCACGGCAAATAGCATAAAGACGCCTTCTGCCGCCCATTGTGGTCCGAAGGTCAGGCGTAAAATCACCAGCAGCACCGCAATGCTAAAACCGCCAATCGCAATAATGCTGCCGAGCAAACTCAACATACGTAGCGGCGTTGTGGTAAGGCAGGTCACCAGGTCGTACATCAAATTAATCAGGCGCATAAAGCTGTATTTGGATTCACCAAACTCACGCTCGGCATGGTGCACTGGAATTTCAATGGCACGGCGGGCGAAGATATTCGCCAGAATCGGGATAAAGGTGCTGCGTTCATGGCAGTGCAACATCGCATCGACAATATGACGGCGATAGGCGCGCAGCATACAACCATAGTCACCCATCGCTTTGCCTGTGGTGCGCTGAATAAGCCGGTTAATCATCTTTGAAGCGGTTTTACGAAACCAGCTGTCCTGGCGGTTCTGGCGTACAGTCCCTACCACGTCGTAACCTTCATCGGCTTTTGCCACCAGACGGGGGATTTCCTCTGGCGGATTCTGGAGATCGGCATCGAGGGTAATAATTAAGTCGCCGGTGACGTGACTGAATCCCGCCATAATCGCTGAATGTTGCCCGTAATTGCGGTTAAGCAAGATAGACACAATATGGCTGCCCTCCGCTTGTGAGGCTTCGACCAGCATATGCGCGGAATTATCGCTACTGCCGTCATCAATCAGCAGGATTTCATACTCTTTCCCCAGTGATTCACAGGCTGCGGTGGTGCGCCTGATTAATTCCGGTAAGCTTTCCTGCTCGTTATAAACGGGAATAACCACCGAGACTTTCTTAACAGGGTGGATTTCAAACATGGCTCATTGTCCTGCGAGTTGCTGAAGGGCTGTGATGACGCGGTCGGCATCGGCGGGGGGGCTATCCTGGGACAGCGGGGACGAAAAGACTGGCAGCTC